>Ga0187827_10001425_pt1 | contig 35179 bp, 42 predicted proteins | sample ETNtaG_39_FD_167969 | JGI IMG/M metagenome (GOLD analysis project Ga0187827, IMG submission 167969) | Marine microbial and viral communities from oxygen minimum zone, Eastern Pacific Ocean - ETNP2014_SV_150_PacBio MetaG (Illumina Assembly) | ecosystem: Environmental > Aquatic > Marine > Hypoxic...
CGAGCATTCAGAACTCTGATAGAAAATATATTCTACACTTATCACTTTAACAAACTTCTTGGAAGTTTAGAAAATGTTGAACACGAGATGCTTGTTTATTTGTATGAGAGAATATGTAAATTTGACCCTGATAAAGGGAAGAAATCATTTTCTTATTTTGGAACTGTTACTAAAAACTGGATGATTCAACAATCAAATGCTGTTAAGAAAAAAGTACCAATAGATGAAAATGAAAACACTAAGCAGATATTGAACATCAGTATCAATGGGCATAAAGTAGAAGCCAAGAAGAAAGAAGATATGGAATTCATATCCATATTATCATCAAATCTCATGGAAAGTCATAAGCTTAATTTGAATGACGATGACATAGCTATCGCAGAAATAGTTACAAATTTGCTTAAAAACTACGACACGTTTAATATTTATAATAAGAAACAAGTTTATCTGTATATAAAAGAAGGAACAGGCTTACCTTCTAGAAAAGTTACTAAGACATTGAAAAAATTAAAGTTAGTTTATGATGATATGAAAAAAGAATTCTATGAATAGCAATATTGAAACTAAAGAGTTAGCTGAAAGATATGTTGATAGGTTGCAGGTAGCTAATGAATTGATGTTGATTCTGGAATCTACTAGTAAAGCATATTTTCAGGCTGATAGAGAAATAAGATCTCTTCAGGAACAATTGATAGAAAGAGGAGTTGAAATAAAGAATATTGAACAATCTGAGTGAAATATTTCATCCCGGACATAAATTTATTAGATCATCCTATGGAGCAGGTCAAGGGTGGGATGCAAGTGAAAAGTTTCAATTTATTCTATATAGAGGGATAGTCATAAGAGTTGACACTGATATTAATAGAGGCTTAGGTTCATCGGCTTTACCTCCTGCTAGTATACAAGTGAAAATTATTGGAGAAGACAATAGTAGCAGAGATCCTAAAAATGAATTGAACACATGGGCACCTCCCTTTATGTCTCTTCACAATATCGTTATTCCGGAAGTTGGAGAAGAAGTGTGGCTCATAAGAGAAGCTACAACAAAACGATCAAGTGTATATTGGTTAAGTAGAGTTGCAGAAACTGATAAAGTTAGTAAGAGTTTGGCAAGAGAAAATATAGCCACTCAAACTCCTCAAAATCGTTATCAAATGAATTTTAAAGTAGAAGACATACAAGATGATGCCACTCAAACAGATATTAATATACTTTCAGTTCGATTTAAACAAGGTGATGTAATTCAACAAGGTAGATCGGCTACCTATATAAGACACACCAATGATGATAACAAGCTAGGAGTATTAGATCTAGGAATTAAAGATCCTCTTAACAATAATATAACTACCAAACCTATTGTACTGAGTGGTAATACTCAATCGATACATTTCCAATCAGCAATTCCCAAAGACTTCACAAATTTAGAAAAAATAGACAATCAAGCTGTTGTAGAAACAGGAGAAATAGTTAGTTCTAATGAAGAAGAAATTGCTTCTTCAAAGATAATTAATATAGCGGATCAAATATACAACATAGCTGATAATGTTGATGATAACAAACTATACAGACCTATATTAGGCGAAAAGCAAAATCAATGGTCGAGCCTAATGGCTGATACTGTATCAGGTATTGTAGACAATCTTGAATTGATCAATGAAGGAATATTGAAAAGCTTGACGGGCATAATTCAATCTATAGATTCAAGCATTGGATCTCTCAGAGGATTAAGAATAGAAACAGATACTAGGAAAATTTCTTTCAATCTTGGAGAAGAAGCTGGTCATATAGATTTTGATGTAATAGATAATGTTAGATTAGTTAATGATGTTGCAGGTATTGAAGCTATAGAGTTAGCTAGTTTTGGAGAAAACTTGCAATCTACAAGAAATCAACTTGTCTTGTTGAAGGATCTTTTGAAAGACAATCTTAGCAAGAATCAATTTATAAATTAGAGAATAATTGTGGCTATTAACTTACAGTTTCCTTTAAGAAAATACAATAAAGGATTTTTTCAAGGAAATGATACTACGCTTGAAGCTGTTAGAGAGGATATTAAGATACTTCTACTAACGCGAAAAGGTCAGCGATTAATAAATACTGGAATAGGAACAAATATTGCCGTTTATGCAGGTGAACTATTTAGGCAGATAAATAAAACAGAAATGAAAGCTAGAATTGCATCAGAAATAAGGGCAGCTCTAGAGACATGGATGCCTCATATTAATTTGATAGGTCTACAAGTATTGACTATTGATGAAGATCCAAATTTAAGAGACAACGATATGGTTGTTAAGATGGATTATAAATTGACAAGCGCAGAGGCAGCAAATGATAGTATTCAACTTAGAATGAGTGCATAAAATTAAGAAATGTATTGCTAGAAGAACAAGATATATCAAAATTTGCTTTAAATCCAAAATCAATAAATAGAGACAAAGCTACTGGAATGAGAACAGCTAATAGAGTTACACAGCTCAATAGCAAGAGAAGACAAAAAAGAAAAGATAAAGCTGCTAAGAAATCAAAAAAGAGATAACGAATGGCACAAACAGCACTGAAAGAAGTTCGTAATATAAATTATTTGTCCAAAGACTTCGATTCGATAAAAACAAGCTTAATAGAATTTATACAGCAAAACTTTCCAAATGATTGGCAAGATTTCAATGAAGCTTCAGGAGGAATGGCTCTATTAGAAATGATTGCTTATGTTGGTGACTTAATGTCTTTCTATATTGATAGACAAGCCAATGAAACTTTGATTCATAGAGCTGTTGAAGAAAAGAATATCATTGGACTATCCAAAACATTGGGTAGAAAGCCAAAGTTTGCAGTTCCAGCTGTAGTAAATGTTTCGTTAAGTGCAGAATTAACAGCATCTAATTCAGCCGCTCAATTATTTACAATCAAAAAAGGCACAAGAATTGCTACAACAAATGAACCTTCAGTCAGTTTTGAAATATTGAATGATGTTGATTTCAATCTATCAGCTAATAGATCATTGCTCAATGATGGTACAATAGTTACTGCAAGTGTTTCAAGTGTTTCGGCTATAGCGGGTCAATCAAGAACATTTGTATATACTGTTGGAGCTCCTTCTAAATTCCTTAAGATTACTTTACCAAATGAAGATATTACAGAAATTACATCTATTTCAAGTTCAGATGGAAATGAATGGACTGAAACAGAATATCTAGCACAGGATACGATCTTCTTTGGAGATGATAATGATACATCCAGTTCAGGTGACATCGCATCTGTCCTCAAATTTAAAAGAGTACCAAGACGATACACTACAGAGGTGGAACCAGAGGGCGTTCTATCGATACGCTTTGGATCAGGAAAAGAAACTCTTGAAGATTCGGAAATAATACCCAATCCAGAAGATTTTGTTTTACCTCCAACTTTGAGAGGCTCGGCATCCGGGTTCATTCCTGCTACAATTAATTCAGCTCAATTCTTAGATACAAGATCCTTGGGAATTGCTCCTGGAAATCTTGCATTGGATATTACATATAGATTTGGAGGTGGATTAGATACAAATGTAGGATTGAGAACACTCAATAAATTCACAAACTTAGATATTATTTATAAGACTGCTAATTTCACAAGTGTTTCCGCTGATGTAGTATCTGACATAGAATCGAGATTGAGAGTATTCAATGATGAACAAGCATCTGGTGGAGCTGAAAGAGAATCATTAGATGAAATGAGAGAAAATGCTGCAGCATTCTTTGGTGCACAAAATAGAGCTGTTACTTTGCAAGATTATCAGGTTTTTTCAATGTCTATGCCCCCAGCATTTGGTACTGTATTTAGATCCTATGCAAGGAAAGATCCTTCCAATAATTTAGGAGTTGAATTATTCTTGGTTGCTAGAGACACTGATAAATATTTGACTTCTCCTAATGGAGTGTTGAAAAACAATGTTGAAACATATATCAAGAGATTCAAGTCATTCTCTGATTCTATAAAAATAAGTGATGGTAAGATTATCAATTTGAGTGTAGACTTTTCAATAGTTCCTGAGCCTAATATAAATGTAAACGAAGCATTGCTTGAAGCATTCTTTGTACTTAAAGCTGAGTTTGATATATCAAATTCTTGTTTTAATGACTTCATAGTAATCCCAGATATGATAGCAAAACTACAGTCGATAGACAAAATAAGATCAGTGGCATCATTCAATCTTGGAAATATAGTCAACACTAAAGATGGTAGAACATATTCAAATGTAGAATTTGATGTTAAAGCTAATACGTTCAATGGAATTGTTAAGTTCCCTCAAACATCTATTTGGGAGCTTAAATTTTTAGATTTTGACATTATTGGTAGAGCAATATAGTTAATCAGTGCATCTCATATCCGAGAAAGTATAATGTTACTTAAAGAAATAATGAACAAGCCATATGATTATAAATGGACTCATAGAGGACGAACACTTCATATAGCTGAATTTGAAACCGAATCGGGTACAAAATATTCAGTCGGGTATAATGATATGAATGTTTCAGATGATCCTGATTGGAGATTTTGGGAAGTACAATTCCACAATCTAAATCAAAAAGATGCTGCAGCTATTTCAGGAACAGGAGATGAGTTCAGAGTATTTGCTACTGTTATGGCGGCTACACAAGATATTATCAAGAAGACACATCCTGTAGTACTCTATTTTACTGCTAAAGAGAAAAGCAGAGTTAGTCTATACAAAAAACTCATTTCAAGATATGCTAAACAATGGGGATTTTTCTTAAAAGATACAGGGAATAGTTCAGATGGTGTTACTTTTACATTAGAGAGAAAAAAATGAGCGTTAGAAGAGCTTATGCCGATCAAGATACATTTATCAACGAAAAGAGTCTAACTTCAAACTTTGGAGCTTCTCCAATATTAGAGGTGTGGAACTTATTCGATCTAGAAATAAATAGAAAAGAATTTGCAAGAACAATAATGAGATTCAATCTATCAGCATTAACAGCTGATATTGCAGCTAATAACCTAGTAGACCCTAGAACGGATACTACGGTCACGGCTTATATGTATGTGTTCAATGCAAAACATGGAGACGATCAAGCACAATCGTTTAATATAAATGTTCATCCTCTAACACAGGAATGGGACGAAGGGACAGGTTTAGATAATGATCAACTTACTGAAACGGGCTATGCGAATGCTGTATCTGCTCAATCCACAGTTGCTTGGACAACTACTGGTGGGACTTACGTTGTTGACTCTTTCTCTGCTACCCAGTCTTTTGATCATGGTGAAGAAGATTTAAAAGTTGATGTAACTAGCATGTTTAAGGAATGGTTGGCTGGGAATACAGGAAACTTTGGTGTAGTATTAAAAATGACTGATAACCAGGAAATTAAAACTGGTGCATTATCAGCAACAAACATATTCACAAAGAAATTCTATTCAAGAGAAACAAATACAAGAAGAGCTCCTTACATACAAATGGAATGGCCTGGTGCTATTAGAGATGATAGATCTGCTATCTCATTCAATAGTACAGGAAGCTTGTGGTTCTATAATATAATCAACGGCCAGTTGCAAGACTTAGATGGAACTAATGATTTCCCTGGTAATATAACTTTATCAGGTGTTTCAGCTGATGATTCAGCTTCGGCTTTACATACCGCTTTAACAGCTGTTAGATTTGAAAAGGGAATTTATAAATGTAATGTAGGAACTATGCCATTGAGTGGAAATGATTATGCTTCATTCAAAGATAATTGGTTCTTATCCGCTTCACCTACTGCAAACTATACATTTGTATTTACGGCTATAAATCCTGCTTCTGGGTTTGCTGACTATTCAACATCGAAATATAGAACAGCTTTCAAGAATCTTAAAAGAAGGTATGAAAAGGGAAGCAAACCTAGAATAAGATTACATATCAAAGATGATTCAACAACATTCACAGCATTAACAGCTGCAACAACTGCAGTGACTAGCTTCACTTGTACCGATGGAACTTGGGAAATTAGAGAAACACAAACCGATCTGGTAGAAATACCAGCTAGTCAAATGTCTTATGACGCTAATGGTAATTTCTTTGAATTTGACACAACAAATCTTTATACAGGAGTTGATTATCATCCTGTATTAAAGCTAAAAATTAAGGGTGAGACAATATTTATAAATGAACCTGAACGATATACATTCAAAGTAGTATAGGAGCTAAACAATGAAATTGAAAGAAGCAAAGAGAAAGAGACAATTGAAAGAAGGAAGATATCCGCCAGATGAAATACTAAGCAATATGGTCATAGAGCTTGATGATCTTATAAATGGATCCAAAGGTAAAAAGGTGTTCGATAGCACTCAGCTTAGATCATTGCAGAAGTGTATGGATACTATGGAAGATATTTCTATGGAAATAGAAACTACCTTTGATGATTAGGAGACTATTGATATGAAACTAAGAGAAGCTAAAAGAAGAGGTAGTACTGCAGATGTAGTTGGCGATATTGTTACATCTCTAGATGAAGTTATTAGCAGAAGATCTAAAGATTTAGATAGTAAACAACTCAAAGTACTTGAGAAATGTATGTTTGCACTAGAAGATTTATCGTCAGAATTATATAGCTCAGAGGAAGAATAATGAAACTAAGAAATGTATTAAGTGAAGCCAAATTTAACATCAATAGAGCCGTAAAAGATTTAGCCGATTATGCTGTAAATGGTGCAGAGCATTGGATGCCAATGGGCTATGATGAATATGATGGATTAGATAAGAGAGAGAAACAAGAAATAATTATGGATCATCTACCAGAATATTTAGATCAGTTCCAAGATGAATATGACCGTCATGAATGGAGTCAGTTAGATAGCAAATTTAATAATATTGCTAAGATTGTACTTAAAGATTTGGGATAAAAAATGCCAGACGCAGGATTCTCATTCAACAGCTTAATTGAATCCCTATCAGCTATAGGATCAGCCAGTAGTAATCTGGCTGATTTAGCATTAACAGGCGCACAAACAAAAGTTCGCCCTAGAATAGATTATGGGTTGTTCTCCAAGCATGTATTTTTTGGAAACGCTGTTAGAAAATTTAGAAACTCATTAAAGAGAATAGAAGATTCATACCCAGTTGGATTATCAGCTGGAGACGTTGCTTCACTATGTGCTGAAAATGTATACAAAGTAGATCAATGGAAAAAGGAATCATCTGGTTTTGATCTATGGTTATTGGATCAATTATCTCTTACAGGATCTATCACTTCTTCGGCTACAAATACCTTTGGCGAAACAGTTGCTTTAACAAATGTAGATAGAGATGCTACCAACAATATTACAGGTACTCAAACTGTAACAGTAGATTCTATATCGGCTAGAGCAGAAGACTTTGAACAGCTTAATATTGAAATGGTGCCCAAATCATCTGGTTCTTCAAATGATCACTTCGAATGGGGTGGAACAGCTGAGAAATCAATATCAAGAGGCTCTAAACTAAAGACCTTGGTGCCCGATATATTGTTTGATGGTGACGAACAAGAATATTTAGAAAGAACACTCCAAGCTTTTGGCGATCAATTAGATGATCTCAAAGGATTTACAGACCAATTATCTCACATTAAACATGTTAGCTATGATGAGATTGATAGAGTTCCTAACAAGTTTTTACCTGTTTTGGCTGCACACTTTGGTGTGACACTATACCAATCAGCGGTTAACACAGCGGTTGAATCATTCTTCATCGAATCAGTTTCAGGCTTAACAAACCAAGCGATTGCTTCTGAAGTCTGGAATAGAATTCTTAACAACTTAATCTATCTTCTTAAGAACAAAGGTACTAGAGAAACCATAGAAGCTATTGGCAGGATTCACGGAATAGATCATAACTTCTTGAAAGTAGATGAAAATGCTTTACTCTCTGGGCCTAGAAAAATGAAGGTAAGAAGTGAGGTCGATGTTCCCGTATTATTCAGCACAGGTGATGTTTATGTTCAAATGCCAACAGGAACCGTCTCTGCACTAGACTTTTCAAAATCCGCAAACTTCACAATTCAAGCTAGAATATCTGCAACAGGAGCATTTGAACATAAGATATTGGTTCATCCATTATACAGCATAAAAATGGATGCGTCAGGACAAATTCACTTTACAACTACAGCAGGTACAACAGCTAGTACAACACAATCATCAATCTCATCTTATATTCAGAAGAAAGATAATTTTATAAACATAGTTGCTTCTAGAACTGGTGATAATCTTAAGCTTTGGGCATTAGGATTATCTGGTTCTGGATCTGGTGGAGATGATGTTGTAGTATTGGCTTCAGGTACAACAGGTGGAGTATTAGAGTATAACTTTGATTCAAGTGGAGGAGCTTCAGCTTTTGGAGCATATTTTCCTGGATCAGGATCATTCTCTGGATATATTCATGAAGTTAGAGCTTGGAATGTGGCTCTTGAAGAAGAAGATCTTAAAGAACATACTAGAAACTTTGAATCAACATCATTTATAAACTCAACGGCTAGTAACTCAGCAGGATTTAGCAGTTTATCGGCTCACTGGAAATTGAAAGAAAGCAGAGTATTAGGAGGAGGAATTAACTTCATAGTTGATTCTACAACAGCCTCTAATACAGCTACACCAGTAAATTTTGCCAATCAATCAACAAAGAGATATAGAGTATTTCAGAATCAACAAAAATTTACACATTGGTACCCAGTTTCATTAACACCAGACAATGATAAAGTAAGACAAGGAACTGATGATGAAAAATTCATGTCGGATCCTGGTACAATGTCAGTTCATTTGACTCCTATTGAAGCTATAAACAGAGATATTAGAAACACATATCAAAACTTCAACGTAATGGAATTGATGGGACAGCCTGATGAACTATATTTCCCAAGCTATTCAGGTAATTTACATGAAACATTAATTGATGTTTATTCGAGATACCCAGCCAGTTCAATGGCTAATTTGAATACGTTTGTTGATGCTATTGACAGTTTCAATGATTCAATGGGAAGTATATTTCCTTTCGTAAAACAATTCTTCCCTGCTAAATCACACATTATTTCAGAAGGAATGTTAGTTGAACCTCACATACTTCATAGATCTAAGAACTTAAGAGAACCTTATGATATTACAAAAGTTGCAGTAACATCTCATACTATAAACAATCACTATTTAGAATTAGATACAACTGCAGCAAGTGCGACTACAACAGCTTCATTTCAAGGCTATCAATATAGAAATGGACTTCAGTCATTTTTGAATAATAGTATTTCATCTAGACAAGCTATTTCTACACTATCGAACACAGAAGGTGATTCAATAAATGCTCCTAGATTTGCTGATACAAGAGTTGGTAGATTTATTCCAGCAATTGTTGTTCCTTCTAGGCCTGATGATACAGAATTAGAAGTCACATTAAATAGATTTGATCTTGTTCCAACAGCTGGAACATCTGCTTCAAACGCAAATATTGATGGAACAATTAGATTATTGAGAAATGGAAAGCCATTCAGGACAGCCGCACCCGCTATTAAGTTAGAATTTCCAACATCGGCAGACGGTACCAATCTATTCAAGGCAGTCGTTGGTGATATTGACAACGATAAAGGTAGAGTTATTGAAGGAAAAGATTTTGAATTCACTACAAAAATAGAAAGTAATGATATTCAAGTCAAGCTACAATTAGCAAGTGTAATCACATCAGGAACAGGAACACCCGATTCAGAAGGACTATCAGGTGAAGTTGGAATTGTTAGAATAAATGCAACAAACCTATTCAATAATAGCACTAGAGTAATTCATATTGCTATAGGTCATAGTCAAGGATTAATTGATCAACTTAGTAAACAATCTGGTATAACAATTAACAGTTAGAGGTAATGAATGGAATTTACAGATTTAATCTACAGGAACTATAATTTAATCACAACAATAGAAGCTGAATTATTGGCTGATATTGTTATAGATAGAAATCCTAAAAAAATAGTAGAAGTTGGAACCTATGGAGGATTCGCTACCTGCTATATTGCTAAAGCTCTTGAAAAAATCAAAGGTGATGATTTTGTAACGATTGATTGTGATAGAGATATTCAGCCTACTGCCGAAGAAACTATTGCAGACAATAAGTTACAAGATTATGTTAGATTTACAAGATTAGCAGAAAATTATAATGCATTAAAAAAAGCAGTAATATTAGAAAGTGCTGATGCAGATTTTGTATTCATAGATTCATGTCATGAAGAAATTGCAGATCTATGGAAAGCAATCGTAAAGAAAAATGAATGCAACAAGATAGTAATATTGCATGATGTACAATGCGATAAAGTTCCTGGAATGAATATGCCAGGATTGTTCGAGAAGCTTCAAGAAGATTATAAAACAGAATTAATAGAGACATGTGATAACAACGGCAACCCTAACGGCTTTGGGCTAATTGACTTAAAGAAAATTGGAGGTGATCTAGCATCTAAAACGGTCGCAAGAAAAATAGATGAAAAATCTATCAAAGAGGTTGATGTTGAAAAAAATAATAAAAAAACAGTATGTGCAATCTGTGGCAAGGAATATAAGCGAATCCCAGCTTCACATGTTGAGAAGGCTCATGGAATGTCTTTAGTAGAATATAAGCAAAAATATGGATAAATTGATATTTATTAAAAATAGGAGGATGGGAATAGCTATCCCTTAATGAAATCACCTTATTTGATTTCACCTCCTTAAACTCTAATAATGAGAGAATAATGGTTTAACTAAGTTTGATATAAAGGAGATAGATAATATGCATGAAAAATATGCAATAAATAATGGACACAACTTTAAAAGAATCTGGGCATCAGACGTAAAGGGAGGTGTTGACTTATCGCTTTTCTAGATTCGTCCACAGCCGTTATCGACGCTATACTTACAAGAAAAGGCAGAGAATTACTAGCAAAGAATGATGGTTCGTTTAAAATTACTAAATTTGCTTTTGGTGACGATGAAATCAACTATCAGCTTTACGATGCTTCGGCATCTGATCCAGATGCAGATATAAATAATCTTCCTGTTCTTGAGCCAGTCTCAAATGAGGCTGTAGCGTTGAATAATAGATTGATAACGTTAGCGAAAGGATCTCTTAAGATTGCTACATTGAGTCTTAAGCCTACCAAAGCTACAGCAGATTTTAGTGCAACAACAACTTTTACTGCTGAAACAGATAATGGTGAAGATCCACAGGGTTATGTAGCAGTATCAAGAGATGTAGATATTGCTTTATTGACTAATACGAAAGAACTTCCAGACAATGGGATTGCTACATTCACGATTTCAACTGGAGTTAATGCAGGCTCAAAATCTGGTACTGTAAAAATTGATGTAACAGGAATAAATACAGGCGCGAGAGCAGAGTTTGAATTGACAGTTTCAGCATCGGCCACCTGAGGAGGATAAAATATGAGTCTTGTACAATTTGATTTAGATAGAGATGTTGCTGAAGCTGAAGCACAAACACAAACAGCTTTTACTATTGACGCTTTAACTGCGGCCCAAGTAAGAAATATTAGTGCGTTTGTAGCTGAATCTACTTCAACAGGATTTCTCAATAACGCTCAGGGATCGGCTACAACCATACCTTTGAGCTCAACATTTAGACATATATCACATTATTTTTTCTCATCAACAGCTGTTACAACAATTCCTATAGCGCATGATAATACTTCTACAACTTCTATAGTTAGAGCTATTCAAGTTGGAAGAACTACAATGGATGATACACTGGTTTCAGGCTCATTAACTGCTACTTTATCATTCGGAACAACAGCGAATAATACATACATTGATGTTCCTGAAGATAGTATTACAAGCTCAGTGGGAAGAAAAGGATCCTTGGTATCTCAGGGAAATACATCGAATGTTGTTGGAACAGTATTCTATGATACGGGAACATTATTATTCCACGGTGGAACTGGTTGGCCTCACTTCTTAGTTGAATCGGCTTCCAGTATGCAATTTGGTTCAACATCAGCTGGACAAATTGTTATAACATCATTCTCTTTTAAAGCTCTCAATATCAAAAAGAAAGCAACATTTTTCTGTAGAGCATTCAACAAGGAAATGAACTATACAAATAACGTCACTTCGTTAGAAAACCAGGTCACGGGAACCATTACAGGATCTTTAACAGCTAATCCAAGAACATATATCACAACAGTTGGATTGTATAATGAAGATTCAGAATTATTAGCTGTTGCTAAGAGTTCTCCTCCTATCAAAAAGACCTTTGGTGATGAGATAATAATAGGAGTGAATCTGCAATACTGATTTCTCTAATGAAAATATAGTTTTAGAGTATTTTCATTCCCAATGTTTTCTATAGTTTATACGTGATATTTGGATTAGATAAGAGAGAGAAACAAGAAATAATTATGGATCATCTACCAGAGGAACAATAATGAACTTAAAATTCAATTCGAGCAAAGATTATATTTTCAAGTACAAAGATGATAGAAAAGCAGCTGTAGCTGCAAAAAAAATCAATGATGTGCTCAAGAGTGCTAGGTTTGGCAATAAAGCCAGACTAGCACAAACATATGTTATTATTCCTGAAGGTAAAAAATCTTCATCTATAGATTATGATGTAGAAGGGAAAATTCTTGATATATCTACATCACTAGGTGGAGAAGAACTCTACAAAAAAACAATAACGATCAAACTAAGTTAATTGGATATAATACATGTTCAAAGCATTTGAAAATGATAGCGAACTCGTTCCTTTCATGGTCAACAATCGCCATAATGTAACTGTATCTACTGGCAGTCCTTCTGCTGATAGTATTCATTTCTTTACAGGCATTAGATCAATTGGAAAAATTCAGCTCTTTGATATTACAATTCCAGGAGCTTTTGGTCTAACGCTTACCAAAGAACTGAAATATAGATTTTTGTTTGACAAAACAGCCGTGCCAGGATCATCAATCACAGCGGAAAGAACTGCTGGCACATTTTTGTCAGACCCAGATCAAGATTATAATAGTTCTTCTAATGTAAACTCCTCTGCTTCACACCAATCGTTGTTCAATTATACTCACGGCTATTTATATAGAAACGAAGCTAACTTTGATGCTACTGTTACTGCATTGTTGAGTACGGCTAGTGCGAGTCATGAAATTTCTACATTTAGAATGATTGCGGCTAGACAAGATCTTTATAGATCTTACATAGAGCCAGGATCGGTTAGATTAGAGATGAATATTTCAAATACTTCATCTACAGGAATTGCAATTGATGCAGCAACTAGTATGGTGAATGCATTAGATTTACAGAATCCATATGAGGGAAAAGCTGGAGCTCCTGAAAAAGCATTCTTTGGAGTTCCCTGGACAAGAGCAATGAGTGCAAACTTTGATGCTTGTACAAGTGCTATCACAGTTGAAGCTATATTAAGGCCTTATGAACAGAATTCGGTAGTATTTTGGAGAAGATTATCAACCAATGGATGGGCAGGCGCAGTGGAGGAAACGCAAAATGCATTCATGAAATTGGAATTGGTAAAATCTCCTGATAATACAAAAGATGCATTTAGATTCTACATAAGATCTGTTTCGGCAAATGACACATTCACAGAAGACTTTGCTAAAAACAGTGTTCAAGCTTCAGGATTATTTGTACCGACTGATGTTGGTATAGATTTATTCGATGGAAAATTTCATCACATTATAGCTTCTTGGGGAGTGAGTGGAGTAGATGGAAGTACAACTACTGAATCAGGCGCAGGGGCTATATTTGGTTACATAGATGGGTATAAACTTCTCAATAGAGAACAGGTTGATCCGAGGTTAGGCGGAGCTGACTCAGCAGGGGGCCCTGTAGTACAAGCTAATATGTACGAACAAAGATTTCCTATAAGACCTGATGCTATGAATATTGTAGACAATCAAGATGGAACTTCTGGTAATAATATGTATATAGGAATTTCTAATTTCAATAGAGAATCAACAGATCAAATCGGTGATAAAGGAGCTTTAGCTGCAGCAGGAGATAATAGACTAGCAGGAGGATATGATGGCCAGATTCAGCACATAAGATTTTGGAAAGCAAGATTCAACGATGGAAGCACTGGCGTCAAACAAAGTGTATCTCAAATAGTTTCAAATACATCTACTGCTGGAATAAGTTTTGCTAACTTTAAAGATTCTACTCTAACAGCCGGAGCAAATATTTCAGCCGATCTAGTTGGGTGGTTCAATTTCAATGAGAGAAATACTCTAACTGCAGTTGATGTTTCACAATGGGCCATAACAGGATCTCATGTTGGTAAAGCTAGTACAAATCTATACGATGCTACTGATATGACAATAACTGCTAATGAGTTTTCCGATGCTGGTATATCTGGATTCCATAGAACATTTCTATATACTGATGCTCCTGAAGTTGGTATTATAAAAAATGAACTCAGTCAAGGAAGAATAGTTAGAAGATCTGCAGATGGTGGAATAACTAGAGTAGGTTTAATCTATTACGATTTGGGAATTATAGTTCTAGACACAGATGATCCTAATGCTAAGCTTAATTTTTTATATCCATCATCAGGAACAACAGGTGATTTTGGATTTAATGTTACAGGAAATCTGAATTCGGCTCTCAATGTTGAAAGATATGTATTCAAATCAATCGACACAAGAGGAAGATTGATGGTCAATGCTGTTGGTGAGGGAGATGAATTTAACTTTACAGAAAATCCAACAGGAGCAAGTCAAGAGAGTGGTGATTCAATATTAGATGAACCTGCGGGATATATAACATCAGTTGGACTATATAATGATGTGGGTGATCTATTAGCCATTAGCAAATTATCAGTTCCAGTTAGAAAAGATGCGGCAAGAAAAGTAACTACACAAATAAAGTTGGATTTTTAATATGCGTATTAAAACATTAATGGAAAAACATGGAGTAACATATTCACACAGTTCTACACAAGTGAATCTACCTCAAAGTTTTGCTCAAGAAGTTATGAGGTGGACTAAAGAAAATATTGATGAAATTCATATTTATAATAACGCGAGGGATGAATATGGATTAGAAGATGAGATTCATTGTACAGTTTTGTGGGGAATAAATGAAGAAAAACCTAAGGTCACAAAAAAAATAGTTGGCAAATTCAAACCATTTTCGGTTTCGCTACATAACATCACAAAGTTTGCTACTGAAGATATGTATGATGTTATTCGAATAGATGTTATTGGAAATGAGCTAATAGATTTACATCACACTATAGCTGATAGTGTAGATAATGAACAAGCATTCTCTCACTATATGCCACATATAACATTAGGTTATGTTGATCCTGGTAGTTGCGATTATCTATTAGGCAATACATATTTCAGAGGAAGAAAATTTAGAGTGAATGCTATAGTATTTTCTTCTAAAACAGGACATAAAATTCCGTTGAGATTCAGAAATGGCAATTAATCCACTATTACCCATACGAGTAGATAACAGAGTTCAAGGTGCCTATGTAGCGCTGAATCTTGCAGATATTATCTATACGAATTTTGAAACTTCAACTACTCTTACATCAACTACCGGTGATGCTAGAACATTGACTGAATCAATTTGCTCATTGACTGCTAATCTGACAGGAAGTAATTCGGCTCATTATCATGTTGTCAGAAAAAGAGTTGCAGATTTAGGATTTGAACCTTCGTTCACTGCATTCACAGATGGAATGGGCATATATTCTTTTCGTAAGAGATACTTTGATGCTCATATTAAGAAAGGAACCTTAACAGCTATAGTAGATGCTGGTGATACAGTAAACGCGGGTGATTATAGAGATTCAGGATCAGGGGCAATGCTAAATGAATCGGATGAAGCTGTTGGAGTAATGCTAAACGATGATGGAATGTTTGTTATAACATCTTCAGCTTCATCACTAGTAACATCAATAACTTCTGTGAAATATCAAGCATATGTTGAAAATACTGAGTTAAGTGTTTTTTGTACTTGTCAACCTGGAGAGTTAAACTATACATTGAATCCTTCTGCTTTAAACGTAACAGCTGGAGGAAATTATTTAGATGGTGCTTTAACGGGTAGTACAAAAAATGCTGAATTTTATCCTGAATTAGTATCAAGTGGAATAGTTTGGCAACCTCATATAACTCATGTTGGGTTGTATGATGATGATAATAATTTATTAGTAGTTGGAAAACTAACTCGACCATTGAGGAAACCTACAGACATTCCTCTGACCATTCGCGTGCAAATTGATCTATAACTTAATGTACAAAAGGAGGTTGTGTAATGGCTTTTAAGTTTGTCCAGTCTGGAGCAACAGGCGACTATCAAACTATATTCAATAGAATTATTGAAGATCCTGAAACTATCAGTTTAACAAACGATACAGCCGGTCCATTGTCTTCACAATCTATTCCATTCGATGGAATAGATGATTCAATATCTTTTGATAATATTATAATCACAGAAGGAATTGGAGTTTCGGGAGCTTCGGCTGTGAATGTTTCATTTGATGGATTCATAAAACACAATTCAACAACAACAGTTGAACGAGCTACATTCTTTGATGCATCAGTTATGAGAAATCTATCAGCAACAACATCAGCTTTTGATGGATTCTATATTGGAAGTGTTATTCTGACTGGTGGAAATCATTACATAGAATTTAGAATGAATCATGATGAAGTGTTCTCTTATGTTCTAACTTCAGAAGCAACTATCACAACTACAGCTTGGCATAATGTATTCTGCGAATATGCTTCTGGTGCACAAACTATGAATATTTGGATTGATGGAGCTCTTGATAGTTCTAGCACTCTTGCAGAAGTTATAACAGGATCCCCGCTTGGTGAAAGAGGAATTTCTTGGGGTGGAAGATTAGATGAATTGAGACTATGGTTAGCCACAGGATCGGCTTCCGCTATAGGACAACTTGCATCAGCGACAGCTATTGGATCTGCACCTGAAGAATTACCAGCTAATGAATTTTCCCCTTCAGCTGAATATTTGGCCTCTTGGTGGAGATTTGACACGGTTTCTGCTATTCAATTATTCTCTGCAATCGCTGATTCTATAACCGATAGCAGTGCTAATGGTGATCATACAGGAACTCCATCAGGATTCCAAGGATCTGATATTGTTTCGTCTGAACAAACTATTATACAAGGATTATCTGCATCAGGAGATTTAGTAGATCTATTGGGAGGCTCATTAGATCATGGAGGTTTGACAATATTAGATACGTCTAATAATACTCTCAAATATGAACCAGGTCAGCAAAATATGATGAAAGATGATCTCAATGTTTGGACTGTCTCTGGAGCAGGAGTGTCTCAAGTTATTGATAACAACAATATTTTCTATGGTGCTTCTGGTATTAGAGTCAACACAACAAACAAGGACACAGGAGTATATCAAGATATATCTAACTCAGCACTATTATATACTGGGAATACTTATACAATGAGCTTGAGATATAGATCAATTTCAGGTGCTAATCATGCTAGAATAACTTTGTATCTAGGTGATACAGTTTCATCTGTCACAGGAGTCACAAATCTTAATACTTGGAAACCAATTTATTTATCTGCTATTCACACAGGATCAACCTTATCGGGTAGAGTAGAAGTGTTAGGAATAGATGATGGGCAAAGCAGTGCATTATTCCAGATAGATGGAATATCAGTTACTGAAGGAGGAGTACCCTTCTCATTTGTTGCACCAGATAGAATAAGAAAAGCAGGACAACTTTATTGGCCAATCGAGGACTAAATGAAAACAGTAGATTTTTTAGTAGAAAATGTTGTTAGGTTTGGAGGAAACTCTGGAGACTATAATGAGCAGCCAATTTATGTTCTGACAAATAATAGAGCATTAACTGGAAATGATTTCATAGCGCTATATAGAATAAGATCATCTTTCAATGAAGCTGAATCTGGTTCTTTAGGATTGACTATTGGAACAACAGGAACAATGACTTCAGTTACTGGAGCAAAAGGATTATATCCTGAATCAATAACTGCAGACACTAATACATCAACAGCAAATGGAAATCAATATACAATCAGTACAGTTATGAATAAAGGAAATAGATTAGATGTAATTGTAAATGATGCAGATCTTCCTGCAGGAGATTTATCACTAACTGGTCTTCAGTCACTGAATGATTTAAATTATATAGGCACTGGAATTAGACCAGTTCCTGATACACTGGCAACTGATGGTTCAACAGGAAAAGCTCAAGTATTATTATACACTTATAATAGAGAAGAACTATCAAGCTCTTTAACTTCTGTTGTAGATAGAAGTGGAAATGAATTGTTAGGAGAAATAAAAGGTACTGCTTCAGGAGATGCTACTAGTGCAACTGTAACAGGTTGGACTTTTGGTGCCACGGATGGTGGATTTAGATTTGATGGTGCCAGTTGGATAGAGAGTGCTAGTAGTTCTCTATTTAATGCATCAGGACAATCTAATGGTTATTCATTAATGACACATGCAAAGTTTGCAGCAACTTCTAATTCTAGTTTGCTGACAATAGGTGGTAGTGCAACAGAGGTTCTTGCTATCAAAGAAAAAGATGGAGTCATTGAATTGACAATGGGTGCTCAAACTCTAACAGCTGGTCCTGTAGATCTTGGTAAGTGGTTTCATGTTGGAGTAGTTGTTGAATCTACATCTGCTTCTACTTCTGGTGCTACTATATATCTGAATGGATTTAGTGCTTCCTTTTCTGCTGCAATGAATTTCTTTCCTGTAGTCAATTCAGATACTAGACTGATAATTGGAAAAGATATAGGATTAGTTGCTTCTGGTTTAACAGGTAGTATTTCTAATACTAGAATATTCAATAGAACTTTATCAGCTCAAGAGGTTGCTTTAAATTATTTTGCCACAATCCCTTCTTATATAATAGCTGATAGTTTAAAGATAGGATAGTCTAATTTATTATAACAATATACGGCAGGTAATATAAACTAAAGGTTACAAAATGGTTACGACAACGGAACAAGAAATACTACACAGAGTTAATGAAGCAATAGATGGCAAATTGGTCCTATCTGTCAAAGGTAACAATAACTTAGACAAGATTGAATCGATAGGTGTTGTATCAAATGACAAGTACTTCATAACCGATACAATACTTGATCAACAAAATTTTATAAATAGTTTACTAAATGCGATTGAGCTTCAGAACTTGAAGCTCTATGTATATGATTTAAAAGAATTCTTCAAGCTCGCTTTGAATATTCTCGACGATCATGTCAATTTCAATGTAATTAATAACTTTATCGATCTAAAGCTATATTTATATGACAGGTTTGGCACAAAGGTTTCTCTATTTGATGAATCAATAATGAAGCTCACAGGTCGTGAAATTTCATTCGGACACCTAGAGCATTATAAGTCATTATATTCCTTTGATTCGTTTCCTTATCAAGTATTGGTTCCTAAAACCCTTACTGATCTAGTTCACTACGAGTTACAAGCATTAGATAAATTAAGAAAAGTATTCAATATAAAACCAAAGAAGTATTTAACAATGATGCATATGGCATCATATTGTTATGCTCATATAGAAAGAAATGAATTAAAGATATATCTAGATCCTTGCATTGATCATTTAGAATATGATGATATAAAGAGATATTTTTCAGACTATAAAGAAGCAGAGGGATATGCTAGATTGAAGTATAATTTAGATCATACCTCTACAACGAGGTTATCATCATCGTTCCACAGTATAACACCCGATAAATCTCAGATCATAGTTACAGGTAGAGATGATAGAGCATTTTTAAGAATAGATTGGACAGCATTTGAATTCAAAGTTTTGTGTAATCATTTCGGAATTAAATTTGGAAGTATAAAATATCCAAAAGAAATTCTAACAATGCCAAATGATCCTTACAAATATGTAGAAAAGGTTATGACATTTAAGCATGTTACAGAAAAATTTACAAGAGATCAAATAAAGAATAATACCATAAAATGGATGTATGGTTCTAAAAACTACAACAGAAAAATTATAGAGTTATTGAAATCAGCTTTAATAGGTGTAGAAAAAATAGATCAATGGAAGGAAGAGACTATTAAAGCCCTTCAATTCACAAATCGTTTTGACAAAAAAATTAAATATGAAAGCAAACAAGATTGTGAACGAAGATGTATTAATAATTTAATCCAGAGTGAGGCGGCATATATATCAACAAAACATACATGCCAACTCATGTTCCATTTGATACAAGCTAGAGTACCAGCTAAGATTGTTGCAACTAGATATGATGAAATAATTTTAGAGTTTAACATTGACCAAGAGGCTGAAATGAAAGAGCTTCTAACTAAAGTAATAGGGCAAGAATACAGTTGCAAAATGTCTATAGCTAAGAAATTCTCGGAGCTTAAAGATGATTAATACAAATTTCAGACTTGATAAGAATGATTTGATTACAAGGTTCAAGAAATACATAATGCAATATCAAGATTCTGATGAATTAGAATTTGAACCTGAACACGGTAAAGATGTTTCATATTCGAAGTTGAATATATTGAAAAAGGTTCAGAAAATCTATGAGTGGATCTTGAAAGAAGTTCTTCTACAAATAAGACAAAATCATATACATGACGATAATGTTTTTAATCAAGTAAAGGGCGGTATCTCAAATTATATCAGAAACAAAATCAGGTCTGCTTCAGATGGTAGTATATATTTGAAGGTTCCTGATTTAGTAACATTCAATGGAGACATTGAACAATATCATGAATGGGTAGTAAAGAATAAGAAAAATCAGGAACGACTCTTAAGGAAAATTATAGACGAATTGAATAATTTCTTAGAAGGAGAAAAAGATGATGACAATAACAAACCAATTTTAAACGACGAAGATTATCAAGAAATAATTACCTTAGAAGATACGATGGAGTATCTTACGTCCAAGCTTGATGAAATTATCGATTTGGAGAATGAAAGTGACGAAGAAGAATAATCTTAATCTTAAAGATATAGATTCACATGTAAATGAAAGATCATTCGCATACAAGAAAGCTGAAAGCCTGAAGTTAGAATATATCGGATTTGCATACTTTAAAGATCCTGAAACTAATATCATAAAGGCGGTTTCTATGAAAGAAGGTACAAGATTAAAGCTTTTTAAGGAAGAAGAGACTAAACAGTCTTTAATAAAAGCCCCACCAACTGAAGCCGGCACTGCCAGATTTTATTATATTGATGGCGGAAAGGAATTACATATGGTGACTAAAGGGTATGGTGCCAAACAGAATTGGAACGCCGCTTCAGACCGAGATGTTAGAACAAAAAAGGCTAAAGAAGAAAAAGGCAAAAAAACTGTAGATTTTACAGATAAAAATAAACAACTTAAGAAAATCGATACGGCTAACTCACAAGTATTCAAGGTAGATAATAATCTAGATGATGCAACATTCGCAAAGAAAAATAAAGGAAATGAAAATCCTGAACCTCCTCCACATTTTAGGATGCCAAAATTGCCCAAGGGGAAATATCCTGTAAAATATCAAAAGGTCTTAGAAAGAATGTTGAATACAAAATCTAATGATACTACTAAAGCTATATCTCATTTTGTAGAAGGAGACGCAGGTGCAGGACAAATTTCAGCACAAGCTGGAGAATTACTAACAATGATGTTTTCATCTATGGATGATAAAACGTTTAATGCAGTTAGTCAAAAAATATTAGATCATACAGAAGCTATTCGAAAAACGCATTGGGACACTAAAAAGCAAAGTCAAACGGTCAATACAGTTGTTGATTCATCATGGGTTAAGGCTGCTATAGGTAATAGAAACGCTATACATTCTAGAATTTCAAAACAATTCCCAGGCGCTAAAATAATAGCAACATGCTGGGATACTAAAGAAGAAGTAGAAGCATTGGGATTAGATGATTATAAAGTCAATAAAGGATTTTCTACTGATATGTACTTGAAACTTCAAGATAAAGATGGTAAAGATATACTGGACGAAGTTTCATTGAAAAAATCTACAAAAGTTAATTTTATTAATAGTGGAATATCTAAATTTAAAGATTGGGATCCTCAACTTGAATCTGAATTGGATGGTAACGCTTTTAGAATAGAACAAAGAAAACGCCTAGAAGCTGGAGTTAAGAAATTCGCTTCAAGCCACAAGAGAATGATGAATAGTAATGCTAAGTATAAATCAGCTATTGAAAAAATGGAAAAATCAAAAAAAATAGATTTAGCAACAGCTGCATCTGGCAAAGGATCACATCGTAATGCAGCTAAAGTTATGATGAATGTTTTGGTCGAATTAAGTAAAGCAGGTAACAAGGAAACAAAAAAATATTTAGATGAACACATGAAACATACAGATAATTTAGCTAATCTAGCCGTTAAAGCGATTACTAACAATGAGAAACTAAAAGATGGTTTATTGAAAGAAATAAGTTCAGAATTTCCATTAAAATCTGTTGCTAATGGAGAAGAGAATATGGCAATTGGTCAATATTCATTAGATAAATTTACTATGGAAAGTATATTTGGAACATCTGATTATGATAAAATAAAAGAGCATTTAATAGCCGAAAAAGATTCTAAAGGCAAACCTTATGTGGGATATAGAGCTAAAATAGGCGATAAAACAATTCCTATAGCAGAAATAGCAATAAGAGAAAAGGGTAAGGGATATTCAGGAACACCAGCACTTGAAATGAAATTACACAACGAGTTTGCTAAATTTTTAGCAAAAGCACACGAACAAGTTTATTCTAGCGGAGAAACAAAGTGAAAATCAAAAGATCTCAATTGAAGGAAATTATAAAAGAAGTAATACGAGAAGGAGCTACATCTCCAGCTGGATTGAAAGATAAACCTGCTAAAGATTATGAAACGTGGAGAGCAGAACTAGAATATATAGCCGATGATGTTCTCTATATCCCTAGTATGAAACAAGTCGGAATATCAGAGAGAGAAATCAAACAAGCTTTTAAGAAAAGACATAAAACATGGACTGATGTATTAGTCGATCTTGGTTTAGACCCTGATGAAGATTCAGATAATTTCTAAACTAACAAGGAGAAAAAATAATGAAGATCAAAAAATCCGACATAGTAGATATTATTAAAGAAGTAATCAGTGAAAAAGAAGATGATGGAACAGAATTACCTGGAGATCATTTCGATAGTGATAGTGCGAGAGTATTTTTCAATGCCGAAGATGCTCAATGGGCTGTAGATTCTTATAAATCAGATGATGCATGGGAAATATCTGTAGTTCCTAGTGTTTTTGGATCTAAGAGGGGTTCACACAAAAGAGCTAATAGAGATGCTGTAGTAAAAGCAGCTGCTCCTTATATAAAAAAGCTTTTAAGCAAAATCAAAGCTAAGACGATTATATTAGTTGGTGCAAAAGGTAGTTGGATAGCAGGAAAATCAAATGTCATACCAGGATATAAAGCTACAGGCAAGAATCGCAAAAACATTATAATGTCAAAGGGATAGATAATATTATGAAATTGAGAGAGACACTAACAGAAAGTAAAGTGGCCACAGATATAGTAAAAGCATTCAATAAGAAATATTTCAAAGTAAAATCATCTAAATCTGGTAAAGCAGAAGTCATTAGAATAGAATACAATGATGCTGATGGTGATAAGAGTTGGATGAAATGGACTATAACAGATGAGGCTATTAAATTAGATGAAGATTTTGATAGTTTTTAAACTACCAACTTTTGGAGAAAAAGTAATGAAGCTACGCGATACATTAACTGAAGGCAAGATGTCAGGCCTAATGAATAAGGTAAAATCTATTTTCAAAGATAAGAAATATTATAGAATAGAAAATAGAAAAACTCAAGATGGCATAGAGTTAATAATCACAATGAATATGGATGGCGGCGATTATCAATTCAGATTTGTCTTCAATGAAGATATAGATGGAGTATATTACCAAGATGACGATGGCGCTTATGCTTCCGACCTCATTAATAAGACTGCACCTGAAGAGCATAATAGAGATGATTGGATGTGGGGAGGCATTTCTTCAGCCTGGTTTTCAAAGAACTTGAAATATTTTCAAGTTCCAGATGCAGAAGAAATGGGATTAGAACCTCTATAAAGTTTAAAAATATATACAAGCTTAATTAGAATATATAAAGCACTAGCAAGGAGAGTTTCGTATGATAAATACTGTACTATTAGCTACATTCATCAATAATAGACGGAATGTTAGCTCTGTTTTAAAATTAATATCAGACAACTTTGAAGTAAATAACGATAAAGTATTTCTTTTGAAGAACTCAGATGATGAAGATCAGTACGTTCTAACGTATAATATTATAAGGAAAGATATTAAATTTTCTGACATTGTTAGAAACACTATTTCATTGCATAGAAAGAAAGATACAAATACTTTATACACACTTAATGCGCTGAATGAAGTCGTGCTGCTACAAAACAATGGACAGCTGGATGAATCTTTTAGCGTTGATTGGAATGAATACAAGAATTGTATATTACTGACAAAGTATATGGAAGATGATATTTCAGATACTGAATCAGAAACTTTTGAACTACGGAGAATAAATACTGAGTTAGTAAAAGTGTTTACATTAAGATAGAGGGCATAAATGATAAAGTCGAATATTGAAGATGTGTTTGTTTCCATCATCTTGTTAGCCGAAGATACTGGTGTTGAACATACCAAGGCAGCTATAGATAATGTATTAGAGCAAACACATAAAAATCTGGAAATAGTTATATCAACACTATTTGATGATGAAGAACTAAGAGCAAAATACGATAATAACTGGAACATAAAATTCATTAAAGCTTCCAAGGGAATTGATTTTCTCAAAGAAGCTATTAATGAAACAAAAGGTGACATAATATTCTATAAGACTGTAACAAATGTCTTATGGTTTCCCCGACACATACAGGCGCATTTAGAGGAATTCAAGCAGCAAAGAAAAGCTAAATGGGCCTTGAGTCATGTTGAGTATAGAGATTTGGCTAATCCAGATCATCCCCTCAATACGATTGGATATAGAATAGAGAATCCTCCTGAGACGGTTAAGATTATACTTGATGAGATTGCTCATTACAAGGAAGTTGCAACTAATTGGGGAGAGTGTGTAGCACAACACGAAGGGGAAAATCTGTTTATGGCAGGTTTAATCCTTAAGCAATGGAATGAAGAAAGATTATCAGGAGTCATTCCATCTGAATTAACTGTTGTTCAATGGATTCCGGTTGATGGTGACAATCAAATGTCATATGAAGAAATGGCTAAGCAACTTGGAACCCCAGTCGAAACAGAAATTAAAGATGAAAATAAATTTATTGATGGTAACATAGAAGTTGTAAGAACATTACCGACAGTTATGGGTAACTCTCATCTCGATGAGGCTTATAATAATCAGATGAGAGAAGCTATCAAAACAACTGTTGACATTAAAACGATTGGTATCAAGAGAACAATAGGACTGGGTGATGTAATATTAGTGGAGCCAATCATAAAGAAGCTTAAGGAAAAACATCCAGAAGCTATAATAACTTTATACACAGCTAAGCCTGATATAGTGAAATATTTCAAGAACAAGCCGCATGATGTTCAAACAATAGAAGAAAATCAATTGCTTCAAGACTTTCTTTCTACAACACAGAATCAATTGAAGTATGATCTTGATCTTTCTTATGAGAGTAGATTAGGAACACCATTCATTGAAGCGTATACTGCTGTTTGCGGAATAGAATGGAATGATTACAAAGATAAACATCCTCAGTTAGAAGGCGGAGATGGTGGAGGAGTTGCAAAAGATAGACCATATGTTGTAGTAGTTGGTGATGGATCTGGTTGGGCTGGTAAATCTTGGGGACAAGAAAACTATAAAGAGGTTGTACAAAACATAATCGATAGAGAATTCAGAGTAGTTGAGCCTGGATTTGAAATATTTAGTGGATTGACTGATGATCAACATGCAAAATGTGATTTAAATGAGTTGGTTACTATTATAAGAGATTGTTATTTCTATATCGGAACTGATAATGGCCCTATGCATATAGCTAGAGCATTCAATAAGCCTTGTATCATTATAGCTGGAGCTGCAATTCCATATTTCTCTACTCCAAATAGAGAAAAGATATTTTATGTCCAAGATAATTCATTAGATTGTTTGGGTTGCAAACATAAGCAATTCTTTAGTTCGCAAGGATCTAATAATCTAACATTCGTTCCAACATGTACTAATGAAACAGGCGTATTGTGCATGCAAACTATCAAGCCCGAACATGTCATAAGAGCTATAGATAAATTTTTAGATAGACCAAGATCAATATTCAGACCTAAAACTCCTACTGATTTCTATTTCAATATCCCAGGGCATTCTTATTACTATGATGAAGGAATAGATCTTATTCAGCGAAGTGATATTGAAGAACATCCTGATCAAGTAGATGATTTACACGAACAATATTCTAGTAGATGGGAAGAGGTTTATGAAAAATATTCTAAGACTTTTGTAGAGGAAGTTTTGAAACATAGACATGCTGAATCTCAGTTTAAAGAAGGAGATAAGAGAACATTTCTAGATGTTGGATGTAATATTGGATTAGTTGTTAAGGCCGCTGAAGAAGCTGGATTCAATGCGATTGGAATAGATTTGAATAGAAGTTCTATACTCAAAGGTAATGAATTATTTTCAAATTTGAAGCTTATTGAAGGTGATTTTATGGATAGATCTACTCAACCAAATGTCGATAATGACTGGAAAGAATTAGAGTATGATATTATAGCCTGCAATCAAACTCTAGAACACATTTCAGATCCTGTAAGATTCTTAAAAAGATGTAAAGAATATATGAGCGATACAGGCCTCATGTTCATTGGAATTCCATCGATGGATGAAGAAGGTGCTAGAGATAAAATGCATAGATTCCAAACATTAGGAACTGGTGAACATACATGGCTGCCAACTAATAAATCATTTGAATACCTGATGAAGAAAGTAAAACTAAACTATGAACACTTACAAGATACAAGCAAAGGAATATTTGTCAAAGCATGGAAGAGAACATAGATGGTAAATAAAGATATGATTCCTGAAGAGGAAAGAACTTACCAAGAGTTTGTGAAAGTTATAAACACTGAAGATCATTATGTCGGTGGATGGGATTCAAGATCTGTCCAGGGCCCATTATCTCCTGGAAATGAAATAGTATCATTGAGAGAAATTGTAATGGAAGTTATGCCAGCTGGAAACGTAATAGAGATAGGTTGTTGGATGGGATTATCTACTACAACAATAGCTCTATCACTAAAAGAAAGATGGACAGATAGATATAAGCTTTATGCAATTGATCCTCATGATTCAGAACATTCTATGAAAACTGATAGCACAAAAGAATACTTTGGCAATACGCCTGGTGGTTGGGACATGCATGAAGTATTTTGGAGAAATTTACAGAAGTGGGGAATAGCTGATTTGGTGGATTTCACAAGAGCTAAATCTCATGATGTGAAGAATCTCAAACAGTTTAAAGATGTTGGATTCTTATGGATAGATGGTGATCATAGAGCTGAATCTGTAGAAATGGATTTATCTAGATTTGCTCCATTGGTTATTCCAAATGGTATTATAGCTCTTCATGATAAGAATCTAGCTGGTGTTAGAGATTCTATTGAAAACTTTATGGAAGCAAATGAAGAATATGTTGTGCATGAAGACATGTTAGAGAGTGATTTAATCTACTTCTTGAAGAAAAAATTATGAAGAGATAACCTTTAAATTAAGTAATACAACCTATACACCAGATTTTTTCATTTACGATGAGAAGGGAGAGTTAATGAGAATAGAGGAATTTAAAAACAAATATAGAGAGCACAAACATAAATTTCATATATTATATAAAGATGATTTAGAAAGGGGTGATTAAAACGGAAACAGTAGGAGACTTATTTGATAAGCTTTGCATTTTAGAAAAAAGGCAACAAGTATTTAAAAATGAGAGTGAAAGACCAACAGATGTGCAAAAACATCTTAAAGAGCAGAAGAGAGTGCTACTAAGATATCTCTCCGAGATTATGTTCGATGTATGCAATGGCGATAGATTAGCTGAATTCAAGAAATATAAAATATATGATAAGAAAGTAGCGACGGCTATGGAAGATAGTTTTGTTCATTCTATAGTGCAGTTAAATACAATAACACATGAGCTCTGGGATTTAGAAGATCAGAGAAGAGATAGATCATTATCTGATAATGAAAGACTAGGTGCAGCAGATAAAATCTCAATGTTCAATAAAAGAAGAAATGATGTTATAGATCATATCAATGAAATATTTTCAATAGTCCAAGAGGAGGAGTCCGCCGATGGAAGAGGAGGAGTAGGATGAAAAAAGTTTTAATATCAGGTGCTAATGGTCAATTGATGCTAGATGTAAAAGATGCTCTAAACAAATATGAAGATATATTTTCAGTAAAGGGATACTCTGGTAGAGATATGTGGGATGTTACTGACTCTGAAGAATCGGAAAGAAGATTTCACGTTCATTCACCAGACATTTATATCCACGGAGCTTCTTATCACGTTGTAGATCAAATAGAAAAAGATCCTGTGAAAGCTCTAGATGTGAATGTAGCTTCTTTGCATAGAATAGCAAAGCTTTGTAATGACTACAATACTATGCTAATTAACTTCTCAACTGATTATGTATTTTCAGGGAACGATGTAGGCCCGAAAAATCCAGGAGAACTAAGTACATTGACATCATTATCAGTACCAACAATGATTGCTAGAATGGAATCTACTGGCCCGAAAGTTAATTTCGCTAAAGGTTACCCAGAAAACTGGACTCCTGATCCTGTGAATTTTTATGGATTGACAAAATATGCTGGTGAAAAGGCTGTGAGTAATAGTGCTGAGTTATATTTAAATATAAGGGTATGTGGTTTGTTTGGTAATAGAGGTAGTAAATCGAAAGGCTGTGTTAATTTTCCTTTATTGGTGTTAGACAAGTTAGATGCTAATGAACAAATGAAAGTGGTTAATGACCAGTATACGACCATTGGCTATACGAGAGATATAGCTGAAAACTTAGTTAATCAATTACGTACTATAGGTGAAAACGGAGATTACTTTTATAAATCTACTATTCATTTAATGAACGAAGGAATATTAACTTGGTATGAACTTGCACTATTCATTGCTCAAATAAAAGGTAAAGAACATTTGATAACACCTGTAAGCAGTGATGAAAATTACAGCGATGTTAAACGTGCAAAATATACAGCATTGAAAAACTCTTATACGAAACTGCCGCCCTGGCAATCAGCAATAGTTCGATACTTACAGGAAATACGGAGATTATAAATGACAGTTGAAGAAGCTAGCAAACTCAGGTTTGTGAGTGGAACGGAAAACTGTTTTTTAAGAGAAGGTGAAAAATATTTATCAGGTGAGAATTTGAAGTTTGAAAATCAAATGAAGAACATAAAAGAAACAGGAGATAACACATTTTATTTCTTTGAAGTTATAAGAAGTGATCCTCTTTTATTAAAATATAATAAGGACAAATTGGAAAAGATAAGATAAACAATTCGAAATAATATTAGAAGAGAGGTTAAAATATGAGTTTTAGATTTCATCAGGATGATCGCGGGATTAGGTATTGTGATATTTTTCCTGAAATAGGCAAGGGCGATATAAATGTGACTGTGATTGAAAGTGGAGCTGTAGCACTCTGGCACCGACATGAACATCAAAGCGATTACCAATTGGTCGTTAAAGGATCATTGAAGATTGGTATGTGTAATATGCCATTATATAAAATGATGGATGATGTAGATTATAAAAAATCCGATCTAGAAAAAGAGTGGAAAGAGAAGTATTTCAAGATATATTGTAACATAGTATATTCTGATGAACCTGAAAACTTTTTGTTTCCCAATGTTTTCTCCAAAAATGAATCTAAAGTATATTGGCATTACTTATCAGAAAAATCAGCCAACCGAGGACCATTATTCATTCCGGCTGGTTTATGGCACGGATGCTACAATTATACAGATGAACAAGCAATTCTAATTTACCACATCACAAATAAATGGGATGGTAAAGATGAAGACAGATGTGATCCTGAAATGATGGGTTGGGATTATACTCGTCAAATTAAATAGTTATATGGTTTTATCAAAGATAGCAAAAGGAGATAATATTTTTCATTCTGGCAGAGGTATACCAAAAAAGTATAACAGGCTTGATGGCTATAAGATAATAAGAGAAGCTAAATGAATCAATGGTACCCGAAGTGGGATTCGAACTGTTGTAATCCTCAACCTCCTGCAGGATATAGATGGGATTTTTGTACTCAAACAATGGAGCCAGATCCTGATTACATTATAGTTCCAAAGAATGAAGTAGAAATAAAAGATCCAGATAAATGTACTTGTAACACTAGAAACCTAATGACTTATGGATGTGATTGCGGAGCATTCAAGAATGAACAAGTTCAAATAAGAAAGAAACGTAAAAGGTATAGGAAATACACATGAGTTTTCATATGGCTATTCCAGATTTTATATCAAGGGTTGTTAAAGATAATCCAAGTGTAGAGGAAAAAACTCTATTCGATTTGATTATAGATATAGCTAAAAGAATGAAGATAGATGGTTGTCAATTGAATTTTATGGTCGACCGGGATGGATACGTTGCAGCTTGGAATCACAACATTTTTCCTAATGTTACCATATATTCATTTAACGTGTTTACAGAAAATTTTATGAAAGAGAATATCTATGATCATCTCAGTCAAGAAGACTTTGGTAGAATATCTATTTCATTCAAACAACATGATAATAAAGATACACTTGTTCCGAGAACCAAGCCTAGTTGTACTTGCAGTACTAAACAATTGATGAGGGAAGGATGTATTTGTGGGGCAATCTAAAAGTTTAAAAAATGATTCAGAAAAATTAATATTAAATGACTCATTCAAATTAGTTCCTAAAAATGAGAAGGAAACACATCTAATAACAGGTGGTTTGGGTCATATTGGTTCATACATAGTAGAGCATCTTGCAGAAACTAGAAAAAAATGCAGGATTGTAGTAGTTGATAATCTATACAATGGTAAGATAGAGAATATAAAAGAAGCTAAGAAGAAGGCATCAAAAAGATCGAATGAAATAACTCACATAAATGAAGATATAGCAGACTACGACTATATAGATGATATTTTTGAAGAATATAAACCTCAATTCGTATATCATCAAGCTTCAATGCTTACACAAGATACAAGAGAATTTAGACTAAAAGGATTTCAAGTTAATACTTCAGGCTTTACAAATGTTATAGAATTATGCAAGAGATATTCTGTTCACAAACTAGTATATGCTTCTTCTGCATCTGTTTATGGTAATCCAGAAATAGTTCCTACTAAGGAAGATCATCATTTCAATAATTGCAAATTGCTCTATGGAGCTACAAAAATTGCAAATGAATTTATAGCAAGATCATATGCAGATCAAGTCGGATTAAGAGTTATTGGCTTAAGATATTTCAATGTATATGGATCAAGACAATCAACAGCTAATGTTTATACTCAAATAGTTCCAAAGTGGATCAATGAAATGCTATCAGGTAATGTTCCTCCGATTATAGAAATTTATGGAGATGGTAGTCAAACAATGGATATGATCCACGGAAAAGATGTTGGTAGATTAAATGTTTTGGCAATGAGAAAAGATTTACAAGCGGGAACAATGTTTCAAGATAAGCATCCAGGTCTGCATACTACAACTTATGAAAGAGAATTTGATGGCTTTCTGAATATAGGATCTGGCATACAAACTAGTGTATTAGAATTGTATGCCGTTATTAAAGAAGAATTAGAGTTGCAAACAGATATGGAAATTAATGCATTACAATTATTTCAAAAACATGACCCTGCACTAGTAAAAGAAAGACAAGCTGATACTCACTTAATGCACAAACTCCTTGGAAAACATTCGATTGATGTTAGAAAAGGAATATCAATGACAATTAAAGATATACTGAAAACTCGGAGAAAGTAGATGGAAGTATTATTTTCAACAACAAGGATTGAAAATCCTGCTAACAATTTAGACTATTTGCAAGTCGATGCAGAAGTTACTGAATTCAATGAAAAAGCTCAAGTGAATATTCAGTGGAGTGAAATCCCAGTAAATTCTAAAATAGCTACTTCAAAATTCTTTAAAGATCTTAAGGTAGCATTTGAAAACATTTTGGCAAATAGACTAGTCATAAAGAAGGACACAAAAATAAATTCATTACATCAAATAGTAAATAATGGAATAAATACTGATCTGCCAGGTACTATTGATCCTGTTAGAATTAATGCGTTTGAACAAAGAATAGTTTAGGAGGTTTTATGTTAAAAAAGATTTTTTTCTCATAGGAAAATGGATAATCTGATCTTCTCTTTGAAGATAGTAAATTTAATAAGGAGTTGAATTCTTGTGATTGTGAAATCAATCACCTAATGGCCAACGGCTGTACTTGTGGAGCAATGGAGGATTAAATGTTAAAAACGTTATGTGAAAACGATTGGGTTTCACTATTAGATTTAAATGGTTATGTATACAGTCATGAAACAAGATGCAACGGAGTTATTGTAGCCATTTTACCTTATAGAAGAAATGAAAAAGGTCGGCTACAATTTTTGTTAAGAAGAGAGATTACACCTTGTTGGTCTATGGAATTTGAAGATTCAGCTATAACAGGTGGATTAGAAAAGAATGATTCTATATTTACAGTTCTTAAAGAGCTTCACGAAGAGGCTGGTTATAAAGCAGAACAAAATGAATTGAAGATTTTAGGAAAATGTAGAGCTTCAAAGTCATCGGATACTGAGTATCATCTATATGCAATCAATGTTCAGAATAAAGAGCAAGGGGCATTAGAAGGTGATGAACTCGATGATGATGCAATCAATAAAGATGCTAGTGTAGTTTGGTCAGATGATGCAGATTCTGTTGACCCATTGGTATCTGTAATGTATGTTAGATTAATGAGAATATTGGGAGAAGAACTATGAGCGATCTATATGAATTAGTTAGATTAGAAAATCAAAGGAAGCATGCAGTAAAAATAGAACTGATGCAAAAACATGGGTATAAATATAATTTCAGCACCGATGTTTGGGAAAATGATAGCCCTGAAGCTGTTAGCAGAAGAGATAAGCGAGTAACAGGATCATTAATAGAAGCATGTTCTCTAGCTGACTTAAAAAAGATACTCCCAGCATTGAACGATCCATTGAAATATAGTCTTATGCTATTTGATGAATCAATAATGAAGCTCATACGAGTTTCAAAATAGAGAATGAACACATTCTTTGCTTGCTTGATATTTATTATAAATCCAAGTAGATGGAGCATATGAAATGAATTGTGAAGAATGCGGAAAATCAATAACAGGCAGAGGTAAATCTAATTATTGTCAAAGATGCTTCATGAGAATAGTCAAGCCTGGCAAAAAAGGAGGAGGTTGGAGCAAAGGATTAACAAAAGATACTGATGATAGAATTAAAAAAATGTCCATAAAAGTATCCGCTGCACTTAAAGGAAAGCCCAAGACAGAAAAGCATGCAACAAAATTATCAAAAATTTTCAGGAAAAAATACGCAGGAAAAGGTAATCCTTTTTATGGTAAAAAACATTCAGATGATACTAAAAAAATATTATCTGAAAAGGCTATACATAGATCAAAAAAAATTAATCCTATATTCAATATTTTAAACAATATTTCGAATTCAGATACTAGTATTGAAGTTGCTGTAGAAAATTTTTTACAATCGGAAAAAATCGAATACAAGAAACAATATAGAATATATTATAATAAAATAAATTTTAAGATATATGATTTCTATCTACTAAAAGAGAATATTCTGATAGAAGTTGATGGTGATTTTTGGCATTGTAAATTAGAGAAAAAACCCAAGAATTATAAAGATATAATTGTGAATGATAAATTAAAAAATGATTTAGCTACAGAGAATGGATATAGATTAGTTAGAATATCTCAAAGCGAGTTAGATAGCGTTTGGAGGATTATAGTATGAATACTTTTCATATCCTCTGCTTAGCTGGAATCGGTGATATTCTATCACACATCACTAGACTGTCAGCAGTAGTTGCAATGAACAACCATAAGATAAAATTTTGGTTGGGAGGTTTTGGGAAGAGCCCTGAGTTCATGAAAGAAATTTTAGAAGCTGAGGGTGTTGAAGTTTCTCTAATTAAAAATCTTACATACCACAGTCAACTACCTGAAATGAGAGAATTTATTAAGAGCAATGCTGTAAAAGAGGGAGATGTGTTTCAAGATTGGAGCTTTTGTGAGGAGATATTTCAAAACAAGGCTCCTATTTTTATGCAGTATCCGATGAGAGATCGATTCGATTATAAGTATGGACAAGATCTTCATAACTCAGAAAGACACAAGTATATTCAACACGGCCGATGTGTAGCTATACAGCCATTAACAAAAACAGGCAATGCTGAAGGTTTTGAATCTGATCTAGAGAGAGGTAGATTTTGGAGTAGAGATTGTTGGACATATATAATAGATAATCTGATTGAAGATGGATTTACTCCTCTATTCACAGGATTAGAAGGTGAAGATTGGGGATTAGCTGATTATTGTAATGAAAAAAATTATCATTATGTCAATACATTAGGAACACCAATAGATGAAACATTTGAAATACTAAGGTCATGCCACGGAAATATAGCTTGCAACTCATGGACATGGGAAATTACCTCTCGATGTGGAATTCCTACAGTATGCTTCTATACAAAAAATCATTTCTTTATTCAGAATCATATTCCAGATGGCCCTTCAGATTTCTTTGACAATTGTATCATAGAAACTAATCAAGAAGCTGATCCAGAACAATTATATCAAGCCTGGAAATATATGTATGATCATGATAAGAAACCAGATGTAAGTTACTCTGTATGCATGATCACCTATAACGATGAAGAGTGTATAGAGAAAACTATAGATAATGTTGTAGATACGGCTATTGATTCTTCAGAATTTATAGCTATAGATGGTGGTTCGACAGATAAAACTGTAGATATACTAGAAAACAATGATTTGATAAGTGTGTTTACTAAAAAATGGGATGATGATTTTGAAGTACAGAAAAACTGTGCACTAAATAAAGCAACTA
>Ga0187827_10001427_pt1 | contig 35160 bp, 31 predicted proteins | sample ETNtaG_39_FD_167969 | JGI IMG/M metagenome (GOLD analysis project Ga0187827, IMG submission 167969) | Marine microbial and viral communities from oxygen minimum zone, Eastern Pacific Ocean - ETNP2014_SV_150_PacBio MetaG (Illumina Assembly) | ecosystem: Environmental > Aquatic > Marine > Hypoxic...
ATTTGTAAAGCCTTAACATCTCGTTATTATTGAGACTTCTAACTTGTTTCTTCTCCTTCAGTAGAATTCTTAATGAATCTCTCATTTTACAGGATTCATTTTGACCATAAATTATTAGATCTATATCAGAAGAATTTGTGTGAAGCCCTATCATAATGGACCCTGATATTCCGATGGCTGAAGACGATATGCCTGAATGGATTTCAAGCAGATAAGTGAATTCAATTGCTTTCAGTATTTCATTATCTGATTGTTTCTTTTTTCTAATCTTTTCGAGGATTTCATCTGGCTTGTAGTGATCTATTATTTCTGTTTGAGATATTTCTGGAACCCTAATATTGAGGACTGGATCATTAACTAGGAGATGAGGATATTTTTTTATTAGAAGTTCTTGCCGTTCTTGTAATGGGTATATCTTACGGTATTTTCTGCCTCCTTTCACTCTATCACCTTTATTGTCAACAATATATCTTGGATATGATATGAGTTTTTTTGGTGGATGAATCAGGCCTTTCACCTCAAAAATAGAGAAGTCTTTAAGCTCAAGAAAATCTCCTTCTCTACCACTAAATTCTTTGGTAAAATCTTTCTTAGTTATGTTGTGCAATTAACCACATCAAAGCAATTGGAAACGATCAATTTTTACATATACCCTATATTTTATGCTGTATATGTTAATCTACAGATAGTGTATTTTCATGTATGGAAAAATCAAATATTCACATTCTTGTCCATTCACTTCTTAATATAATGATCAATTTTTTTCTTAAAAGTTAATTATTGGTATCTGGGTAGCTGCATTGCGATGAACAAAGTGAAAAGTGAGACAAATGACACAGATGAAATAAGTGAAACAGATGAAATAAGTGAAACAGATGAAGAAATACAAACACTTGATATTGATACCGCAATAGATTCGTTACCTGGTTTGGGACCAGTAGCTAAAAAGAAGCTAAATGAAGTTGGAATTTTAACAGTTTTAGATTTGGCAGTTAGAAGCCCTACAGAAATTGCTGATAGGCTTGGAAGTGATCTTGCGCGTGCAACTGAATTTGCAAACAAAGCGCGAATTAAGCTCGTTGAGATGGGGTTACTTGAAAAGGATTTTGTCCCAGCAAGTGAAATATACAAAAGACGTCAAGCAATTGAAAGAGTATCAACAGGTGCAAATAGTTTGGATGATCTACTTGGAGGAGGAATTGAGACTCAGGCAGTAACTGAATTCTATGGAGAATTTGGATCTGGAAAAACTCAGATATGTCATACTGCTTGCATAATGGTTCAACAGCCTAAAGATCAAGGTGGTCTGGATGCTGGGGCTATATATGTGGATACTGAAAACACATTTAGACCTGAAAGAATTGTGAGCATAGCGAAAGCTCGAGATTTAGATCCTGATAGTGTTCTAGAAAGAATAATTGTGGCAAAAGCATACAATAGCTCCCATCAAGAGTTGATAGTTGGAGAGCTAGGTCGGATTTTAGATAAAGAGACTATAAAACTGATAATCATTGATTCTGCAGTAGCACATTATCGGTCAGAATTCCTTGGGCGAGGTACACTCGCACCCAGACAACAAAAATTAAACAAGTTCATGCATCTCTTAACTAGAACATCTGAAGCTAGAAACGTAGCTGTAATTATTACTAACCAAGTTCAATCAACTCCTGACACCTTCTTTGGTGACCCCAACAAACCTACTGGAGGACATGTAGTTGGTCATACTAGTACATACAGGCTTTATCTGAGAAAGGCTGGGAAAAATAGGATCGCCAAGATGGTTGATAGTCCTTATCACCCTGAACAGGAAGCTGCTTTTCAGCTAAATGAATTAGGAGTTAGCGATTTGCCTGAAGATGCCCCTTCTAAAAGACGTAAGTTATAGTTGAACTTACTGATACGATTATGTGTAATAATTAAAAACAAGGTGGAAATAACATACTTTTTATAAAGTTGTGTAAGGGCGGAGATGAGTGAGGTTCCATGATTAATAAACTCTCTAGAGTTTTTATTGTTGCTCTATTACTTTCAACAATAATAGTGTACCCCACACCAGCAGCAATATCTCAAACAGATTATACTGAAAAAATCTCAGTTACAATAATCGGTGATACGGCTCATTGGTTAATAGACATGAAAGGTGGTAATATTACAATACCTGGGCTAGCAGAAATTGAGGATGAAATAAGCGGAGTATCCAGCTACAAACTGCTTACTATTGAACCATCAAAGTGGGTATCAGAATATGAATTTTTCTCCACTTCCGGATATAATGTTCTTGGGTTTGACGTCATACCTACCTCCGGAATCTTTTTAATTGTAACTTCAGATGACTTGCAGGCTGCCGAGAAAATTGCTGACTCTTTAAACGAATTTCTACATTTGAAATTCACTATTTTCTCTTCAGACGGTGAGGAGTATATCTTTTATTCACATATGAACTTTAGCCATGTTAAAGGAAAAATGTGGGAGGCCATGCCAGTTTGGTATGGTGGGTCAGCTACTCTAGTTGATAGAGATCTCTTCCAGTATCGAGATGTGCCAATATTCCAATTTTCAGCTGAGAAGGGTTCTGACGGATTTATTCATTCGTTAACTGTGGGTGGATTCAAACGTTTTGCAATTAAACAACAAGAATTCTCGCTTAGTAGTATCTTTTTTGGTATCAATAATACACGAGTGTCACCAGAAACCTCATCGGCTATAATACGTGTGAATATCATAGGTGGATTCGTATCATTCAGTGGTAAAGGCAATGTGACAAACTTTCCAGAAAATAAATCTGCCACAGTTATCACAACATTGGAGTCTGAAGAATATTTTCCTACCCTGTCGCTTGATGTTGCTCAAATTTTGCCATCAGTAATAGTTACACGTGAGATTGAAGAAGCCTCTCTGAACGAGGGAGACATAGCGACAATAGGTATTCGTGTCAGAAACATTGCTCCACTTGGGTCTACTCCGGTATCAAATATTTCTATCAATGAAGACTGGTGGAAGGATATGGTGGAATTCGAGTTTGAAGATGGTGAAACTAATCGTACACTTGGGTTTTTAGCTCCTCAAGGCCAATTCACATTAGTCTATCGCTTACGAGTTACTTCCTCTGATAAAGAAGAGATACTTGTCCCTTCAAACCTAATATCATATTCATACAGCGTCCAAGATGAAGTTGTAACTGATGAAGTGAATATTAATGAATTAGCATTGGTTCTCAACGATATTAGTCCTGTCATCAATATATTTGCTTCCATCGAAGCATCAAACCCACCAATACTTGGCAACGTTCCTGTAAACCTTACTGTGCAAAACAATGGAAATGGTCATGCTACCAATCTCGAGGTTGGAGGTAAAACAAGGCAAAGCCTTCTAGCGCAAGATGTTTGGAACCTATCAGTGGATGTACCTTCAAATTCTCTATTAGATCTAAGTTCATTCAATATTTGGCAAGTTAATTGGGAATCTGGAAACGAACAAAAAAATATATCTTCAAATAGCGTAACACTCCGATATAATTTAACCGGAGAAAATATTCCTCAATTCAATGTTATCCGAAACATTGTTCATTCGGTTTATGAAGGTGGAGATTCGATAAACGAAACTCTCACAATAATAAATCAAGGTAAACATATTTTAGATCGAGTTCTTGTAAACGGAAAAATACATCAAAAATTCCAATTTATAAGAGGTAATTATTCGATAAATGAAAATAATTTGAATGCTGAGTTTGAAGATATTGAGCCTGGAAATCAAGTCGCGTTTAACTATGCTGCAACTATAACGGATATCGATGAGAATTATGTCATTTCACCACCCGGGATTATTATAGAATCTTCGGGTTTGAGGATGAGTCGCATAGCAAGTTCAGAAGTACTTCCTTTTGGAGTTAAAATATTGAAAGATTTTGAATCTTCTGCAAACTTTGTCGGATCAAATATCTCTATCGATACAAAAGTAATTAATACGGGGTCCATGCCGATTTTCAATGTTGATCTTAATGCTGGCACAGATACTTTTTCAGATATTATTAAGGGCGAAACCACTTTCTCAGCTGAAATATTAAGAAAAGATGAACAATTAGGTTCACCACATGATGCTATGTTGATACGCCCAGGACAATTCGAAGCAGTACAGGCAACAGCCTCATTTACCCTTGCAGGTCAATCTTTTTCAAAGCCTTCTGAAGAGAAAACTATTCATGTTTATTCTCCCATATCTGCTGAAATGATGATTGACTTAACAAACCCTATTGAAGGTGAAGAATTTTCAATAACTCTAACTGTATCAAATCCCTCTGAAGTTATGGTGAATGATGTGATGGTTAAATTTACTCTTCCATCTGAAATTCGGATTATTTCAGGATCTTTGGACTTGGATAGTGTAGTCCTTGATGCCGAGGCAGAGATCATAAAGTCTGCAAAACTTGTCGTCGATAAACCAACGACTCTCGAAATAGAACCGCCCATTGTGGAGTTCAGTTATGTTGAGGACAAGTTGAGAGGGACATCAAATTCTCTAATCATTTCTGTAGAGGACAATATCCAATCCCGATACTATATTCCAATACTAATCGCGATTTTCTTGATTTTGGGTACTACGTATATTGCTAGAAAAGTATTATTGTCTACGTAGTTTCTACAAATAGAATATTGGCATTAAATCTTTTTTATTTTACGTTAGGCTAATATTATTTACCTGCTTTAGGACAACCGCAATTAGGATGATGAGATTCGCGTCTTATCTCTCCTCTGTATATCCCATCTTCTAGTTTCTTTCCAGTCTTTTTCTCCCATTCTTCTGTTGGAACTCCATACTTCTCCTGTATAGCATCTCTATACTGTTCAGGAATAACATTGAAGGCACAGAATGGGATTATTTTATTATCTGGAGTCAAATAATGTATATCACATCTTTTCAAACGTTCTATATCTTGGTTATATTTATCTTGAAAATGCATCATTCCAAGAAATAGAGACTGCTTGTGAAATTCACCGAGAGCACGATAATTATGTCGTATTAATGCATTAAAAAGTATCTTTGCAACGTTCAACTCATCAGGTTGCTTATTCTTATCTACAAATTTCCCGATTTTCTTCAAAATCTTGGAACTAATCAACAATTTATTTCTACCAGATTTCAGTTCCTCAGATTTTTCACCTAAGTATTCTAACAATCCATTTATATCTACAAATGATGTTAAAGGTCTCAACCGATTCCCATCTTTGAAAACATAAGTACCAGAACCGCAGGCAAAATGTATGGCGAGTTCATACTCTGACTTTTCAGTCATTCCTTCCACAAAATGTGTGATAGGTACGCAGGCAGGGACTGGAAACCAAGATTCTGCCGGAATCTCTCCTTCAGTCTGTTCTTCAATAAGATTCATGCAGTCAGGAATTGTAATTCGAAACTTCTCTCTCTCCTCCTGAGGTGTTCTTCCTACAAACGAAACAGGTTGAAAATTAACTGAACGAACAATATCGATGTTCCTTTGACCAAATCTAACCATGGACCCCAATTCATGATCGTTTACGGTCCTTAATATTGTTGGAACTAATACAATCCCTAAATTAGCCGTTCTACAATTATCAAGAGCATAGGGAACTTCCCAATGGTTTTTCGGATTAGTTTTAGAAGTGATTCCATCAAAGCTCAAATAGACTGTATTTACTCCAGCTTTCCTAACTTTGGTAGCAAAATTTGGTTCTGTGGCAAGTCTTATACCATTTGTATTAAGTTGTATATGATTAATATCTTCATCCTTAATAGTCCGAATTATCTTAATAAGATCCTTTCTTAAAGCAGGTTCGCCTCCTGTTATCTGAATCGCCTTTCCTGGTACTGGCTTTAACGATTTGAGATTCCTAGCCATATCTCTGATTTGAGTGATCGTAGGTTCATAGACATATGATCCTTCTACCCCTTTCTTTGCATAAAAGAAGCAATACCAACATGTAAGATCACATCTATTCGTTACTACCAGATTTGCTAGTGCAGTATGCGATAAATGATCTCCGCAAAGTCCACAATCATCTGGACATGAATATTTTTCACGTTTAATCTGAGGATTTTCTATTCTTTTACCTTCATAAGAATATTTACTGAATTTATCATATGTTTCATAAGATCCGAAATATACATCTTCATATTCACCGTGTATGGAGCATTTTTTTCTTATCCAGACTTTTTGGTCTCTTTCAAAAATATCGGCTTGTAAAACCTGATTGCATTCTGGGCATATGCTTTCAGTCCTTCTAATAATGTATTCAATTTTTTTGATAGTCTCTGATCTACTCAAGCTTTATTATCGCCCTCAGTTGTAATAATTAAATGATGGTTACCCATTTAACCATTTCTCGTTATATACAAAAGTGAAAGTTAGATGAATATAATTTGTCAATAAGTGGTAAAACCTTATAGATATTCCTACCTCTCGATCTTTCCTTCAACGAATTCCAGAAATGCTCTTTTTGCATTGTTGTAAGACATTTGAATAGGAGGATGTTTGAAGCAGTAAGCGGATATGCTCACAAGTGGTCCAGATACGCCTCTCTCAAGAGCTAACTTGGTACCCCGAATTGCATCAATCATTACACCTGCACTGTTAAAGGCGTCCACCACATGAAGTTTTACATCCATTAAGACCGGTGTGTTCCCAAAATATCTGCCTTTAAGGTATATGTAGCAAACTTTGTCATTATCTAGAAATTTTACAAAATCACTGGGCCCAATACGTGTAGGTACTTCATAAGGTGTCATAGCTTTCACCGCACTTGTCTTGCTTACTCTCTTATCTGCTAATCTCGACTCTTCCTGCATATTTAGAAAGTCTGTGTCTCCTCCAATATTTAATTGATATGTTTCATCCACTTTAACTCCTCTATCAACACAAAGTTTCACAAGGGTCTTATGAAGCACAGTGGCTCCTAATTGACTCATAACATCGTCTCCAGCAACTGGTAATTTTGCATCCGTAAACTTTTTTTGCCAATATGGATCAGATGCAATGAATACTGGCATAGCATTGATAAATGCAGCACCTGCTCTTAGAGATTGTTCAGCATAAAACTTAGTAGCTGCTGTACTACCTACAGGAAGATAACTGAGTACAATTTCTGCACCTGAGTCTTGTATAGACCTAGCTATATTCTTAGGCTGTTCATCATCTATTTTTACAGTTTGTGTAACATATTTTCCAATACCATCTAAAACAGGACCTTTCTGGACCTTTACTTCAATCTTGGGTACATCAGTTATTTTATTAGTGTTATTTGGTGCTTTAAAGATAGCCTTTGATAGATCTTCACCAACTTTTTCTTTATCAACATCAAATGCAGAAACAAATTCAATATCTTTTGGCTCAAAACCACCCAGATTATATGCTGTCAATCCTATTGAATTATCAGCTTCTCTATCTTTGTAGTAATGTACCCCTTGAACAATTGCAGAAGCACAGTTTCCTACTCCAACAATTGAAACCTTTATTTTTTTCATAAATCCCGCTAGCAACAAAACGCTTTCAGCCATCATAAAAACGTTCTAATATATTGGCCTGCAATTAATTAAGTGCGCCATATCATGGCAGAGCGCATATGAACTATCGGAATGTTTTGGAAAAGGCATTTGACGCAGCTGAAAGTGTCGCTAAGCAGCTCCAAATAAATGGTGAAGCATCTCAGCCTATAAACTATGGGGCCTTCGGTGATATGACTTACAAAATAGACAAGGATGTTGAAACCAAAATTTTAGAAGTGATACAATCATACCTTCCAAAATCACTTATAATTAGCGAAGAAGCTGGTTTGATAGGTGATCTTTCAGGGCGACCAGTTGTTTTGATAGACCCTGTGGATGGTAGCACCAATGCCTTTAGAAACGTACCTTTCTACTCATCTGCAATCACAATAATTGATGGCTTCAGATTTAATGATGTGATATCTGCTGGAGTAATTGATCTTGTTAACAACGATCGTATTTTATCAAATGACAATGGAAAGGTGCTCTTCAATGGTGATTCCGTACAACCCTCTTCAACAAAGATATTGGATGAAGCATACATCAGTATAAATATACATGCTCAAGATATGGATAATTCAGAAAAATGGTTGGTATCTCTACTTCGAGAAATTAGGCATCCTCGTTTTCTTGGTTCCGCTGCCCTGGAAACAGCTTATGTTGCTGTAGGCAAATCAAATGCGTTTATCCAAATTACCCCGAATCTAAGGACTTTTGATTGTATAGGTGCATTGTTTCTAGTAAAAGCTGCTGGTGGCTGGATTCGATTTCTAAATACCGACATTGATAGTATTGATCTTCGTAAACCAGAGAGGTTCGCTTATGTTGCTGCTTGTGATTCAGTCTTGGGAGAACTATTAACATCATTTCGGGCATAGAAAATTAATGCAGTTCATAATTTCTTTTACCAGTGAGTATATTGAAAAAAAATCATAAATATTCAATGTACTATAGTATATGCTGAATAATGAAATGATCGAAGAAAGGTCTGCGGGTGCAGTTATTTTCAACGAGGATGATGGTGTCCCAAATTTTCTTCTACTGAATTATCCTGCAGGTCACTGGGATTTTCCAAAAGGACACATAGAGAAAGGTGAATTGCTATTTGATACGATAAAACGTGAAGTCTCTGAAGAGACTGGGATGAAAAACATCAAAATACTTCCAAGTTTCAAAAAAAAAATAGTGTATTACTACCGTCGAAACATTGGAATGGTTCGAAAGGAGGTGATTTATGTCTTAGCACGTGCATTAACTTGGAATGTAAGTTTATCACATGAACATAAGAATTATGTTTGGTTAGATCTCGAAAAAGCTTTAAACAAAGTAACTTATAGAAACTCAAAAAACATTCTTAAATTGGCATCTAAATTTTTAGATGATGCGCCCATACATCGCGACGAATTAGTTCCGTAACTCCTAAAGAATCATCTGCATCTATTATTGTTCTTCCTATTATTAGAAAGTCAGCACCTGCTTTAACAGCTTCAATATGTGATCCACCTTGAAAACCAACTCCTGGAGAGAAAATTGGGATTTTCCCTTTCAATTTGTCTGCTGAGTATGAAATAATATCAGGCTTTGTAGATCCAATTACTACTCCGTCTGCTTCCCAATTTAGAGCTCGTTCCAAAAATAATTCATGTAATTTGAGTTGTTTGCCTTTCTCTCCCATAACGGTTAGTCCATATCCGTCTTTTGCTCCCTTATGGCTCATATATACTAAAAAAATTACTCCTTTCCCTTTATTATGTGCCTGTTCTATTAGTGACTCAATACCATCTTGATATCCAACAATGGGATTAACTATAATTGCATCAAAACCTGCTTGCCAGAGATTGTCTCCTATTATTAGGTTGGTAGAAGATATGTCATTTAGCTTGATATCTGCAATTGCTTGAAGTCCTTGTTCATGGGCTGCGGCAACTATATTTTTCACCTTTTTAAGATCTAATGGGATTAGTAAGTGATAGTTTATCTTGACCGCAACTAGACTTCTTTCTATTTTTTTGATAATCTTTATGGATTTCTTTTCAAGTATTTCAGGGTCCTTATTGATGTAGTCCAGTGCTAGGACAATACGGCTGAATCTGTGCTTGGATCTCTCATGTATCCTGTCTATGAACCTGTTTTTCATCTATATGTCCACCAAAGGATGTTTTTTGACCAATTTGATAATCTTGCCGTACAAATATCTGTGGTCTTCAGTATTATGTGTGAAGTCTGTCTGTTCTGGACTTGAACTAGAGTACTTTACAAAACTATGCTCAATTTTTTTCTTTAAATTAGTATAAAAAAAGATAGATGCATCATCAGTATCATCCATCCTAGTGAAAGCTCCAAGTACCGATGTGTCATTATCTGAGAACGTGAAAAGAGGTAAAGGTGTCTCGTCATAGAGAATCTTATAAAGAGCTACTTTGCATAAACTTTCAAGATTTTCAACCATCATCAGTAAATACTTATGTTGTTTAATATCATTAGAAGAATATCCTTCCTCAAATATTTTTGGAATCTTTTCTAAAGCAATTATAGGTGCGTAAATTCCCAACCGATCTTTTGTAGAATTGCTCAATTCTACCGTCTCGTTACCGCTCTTTTGAATGTATCGAAGGAAGTTCCCTTCATCTTTGTTCTTCACATAATATAACATTGGCATATTTCGTACGATATCGAATTGTGTTGCAAGAATAGATTCCTCCTTCATTCTAAATCTGAATACTGGGAGTGGAACTCTTTCAAGAGCGCAAACGAGTCTTGCGAAATCTTTGAATGAATGAATTTCTATGAAGCATGGGGGTTCGACTTGTTTCTGATCTGTAGACATCACTCCGATATAGAAATACTTGTTAAATAAGTTACTCTCTAGGGTTTTTTTATATTGCCGGTATCTCAACTGGAAGTAGATGCATTTTTGTAAACATCTTTCATCAATTTTAGTGTGCTCACAGATCAATTACTTGTGAAGCGATAAAGATAAGTCCCCACAAAACCATAACCTATTTGCATCTAGATGTGGATAATTTGAATCCCGGAAGAGCTAAAAAAGTGAAGGAAACAATAAGTGAAGCAGTTAAGATACTTGATCAGATAGAACAGCAGGTATCTTCCAATAAAAGTGTATCTGATTACTCATACACGATCTGGGAAATATTTAGCAAAATGGAGTATAGCATCATGCTGCTCAAACTCCACTTGGGAACAGAAAATCCAGGAAGACTCATTAAACAAGTTAAGATCCACAAAAATGATCGTGAAATGCTTGTTGAAGTGTCTAACGAAATGACAAATGCTTTAAACAACTTGCAAGCTGAAAAATACTTGAAGGCTCTAGAATCCGCAAGAATAGCAAGAAATATCCTTCACGCTACCTTATTAGTCATAAGGAAGGTTCGGGCAAAGCAGGTTTAATTATTCTTCTTCCTGCTGTAACTCGACAAAAATTACTTCGCCTTTATCAACCAGGATTCGAATCTGTTTCCTTAGCCCTTTACGGTGAAGATATTTCTTTAGGTATGTCTTAACATCCTTCATTCTAACTGGCTTATCGTCATCTTTGAACAGTATTTTTTTTCCGTCCAAAACCGCTGAACTATCCAGTTTCTCGTTCAATAATGATACAATCTCATCACCGCTAACCTTTGATTTTCCAAGATTTATCTGAACCAAATCTAACTCTTTACAACCTAAAAAATTATGTAATATTAGTTTTATGCTGGTTTCTTTTTCCGTCTATCCACGATTTGAAAAATCTTGAATAATATTTTCACTGTAAAGAATCGAAAAGAAATGGCGTTAAAATATTGTACTAGCTGCAAACGAAACGTAAACCCACAGAGAAGCTGAAGCACTGTGAGCCTTGTAATCCTGATGCTCTTGCTTTCAATAAGCATAATCTATGGAATACTGAGACGCTATAAGAGATGCCCAATATGTAATACTGAGGTTAAGTACCTGACTGCACCTAAGTTCGACCAGCTCACTTCATAGCCGGGTGGCAAGTAGGTTTAGCAACAAATTCAATTCGCCCATTAGTTTTTTGCCAGAAGCTCTTTCCGTCTGTCTACTGTATGAAAGGTTTCTCCACCTGTTCCTATTAGAACGACTGGTACCTCCAACGTTGCCTCAATATTCTCAACGAATTTCTTGGCATCATTAGATAGCTTATCGAATTCGGTAACTCCTGCTACTTCAGGGAACACAACATCAATCTTTGATATAGCTATCTGTGATGCACTGTTGAGCATCACTGCTCTCTTTGCTAAATCCATGTCAAATGGTGCTGCTCTTCTCGCACGTCCCGTTACCGTGCCTATCTCTCTCCAACCGTGCTCAGATGCCTCTTCTTCAGTCAATTCACCCTTTATTTGGCCGCTACCAACTCTTGTAACATATGCTTTGAAGACAACCAAAACTTCATCCACCTTCTTAGGCCCCAATCCTATATCAGAACAAATGGCAGATGCACAGACATCTTTCGAGGTAACATAGGGATATGTTCCGAAGTATAGCGATAGAAAGGTCCCTTGAGTCCCCTCGACAAGAACTGGTTTGCCTTCATCAACTAATCTATTAACTTCTAGCGGAATATCTGCCAAAAAACGAGAAACAGATTCGATTTCATTTAGTAGCCGACCTGAACGTAAAACTCTATCGGAATTCGCTGGTCCGGTTCCTGTTCCCGTAGTCCCTATTTGTGACTTCAAATACCCATGGTTATCTTGTGAAATATGTTTATCCTCAATTACAGCGCATTGTGGATCCACCAAAATCCTTTCTTCCAATCCATATTTCTTTGCTTCTTCAATTAGAACATCGGGATTTACGAGAACACCTGGGCCAATCATTAGCTTAGATGATTCATTCAAAATCCCGCTGGGAATCATACGCAACTTGAACTCTTTCCCCTGATAAATTACTGTGTGACCCGCGTTAGGCCCAACGCCTCCTCTCACTGTAGCTGCTACAGAATCTTTCATAGCAAGGTACGAAACAATTTTTCCTTTCCCTTCATCTCCAAAAAAACCTCCAATAACCACTGTTGTAGTCAACTTTATCATCTCTTTGTTCGATGATCCACATATTTATTCATTCAATATTATTGGCCAAAACGTCTTAACCGATTTTGGTATGTTCTTATTGCCCTCATAAGATCTATCTTACGAAAATCTGGCCAATAAACGTCCATAAAAACGAGTTCACTATATGCTCCTTGCCAAAGAAGAAAACCACTGAGTCTCTCCTCACCTGATGTCCGGATAATTAGATCCGGTTCTGGATTCGGAAGATGAGATGTGTACAGATGTTTCTCCACAGTCTTAATACTGATCTCATCTGCCTTCAACCTACCCGCATTTATTTCTTCAACTATCTCACGAATACCGTCAAGTATTTCTGTTCTTCCTCCATACGCAATAGCTATGTTTAAAAAATGGGTCGAATAGTTTTTAGTTGTTTCCTCAAGATTATTTAATGTTCTCCTAATCCCTTTCGTAAGGTAATCTGGTTTTCCAAGAAACTTCACCTTTATTTCATAACGATGAATTCTCTCATCGTCAAGAAGATCTCTGAGCTTTTCTTCAATAACTTCAAAAAGTTCATCTAGTTCTTCTTGTGGTCGTTCAAGATTCTCATTTGAAAGAGCATAAAGCGTTATCACCTTAATACCAATGTCATGACACCACTCAAGAATATGATCGGTGTTATCAGCTCCTTTTCGATGACCCAACTTTCGGGGATACATGTGCATAGTAGCCCAACGTCGATTCCCATCCAAGATTATCCCGATGTGTTGAGGTATTTCAGATTTGGCTATCTGGTTCTCTAAATATCTTTGATATATCTTATACAGTCCAACTAAGAATGGGTAGTACATAACGCTCCTTATTAACCCGAGATACCTCATAGTAGACTTCTGGCACGATTGTAAAGTTCTGCTTATAATTATGTTTCTTGCATGATGTATTAACTAACATTGTACTTCTTTCAGATGATTCTTTCTTTGCTAAAGACATGCACAAATCAAGTAAACAATTTAAATTATCTATAGATATTTCATCAAAAAAATGATCCTGCTTGTATTAAGATGTAAACATAATGATTATTGTTATATTCTCAGATATCCCTTTCACTCCGAGTTTCTACGTGACTGAATATACATGTATACGATGGTTACTATTAGGAATATGACTGCAACCCCGACTAATAAAAAGGATATTAGAGTTGTAGTGCTCCCAGTACCCATCAATATTCCAGAAAACTGAAACATTGGAAAGTAAAGAAGAGCAAGTGTTACAAGTCCCACACCATAACCAATAATCCTGATGTTTCCCTTCAGATAATTAACTAGCATAGCCCCAATAAAATACACTCCTATTCCTATCCACAGAATCATGAGTGCTTCTTGAATGAATTTGCCCAATAGAAAAGCCCCATGGACCCATATCAGATTTGGGTCTGCTTGGACACTCTGAAAAGCTTCTGTACCAGATATGGCAACAAAAGCTGTGAAGACTGAAGTTGCAATAATGAGGATACTGGCCATCGAAGAGAATAGTCTCAAATACCCAGATGGCTTTAGACGTGGAAATGAATTTATCCATTTATCCAAGTCAAATCCTCGAATCAAAAATGTTCCCCCAATTAGGCCGAGTGCAATAAAACTTACAATTCTCTCTTGGCCAAAGAATGTTGCTACAGCACTAAGCAGCAAAAAAATTCCTGGGACACCTAATGCAATTCTGGAATATCGAGGATCATATATCAACATCTTCAGGTATCTGCCCAGTACAGCATAAGTTTCCTCCAGACTCTTACTGTGCTTTACAATTACCCTTTTTACAGAAACAACCTGAATAAGATTCTGGATGACTGGAATTATGATTTCATCTTCAGCGCCATCTGAAACTAATATTGCATCTTCCGCCTCAGAATTACTAATGATCTTTTTTACCTGTGCTCGAATTTTTTTATCCGCTTCAAATCCCCCAGTGTTAATTCCAGCCACGATAGCAACATCACACTGATATCCTTTCTTTACGAGTTCATCAAATTGCTTAACTGTTGCAAATATAGCGTTTGCATCTGCTTCCTCAGGATCAGATAGAGCAAGCTTAGCAGCTGCCCTTAAACAATCTTCTCGACCTACTACTGGGGTCTTAATTTGGCCTTTATCCCCAATATCATTGTCTCTATCTACACATAATATCAATAGTTTATTGGTTTTGATATCTTTTATCCGCAATTCTTGTATTGCTATACTTGAGAGGTTTTACTTAAATAATAGCTCACGGCCTAATTAATTGTTGATTGACGATTTTTATATTATTCAAGTTCGTTCCCATAGACCAATTTTAATTCTTCGAATGTGAGTTTTTCTCCTTTTGAGACCTTATCTTTTGCTATGCTTTTAGCTTTTACAAGCAATTCTTGTTCTTTAATTCTGAATTTCTCTTTTTCTTGTTCTTTCCCTAGGCTAATCATATCTCTGCGTTTTTCTCTTATTTCTTCAAGCTGTTCATCCGTCTTCGCTATCGCTTCTTCCAATTCCAAAATCTCATCATTAATTTCATTAATCTCTTTGAAAAGTTGGTCTCTTGCTTTTAGGTCATATGTGAATCTATTTTTTTCTGTTTCAATTTCTAATTCGGATTCTTCATTTGATAGATTAATATCATCCATCTTATCTTTTAGTTTCTCCATTTCAGCCCGCAGATTATAGATGTTCTTTCTGGTTTCATAGGCCTTTTTCCATTTTCGTAAATTCAATTCTAGATCCTTAATAATCTGCACTAGCTGCTTCTCTTCATCTATTGTAAGCTTTTCAGTTTGTATTTTCCAATCTGCATCTTTGAGCATTTCAGTTATTCTATTTCCATTCTCATTAGGAATATCGCGTTCAAACTTTTTTGAGTCTTTTTCAACAGTTTGTATTTTAAGTCGCAATTCTCTAATCTTGGATAGAGTTTCTCTTCTAATTTTCCTTGTATCTTGATAAAAACCGTATCCTTCTTCTAGATTTTTTCTTGTTTCATTTATCTTTTTAGAAAGCCCTCTTATTTCGTCTTTTAGATCTTTTCTTTTCTCATGCACTGTCTTTATCTCTTTAATTAATCCTGATCTATATGTGAGCAACGAGGTGATCTTCTGATTAATATTTTCCATTTCTTCCGAATCTTCTGTCTGCAACTCAAATCAACCCATCGTTAATATGCCAAATAACCGTTATGTTGTCATGTTTGTATTGTTTATTAAATTCTCAAATTTATTTAAGAAAAAGATAGTTATACTCAACTTTTAACTGTGGGCAAGGTGTAGTTCACAAGAATGTCGAAGCCATCAAACTGTGTATGGTTAATTACAGGTAAGCCAGGTATAGGAAAAACCACTTGTTTGTCACGTATTATTTACCGGATAAAAAGTGATGGTTACACAGTTGGAGGTGTGATGACAAGGGAACTTCGGGTACAAGGTGAACGAACTGGGTTCGAACTTATCGATATCAGAACAGGCGAAAACGGAATTCTATCTTCAACTACTTTTGATGCTGGGCCTAAGTTAGGGCGTTACAGGATTAATCTTCAATTTCTTTCTAAAGTTGGATCTAAATCTCTACTATCTTCAAATCAATTATCCAATCTTACTATATGCGACGAAATTGGTCCAATGGAGATGTTCAGTCCAGATTTTCGGTGTGCAATTGATTATATCATTAATAGTGGAAAACCTGTATTAGGTGGTATCCATCAACGGCTTAATGATCCCCTTATCCAGCAGATTAGATCGTCTAAATTTGTTAAAATCTATGAAGTTACTCTACAAAACCGCGAAGAAATACCAAATATATTAGCAAATGAGATTTTAAAACTTCTGGAGAGCAAAAATTGACAAAAGAAAGCGATTTGATGATAATGGGACTAGATGAAGCGGGTAGAGGCTCGATAATTGGACCATTACTCATTGGAGGAGTAGCAATAAAAAAAAATAAACTCGATCAATTATCCACCATTGGTGTTAGAGATTCAAAACTGCTTACTCCAAACACTAGAAATCGATTATTAAAACTAATCAAAAACATATCCGATACAGTTGTAACTCAAAAGATATCTCCTGTAGAGATTGATGAGTATGTGAGTAAGGGGAAGAAATATCGACGATTAAATTATCTTGAAGCTATAACAATGGGTCAAGTAGCATTGAGTCAAGATCCAGACATTATCTATGTAGATGCTGCTGATATTAACCCAGATAGGTTTGCAGAAGATATTAGATCCATCCTGAAAAAAGATGTAAAGATATTTTCAACTCACAAAGCTGACCAAAAATATCCTATTGTCTCTGCTGCTTCGATTGTTGCCAAGTGTGCGCGGGATGCCGAAATTGTAAAGATAGCTGACGAAAATGGATATTTTGGAAGTGGCTATCCTTCAGATCCAAGGACAATAAAATTCCTTAAAGAATGGTTTTCTAATCAAGGTGAAATGCCTTCATTCTCAAGGAAATCTTGGAAAACTTGGGAGAAGATTAGATCTACAACTCTAGAGAATTATTAATTATTCTAGAAGATTGCATTTATCATAGCGTGGTCTTTATCGAAAGGATCGAGTTTAATGATTTGTTGAATTTTGAATCCTTCTCTCTCTACTTTTAATGTTTCCTGTTGAAATATGCTCTCAGGATCAATATTTGCATCAATACTTCTGGACTTAACAATTAGCAGAATGTTTCCCCCTTTTATCAAGTGTCGTTTACAATTCATTATAGCGATCTCTGTCTGATCTCGCTGGGCTATATCACAATATACAATATTCACTTTAGTAAAAATTGCGGTATACAAATTTGGGTTTCGAGCATCTTCCACTATTGGGATCACATTCTTTCTTTTTAGTGCAACACGTTCAATAAATTCTCTGGCTACACGGGGTGCATTTTCAACTGCAAATATTACTCCTTCATCACCTATTATATCTGATATGTGACTTGCAGTTGTACCGGTTGAAGTACCTAGGTATAATATTCGACTCCCTTCAATTATTGGAAGATTATTTAAACCCTTGAGTAATGCTGCAGATAATTTGCTTCTAAAAGGGTCCCATATTCTGTAATCTTCACCATCAATCTTTAAGATTGTTTCTCCATACACATTGGTACCAGGTACGAGATTTAAGGTAACAAGTTTATCTTTGCCTTCTAACCTTACTTTTCTTAACCTTCGATTTCCTTCTTTTTTTATCACTTTTATTTTCCATCTTCTTAAACTCGAGGTTTCTGGTTTTTGGTTGTTCTCCATATTTTTCCTTTATGTCTTCTAATCTTTGCTCAAACTTTTCTTTGAGCCCATTCTCACGCGTACCACGATAAACATCTATTCTACTAGCAATTGCAATTTTTGCTGCAAGAGAGCGTGCTATCTTTCCTCTTTGCCATTTTGGTGCAACATGTACAGCTTGATGTTGAAATAATATTCCATGTTTTGGTGGTCTTGCTCCTGTACGGATAGCTCTAAAAAGAGCTTTCTCTGCCCCTAAAACTTGTATTGTACTAGCCGGAAGACGAGCTATCTTTTCTAATCCACCTGCCTTCACAATCAATCTTGCCCCGATTGTTTCTCCTGCCACTGAAGCTATATTTGGCGCAAATTGATTCATTGTTTTTTCAACATGCTTTGCTAGACTATCTCTTACTGATGATAATTGTGTTGCTTCTTTAGAAAGACTCGATATCTTTTGCAAATCTTCGTTTCTAAGTTCTGTTCCCTTTGATCTATCTGCTGCAGAAAGTATTTCTTTGGCCTTTTCGGATGTAAAACCATATTCCTCAAGTTTTTTCTGTGCAATATTTTCGCGCCTTTCAAAATTATTAACAAATTTTATGTACGCTTCTGGACTATCTAAAATTCTTTCCAGTTCAGGAAAATGCAAACCATACCATTCTTTAACTCTTGCCTCTAAAATGTTGACAACTTTATCTATTTCATCGAGAGCTTGAACAGATTGCATAATCTGTAAATCAGGTTTGGCAGCTAATTCTCTAAGTTTCACATTTGATAATTCAAGTGCAAAACCTCTAATCAATTCTTTTGCTTTATTCTCATTCTCAGACCAACCAACAGCGACAATTAATCTCAATTTTCTGTTTTGTAAACGATTAATCTCTCCGTCTGAAAGAGTTTTTACGTTGAACCCTTTTTCATCTAATGCTTTCCTTAGTGCTTCTTCGTAAATTAAGAATTCATCAAAACCTCTTTTTTTTGCTTCCACAATAATACTTCTAAACCAGTCATCAATTTCACCTAATTCTATTTGTCGAAATCTTTGAATATCTTCTCCGATTGGATACTTTTTTACTAACATTGTTTTCATTGGTTTATCTAAAATCAAAACACCTAATTCTGTTACAAATATCCTCCCTTTCATAATGTATCTCCTGCTTCCACTGTGAGAGTGTTAACATAAATCCTTACCTACTGACCAATATGTCTGATAAAGAATTCTAGAATCCAGATTTAATATTAATCACCAAAAGACAAACGTTTAAAGCAAGAAATCTAGAAGTGTAGGATGGTTTTGTTTGAAAATTCATGAAGAGAGTCATCAAAACGATTTGCAGGTCTCTTTTCAGCTGAAGAATTTCATAATGAATAATCCAGTTATGTTAGCATCTGGTGTAGTCGGTGTTCATCTAGATATTCTTCCTCGTGTAGCTGAGGCTGGAGCAGGAGCAATGGTGACAAAATCTATCAGTGTGAATCCTAAAGAGGGGTACCGTAACCCTACTGTTGTTGAAGTCGAAGGCGGTTTTGTAAATGCTATCGGTCTTTCCAATCCAGGTGTTGATGCATTCTCAAAAGAGTTAGCAACTTTAAATGAGAAACCTATACCTATAGTGGTAAGCTTATTTGGATCTACGCCTACTGAATTTAGTGATATGATTTCAAGATTGGAATCTATTTCAGTTGATTGTTATGAATTGAATCTATCTTGTCCACACGTAGAGAAAGTTGGCCTTGAAGTAGGACAAGACCCTGAGGCAGTTTCATCAATTGTTAAAATTGCAAAAAAGTATTCTTCAAGACCTGTTTTGATAAAAGTTTCACCCCACATCACAGATATTGTGGAAATAGTTTCAGTAGCGAAAGATTCAGGGGCTGATGGAGTAACTGCAGTAAACACCGTTCGGGCTATGGTTATTGATATAGAAACTGGCCGTCCTATACTCTCGAATAATGTAGGTGGGCTTTCTGGTCCAGTGATGAAGTCAATTGCTATTCGTTGCGTTTACGACATATCAAAGAAAGTTGATATTCCAATTATCGGATGCGGAGGAATAACCAATTGGAATGACGCTATAGAATTTTTCTTAGCTGGTGCTTCCGCTGTACAAGTTGGATCTGCGGTAGCATACAAAGGTCTTGATGTTTTGGGAGAAATAGTTAATGGAATTGAGAAATATATGCGCAACCATGGAATGAAAGTAATAGGTGAATTAGTTGGAAGATCGCATTCTTACCAATAAACCACGAATTACTACGGTAAAACAGCTGCGGAACGAAACAAATGATATTTTAACACTTTTCGTCCAAGATAAAAGGTGCTCTGCAGCTTCCCCTGGGCAATTTGCCATGATATGGGTTCCAGGTATAGGTGAAATTCCAATGAGTTTATCATTTATGGATGGTAATAATACCTGTGGATTTACTGTTAAATCAATTGGAATAACAACTAAAGCGCTTTGCAACAAGAAAAAGAATGACACTATCGGAATTCGTGGTCCTTACGGAACTGGTTTCACACCGAAATCTGGTAATTGTTTACTTATTGGTGGTGGAACTGGATTATCTCCATTATTGCCATTGACCAAAATACTCATAGAGAAAGGAGCAGTTGTGACTCTTCTACTAGCCGGTAAAAGTAGAAATGCTATTCCTTTTCTTAAGGATGCTCAAAATATGCTTTCAAATTCTAATCATAAAATCGTTGTTACCACTGACGATGGTAGTTTTGGTGTTAAAGGGGTCGCGTCTGATTATGTGGAAGTTTTACTTAAAGAACGGTATGATATGATATATGCTTGTGGCCCAGAAGCGATGCTAAAAAAAATATTCGTATCTGCTGAAAAGAAGGTTATTCCCATCCAAATCAGTCTTGAACGTTATATAAAATGCGGCTTTGGGCTCTGTGGAAGTTGTAGTATTGGCAGATATCTTCTTTGTCTTGATGGACCCGTTTTTACATCGAAACAGCTTCGAGAAATAGCAAATGACTTCGGGATTTCACGTCGGAATATTAACGGTGAAAGAACACCAATATAAACTGGAAAAAATAGTAATAATCTAAATCTCTGTTTTTTCCTCAGAGATGTTTGAATGTTCTTCGCAAAACTTTTAAATAACAATTCCCACGGTTTTTAATGCTCACAAAGGTGTTTAAATGCCAACTCACGGTTCATTAACAAAGGCGGGCAAGGTTCGTAGCCAGACCCCAAAGTTAGAAAAACAGAAAAGGATATCCCCCAATCCAAGAGTAAGAAATAAGAAAACATATTTCAAAAGGTACTCTCTGAAGCGAAAACCTGGACAAAATTGGGAAACCTCTCCAAGATAATTGGCTTCGCTCCTGAGCCTGTAAATATAGAGACTTCTGTCGATAAGGCTAGGATTAACAGATATTCTATTCTTCATGTGACACTAAAAGAAGTGTTAGCTGCACTCTTAAAAATAGTAAAGGCAAGATAATAACGTATGACTATATTATTGAAAATGATTCTTCATCGTTTTTGTTCAATGGTTCAATCTTGATATTCAAGCTTAAGATAGACTAATAAGGGTTATAATCCAAGATATACTCGAGTAGGTAAGCGAGAAATGAGTGAACGTTCATCAATGTTAAAAGTACTAGAAGCATATACCCGAGACGTAAGTAGAGGAGTTTCAAGAATCGATTATGATGCAATGGATGCACTAGATGCTTCAACAGGTGACGTTATAGAAATAACTGGTAAACGGAGGACAGTTGCAAAATGTCTTCCACTTTATCCATCAGATGAAGGAAGGGGCGTGATCCGAATCGACGGTTTGATAAGAAATAACTCGGGTGTTGCAATTGGTGACACGGTAACCATAAAAAAGATAAGAGCTCCATCTGCAGAGAAGGTTGTTGTTGCGCCTCTTGAAGCTATACCTCCTATAGATGAACGTTATCTCGCTGATGCACTCGAAAGTGTTCCAGTTACAAAAGGAGACAATATTATGATCCCTTATTTCGGAGGAAGACTCACTTTCCAAATCATTGGGGTGAATCCTCTTGCTGATGCTGTTCTAATCACTCAAAAAACGGTGTTTACTATTTCTGAAAAAGGTGAGGTACTGAGGGGTGTGCCTCAAGTAACATATGAAGATATAGGGGGGCTCAAGGATGAAATCCAAAAAGTTCGTGAAATGATTGAATTACCGCTTAGACATCCTGAAATTTTTGAGAAGCTTGGGGTTGAAGCTCCAAAGGGGGTCCTTCTATTTGGGTCTCCTGGTACAGGTAAAACTCTTCTGGCTAAGGCGGTGGCAAATGAGAGTAGTGCTCATTTCATTAGTATTAGCGGTCCAGAAATAATGAGCAAATTCTATGGAGAGTCTGAAGCAAGGTTAAGAGATATTTTCAAAGAGGCAAAAGAGAAATCTCCCTCAATTGTCTTCATTGATGAGATAGATTCAATAGCACCAAAACGTGAAGAAGTTACTGGTGAGGTTGAGAGAAGAGTAGTTAGCCAATTGCTCTCTCTTATGGATGGCTTAGAAGCACGTGGGAAGGTAATTGTTATCGCTGCAACTAATAGACCGAATGCCATTGACCCTGCTTTGAGAAGACCCGGCCGTTTCGATAGAGAGATTGAGATCAATGTTCCAGGAAAGCGTGGTAGGCTTGAGATACTCCAGATTCATACCAGACATATGCCACTTGTTGAAGATGTTGATTTAGATAGATTAGCGTCTACAACTCATGGTTTTGTTGGTGCTGATTTAGAGTATCTGGCGAAAGAGGCAGCTATGAAAACTCTGCGGAGAATGCTTCCTGAGTTGAAGCTTGATGAAAGCAAGATGAAGCCTGAGTTCCTCGATAAACTGAAGGTAACCATGGCCGACTTCGAACTAGCTTTGAAGGATGTTACACCATCTGCGATGAGAGAAGTCTACCTTGAATCACCTGATGTAAAATGGACTGATATAGGTGGACTTGAATCATTTAAACAAGAGCTTCAAGAAGCTGTTGAATGGCCCTTGAAGTACACTGGAATATATGAAAAGATAGGTTATAGTATGCCAAAAGGTGTTATGATACACGGGCCTTCAGGTACAGGTAAAACTCTCCTCGGTAAGGCAGTCGCTACTGAAAGTGAAGCTAACTTTATCAGTGTTCGTGGACCTGAATTGCTTTCAAAATGGGTAGGTGAATCTGAGCGTGGTGTTCGAGAAGTCTTTAGAAGAGCTCGACAAGCTGCTCCATGTGTGATATTCTTCGATGAAATAGATTCTCTTGCTCCTATCAGAGGTGTTGGAGGCGATAGCATGGTTACAGAGAGGGTTGTTAGCCAACTGCTTACGGAGCTAGATGGTGTCCGTTCTCTAACTGGAGTTGTTGTGGTGGCAGCTACTAATCGAATTGATATGGTGGATACAGCGCTTCTGAGACCAGGAAGATTCGATAAGCTTCTATTTGTTCCAATGCCTGATAGAGCGTCGAGAAAGAAGATATTGGAAATACATGCTACTGGAAAGCCGCTTGCTAAAGATGTAAATCTTGGAAAGATAGCTGATCAGACAGATGGCTTTACTGGGGCTGATATGGCATCCATTGTGAATACCGCCGTTAGTGTTGTACTTCAGAACTTTATCTCTGCTTATCCAAATCCTGATGAGGCTAGAAAGCACATAAGCAAAGCGGATGTCTCAATGAAGCATTTCGATGAGGCAATCCGTAAGGTTAAATCTTCAAGAGAAGGGAAACCAGTTGAGAAAGCTGCTGTACCGTATTACCGCTAAAGAATAAAATAGACACATCATTCGATCGAAATATGATCAAATCGAAAAATTTCATTTGTAGTATCCCTTATGTCTATTATCTATGCTGTACTTGCTGTGAGCTTAGTTAGTATTCTCTCTTTAAGTGGTGTCTTCGCATTATCTCTAATTGAACATCTGCTAGACAAGATGCTCTTTTTTTAATGAAGCGCAGATAGAACACCATCTCTATCCGCCGGTGGATTCATTTATTTGGGTGCTTCTGAACTGTTGCCTGAAATCAAGAAAGAAAAAGAAGTTCAATAAATCTATTATACAATATGTGGCATTTATCTTGGGTCTTCTGTTAATGTGGTCTTTAGACTTACTCCCATTCTAGACCCTCTACTTTGACAAAAAACTTTCGACATCAAAGGTTTAATTTATGTGTGATGAATCTCCTCTACGGTAGCGTTGGCAGATATCCAAGGATACAGAGGTTTATTATTTGACTTACTTAAAAATGCGAAAGTTTCTATTGGTGACCTTATTGATGTGAAAACTAAACATAGATCAATCCAAGGATCACTTATGCCGCGATACGAATATGCAGACGAAAAACATATAGTAATCAAAATGAGTAATGGTTACAATATTGGATTAAGAGCAAAGGAAATAATATCTATAAAACGTATTACCCGAAGTAATGCCCCATCATTTAACCCCCCTAAACCCCCAAAATTGGATCCAAAACTACCGAAAGTAGCGATTATAGGAACCGGAGGAACTATCGCGAGTAGAGTTGATTATCGAACTGGGGGTGTACATCCTCAATTTTCTGCTAATGAGCTATATTCTATTATCCCTGAAATTGGTAAATACGCTCAGATTCACACCAAGCCTCTTATCAATATTTACAGTGAACACATCAATGCAGATCACTGGAATATAATATCAGAAAAAATCGCAAGAGAGATAATCACAGGATTTGATGGAATCATTGTCGCCCATGGAACGGACACAATGGGTTACACATCTGCAGCACTTAGCTTTGCACTCTCAAGATCGCCAATTCCCATAATCCTAGTTGGATCACAGAGGTCAACTGACCGACCATCTTCAGATGCAGTCCTGAACCTTATTGGTGCAGTAGCTACCGTAACGAAAATCCCTTTTTCAGGTGTTTATGTTGCGATGCATGGAAGTACAAGTGATAGTACTATTGCAATTCATCGGGGTACCCGCGTCAGGAAAAATCACACCAGCCGAAGGGATGCGTTCGAGTCAATAGATGCTTCACCAGTAGCTTTTTTCAAAGATGGGAAAGTTAAGATTCTTAATGAAGATTTGGTCTTGAAAGGCTCATCACGTCAATTCAAAGTAAGCTGTAAATTCGAAAAAGCCGTTGGGCTGATAAAGTTTCATCCTAGTTTCAATCATAAATTAATTGATCATCTTGTAGATTCAGGATATCGTGGGATAGTCTTAGAGGGGACTGGACTAGGTCATCTAAGTAACGATTGTTATCAGTCCATCAAATCTGCTGTAAAAAAAGGTCTCCTTGTAGGAATGACTTCTCAATGTATCTGGGGAAGAGTGAATCTAACCGTATATGACTCTGGTAGGGACCTGCTAAAACATGGTGTAATTCCTCTAGGTGATATGCTTTCTGAAACAGCATTGGTAAAGATGATGTGGGCTCTTGGAAACACCCAATCCAAGAAAAAAGCCGAAAGATTAATGCTTGAAAATATTGCTGGTGAATACCTCGAGAGATCACCCTTCGAAAGGAGGCAAAAAATATGAGCATATTCAAACCTGAAGAAATAGGTTTGAAAGTTGGGCTTGAAATCCATCAACAGCTAAATACTCCAACCAAGTTATTTTGCAGGTGTAAAAAGTTCGAAGAAGCTTTTACAAACACAATGTATAGAACTCTCAGACCTACCCAGAGTGAGCTTGGTAAGATAGACCAAGCTGCGCGCTTCGAATTTGAAAAGGATTTAACTATTAAATACGAAGTTGGTAAAGATTCAACCTGCTTAGTGGAAGCAGATGACGAACCCCCCCATCCAATAAGCATGGCAGCCGTTAAAACATCACTAATAATTGCTTTAGCACTCAACTCAAATCCTGTTGATGAGATTCATATTATGCGAAAAATAGTGATCGATGGTTCCAACACAACTGGTTTCCAGAGAACTCTCATAATCTCCACTGGGGGCGAACTAAATACGGGCAGTCGATCTGTACCTATCCAAGCAATATTCCTTGAGGAGGATGCAGCAAGGTTATTGGGGGAATCTGAAAATAAAAGAAATTATGGTTTAGACAGGCTAGGTGTGCCATTGATCGAGGTTGCTCTTGCACCTGTTACTACTACTCCAAAAGAAATTCAGGAAATAGCTTATGCTTTGGGTAGGTTGATGAGATCAACTCGACTCGTATCACGTGGACTTGGAACTATCAGACAAGATATCAATGTCTCGATTTTTGGAGGTGAAGTTGTAGAGGTGAAAGGTGTTCAAAAACTCGATTTACTAGAGAAAATAATCAGTTTTGAAATTCTTAGACAGAAGAGTCTGGTCCATCTTAAAGATATGCTTGAAAACAGAGGTTTGAAGCCTAAAGATTTTCAAGATGAACCTATTGATGTGTCATCTCTATTTCAGAAGAACAACAAAACTATCTTGAACAAAACCTTGAAGAAAGGTATGAAAATCTACGCTATTAGGCTTAAGAAGTTTTCAGGTATTCTCAGCTTTGAAGAGTTTCCAGGCATAAGATTTGGGCGTGAATTGGCTGATGTAGCACGATTTCACGGTCTCGGTGGGATCCTTCATTCCGATGAAATTCCAGGATACGGTGTTACCCATATTGAGGTGGAAAAAGTTAGGCATAAATTGCATCTAAATGAATCAGATGGATTTTTACTCATATCCGGTGATACGTGGAGGTTGAAGAAAGCTTCAGAAGCAGTTCAAAGGAGGGTACAATCTGCCTTTCGGGGAGTGCCTGCTGAGACACGAGGACCTACACCTGATGGAAAAACCAGATTCATAAGGCCTCGCCCTGGTGCAGCTAGAATGTATCCTGAAACGGATATTCCTCCTATTGCTATTAGTACAAAACTTGTCAAGGAATTAAGACGAAAGATTCCTCGTCCTTGGGATGACCAGATATCTGAATACATCTCTAAATATTCTCTAAGTCGTAAACTCGCTATCCAAGTATATGATTCTCCATTCATAGAAATCTTTGAAGAATTGTCAAATACAACTAGAGTTTCACCAAGCTTAATCGCAGTCACGTTAACCGAAACTGTGGTGAACCTTTCGCGTGCAGGGTTAGACACTACAATTCTTACGGCCGATATAATTAAGTCATTATTTATTGCGCTAGATAAAGGCATAATTTCGAAAGAGGTTATCACTCAGATTCTTGAGCTAATTCTAAAAGGTGACGTAAAGAATGTTAAAGGTGCAGTGGAAAAACTTGGATTTACTGCATTAACAGATGAAACATTATTGGCTTTAGTAAAAAAAATTATAAATGAAAATAAGGTATTAATTGATGAAAAGGGTGCTGCAGCTTTCAGCAATCTTATGGGGAAAGTTATGTATGATGCGAGAGGACGAGCTGATGGACAAATAGTAAGTGATGCCTTGAAATCTGAGCTAAATAAGAAAATCTCTGCAAAAAAATAAAAAATAGATGATTTGGCATTTGAAAATAAGAGCAAGAATATGGTTCGAAGATGAGATGGGGTGATCTCTCATTGGAAGTGGGGTGTCACTTCTACTTGATAAAATAGAACGTTTAGGATCTCTCAGAGCTGCCGCTCGTGAGGCGAATATGTCTTACAGGTATGCCTTTAAACGAATAGATCTTATGAATGAAAGATTAGGTGTGACCGTTAAGATGCGTCGAGGAGGTGTAGATAATGGTGGTGCAGAGTTAACGCCCTTTGGTAAAAAACTTCTGCGAAACTATCAATCAATACAAATCCATGTGGATAAAGTTGCATCTAATTACCAGCAGTTGGAAGAACTTGCTCCATAATTAGATCTAGTAGTTGATCACTTTCATCTTTGAGATCAATTATAGGTATTTTCTGGATTGATTTACCTCTTAATATATTGGATATCTTTCCTGTAATTGCTAAAATCGGTGGAATTGTTCCGTTAAGCCTTTTTTCCGCATCTTCTACATCTTTTGCGGTAACTATCTTCAGTACCTCTTTCCTACTTGAAACCATCCAGTGAAAGCCTTCCAGTATTATCAAATCAAATTCTTCATCTTGGAAAAGTTTCAAAATGTCTTCAAGTTTGTATTCAGGGCCTTTCTCTTTCCTTATGATTGCAACTTCATCTTCAGATAGACAAACCACCCTTTTGGACCCTGCATTTGCGTGTCGCCAAGTGTCCTTCCCATCTAAATCTATTGAGAAATCAGGGTGGTGAACATGTTTTGCAGAACCAATTGTTAATCCTTTCTTCACTAAATTAGTGACAAGGTATTCTATTATTGAGGTTTTTCCTGTATTACTGGTTCCAATTATTGCTAATATCTTACTCAAGAATATTCAACTCATTATGTTGAAGAACTCTAACCCACCGAATATCTTTATGTCTATAATGCTGTTCTTATTTTTTTCAATACTCGTTGGAGTAATCGCGTAACCATTAGCCCCGACCAAATTTTTCAATATTGATAGATGTTTTTTCGATGGTACAGCATGGTATTTGTCGGCTTGATTATCTGCTTTGATTATTGCATCGACTCCATTTGCAATGGGAGCATCACATACGGCATATATCGCTTCAGATGCCCCTATCGAAGCCTTAGTAGGATGATTTGATGGATATAGTTCTCCTGTATTATTGAGTTTTACTGGATTGTTCTCTGATGTATTTTGAATATTTTGGGTTCGCATTGTGTATCTATCCATAGCTGCAAAGTCATGGTCCGGTAGTGCTTTCTCTGCTATGACATCTTCTGTTAATACTCTTCTTAAGACCCTTACGCTTTTTATCTTCTTGTCTTCTAGGGGGTTATTCGGAATGGTTTTTTCCATTCTTGATAAGGTTTCTTTGAATTTAATCAACTTAAATTTCTTTTGCTGACTTTTCATTCTATCTATTTCGCATCCTACTTTCTAATTGTAAACTATGATTTACCAAAAAATTCGTGTCATATGGTCCTAATTATTGATGATCTGAAGCTGATGCTACCATTTTTTTGATATATTGTCCTTACCATATTTGCCGATCGACATGCCTGTTTGTGCATATCGCATAAGTGTTTTTTTCTGGTGTGACTCTTAATTTGTTGAATATTTTCTATTTAATACTTGCTTAGCTCTTTTGAGATCCTCAGGTGTGTTGATATTAAAAAAACAGTTTAAATTTGCGCCTGAATCCTTAAATTTTTCTATTGGGACATAGTTTATGTTCTTTAGCTTATTTATGACCTCTTTAATTCGGATTTCCCCTTCGTTGACTGCTTTTTTAAGTACCCATAGGGTTGTTGCAACATTATAAACTGCATATAGCGGTTCAATATTGCCGTTTGCCCAGGTTGGAATAGCTATATCTAATCCTTGAGCCTCAAATTGTAATTGTTTGATCACATTAGCATTTATGAAGGGCGTATCTACCGCAAGAATAATTGCGTAATCTGTTTCTATTGCTTCAAGACCTGTAAGCATCCCATGTAATGCAGCCTTTGTCTCTGTCTTGTCATGAACTATCTTTACAGATTTCGGTAGAATGTATGCATAATCCTCTTCTTTATCATCTTTTCCTATTGCAACTATAATATGATCGGAAATCTTAGATGTCTCTCTGACTACATGCATTAATAATGGTTCACCATTAATTTTGAGAAAAACTTTATTGGATTTCATCCTGCTACTTTTGCCTCCTGCAAGAATTATTGCCCCTAGACTAATCCTGTTGGGTTTCGATGTTTTTTCCAGTATCCTTGAATCCAACTGCACCTATGACTGGTAAAAAAGGACCCTAATATTTTCTTGTGAAAAATTCTCTGAATTATCTTATATCTTGATCTGATTCGTATTAACTTAATACCCATACTTGAGCCTATTTCGTTTGAATTTCAAGCTATTAATTGGGCAACAAGTAAAAATTGAAATAGTGATATATAACACATTTAACCTTTCAAAGCTTTTCTATTAATTTGACCAGAAAAAATCTTCTAATTTTGTTGCACCAACAATCTCGTCAAAATCATAGCCTAGTGAACTTAATATTTGATCAAATGTACTTCGCATATAAGCTTCATATTTCTTGGTATCCACATCATGGATATTTGCAAGTGTTACCGGTTTTACTCCCGTTGCATTAGTTGTCTTTACAAATGAGATTATGTCTCCAGCTTTGATCTCTAGACCTTGATTCACTAGGATTTCGGCAGCTTTTACGTGTTGGGGTCTTGTCTTAGTATACGATTTTGGAGATTTACTCATTACGATATTAAATGCAAGATCTTCAATAGGTATCTCTTTATTCTTTAACAACCGATACTTTTCTCGAAGATATGTTTTTATCCTTCCCCTTGCACTTTCGAAATCTCTCTCAGTGATTACTTTACTTAGTATATCTATTGTTTCATAAAATGCTTTTCGGATAAAGGCCGGTGTATGACTTTTTTTTCCTGTAAGTCCCTTAACATCAACACTGCCATCAGGTAGCACTCCTAAGTAATTCTTTTTTCTATCACTAAATGCTACATATCTGTATACCTTCTCAAGATCAAGTTCAATTCCGAGATCATCTTCTGCCCATCGAGTGATAGTTTTAACTTGGTTTTCTGTAGGACTCTTGAGAAACAAAGAATCAGTATCTCCATAAATCACATTTATTCTTAGTTCTTCACACTTCTTTATCGTGTGAGTTATCGAATATCTGCCCAATGCTGCTGTTGCATCGGCTGCTGGAAGATAATACAGTGGATAAATTTCTGCCCCCATAACACCGTAGCTAGCGTTTAAGATTACTTTGAGCGCTTGTGAAACAACTTTAGCTAATTCTCTTTCTTCTTTCGTTAAACTCAGTTTCTTTGAGAGAGGTTTATAATGATCAACTCTGATGTCTCGTAGAGAACCAATTATATTTGAGGTTAATCCTCTCCTTTTGGAACAAGCCCAGTGTTCAGTCTCAGGTATCATATTCAACTTACAATTGGAATGTTGGCACCTTACTGTTTCGTAAGAAAGATTATGTACTTTAATTAGACTTGGGTAAAGGCTTGCAAAATCTAGAACTGCCACATCAAAATAGACACCCCTTTTAGGTTCAACAACGATTCCTCCTTTATACTTCTTCCCTTTAATAATGGCTTCAGATGCCACTGGCTGTTCTTTATCTTCCAGATCTCCTCTTCTTGGGATTAAGGCATTCTGTTGTCTGTGTTCAAAATACATCATACTTCTTATCCAGTTTGACACTGAAAATCTTGCTACATCATCAATTGGCATCTTTGCTACTCTAGAAATAACTAAAAGGAGTTTCATGAGGAGGTCACCACTGAAACTTGTCAGTCCATATGTTATCTTAGAATCTTGATAACAATACTTAGCTAATTTGTTATATGACAAATCTCCAATTGTATTTTCAAATTGTATCTTTTCTTCGTTGAGTAGAGCTTTGCCTACTCCATTCAAAGTGTGATCAGTATATCTATTATTGAATGCATAACCTTGTATTGAACGGTTATTGAATGTCTTATACAAATCGATATGAATTCCAGGTCTTACATATGCTACATTGTTTCCTAAGGATATTGGTATTTCTTCTGACTTGAACCCATTTTTTGTTTTTAAAGCACGGTGATATAAATAGTTAAGATCAAAGTCATCACCGTTGTATGTTAAAATAAAAGGGTATTGAACTATATGCTTAAAGACTTCGGAGAGAAGATCTTTTTCATCATCAAAAAATATAGTTTTAAAATCTTCATTCTCATTTTTTTCATTTTGTGTACCTCCTTTCCTTCTAAGGACCAGAACCTTTCCAAGACCATCACTTCCTACCAAACTAACTGCAATCACTTCTTGACCAGCTTCGCGTGGATCAGGTATCCTATTTTCTTCTTCTGGTACTACTTCTATATCAAGTGCAAGCCGCCTTAATTCTGGAAGAGGTTGACTTAGGAGTCCTGCCCATTCTTGAATACTTTTTTTAAGATATGAATTAGCTTTTTCTAGTGTTTTTTCAACTCCTTTTTGCATTTCCTCAGGAAGTTTATGCTTAACAGGTACTATTTTTGATTCCTTTATTCTATAATATGCACCAATCGGAAATCCTTTATCATAAAGATAAGTTTCGTAATATCTGATATCAGCTTCCCATGATTCTACGATATCTCTTATACTTTTTCTATTAAAACTTCCTCCTATGGCAAGTGGATCCGTGGCAATAATTTTGAACATATCTATTTCTTGATCAGTTATGAGATCATTTTTTTTGATATTCTTGATATCTTTTACATCTGGTCTTTTCTTAATATCATTAATCGTTTCATCAGATATCGATTCAATTTTAACTAAGCAGTATGGCTTGTGGTCTGTGTTATCGTACCAATAATGAATTTTTTTTGTCTCAGTATTGTAAAACTTTAGTGCTGCCACTTTTTTGTTTCCGTTATATGTAGCTGAAACTAAAATGGATTCGTTAAGATTGATTGTGTTTTTTTCTGAGATTTTCATCTCAGAAACATAGTCTTGTGTCTGTTTTGTCTTCAATACTTAATCCAATGCTGTATATTTTAATGATATATTTGCTTTGGATATTGTTTAGTACTATCTTTAATGTGATTATTATGTAAAAGTGTTAATTATTTTGATTTTATGGAGCAATGGTTAAATTCTGATGTCTTGAACCGTAATTAGCGAAATGAATATGACAGGCGGAAGAATCTCAAGATTTTCACAAATTACAGCATTATTGTTCTTAGTAGCAGGTATATTTTGGTTTTCAATTGCATTATTACAACAAGGTGATTTGCTACTAGTTCTACCAGGTATTGCCAGTTTATTTTCTGCGGTGTTACTTTTTATGCGGAAAAAAATAGTTATTCTGAGAAGTGTATCATTAGCTACAGGTTTGTACAACCTTCTAATATTCGCATATCACGCTTACTCAGCATTTTTGCTTATAGATTCAGGTTTTACTTCATTTGCTTATTTGGCAATATTGGGCTATTCCTTGGGAACTGTTACATTTCTTTTCTTACTTCTTAAGGTGCAGGGTGACTCAGATGTCTTTCGTTTATCTTAGACTCTATTCTTTGAAGGTAGTAAAAAGAATATGCTGAAATAATTACTAAAACTGTGAACAGCTTTGTTGCAAAAACTATGTTCCAAGGTGTTTCAGGGTTAGGAAATGTATTTTTAATAAGGTCGACATTTAATTCTCCCAATATTGAGTCACTTGCAATTAATCCCCCCCATAATGTGAAATTAAATAGCACTTCATAGGTGGCCATAGCACAAACAAAGAATGCGAAAAACTTGAGGATATCTCTATGAAACTTTTTCCATTGCATAACCGTATCTTTTCCTAACTCTAGTGATGAGAAGAAAAGCGCCAAAATAGCTGCAGAAAGCCAGGTTATTGGTTTAGAGTAGAAAAGTGGAAACAATTCGATTGGTGGGACCTCTAACGTTACAAGAACTTCTCCAACTACATTTCCACCTTGGATTAGTGTCCCTAGAACTCCATATATTGAAGTGCTGATGATTATCACTAATGATACTAAACTGATTAACTTGAAGAATGTTCGAATCTTCTCTTCTTCGTTAGAGAAATCAATTATCTTCATAGTCTCGTTTCATTATCTGTCATGTTAAAGTATCTTGTGTTTTTACTTGTTTGCCTTATTAGATGTAAGTATGCTTAATGATAAATGAAAATATCATCATAATTAATTCGAATTATTTCTGCTATTTAAATTAGTTAAATGATGACTATTTTTGTAGTCATATTGTGGGTTGATTTATAAATGCTGAATCGAGAAGAACAAAAGGTGAAGGTATGTGGATATTGAAAGCAAAATAGATCTTGTTTCAAAACCTCCAATTGAGGAAGTTGTAACTGTACAGAATCTACGAGAGCTTCTTGAAACCGATGCTCATCCTTCACACTACATAGGTTTGGAAATATCTGGTCTTCTTCATCTTGGAAGTCTCATGCTAACAGGTTTCAAAATAAATGATTTTATTAAAGCAGGAATAAACTGCAAAATTTTTCTTGCTGATTGGCATAGCTACATCAACAATAAGTTTGATAGCGATTGGGATAAAATAAAAATCGCCTTGAACTATTATGCTGAAGCTTTCAAGTTCTTTTGTCCAGGAGTTAATATCATCATGGGTTCTGACTTGTATGCTGATTCTAAAAATTACTGGGAGAATCTTGTACGTTTCTCAAAGCATGTAACACTTTCTAGAAATACAAGATGTTTAACAATAATGGGGCGAAGTGAGAAGGATCATCTCCATTTCGCTCAATATTTGTATCCTCCTATGCAAGCAGTAGATATCGAAGCCCTTGATGCGTCTATAGTACATGCAGGAATGGATCAACGTAAAGTCCACATGCTGGCACGAGAAGTCTTTCCAAAGATGGGATGGAAGGTTCCTGTTGCTGTGCATCACCATTTACTTCCTGGTTTATCTGAACCAGTGAATTCTATGTTTCAATCTACTGATGATGCCAAGGTATCTAGTAAAATGAGTAAGTCAAAACCTTGGACTTGTGTTTTCATTCATGACAGTGAAAAAGAGATCCATGATAAATTGAAGAAGGCTTGGTGTCCAGAAGGTCAAGTTGAGAATAACCCTGTTCTAGAAATGGCAAAATATATTTCGTTTCATGAAACTAAAGAATTTAAGGTAGACAGACCCAAGAAATTTGGCGGCCCTCTATCTTTTACAGAATATCAACAACTAGAAACTATTTATCTTGAAAAGAAACTTCATCCAGCTGATCTCAAGTCTGCTGTAGCGGATTCTGTTAACCAAAAAATTCAGCCTATTCGAGAGTTTTTTGAATCTAAAACTCATCTTCTCAAGATCTATGAATCTGAAGAGTGATCAGTTTTGATACCGATTAATATGCCTCTTATTGGTAATGAAGAGAAAAATGAAGTTATGAAGGTCCTTATGAGTGGCCAATTAACCACTTCCTCAATTGAAGGGGGGCAATACACTCAGAAGTTTGAGACTTCCGTAAAGTCCTTTTTAAATGTAAAACATGTTTTTGCACTAAATTCAGGTACATCCTCTCTATATGCAGCTTTGTTATCCTTAGATATACAAGAAGGTGATGAAGTTTTGGTTCCCTCTTTCACCTTCTTAGCCACAGCAAATGCGGTTCTTCTTGTTGGAGCAAAACCAGTTTTTGTAGATATAGATTTGGCTCATTATACTATTGATTCTAACGATCTGGAAAATAAGATTACAGCCAGAAGTAAAGCGATAATTCCAGTTCATCTATTTGGTCATCCAGCAGATATGGATAAGATTATGGAAATTGCACAGAAACATGATCTTCGAATAATAGAAGATGCTGCACAATCTTTAGGGGCCAAATATCATGAACATCAAACTGGGAGTCTCTCAGATATTGGTT
>Ga0187827_10001430_pt1 | contig 35122 bp, 35 predicted proteins | sample ETNtaG_39_FD_167969 | JGI IMG/M metagenome (GOLD analysis project Ga0187827, IMG submission 167969) | Marine microbial and viral communities from oxygen minimum zone, Eastern Pacific Ocean - ETNP2014_SV_150_PacBio MetaG (Illumina Assembly) | ecosystem: Environmental > Aquatic > Marine > Hypoxic...
TCGAGCCGAAAAGTGAATCAGAAACGCAAGAAGACGATCGCCAACACAGCACTTTCTTGCAATCTCAATTACTTCAAATCGCCGAAAATCAGAGGCATGGCAACGCTGTCCAAGTGCTTAACAGACGGCAAAATAGCTTTTCAAACGAAAAAATACCGGCCGCGACGCGACCGGTATTCCTTTCGTTTCCGCTACAGGCCCGGGACTATCAGGCCGCAACGGTCGGGCCACTAGTTATTAACAGCGTCCTTGAGACCCTTGCCTGCCTTGAACTTCGGCTGCCTCGTCTCCGGTATTTGAATGCGCTCGCCAGTCCGGGGATTACGGCCGATACTGGCCTTACGGGTTGATACGCTGAAAGTGCCAAAGCCTACGAGGCGAACTTCACCTCCGTCTTTCAGTGCTGATGAGATTGTATTAAAGACGCCTTCCACCGCTTGAGATGCGTCAGCTTTTGATAAGCTGGCGGATGCAGCGACGGCGGCAATCAGATCATTCTTATTCACGTGCGCCCCCTTGTTACCCTGTTGTCACAATTTGTTTAAAATTAAACGGTTCAGACGAATGAAGTTTAGGCGCGCAATGACGCATGGTCAAAAGGAAAAACCGGGTCAAGCCCGGTTTTTCGCAAGATTAGTGATTGCAATCACGACCCAGTCGCCATTCAGCCGAACGGTATTTCCGCCGTTACCTCCACAAGGCCGCCCTGGCACTTGTCAACCCACTTAATGGGTGACGATACTTTCGGCATCCTTGGTCTCGGATACCTTGATTTCATCATCATCCTCGTCGTCCGGCCATTCGATAGCCACGGGGCGGGTTACCAGGGCATGCTCCATAACCTCATCTACGCTGGTAACGGGGATAATCTCCAACTCACCAGTGACATTATCAGGGATATCGGCAAGGTCTTTTTCATTTTCCTTCGGGATCAGCACGGTTTTAATACCGCCGCGCAATGACGCCAGCAATTTTTCCTTAAGGCCGCCAATGGGCAGAACCCGCCCGCGCAAAGTAATTTCGCCGGTCATGGCGATATCCCGGCGAATCGGAATGCGGCTCAAGGTAGAGACAATGGAAACGCACATGGCCACACCGGCGGACGGCCCGTCCTTTGGCGTCGCGCCTTCAGGCACATGGACATGTATATCACGCTTCTCGAACACCGTTGGCTTGATACCAAAGTCGATGCCACGAGACCGCACATACGAGGCGGCGGCCTGGATCGATTCCTGCATCACATCGCCCAACTTGCCAGTGTACTTCATATTGCCCTTGCCCGGCAGGACCAGGGATTCAATTGTCAGCAATTCACCGCCGACCTCTGTCCAGGCCAGACCGGTGACGACACCGACCATATCCTCTGCCTCGATCTCGCCATAACGGAAACGCTTGATGCCGGCATATTTGCCCAGGTTACGGCGGTCGAGTTTCACCTTCTCAAAACTATTCTGAACAATATCGCGCACCGCCTTGCGGGCCAGACTTGCCAGTTCCCGTTCCAGATTACGGACACCGGCTTCCCTGGTGTAATAGCGGATCAAATCGCGTAGGGCACCGTCGGAAATCGACCATTCACCATCCTTCAAACCAGAATTTTTCAACACTTTGGCAATAAGATGACGCCGGGCGATTTCGACCTTTTCATCCTCGGTGTATCCCGAAATACGGATCACTTCCATCCGGTCAAGGAGCGGTTGCGGCAAGCGCAGGGTATTGGCCGTCGTCACGAACATTACGTCGGATAGATCGTAATCGACCTCCAGATAATGGTCGTTGAAGGTATTGTTCTGTTCCGGGTCCAGCACTTCCAACAGGGCGGAGGCGGGGTCTCCCCTGAAATCAGCACCCATTTTGTCGATTTCATCCAACAGATAAAGAGGATTGCTGCGCTTGGCCTTTTTCATCCCCTGCAGGATCTTGCCGGGCATGGAGCCGATATATGTTCTGCGGTGCCCACGGATTTCCGCCTCGTCCCGCACGCCGCCCAGGGACATGCGGACAAATTCGCGCCCTGTAGCCCGGCCGATCGATTTACCCAGTGAGGTTTTGCCGACACCGGGGGGGCCAACCAGGCAAAGGATGGCGCCCTTGACCTTGTTTGTGCGCTGTTGCACAGCCAAGTATTCCAGGATCCGCTCCTTAACCTTTTCGAGACCATAGTGATCCTCGTCCAGGACTTTTTGTGCATGATCAAGATCCTTGGAGATACGGGACCGTTTCTTCCATGGGATCGACAGCATCCAATCGAGGTAGTTGCGCACGACGGTCGCTTCCGCCGACATGGGCGACATGTTCCGCAGCTTTTTCAATTCCGCCGTGGCTTTTTCACGTGCTTCCTTGGTGAGCTTGGTTTCCTTGATCTTGTCTTCTAGTTCCTGTAGTTCGTCGCGCCCGTCCTCGGTCTCGCCCAGCTCCTTCTGTATCGCCTTCATCTGTTCGTTCAGATAATATTCACGCTGGGTCTTTTCCATCTGCCGCTTGACCCGGCTGCGAATTTTGCGTTCCACCTGCATGACGCCGATTTCGGCTTCCATCAAGGAAAAAACCCGCTCCAACCGCTCCTGCACCGAGGCTATTTCCAACAAATCCTGCTTTTCGGGAATCTTCAGTGCCAAGTGCGAGGCGACCGTATCAGCAAGTTTCGAGGGCTCTTCAATCTGATTGACGGAGACCAGCACCTCGGGCGGAATTTTGCGGTTCAGCTTAACGTATTGCTCGAATTGATTGGTGACCGTGCGGGCCAATGCCTCGACATCCTCACCTTCTTCGCCGGTCTCGCCGACCAGCTCGCCATGGGCCTCGAAAAATTCCTTGTTCTGAGTATAGGACGCGATCCGCGCCCGGGCGCCGCCTTCCACCAGGACCTTTACCGTGCCGTCAGGTAGCTTCAGCAATTGCAGAACCGAGGCCACGGTTCCAACCTGATAAATATCGTCTGGATCAGGATCATCCTGGGTAGCATTCTTTTGCGTCACCAGGAGGATCTGCTTGTCGTCGCGCATGACGTCTTCAAGCGCGCGCACCGATTTTTCACGGCCAACAAACAGCGGCACGATCATATGAGGAAACACCACAATGTCCCGCAGCGGTAAAACCGGGTAGGTGGCAATCTTGGAAAAATCGTTCATGCTTAAACCTTATACCTGCTTAGCCGAATAAAATTGGGCCATACTATGTAGGTTGGACATCACCAGAATAACGTAAGTAATAACCGTCCCCGGAGGGTCGTATGGTTAATACCCAACCGTATTAGAGATGGCGGTTGCGCTTGCAAAGGTCAAGGGTTGGGAACCTGTAAACCTTGTTTCGCCGCCACGATGAACAGGCCGGATGCAAATCCGACATTGTCCGCGACACCACCTATGCCCCGGTACCCACGTCTTCCTGACGGTCGGCGTAGATGTACAGCGGCTGCGCCCGTCCTTCAACGACTTCGCCATTGATCACGACCTCTTCTGCCCCCTCCTCGGATGGCAGGTCATACATGGTATCGAGCAAGATACTCTCCATGATTGAACGCAGGCCGCGGGCGCCGGTTTTTCTGCTGATCGCCTTACGAGCAATGGCATGCAGGGCATCCTCGGAAAACGCCAGCTTGGTGTCTTCCATCTCGAACAGGCGCTGGTATTGCTTGACCAGGGCGTTTTTCGGTGCCGTCAGGATTTGCACCAAGGCATCCTCGTCCAGATCCTCCAAGGTGGCGACCACGGGCAGGCGGCCAACGAATTCCGGTATCAGGCCGAATTTCAATAGATCCTCGGGCTCGACCTCGCGCAGAATTTCGCCGGTCATGCGGTCGTCGGGATCACGCACATCGGCGCCAAAGCCAATCGAAGTGCCTTGGCCACGGTTGGCTATCAATTTTTCCAGGCCGGCAAAAGCACCGCCACAGATGAAGAGAATATTCGTGGTATCCACTTGCAGGAATTCCTGCTGCGGATGCTTGCGTCCACCCTGTGGCGGTACGGACGCCACGGTGCCCTCCATGATCTTCAACAATGCCTGCTGCACGCCCTCGCCCGAGACATCGCGGGTGATCGAGGGGTTGTCCGATTTGCGGCTGATCTTATCAACCTCGTCAATGTAGACGATGCCGCGTTGGGCCCGTTCCACATTATAGTCAGCCGCCTGCAACAGCTTCAGAATTATGTTTTCGACGTCCTCGCCCACATAGCCCGCTTCGGTCAATGTCGTTGCATCGGCCATGGTGAAGGGAACGTCAATAATGCGGGCCAAAGTCTGGGCCAGCAGGGTCTTGCCGCAACCAGTGGGCCCGGCAAGCAAGATATTTGATTTCGCGATTTCGACGTCGTTGCTTTTGGTGCCATGGTTCAGGCGCTTGTAGTGGTTATGCACCGCCACCGCGAGCACCCTCTTGGCATGCCTCTGCCCGATCACATAGTCATCGAGAACATCGCAAATTTCCTGAGGGGGCGGCACGCCGTCATCGGCCTTAACCAGGGTAGATTTATTCTCTTCGCGAATAATGTCCATGCACAGCTCTACGCATTCATCGCAGATGAATACGGTGGGGCCGGCAATCAGCTTGCGCACTTCATGTTGGCTCTTGCCGCAAAAGGAGCAATACAGCGTATTTTTGGAATCGCCGCCGCTAAGCTTCGTCATATTAACCCCTGCTCAACTTTGCCGTACGGATCGCAAATTCTTCCAATCCGGCGGCGTCAAAGACTTGGCCACATCCACGCTAACCATAAACCACGCCTACCAACGCAGTAACAGAGACCCGCTCGAGGGTCAATGCATGGTCATTTCGAGCCATGGACAAGGCCCTAATATGCCCATTTGTTTCTGAACATACTACCATATAGGACCAACATAACGGCCTTGCGATCAACAATTCGTTAAAGGCGTAGCAAGATTTACCGGTCGGTTGCGACAAACGCTAAATTCATGATTTTAACAAGTCTTTTTCAGGCTCCAGCCCTTATTTAGCCGTCACCGTCACCATTGATGGCAGCACCATCACCGCCATCGTCATCGGATACAATACGTTTTTGCACCACATCGTCGATCAAGCCGAATTCCTTGGCCTTGTCCGCCGTTAGGAAGGTGTCACGGTCCATGGCCTTTTCGATGACCGTCAATTTCTGCCCCGTGTGCTCGACATAGATCTGGTTCAGGCGGGCCCGCAGTTCAATGATTTCCCGGGCCTGAATTTCGATATCTGTGGCCTGACCCTGAAAACCGCCGGAGGGTTGATGCACCATGATCCGGCTGTTTGGCAGACTATAGCGTTTACCTTCAGCACCGGCGGTCAATAGCAACGAACCCATGGAAGCCGCCTGCCCCGTGCATAGGGTCGAGACGTCCGGGCGGATGTAGCCCATGGTGTCATAAATCGCCAGGCCCGACGTCACCGCTCCGCCTGGCGAGTTGATGTACATATAGATATCCTTCTTGGGGTTTTCGGCCTCCAAAAACAGCAACTGCGCCGTTATCAAACTGGCCATGGTGTCATGTACCTGACCCACCACGAAGATGATGCGTTCCTTCAACAAGCGCGAATAAATGTCGTAAGAACGTTCACCCCGGTTGGTCTGCTCCACCACCATGGGCACCAGGGTATTCATATAGATATCGTTAGCGTCGCTCATCAGAGTTTCCCGCCTTGGCTACTGGTTATGTTTGCGAATCGCATTCTAGAGGGACTGTATCCTAGAAAATGTTTATTTATTTTCCGTATCTGCCGCCACGTCTTCCGCCGCGCCGTCCGCTTCGGCTTCACCTGCCCCACCCGACAAACCGCCCTCGGCCTCGTCCCCATCGGGATCAGCCAGCAACTCCTCGATGCTGACCTTGCTTTCGCTGACCTGAGCCATTTCCACAATGAAGTCGACAACCTTGTCTTCCATGATCGGCGCTTCCAATTGGGCCCGCATTTCCGGGTTTGATTGGTAGAACTCAAAGATCTGCTGTTCCTGACCGGCAAAGCGCTGGGCTTGCTCGGCCATGGCCCGGTTCACTTCGTCCTGATTGACGGTCAGGTTATTGCGCTGACCGACCTCGGACAGCAACAGACCCAAGCGAACCCGGCGAACAGCTATTTCACGGAATTCCGCTCGGGATTCCTCCTCGGGCTTCTCCATGTCTTCCACGGTCTTGTCCTGGCGCTTCAGATCCTCGACCACCTGGTTCCAAATCTGTTCGAACTCACCCTCCACCAATGACGGTGGCACCTCGAAATCGTGATTTTCCGCCAAGGCATCCAGCAGCACCCGCTTCAGCTTGGCGCGCGACAGATCCGCGTACTCTTTCTCGCTCTGCTCGCGCACGGCATCTTTCAACGCCGCCAGATTTTCCAGGCCCAGTTTCTCGGCCAGGGCATCGTCCACGGTCACCGGTAGCGGCACTTTCACCTCTTGTACGTTGACCTTGAATTCGGCCTTCTTGCCAGCCAGATGTTCGGCCTGGTATTCTTCGGGAAAAGTCACCTTTACAACAGTTTCATCGCCCTTCTTGACGCCGACCAACTTTTCCTCAAAACCGGGGATAAAGCTATTCGAGCCAAGCTCCAGGCTATGTCCTTCCGCCGCGCCGCCCTCGAACAGTTCGCCATCGACACTGCCTTCAAAGTCAATCATCACCGTATCGCCATCGTTGGCCGCCTGGCCCTCGTCGGCTTCAGTAAACTCCTTGAACTGCTGTGCCAAGGAATTCACCCGTTCGTCCAATTCCTCGTCACCAATTTCAGCGACTTTCCGCTCCAGTGTCAGGGTAGAGAAATCCATCGGTTCGAACTTGGGCATTACCTCGACTTCGATGGTGTATTCCAGATCCTTACCCTCATCGAACGAGACAACCTCAATCTTCGGCTGCATGGCCGGTTTCAGCTCGTTCTTTTCCAAGGTCTCGGTGGTGGCTTCGTTGACCGCCTGCTCCAGCACCTCACCCAAAAGCTGGCGGCCATAGGTCCGGCGCAAGATTTTCATGGGCACCTTGCCCGGACGGAAGCCCGGCATCTGCGCCTCTTTGCCAATCTCCGTCAACCGGTCTGTGACCTTGGCCTCCATATCGGCGGACGGCACCACGACTTTATATTCCCGCTTCAAGCCCTCAGACAGGGTTTCGCTAACCTGCATAAATTTTCCCAACTAATCTGTCAGTTCGGCCCCGATGGCCAATCCATTAAATAAGGCTGGGATTACCGCCAGCCTACTAAAATTTGGTGCGGGCGAAGGGACTCGAACCCCCACGACCGTTAAGTCACCAGGACCTAAACCTGGCGCGTCTACCAGTTCCGCCACGCCCGCAGTTGAGGCAAAATAACGCGCCCCCATCCCTGAGGGCGGCACTCTATAGCACAGAAGATTCTTCCTGCGAAGGCCGCATTCAGGCCTTTTTTCAGCCCCTATTTGCCACCCTTCGTCGCCATGTTGACCTTGGCAAGAACCTCCGGCGGCTCGATCTCCACTTCGAAATTCTCCAACACGGCAGAGGTCATGATATAGAAACCGATACACATGATCAGCTCGACCAATTCCTGATGGCTGAAAATGGCGGCGGCGGCTGAGAAGGTTTCGTCCGAGGCCTTGGTATTCTCAAACACTTCGTCGGTCAGGCGCAGCACGATCTTCTGGGTTTCGTCAAAGATCGGGTCTTCGGCGCCGACCTTCATGGCCTGGACCTTTTCCTCCGACATTCCCACATCGCGGCTGATCTGTTCATGCTGGAACACTTCGTAGGAAGCCCCGCACAGAATGCCCGCGCGGGTGATGGCTAGCTCTCTAAGAATAGGATCGATCTTGCTCTTGTACAACAAAGCTGTGGCCAAACGGGTATAGGCGCCGAACGCCGGCCCACCGTGGGCCAGGACCTTAAAAATATTCAGGGGCTGCATCTTGCCCAAAAGCTCCGCAGCTTCGGGAACCAGGCTCGGGTCGTCGGTCGTGGCGTAGGGTATGCGGGGCATGGCGTGTCCTCGTCCAGGTTTATGTTGTTGGCCTCATAAATCCCGCGCATGGCTTAGTTGCAACAACAAATTGCCATATGGCCCTGGTGACGCTCCCCTGTCCGTCGTTTATAATGGATTAGTGCAAGTACGGGAGACGAACATGACCCACGTGGCATCCGAAGCAGGGGCGGAACCTATGTTGCTGCGCCGGGAGCGAGGCAAAAATGGTAGCATTGTGCATTTGACCTTAAACCGGCCCATTGCCTTCAACAGCCTATCCAGCGGCCTGATGCGCTTGTTGCAAGACGAGATCGACGCCATCTCGGCTGATCCGGCGGCCCGTGTGGTCATTATCGAGGGTGCCGGCCGAGGTTTCTGTGCTGGTCATGATCTGAAAGAGGTTACCTCCCTTGAAACGGTAGAGGCGCGGCGGGCCTTGATGGCGCAATGCTGTGAATTGATGCTCTCGATCGTGCATTGCCCGAAACCTGTGATCGCCAAGGTACATGGCGTTGCCTCCGCCGCCGGCTGCCAGCTGGTCGCCAGCTGCGATCTGGCCGTTGCCGACCATGACACACGCTTCGCCACGCCTGGTGTGAATATCGGCCTGTTCTGCTCCACGCCCATGGTGGCCCTGGGGCGCAACGTGGGGCGAAAACATGCCATGGAGATGCTGTTGACGGGCGAGGCCATGGATGCGCCCACCGCCTATCGCTTCGGACTGATCAACCGTCATGTACCAAACGCGGAATTGGATGCGGCAGCCATGCATTTCGCCGAATTGATAGCCCAGAAATCCAGCTACACCCTGCGCGTGGGCAAAGAGGCCTTCTACCGCCAGCAGGATATGGAGTTGGCGGATGCCTACAAAATGGCGGCAGAGGTTATGGTCGAGAACATGCTGGCCGATGATGCCTTGGAAGGCATGACCGCTTTTATAGAAAAACGTATACCCGTATGGAGTGACCGCTGATGAATACGGACGTCATGGACGACTTGAACTACAGCGACACGTTGTTGCGCCATATCCTCTCCACCGTGCGCACCATAGCTTTGGTCGGGGCCAGTGGCGATTGGAAGCGGCCCAGTTTTTTTGCCATGAAATATTTGCAACGTCGCGGTTATCGGGTCATCCCGGTCAATCCGGGCCGTGCCGGCAGTAAAATCCTAGGCGAGACGGTTTATGCCAGCCTGGCCGATATACCGGGCGAAATCGACATGGTGGATGTCTTCCGCGCGTCCGAAGCCGCCCTTGGCGTGGCGGAAGAAGCGGTCGCGCTTAAGGAGCAGAAGGACATCAAGGTGCTATGGCTGCAACTTGGTATCCGCAACGATGCCGCCGCTGAATTGGCGGAGGCCGCCGGCATTCAGGTAATCATGGACCGCTGCCCGAAGATCGAATTCGCCCGCCTGTCCGGTGAACTATCGTGGAGCGGCATCAATACCGGCATTATCACCTCCAAGGTACTGAAGGCCCCCAGAGCATGATTAGTCAAAGCAAATCCAACGATGCCACTTACGGTTTCGAGACCCTGGCTGTACACGCCGGCGCCCGCCCGGATCCGACCACGGGTGCGCGGTCCACGCCGATTTTTCAGAGCAACGCCTTTGTTTTTCATGATGCCGAGCACGCCGCCGAGTTATTCAATCTGCAAACATTCGGCTTCATCTATTCCCGCCTGACCAATCCGACTGTTTCGGTATTGGAGGAACGCGTCAGCGCTCTTGAGAACGGCCGGGGTGCCGTGGCCTGCGCCACCGGCCATGCGGCACAATTCCTGATCGCCGCGACCTTGCTGGAGAACGGCGATGAATTCATCGCCTCGAAAAATCTCTACGGCGGCTCCATCACCCAATTCGGCATCTCATTCGCCAAGCTGGGCTGGACCTGCAATTTCGTCGACATGACCAATCCGGACGAACTGCGCGCGGCCATGAATGACAAAATAAAGTTCATCTTCTGCGAAGTCCTGGCCAACCCCGGCGGTGTGGTGCTGGACTTGGAAGCATCGGCGGAAATCGCCAAGGAATGGGGCGTGCCCCTGGTAGTGGATAATACCCTTGCATCGCCTTATCTGTGCCGTCCGTTCGATTGGGGCGCCGATATCGTGGTGCATTCCGCAACTAAGTATATCGGCGGTCACGGCAACACCATGGGCGGGGTGGTGGCCGAGTCCGGGCGTTTCGATTGGAACCAGAACGACAAGTTCCCATCGATGGCCAAACCGGACCCGGCCTATCACGGCCTGACCTTCGCCGAGACCTTCGGCGATTTCGGTTTTTCCATGAAGATGCGCGCCGTGGCCTTGCGCGATTATGGTCCTACGCTGTCGGCGCAGGCTGCCTGGAATCTATTGCAGGGGGTGGAGACATTACCCTTGCGTATGGAACGCCATTGCGCCAATGCCCAGGCCGTGGCTGAATTCCTCGATAGTCATCCCAAGGTCGCCTGGGTCTCCTTCGCCGGCCTGCCATCTAGCCCGTACTATAAACTGGCCAAGAAATACCTGCCGAAAGGCGCCGGCGCGGTCTTCACGTTCGGGGTCAAGGGCGGTTTCGCCGCCGGCGAAGCGGTGGTCAATGCGGTGGAAATTTTCTCGCACCTGGCCAACGTCGGTGATACCCGCAGCCTGATCATCCATCCCGCATCAACCACGCACCGGCAACTGACACCCGAGCAACAGGACGCCGCTGGCGCCGGCGCGGATGTTATTCGCCTCTCCATCGGTATCGAGACAGCGGAAGACATCATCACAGATCTGGATCAAGCCCTGGCCACAACCTAAGCGGACAAGAACCATGTTCAGCCATATCACCGTCGGCACTAACGACTTTGAACGCGCTAGCGTATTTTACGATGCCGTCATGGCCGCGCTAGGACACGTCTGCTTCGTTAGTGGCGAGACCCATAGAGGCTATGGCCAAACCAGCAATAACCAATTCTGGGTTCTGTCACCATTCGACAAAGCCGCCGCTGTTCCAGGCAATGGCAATCATGTCGCTTTTCTGGCGCCGGACCGGGCCGCTGTCCACGCCTTTCACGCCGCCGCCGTAGCCAATGGCGGCAGCGACGAGGGCGCGCCCGGTTTGCGGCCCCATTATCATCCTAATTACTATGGTGCCTATGTGCGTGATCCAGACGGCAACAAACTGCAAGCGGTCTGCCATCGTGCGGAAGATTGACCGTCGCAATGGCTAAGTCCGCCAAGTACCGCAGTATTGCGCGGCTTTACGACATTCTAGATTTGCCCTTCGAATACGCCCGCTACCGCCCCCTGCGGCCTAAAATCTGGATCGGCCTGACGGGCCGCATTCTGGATGCCGGCGTCGGAACCGGCCGCAACATGGCCTATTACCCCGAAGGCGCCGAAATGGTTGGCATTGATCTAAGCGCCGCCATGTTGAGGCGGGCGGCGGCGCGCAAACAGCGCACAGCGACGGAAGTCGAATTGGTAGAAGGCGATATCATCGCCACCTCATTTCCGGATAATACATTCGATGCGGTGGTCGCAACCTTTCTATTTTGTGTGCTGGCACCGGAGCTGCAATCGCCGGCCTTGGTTGAGCTGGCCCGGGTCTGCAAACCGGGCGGCGAAATTCGCATTCTGGAATACGCCATCTCCGGCAACCCGATCCGCCGCTTCATCATGCGCCTGTGGGCACCTTGGGTGCGTTTCGCGTATGGCGCCGCCTTTGACCGCAAGACCGAGCGATACCTGCCCACCGCCGGTTTGCGGTTGATCGAAACGCGTTACCTGCACGGCGATATCATCAAGCTTCTGATCACCCGTCACGCCTGACCATCATTGGTTTATTTGAAGACGTAAATCGGGCTGCTCCAGGCCTAAAAACCATCTTCGGTGTTGACGCAAATCCATAGGGGATTGTCCCGGCCCTGGGCGATGGGGATTTTGATCTCTGCCGTGATTTCCCGGCAATCATTGTCGTCGGGCAGCCGGAAAGCCTTGAACTGCGGTTCCAAACCGCTAGCCTCCACCACCTGATCAACTGTCTGAAATCGATCCGGCGCGAAACCAAGACCGACGGCAAGATCCGCCCCTCGGCCGATGCCTGGTGAATTGATTAATCCTCCAAGGCGGAATAAAGATGCTAAGGAAGCGTCCAGCAAAGTATTGAGCCGGATAATTCAGGTGAAGGATAGCAAAACAATGCGGGAATGCCCTTGCGGAAGCGGCAAGCAGCTTGATGGATGCTGCGGACCCTATATCGATGGAAACCCAGCCCCTACGGCGGAAGCCACCATGCGCTCGCGTTATAGCGCTCACGTTTTGGGCGACGCCGATTATCTCGCTACCACCCTGTCGAACGAGCAACGCGCCGACTATGACAAGGAGGCCATGGAGCAGTCCTTCGCCGCCACCAAATGGCTCGGCCTGGATATCCGCAAGACCGATATGGGCAATGAAGGCGATGAGACAGGAACGGTTGAATTCGTCGCTCGCTACCGCACGGGTGGGCAGTCGACGGCGCACCACGAATTGTCGTTTTTCACCCGCGAGGACAAACGCTGGGTCTTCTCAGGATGCGAAATGAACCCGAAAACGCCGACGGTCCGGGTCGAAAAGGTCGGGCGCAACGCCCCCTGCCCCTGCGGCTCGGGCAAGAAATACAAGAAATGCTGCGGCGGGTAATTGAAAACCGTTCCGGCTCCGGCTATGTACGCGCCAGGGCACAATAATTACGAAATTCATAAAGGAACAGATCCATGGCTCAAGCCACCGCACGACACATTCTGGTTGATACCGAGGCACAATGCGAAGAGCTCAAGGCTAAGATAGCCGGCGGCGAAGATTTTGGCGATCTGGCGCGCGCTCATTCCTCCTGCCCATCGGGCGCCTCGGGCGGCGATCTTGGTTCGTTCGGACCCGGCCAGATGGTCGCGGAATTCGACCAAGTGGTATTCTCTGCCGCTGTCAACGAAGTGCAGGGCCCGGTGAAGACCCAGTTCGGCTATCACCTGCTCGAGGTCACCTCCCGCACGGATTGATATGAAACGACACGGCGCGGAGGTCATCGGGCAGGTAGGTGGCGATGCCGTTTTGCAAGCCTCTATCGTCGGCATTGTGGCCGAGCGAGGAAATGACGCCCAGTCCGGTAATGGCGATATCTTCCATGATTTCCTCCTGCATTTTTTGATATTTGTCATATCATGGCGCCTCCCCCACTCGAGAGCAAGCAGCCGAGAGCAGGCAGCCAGGAAAAGACTATTGCAGATGCTGTACGAACCAATCCATGGCTGCTTGCCGGGATGGCTCCAGCAACAAGGTGTAGGGGTCGTAATGACGGCCCGAAAGGGTAAGCAATTTCTTGGGCTCACCCGCCAACTCGAACGCCTCGCGCTGCCAATCGACACGAGTCTGAGTGTCCTGATCGGCGACGATCATCAACAACGGCGTGGGCGCGATGCGCTCGATGAATGCGATCGGCTCGTAACCCCGTAGCAGATCCAGGCTGCGTACCGTGATCTCGTTGCCATAGCTGCCGTCCCTGTCCACCGCCTCGGCCCATTCGGCGGTTTCCGAGCCGGGAATGGCGGCCACCGTCACCGATGCCGGCTCCCCCCGGGCCCGGCCATCGCGGTCGGCGGCCAGGCGTTCGAGAAAACGCGGCCGGCTTTTTTCCGGCACCCAGGCTTCGAACGTACGCCGACCTGAGACGAGCGGCACCTGGCTGACCGTGCATTTCACCCGACTGTCCAGCGCCGTCACCACCAGGGCATGGCCGCCGGAGTATGAGGTACCCCAAAGACCAATGCGTTCCGGGTCGACGCAAGCCAGATTGCGGCCATACGAAATCACCGCCCGCATATCCTCCACCTGTTGCCAGGGATCGGTCTCGTGGCGGGGCCAGCCTGACGAAGCGCCATAGTTGCGGTGATCATAAACCAGCACCGCGAAACCGGCCTCGGCAAAGGCTGCGGCATACTCATCCAGGCCCATGGCCATGATGGCGGAAAAACCATGGCTCATCACGATCAGAGGATGGACACCGTCTTTCCCCGGCGCATAGAGCCAGGCGGCAAGTTTTTCGCCATTGGCCTCGATCATGATGTCACGGCGGTCCATGGTTTTAGGCCGCCTGCACCGCTTTCAGAATTGGCGCCCAATCCTCGACCATGTCCTCCTGGCCGGGATTGTATTGCACGGCGATCTGGCTATAGCCGGCGTTCTTCAGATTGGTTAGCCGTTCCACCAGTTCATCGGGGCTGCCGGTGAAGGTCTTTTCGCGGATCAGATCGCCGGTGACCAGATGCCGTTCATCATCGCGCACGAACATCATGTGGCCCCGGTGCAGGCTTAGATATCTGGCATCGCTGGGCTGGTAGGATTGATAAAGCTGATGATACTGATCCACCAAATCACGCTGCCAGTCCGGCAGATTGACCCTGTCCGCGCCCTTGGCCTCGGCCTCGACGATGGCGTGCATGAAGATCGCCGCGCCCGGTCCGGCATGCGCGATGGCGCGGTCGCTGTCATAGGCCTCCCCCGGCCTCAGGACACAGCCCAGGGTCAACATGGTGGCGTAAAGATCTTCCGGCGCGTTGCCCGCCTCCGCCCAGGATGTCTGCATCCGTTGCAGATCACGCAGGCCCGTGCGTTCGGTAAAGACGATATCGATCCAAGCCGCCTTCAACTTCGCCGTCAGGGCCCGGCTGCGCGGGCCAAAGGCGGACAGATGCAGGGGCACCGGCGTTTCGATATCAATCAGGCCGTATTCGGGGTTGAGGAAATTCGCTTTCGGACGCTTGCCCTCGAAAGGAACTTCGACGATCTCGCCCGACAGCATGCCATAGACGGCCTCGATATAGTCCTCCATATCGTCCATCTTCATGGCACCATAGCCCATGGTCCGCCGGCCCGTGAAACCGGTGCCTACCCCAAAATGGGCCCGCCCCGGCGCCATGGCGTTCAGGGTCGCGAAGCCATTGGCCGTCACCGGCGCGATACGGTTCGATGGGATCAGAACGCCGGTGGCGAGCTTGATTTTCTTGGTCCGCATGGCAGCCGCCGCCATGGCCACGAAGACATCACCACATAGCTGTTGGGTATCGTAGAACCAGGCATAGTCGAAACCCAGTTCTTCAGCCCGTTCGACAATCTTCCAGCTATCCGCCCCCGAAGGCACGCCAAGACCAATATCCATCATTTCACTCCTTACAATGCCGCCAGAACCTCATCCGCCGGTTGGTAGTCCAAATTCAAATCAGTTGCCACGGCCTTGCACGTCACCTTGCCGCCATACACATTCAAGCCCGCCTTCAGGTGACCATCGTCGCGCATGGCCGGGGCAAAGCCCTTGTCGGCCAGTTTCAGCATGAACGGCAGGGTGGCGTTGTTCAAGGCAAAGGTGGAGGTGCGCGCCACCGCACCTGGCATGTTGGCGACGCAATAATGCACCACGTCATGCACCCGGTAGGTGGGATTGTCGTGGGTCGTCGCCTTGGCGGTCTCGATACAGCCGCCCTGGTCAATGGCGACATCGACAATCACCGCGCCCCGGCGCATGCCTCTGATCATATCCTCCGTGACCAGTCGGGGCGCGGCGGCACCGGGCACCAGCACGGCACCGATCACCAGATCCGAATTCATCACATGTTTTTCGATGGCATCGACGGTGGAATATATCGTGTTGAGCGATGATGAAAACTGATCATCAAGCTCCTTCAGGCGACGCAAATTCAGATCGATTACCGTCACCCGCGCCTCGCAGCCGATGGCCATGCGGGCCGCATTCGAGCCGACCACGCCGCCACCCAGGATCAGCACATCCGCCGCCGGCACGCCCGCGACACCGCCCAACAGCGCGCCGCGCCCACCCTGATACATCTCCAAACAATGCGCGCCGGCTTGGATCGACATGCGGCCCGCAACCTCGGACATGGGCGCCAACAGCGGCAGGCCGCCGAAATTATCGGTCACGGTCTCGTAGGCAATAGCCGTCGCACCCGATGCAAGCAGGCCCTTGGTCTGATCGGGGTCGGGCGCCAGATGCAGATAGGTGAACAGCACCTGGCCCTCGCGCAGCATGGCGATCTCTTCCGGCTGCGGCTCCTTCACCTTGACGATCATATCGGCGCGGTCAAAGATCTCCGCCGCCGATCCAACGACCTCGGCCCCGGCGGCGGTGTAGTCTTCATCAAACAAGCCAATAGCGGCGCCCGCGTTCGTCTCCACCACCGCCGTATGGCCGTGATGGATCGCCTCCCGAACCGAGGTCGGGGTCAGGCCAACGCGATATTCATGGTTTTTGACTTCCTTTGGGACACCAATCAGCATGGCCCGGTCCTTTCCATTATGAGACTATTCGAGCGCCTTGATAACGTTGGAGGTGATCTCCACCATCTCGTCTATATGGCTTTTTTCCAGAATCAAGGGCGGTGACAGAGCGATGATATCACCCGTTACCCGGATCATCAGGCCGGCTTCATAGGCTTTGATGCAAGCCTCCATGCCACGCTTGCCCGGTGCGCCTTCGCGGGCTGACAGCTCGATCCCTGCGACTAGACCGATATTGCGGATATCGATCACGTTGGGCAGGCCCTTCATGGCATGGACGGCTTCTTCCCAATAGGGCGACATATCGGCGGCGCGCTGGAACAGGCCTTCTTCCTCATAGACCTCCAAGGTAGCCATGGCGGCGGCGCAGGCCAGTGGGTGGGCCGAATAAGTATAGCCGTGGAACAGCTCGATCCCTTCCGGGCTGCCCTCCATGAAGGCGTCATAGATCTTGTTGTCCGCGGCCACCGCGCCCATGGGCACATAGCCGGACGTCAGGCCCTTGGCCATGGTGAACAGATCCGGCTTAACACCGAAATATTCAGAGGCGAAGGAGCTGCCCAAGCGGCCAAAACCGGTGATCACTTCATCGAAGATCAGCAGAATCCCATGCTTCTGGGTAATTTCCCGCAACCGCTCCAGATAGCCCTTGGGCGGCACCAGGACGCCGGTGGAACCGGCCATGGGCTCGACGATCACAGCCGCGATGGTCGAGGCATCATGCAGTGCGACTAGGTTTTCCAACTCGTCCGCCAAATGCGCGCCCCATTCCGGCTGGCCCCTGGTGAAGGCTTGCTCCGTCAGATTGTGGGTATGGGGCAGATGATCGATGCCATTCATCAATGGTCCAAAGAATTTGCGGTTGGCTGGAATGCCTCCCACCGAGATACCGCCAAAGCCGACGCCGTGATAGCCCCGGGCCCGGCCGATCAACCGGGTGCGCGATGCCTCGCCGCGAACGCGGTGATAAGCCAGCGCGATCTTCAACGCCGTATCCACCGCTTCCGAACCGGAATTGGTATAGAAGATCCGATCCATGCCCTCGGGCGTCATGCCGGACAGTTTCTGGGCCAGCTCAAACGAGAGCGGCTGGCTGAACTGGAACGAAGGGGTAAATTCCAGGGTCTCAGTCTGGGCCTTGACCGCCTCCACCACCTTCGGGTGTCCATGCCCAATATTGACGCACCAAAGACCGGCGGAGCCATCTAGGATATCGCGGCCATCATGGCTTTTGTAATGCATGCCCTTGGCCGAGACCAAAAGGCGCGGCGCCGCCTTGAACTCCCGGTTCGATGTAAACGGCATCCAGAACTGCGACAGATCGTTGGGCTGCACGTTGGCGGTGGTGATGGGCTTGTTCATGACGCTCTCCAAAAAAATTCTACGGACACCCTATCAGGATGCCTAAAGCAGAAAAACTTTAATCATGGTCCGGCAGCAGATCCATGATCTGCTCCAGATGCGCAATGCGCTGACTGATTTCTAGGTTGGCATCCATCCGCAAAGTCAGTGAGTTGATGCCAGCGTCGCGGTAGGTCTCGAAGCGTTTGCGTACCATACCGGCGGTACCGACGGCGCCGAACTCGGTGACCATTTTATCAGGCACCCGATCAACCGCTTCCTGGCGTTTGCCGTCTTTCCAAAGGCGCTGAATGGCCAAGGCATCATCGGTATAACCGGCCCGTTTGAAAGCATCATTATAGAAGTTGGTCTTTTCCGAGCCCATGGCGCCCATGGAAAAGGCCACGCCGGGCTTATAGGCATCAATCAATTCCTGGACATTCTCGCCCACCGCCACGTTGCAGGATGCATGCAGATCCATATCAGCCAGCCCGCGGCCCGCTGCCGCCGCTCCCTTGCGCAAATGATCCATATGGGCTTCTGCATGATCCGGCGAGAACGAGGTACCCAGCCAACCATCGGCAGAGGCGCCGGTATATTCCAACGATTTAGGGCCAAGCGTGGCAAGATAGATGGGAATATCCTTGGGCGCATGATCCAGGCGGATCGCCTTACCTTCGCCGCCAGGCAGGGGCAGCGTGAAATGCTTGCCTTCGTAGCGGATTTTCTCGCCCCGAAAGCCCATGCGGATAATATCCACGGTTTCCTTCAAGCGCCCCAGGGGCGCCTTGTAAGATACCCCTTGCAAACCTTCAACCACCTGCGGCCCGCTGACGCCAAGGCCCAATAAAAAACGGCCATTGGTCAGATTATCCAGGGACAACGCCGTCATCGCCGTCATGGACGGGGTCCTCGCGCTGATCTGCATAATCCCAGTGCCAAGTATGATCTTTTCCGTCTTGGCGCCCAGATAACCAATGGTCGTTACCGCGTCATGGCCCCATGCTTCCGCCGACCAAGCATAGGTGACGCCCAATTTTTCCGCCTGCTGGATGTAGTCAACCAAGCCCAGAACATCGACACGGTTATAGGCGCCAATGGAAATCGATACTTTCATTTTGCTGTCTCTTTGGTTGAAAATCGAGCTGTGTTCGTCATGGTTTGAGTCTCGCCTGAATATCCCGGGCAGAATAGTAGCGCCATTCGATGGCGCGGCTCAATATTCGGGACAACCCGGCGGCTCCACGGCTCCGGGCGTTTCCCCGTCAACCGCCAAATTCAGGGCCTTCTGGGCACAGGCGCACACCAGGACGCAGGTTTTCGTACGGCAGGCTTTCGGGGCGGTCAATATTGGCGCCCGGCGCCTCGACCACCAGGATCTGTTCGGCAATATCGGTGAAATCGGCCCGGAAATGCACACTGCTTTTCAAACCGAGAATCTTCTGCTGGTCCGGCTCGACACCCAGATGGCGAAAAATTTCCTTGTCAGCAGCTTGCATGCGGTGGGATGAGACCACCACTGACACACCCCCGATCCGCAGCAATGCCATGGGTCCAAGGTTGGGCGTGGCACCCTTATAAAATGGTCCCGTGCAGGCAAAGCTGCCGCTACCCAGAGCCACTACCTTGAAACGGCCCTGAAACGGCGGATCGCCGTCGGTATAGAACTTGCCGCCCAGGGCGGCGTCGATCTCGGCCCCTTGCCCCGCCGCATGGGCCTGTGCGGCAACGTCGGGATCAACCAAGGCACCAACGACCGCGCGGTCGGCACCTTGCTCCACCAATGCCCTGAGCAGACCCGTGGTGTCCGACGTCGCCCCGGCACCGCAATTGTCCTGCACATCCGCCAGCACATAGGGTTTATGGGCATTGGAGACGATGGCCTGAGAGACGGCCTCGCCCGGCGTCAAACGTGGCACCTGAAAGGCGGCTTCGTTGGACAATATCGCGTCATACAGCGCATCCGCCGCACGGTCGGCGGCTTCCTGGTCATCCCCATAGGCGACAACCACCGGCCCGCAATCCCAGATGTCGGCAGGCGGAAACCCAGGCGTGAACGAGATCGAGCGGACGCCGTCCTTCGCCTCCAACGCCGCCAGTTTGGCATAGGCACCAAGCGCCGGCTCGGCCATGGTGCATTGGCCCGTCAGGGGCATCAGAAACGGCACGGCGCGATGGGCCTTGGCCGGCGGTTGTCCTGGACCGGCCAGTAGAGCATCGAGATAGCGGGCAGCGCGGCTGCCGGTATCCGCCATATCCACGTGCGGATAGGTCCGATAAGCGATCAGGCCGTCGCAATTGTCGAACATGGTCCGCGTAGTGTTGGAATGCAGATCCAGGCTGACCACCAGGGGCATATCAGGCCCCAGATGCGCCCGCACCCTGGCCAGCAGTTCGCCTTCGCCGTCCTCGGCATGTTCACAAACCATGGCGCCGTGCAGATCAAGATAGACCGCATCGAACGGTGCGGCCTCTTCCAGGCCTTGCAGCAGCATGGTCATGTAGGTCTCGAAGGCATGCTCGGTCACATGCGCCGAAGGTACGGCACAGCACCAGGCGATAGGCACCATTTCGTGGCCTTGGCCCTGGGCTTCGGTAATAAAGCCGGCGATGGAAATATTCTTACCAGGCATCACTTCCAGGATATCCGGGCCCAGGGTCAGGCCGGGAAAGCTCTCGGCCCGGACGAAATCATCCCACTCCGCCTTTCGTGGCGCAAAGGTGTTGGTCTCGTGCAGAAAACCCGCGATAGCGATCCGGCTCATGAATGATTCCTTAAATTTCTTCGACCCAAAATGGCGACGCCCTAACCGGCGGCTCAAATTACCGATACCGCGTTTTCGAGACCCAGGACAGGTACGTCAATCTGCCGCATCGCCTCTTTTCGATCAGCCCAAAAGTAGCATGCCCAGCATCTTCCTGCTCATCTTTCGAGTTCACCGATCACAGCACAGTAATGGCCCGCAATATCGAAGAAGTCTCCAAGGGCGTCGCCGATATCGCCACGGGCATAATATCGGTATCGCAAAATACCGATGACACCAGTTCGTCGCCAAACGGAGTGCTAAGATTTCAGGTGATCTCGCCAGGCAGGCAACACCGCTGCAGGAAAGTCTGCACCGCAAGGCCTAGTGAAATGTGCAAAGAGAGGGGCTGAGGCAACGCAGCTTGCCACAGCCTTCTTTTCACAATTCTGCTTCACGTTGCCGCCACGGAAGGTTAGCCTGGGGCAACAATTTCATCAGGAGGACATCATGGACAGCAATTACGATGAAATCACCCGGGCCATGCAGGCCTATTTTGACGGTTTCTACAATGGCGATGTGGAAATGTTGAAAACAATCTTTCACCCCTGCTGCCATCTGATCACGGCCAGCGACGGGCCGTTGCAGGACGACGACATGGAAACGGTGTACGCCCGGGTCGCGGGCCGCCCCTCGGGTGCGTCGGAGGGCTACCGCCGCAAGGACCGCATCCTCTCGATCGACAAATCCGGCCCTGAATGCGCCCTGGTAACGGTCAACATCGCCATCGGCCCGAAAATGTTCACGGACTATCTGAATTTTCTAAAGATCGACGGCCGCTGGCAAATCGTCTCGAAGGTCTTCACATATGTTCCGCTGGCCGAGGCCCACGCACAAGCAGCCGAATAATTGCCTTTAGGGCGCGCCCTGCAGCCCTGTAACCAGCTTTTCGGTAATCTCGCCGATGCGGGAGCGGATGGTCTCAATGTCGGAGGGCCCCAAGTTGTCCCAATGAATACCCGCCGTCACCACGACATTTGCGTTGCAGGCGGCTGACAATGCCTCGCCCACATACTTGACGACCTCATCCTCCTTATGGCCGGGATAGGTCAGCACGGAGGCCGTGGCGGAGGTTTTGGACGGATCGGCAAGGGACGGACGCGGCTGCACCGCCGCGACCGCCCCGATATGAGGTTTCTCGCCACCCCAGATATAGACCAAAACGTCGTCGCCGATCACCACGGCGCGCGCCTCGACCAGAAAATCACCCGCATCCGTGCGCACCTTTATAGAAAGCGGTAATTCCGGCGACGAATTCATTTACTGGCTTACCAAGCTTGGCACTATCTGTTCTTGCCGAGGAAACCGAACAGATGGCCGGCAATTTTACGGATTTGGATCTCCTCCGCCCCTTCGGTGATACGGTAGCGGCGGTGATGGCGATAGATATGCTCGAACGGCTGATTACGGGTGTAGCCTTCGCCGCCGAATACCTGCATGGCCCGGTCGGAAGCTTCCCAGACCAGTCTGTTGGCCCGGTAATTGGCCATTGAGACCTGATCCGTGACCGCCATATGGTTCATCTGATCCAGGTTCCAGGCCGTCTTATAGACTAGGTTGCGGACCATCTCGGCCTCTGTATGCAGCTCCGTCAGGGGGAACTGGATCGCCTGGTTGGTTGACAGCGGTTTGCCCCAAGTGGTGCGCTGCTTCGAATAGGCCACCGCCTCGTCAATACAGAATTGCGCCGCACCCAGGGATGAGGCCGCCTGGCGGATACGGTTTTCATGCAGGAATGTCTGCGCCACGATCAGGCCATCGCCCTCGTCGCCCAAATAGGATTCCGTATCGATGGGTAAGCGCACATCCTTGATGGCGACGATGCCGTGATCCGACGGCATGTTGAAGGTCCAATCCATCTTCACCACTTCAAAGCCCGGCGCCGTTACCGGCACCAGAAATGCCGTGATGCCCAGGCCTTCGCCCGGCTTGCCGGAGGTTCTGGCAAAGACCAGATCGTGGGTCGCCTCGTGAATACCCGAGTTAAAGCGCTTGTTGCCATTGATCACCCAATGGTCGCCATCCCGGACGGCGGAAGTTTCCATATAGGTTGCATCCGAGCCGTGATTCAGTTCCGTCAAGCCAAAGCCAACCCGGCGCCCGCCGGTGATCAGAGCAGGCAGGAATTCCTCCTTCTGGGCATCGGTACCAAAGCGCCACATCATGATGACCAGCGGGAAATTACCCACGATTGAGGATTCATTCTGCAGATCGTTATGCAGGCCCAGGCCCTTGTGCGCCAGATGTTCCCGGATCATCGCCATGGCCAGATTGGAGCCGTCCTGACCGCCAATTTCCGTAGGCAGGCCAAAGCGCAGATGCCCCGCCGCATCGGCCCGGTCCTTCATTTCCCGCAGCAGTTTCTCCCATTCCTTGGTGGGCTTGCCGTCATTTTCCCAATCCGTGCGGGCGTTCTCCCGCCGGTGATCGAAGAACTGCATATTCTCTTTTTCAAGCGGCTTGATTTCCCGCTCGATAAATTCATCTAATTCCTGAATTTTACCTTGTATGTCTTTGGGAATATTGAAGTCCATAGCACTCAACCTTTTTCCTTAATACAATCCTGCAACAGATCCAGCGCCGCCTTGGCGAAGACCCACATATTGGCTTCCCTGTCGCTGCTGCCGGTTTCCAGCGTTATAACCTGCTCCACCGGGCCGGTCACGGCAAGGCAGGTATGCCCCGCATCGTCGCCATAGCTGTTACCTGTCGGCCCGGACGCCCCGGTTTCGGCCAAGCCCCAGGTCGCGCCCAGTTTCTCGCGTATGGTGCGGGCACAGAGCATGGCATAGGGTTCGGATGAAGAACGCATCCCCTCCATCGCTTCCCTCGGCACGCCGAGCAGCCGCCCGCGCGCGCGATGAGTATAAATGACGCCACCGCCGAGAAAATATTTCGAGGCGCCGGACACACTCAATAGACTGGCCGAAACCAAACCGCCGGCGGATGATTCCGAAACAGCGACGGTTTCCCCACGTTCCTTCAATAAAGCGCCCAATTCGGCCGCCATGTCCAATTTGCTCATCGGTAGTCTCCTACTTTTGTCCTATTGTGACGGTAATTCCGTTGGCGCGCTAGTTTGGTTGGGACTTTCATGCAAAATAACCCCACAAAGGGGATCCTTCTGATGAATTTGGCCATGTTTCTGTTGGCCTGCATGGATGGCATCACCAAGACCCTGGCCACCGGCTATTCTGTGCCGCAAATTCTGTCCGTGCGCTTCCTGATCTTCTGCCTCTTTGCCCTGGCCATCGCCCGGCCGAAGAACTTGACGGCAGCCTTTCATTCAAAGCAACCCTATCTGCAAATCGCCCGTAGTCTGATTATCGTCGTCGAGGTTGGGGTTTTTATCGTCGCCTTCCGCTATCTGCCCCTGGCGGATGCTCATGCCATCAGCGGCATCGCGCCCTTGCTGGTCACCGCCCTGGCGGTGCCGTTTCTGGGCGAAAAAGTGGGCCTGCGCCGCTGGAGTGCGATCGCCATTGGTTTCGTCGGCCTGTTGGTGATCGTCCGGCCTGGCATGGGCGTCTTTGACCTCGCCGCCCTGATCCCTCTGGCGGGCGCCGGCCTGTGGGCGGTCTATCAGATCCTGGTGCGCAAGGTTTCCGACGACAGCGCGGCGACATCGCTGCTTTACATGGCGTTTATCGGCGCTATCGTCATGACCTGTCTGGCGCCCTTCTTCTGGCGAACGCCCGATACCACTGGTTGGCTGCTTCTTGTCGCTCTGGGTCTGGTCGGCAGTCTGGGTCATTACATCCTGATTAAGGCTTTCCAATTTGCCCCCGCCTCCACCCTACAGCCGTTTCATTACATCGTGCTCCTGTGGGCCACGGTAGTGGGCTACACGGTCTTTGGCGATCTGCCCGATCTGTGGACCATTCTGGGCGCCGTCATCATCGCCGGCAGTGGGTTGTATGCATTCTATCGGGAGCAGCGGATCAAGAACTGAAATTCGCAGAAATACCTACCGCCCGTCACACGAGTTGTTTAACATCGCCGTCGGGGACTACCAATCAAACACAAAGCATCAGGCAGGGGAGTACGCACGACGAGGAGAAGGATACAGCATGGCCAAACGGGCTTACGAAATTTCCATCGACGAGACGCTTTGCCGTTCCTGCGCCGTGTGTTGGGAAATCTGCGCGCCGGATGTGCTTGGCTTTCAAGCGCCTCTGAACAAAGCCATTGTGGTCACACAGACACAGTGCACCGGCTGCCGTTTGTGTGAATGGCTCTGCCCTGATTGGGCCATCGTGGTCCACCCAAAATCCGACACAAAATCCAAGGTGGCGGCATGACCCGGCAACTATTATTCGGCAACCATGCCTTTTGCGAGGGCGCGATCGCGGCGGGCGTGCGCTTCTATGCCGGCTATCCGGTCACGCCGGCAACCGAGATCGCGGAGTTCATGTCCCGGCGTATGTTCGAGGTCGATGGCACCTATGTCCAGATGGAGGACGAACTGGCCTCCCTGAACGCAATCATGGGCGCCTCGGTAACCGGCGTGAAGAGCGTCACCGCCTCTGCCGGACCGGGCATGGCATTGATCCAGAATGAATTAGGCCAGGCGATCGTCGCTGAAATTCCAGCCGTCGTGATCAACGTCGGGCGCGCCGGGCCGGGCATTGGCAACGCCACACGCTCCGGCCAGATGGAGGTGATGCAGGCCCGCTATGGCCCGAACGGCGAATGCCCCGCCGTAGCAATCAGTCCTGCGACGGTGGAGGAAGCCTTCTGGCTGACCATCAAGGCGGTTAATCTATCGGAAAGCCTGCGCACCGTGGTCATCGTTCTGGCCGAGGGCCTGCTGGGGCTGCAGCGCGCCGTCGTCGACTTGCCCGATTATTCCACTATTGAGCTAACCGAGCGGCCGCGTCCTACCATGCCGCCCAGCGAATACAGCGGAGCCTATATCGCCAACGAACTGACTGACGTGCCGCCCATGGCGAACTTTGGCACCGGCTATAAAACCATTCTCAATACGGTGGGCATTCAGCCCCGTGGCGGAGGCGACGGCAGCACCCACGGTAATCGTCTGGAAAACCAGGACTTCACCATCCGCCGCCTGCACGAGAAGATTCACTCCCGCAAGGACGAGGTCGTTATGACCGAACGGCACCAGACCGAGGATGCGGAGGTGGTCTACATTGCTTTTGGTACTCAGGCGCAATCGGCTTATCTAGCCATGCAACAGGCCCGCGCCGGCGGCATCAAGGCGGGCATGTTGCGCCTGATCACGATCTGGCCATTCCCAGAAGATGCCGTCCGCGAATGCTGCGCCAATGCCCACGCCGTCGTGGTGCCAGAAATGAACATGGGCCAAGTCCGCATGCTAGTGATCAACGCCCTGGCCGATAGCGAGGCCGAGGTTGTTGGCGTCAACCATGTGGACAGCACCTACATCCTGCCGGAAGAAATCCTGGCCAAGACCGAGGAGGTTCTGCCATGAGTGCGGACGCGAAGAAAAACCGGCCCGATCCCATGACGCCGTTGGATGAACTGATCGAACAATATGCCGACATGCCTTCAAGTAATTTCCGTTACTGCCCAGGCTGTGGTCTAGGCATGGCGCAGAGTGCCTTGATGCGGGCCTTCCACCGCCTGGATCTGGACATTAGCAATGTCGCCTCGGCGGGGGGTAGCGGCTGTTACGCGGTGATGGCGCATTATTTCAAGTCGAACCATGTGCATGGCTCCCACGGCCGCGCCTGCGCCGTCGCAACGGGCATAAAGCTGGCGAACCCGGAACTGACCGTGCTGACACTGCAAGGCGACGGCGATTGCCTAGCCATCGGCGGCAATCATTTCATTCATGCCGCCCGGCGCAATATCGACATCACGGTAATCTGCTTCAACAACTTTGGCTTTGGCGATACTGGCGGCCAGTTGGCGCCAACCACGCCCAAGGGCAGCTTAACCGAGACTTCGCCGTTTGGCATGCCGGAGGAAGCCTTTGATCCATGCAAGCTAGCGATCGGGGCCGGCGCCTCCTTCGCTGCCCGCTCCAGCGTGGCCCATCCGGTGCATCTGACCAAGACCCTGGCTGAGGCAATCGCCTGGAAGGGCTTCGCCTTTGTTGAGGTGCTGCAGCATTGCCACGTGCTGTGGGGCCGGCGGAACGGCATGCCTGAAGCCATGGATATGCTGAATTTCTATCGCGAAAAATCGGCCTTCAATACCACCGCCATATCGGAGGAGGAACGCTTCGGCTCGCCAGTCTACGAACCCGATGGGGAGCAGGACATAAGCTTTATCCTAGGCGTGCTGCACAGGGAGGAACGCCCGGAATTGAGTGAGGAAATGGTGAAGCTGCGGCAACGGGTGAAGCTGGCAGCGGACAAGAACGGAGGCGCGCCATGAAGACTGGGATCAGGATAGCCGGCATCGGCGGTCAGGGCTTGGTCTCGGCCAGCGTCGTCCTGGCCGAGGCGCTGGGTGTGGTGCGCGATTTCCAGGTCGTGCAGACGCAATTCTACGCCTCGAACATCACCGGCGGGGCCTCGTGCGGCGATGTCGTGGTCGCCGATGAAAAAATCACCTTCCCTTGGGTGCTCGAACCCGATCTTCTGATCGCCTTGGCACAGGACGCCGTGGACGGCCATGGCGCCAAAATGCGCCCTGGCACCGTGGTCATCGCGGACGATATCATGGTTACCGACCTGACACCGTTCGGTGAAGAGGTCTCGGTGCATTGGGCGTCATTGACCCGCACCGCCGACGAGGTCGGCTCGCGCAGATGCGCTAATATTGTCGCACTGGGTGCACTCTCGCATCTCACCGGCCTGCTTGATTTGACACAAGTATCAAAAGCCGTGACAAGTAGCGCCCCCGGCAAGCCGGAAACCAACTGCATGGCGGTCGAAGCCGGCTACGCCTTGAAATTAACCCCGGCGGAAGGTGATCGGGCAACCTAATAGACCATCAAACCCGCGTGGACGGTACGCCACGCCGGCGGACGCCCCCTCACAACCGGTAGGACAGCCATTGGCTGGAGGAATTTTGGCCCGCCGATCTGATATTTCTGTAAATTTTCTTCCACGAGGGCATGGAAAGCGTCATCAATGCACCATGCCATGCCGGCATCGGCGCTCCATCACTACAAGCCCTTTTTTTTCAATCAATAAACAGGCCTGGTGGCTGCACATGGATAGACGCTGCATAAGTCATTGATCCCTGCTCCTCTGCATTGATAAACTGTTCATTGGCAAACGCAGGCAACTCTTGGCAGACAATTCAATTGACACGCATACCTTGCCCGCATACCAAGCCAATATTTCGGCTGCTTCTTGCGCGAAAGTCTAAAATCTCGACAACGCGTCACGCAGTTTATCGCGGGTCTGCACGCTTTCCGCCAGGCGCTCACGCTGAACTTCAACGACCTCCCGAGGGGCCTTGTCGGTAAAACCCTTATTGGCCAATTTCTTTTCCATACCCGTAATCTGACCGTCCAACTTGCCCAGGGCCTTGTTCAGGCGCTGACGTTCTTGTTCGATATCGATGACGTCGGCTAGGGGCAGAACCAGGGTCGCTTCGTCGACCACGGTCTGCACCGATCCACCGGGCAGCTGGCCACTTTGCTGGCCGGTTTCGCTGATCCGTGCCAAAGTGGTGATCAAATCCTGCTGCCGCTCTAGACGGGCCAATGTCTCGGCGTTTGCACCGCTAAGGTACAATGGGATATGAGCCGAGGGAGGGACGTTCATTTCGGCCCGGACAGAGCGGATTTCGCTGACCATGCGGATCGTCCAATCGATCTCGGCCGCCGCCGTTTCGTTCACCAATTCGTCGCCATAATCGGGCCAATCGGCACGCACCAGCATGCTCTTCCGCTCTCCCGTGCGGCCCCACAACTCCTCCGTGACGAAGGGCATGAAGGGGTGTAGCAGACGCAGAATCGCATCCAGGGCCCAGGCCGCCGTGGCCTGGCTCTCATCCTTGGCTGGACCGTCCTCGCCTTGCAAGACCGGTTTGGAAAATTCCACATACCAATCGCAAAATGTGCCCCAGACGAAGTGATAGGCGTAATTGGCCGCCTCGTTGAAGCGGTAGCTATCGAGCCCTGTGTTGATGCAGTCCTGAGCCGCCTTGAGCTGGCCGACCAGCCATTGGTTGACCGTGCCAGTCACGGCGCCCGGGTCAAAATCCGGCTTCAACGCGCAACCATTCATTTCGCAGAAACGGGCCGCATTCCACAGCTTGGTGGCAAAGTTGCGGTTACCCTGGATGCGTTGTTCCGAAAGCTTGACGTCACGGCCCTGGGCCGCCTGACTAGCCAGGGTAAAGCGTAGCGCGTCGGCACCGTATTTCTCAATCAATTCCAGGGGATCGATGATATTGCCCTTGGATTTCGACATCTTCTGGCCTTTGGCATCCCGTACCAGGGCGTGAATATAGACCGTGTCGAACGGCACCTCGTCGGCGAAATGCAGGCCCAGCATCATCATCCTGGCGACCCAGAAAAAGATGATATCAAAGCCGGTAACCAGCAACGCGGTGGGGTAATAGCGCTCCAACTCCGGCGTTTTTTCCGGCCAGCCCAGGGTGGTCAAAGGCCACAGGCCGGAGGAGAACCAGGTATCGAGGACATCCTCGTCCCGGCGCAATTCGACCTTTTCGCCGTAATAAGCCTGGGCGGCAGCTGCCACCTCTTTATAGCTCATCTCGACAAAAATCTCACCGTCCGGGCCATACCAGGCCGGGATCTGGTGGCCCCACCACAGTTGGCGGGAAATACACCAGGGCTGGATGTTTTCCATCCATTCGTAATAGGTTTTTTCCCACATTTGCGGCACGAACTTGGTCCGGCCCGAACGCACGGCCGCGATGGCCGGCTTGGCCAGGGTCTCGGCATCCGCGTACCATTGTTCGGTCAACCACGGCTCGATCGGGACACCGCCGCGATCGCCGTAGGGGACCACGTGGGTATGCTCGTCGATCTGAACGATCAGGCCCTGCGCCTCAAGGTCCGCCAGCACCTTCTCCCGGGCCACGAAACGATCCAGGCCTTGATAAGCCTCGGGCGCATTCTCGTTAATGCGGGCCTCGTCATCCAACACATTGATCATTTCCAGATCATGGCGGCGGCCAACCTCGAAATCATTGAAATCATGCGCCGGCGTCATCTTCACCGCACCCGAGCCCTGTTCGGGATTGGCATAGTCATCCGCCACAATGATCAGGCGGCGCCCGACCAGGGGCAGAATGGCGTGCTTGCCCACCAGATCCTTATAGCGCGCGTCATCGGGGTGTACCGCGATGGCGGTGTCGCCCAGCATGGTTTCGGGCCGCGTGGTGGCGACGGTGATGAACTTGCCGTCATCGCCTTCGAGCGGATATTTGATGTGCCACAAATGGCCGGCAACTTCCATCTGCTGCACTTCCAGGTCCGAAATCGCCGTCCGCAGCTTCGGGTCCCAGTTGACGAGGCGTTTGTCCTTGTAGATCAGGTCTTTCTTGTAGAGCTCGACAAAAACCTTGATCACCGCCTTGGACAAACCTTCATCCATGGTGAAGCGTTCACGCGGCCAATCACACGAGGCGCCCAGGCGCTTCAACTGTCCAGTAATGGTGCCGCCGGACTCGTCCTTCCACTCCCAGACCCGGTCTATAAATTTTTCCCGGCCCAAATCCTGGCGCGTCTTACCTTCTTCGCCCAGCATCCGTTCGACCACCATCTGTGTGGCGATGCCCGCATGATCCATGCCTGGTTGCCATAGCACATCGCGGCCACGCATGCGCTGCAGACGGATCATAATGTCCTGCAAGGTATTGTTGAGGGCGTGGCCCATATGCAGGCTGCCGGTGACGTTCGGCGGCGGGATGACGATGGCATAGGGTTCAGCGCTATCGCCGGAGGATGCACCACAGGAAAAAGCGCCTGAAGCTTCCCATTGTTGATACAAACGGCCCTCGACATCCGAGGGTATGAAGGTCTTGTCCAGCATTGCCGAACCCTTTTTCATAAAGAGGCGCCGCATCAACCGCCGTTAGATGCGTGATGCCGCCCAATAGACAAAATTTCAACGGAAATGGCCGCCATGCCCGCGTTGGGTAAAGGCCTTATTTAGGCGTTTTCGGCCCGCTCGACCAGCTTGGCGATTTCCTTTTCTACAAGGCGTTCTACCAGTGGCGGGAGATTTTCGTCCAGCCATTCTTTCAGCATGGGACGCAACAGATCCTTGACCAGACCTTCCAGGGTCTGATGGGCATAGCCCATGGGCAGGCCATGGGCCGCGGATACGGCGCCAGTCAACCCGGTAAAGGTTTCCGTTGCCGCCTCCGCCGCGTGATCCGATAGCAAAGTATGCAGGTCCGCGGCCGGCGAGGGCGCTGGTGCGGCGGCAACCGGGACGGGTTCAGGCTCAGGCCCTGGTTCCTCGATCTCTATATTTTCGAAATCATCCACCGGAATCGGTTCTTCCTCGATCTCGACCTCGTCTTCCATGCCCGATTCAAGTTCCGGTTCAAGATCTGGAACATCGTCCATGTCCTCGACTATTTCGGTCAGCACGAGGACTTCTTCTTCATCTTCCGCCAGCTCTTCCTCCACCGCCGGCTCCTCTACCTCATCACTAGCCTCTTCCTCGCCGCCGCCCTCTTTGTCATCGTCAGAGATAATCCGGCGGATAGAGGCTAGAATCTCCTCCATCGTTGGTTCCCGGTCGTCGTCTTGTTCCGTGGCGTCAGTCATGGGGCGCAGCCCTTGAAGGATTTACGATTCACTCACATGTTAAAATAAGTGGGCGCAAAAGGCTATTACTGCGAATTCCAATACTTGGAAGCAGTAACTAGAGGGTTATGGTGGAAAACTCTTAATCCTGGACTATTTTCCAGCCCCACCATTTATTGCGCACCTTTTGGTAATGCTGGTGAGGATCATAAATTTGTACCGGCAAGCCAATATGTACAGCCGTCAAACGGCCGATTGCCGCCAACAGAAAATAACCTGCGACATACTCGTCCCGCTCGGCAATAACCATGGCGACGCGGGAATTCAGCAACTCCTGCTCCGCATCCAGTACATCCAAGGTCGTGCGCGAGCCAACCTCTGCTTCCTGGCGGACACCTTCGAGGGCAATTTCGTTGGCCCTGATTTCTTCCGCCCTAGCCGAAATCTGCGACTGTGTGGTGGTTAGCCGTTCCCAAGCCTGCGAGGCTGCTTCAATGATATCACGGCGGCTCTGTTCCACCTCGATCCGCCGTTGATTGAGCAATTCCTTGGCCTGACGCACTTGCGCATGCCCGGCGCCCGCCTGATAGAGAGGAATTGATACGGTGGCATTGAGGGAGCCGGAATTGGTACTCACGTCTTCCAGCGAAGTCTCGTCCGTGCGCCGCAGACGTCCGGCAAGATCGACACTCGGCAACAGCAGGCCCTTCGCCTCGTCAACCGCGTGGCGGGCCGTCTCCTCGTTATATAAGGCCACCGTGATGTCCGGACTTTCGGCCTCGGCAATGGCCAACGCTTCAGCTTCATTGGCGGGGAAGGCCGGCAACGGCGGGGCTGGCTGCAAGGTCGCCGGCACCACGCCAAAGACCTGGCGATAGCTGGCCCGCGCTTCGGCCAGGTCGCCTTCGGCGCCAACGCGGTCCGAAACCGTGCCCGAAAGTCTGGCTTCCGCCTGGGCGACATCCGTGCGGGTTACCTCGCCCACTTCAAAGCGGTCCTTGGTGGCTTCCAATTGGCGGCGCAGAACAACTTCGTTGTTTTTCGTCAACTGCACCCTGGCCTGGTCCCGCAGAACATCCAGAAACGCCGTGACGCCATCAAGCAGCACGCGCTGTTCTGTAACCATCAATTGGGCCCGGGCTACCTGGACATCGCTTTCTGCCTGCTTCACGCTGGCGACCGTGCGACCACCGGCATAGAGGGACTGGCTGACATCGGCGGAATAAGTCTGTGGCAGCAAATCCTGCTCGCTCGAGCTGGTTGTCTTGGACCGTTGCAGCCCGGCAACTCCAGTCAGAGACACCGTGGGGCGCCAGCCGCCCAGTGCTTTGGGCACACCCTCGTCGGTGGTCCGGACCGAGGCGCGTGCCGCTTGCAGATTCGGATTCGAGACATAAGCGTTGGCCAGCGCCTCGAACAGGGTTTCCGCCATGACCGGTGACGCGGCCAGGGCCATGCTCAAGGTCACGGCCGAGCGCAAGGCGGTTTTCCGCAAAATGGCCAGCGATACAGACTGTTGTCCCGACTGGGAGGAATTCGTCATCATTAAACTCTTCGACCGCATCTGCGGCCGCCCTAAATTATACCTGTGGCATTCGGCAGCCAAAACTAGCGGAATCAAAATTGAAATTCTTCCGCCATCTGGAAACTGGGCAACACTGGGATCATGACATCAAACAATTCCCGGCGCGATAGCAAACCGTCCCGGTTGCAATACAGTATGGCCTGGCTGACCGGGCCCTGACGCTCCACCACGACGATACGCCCGCCTTTGGCCAACTGGCCGGCAAAGGCCTCGGGCACCTCGGCCACCGCACCATTCACGAAGATAACGTCGTATGGCCCCTGATCAGCACAGCCTTCCCTAAGCTCGCCTGCAACAACGGCGGCATTATCCACATTCATGGCCGCCAGCTGCGCCTCGGCGGCGGCCACGGCCACATCATCTACTTCCAACCCCACCACCGTGGAGGCCAACTGCGCCAGCACCGTCGTCGAATAGCCGCCCGCGCAGGCGACATCCAGAACCACGTCACTGGGCGCGATTTCCGCCGCCTGCAACATCCGGGCAAAAGCCATTGGCTCCATCAAATAACGGCCATCACCCAGCGCGATATCCTCGTCGATATAGGCGACACCGCGCAGCGCCTTGGGAACAAAGTTCTCACGCGGGACCGCCAACAGCGCCTGGGTGATACGATCGTCGGTGAGCTTGTTGGTCAACAATTGACTGTTGACCATATTCAAGCGGGCATTCGCATTGTCCTGCATGACATATCCATTACTAAAAGCCGCCCGGTTTGGCCAGCGCAATTACGTCCCCACCCTCGGCCGGCAAACTCTCAACACCTTTTTATAAGCGGACCAGTCCGGCAAGACAATGATAGCCTGATACCTCATCACAATGTGGCATTCCCTCAACTGCCACGTTGACCAGGCAAACAAGGCGCATTATGAAGCGGGTGGCCCGGCGAATGATTTGCCTTTGATCTATGGCGAGTCGTTGTTGGGCTGGCTGGCGCGGTGGCGGAGTGGCTACGCAGCGGCCTGCAAAGCCGTGTACGCCGGTTCGATTCCGGCCCGCGCCTCCAGCTATTTTTCGCAAAAAAACTAGCGAATTCAGGCCCCTTCCCTTGATGGTGGGGGTCTGAATTTTGCCGTTGTTACCTATTTCCCGCAAAATGTTACCTATTTTCGTTCCCCAGCCGCTCTCGGTAGCTGGCAGCCCCTTTTAACCTGTATCAATTCGCCGCCGCCCCATGGGGCTTTGGTTTCCTACTAGATGACAGAGATTTATTTATCGGATATTGGTGGAGCCCAGCAATCGGATTTTCCGTAATTTTATTTTGCGGCCACTACTTCGAAGCCTCGAAACAAGACCCCAAAGAATTTAGGAAACCAGGAGAAGATCCACGCGGCGGTGACGCGATGCGGGACGGTTACCGCCCCCACCTACGAACCCACGCCGAATGGGCATGGCTACATACAAGGTATTTTGTCGGACTTTGTATCTGGATGTGGCTCGTGATCCTCTTTTTTGACGACAAATACCGAATCCCTTGTGACTGGTGTGACTAAAGAGTTTCAGAGTGCTTAGCCCGTGAATAGCTCCCGCGCCCTTTCTTAGGCCTGACCTATCCTCTGCCGGAACGTCGGCGTCCGTAGCGCCCTCGCTATTGGATTGGTTCGACGCTTCGACTTCCTTGACGATGACATCGATCAAGTCTCCTACTGGGCTGGCCGGTGAGCCGTCTTCGAGGCGGGCGATAGACTTGGCTAGCGAAGTCGCGGGGGTTCCGTACTAAAGCGCCAGCGATAATAAGGACCAGCGCCTCCTCCACTTCCAGGGAGATGGCATCGAGGGTGTTATCGAGGCCGGAGGTCGCTACAGCGAACCCCTCGACCGACAGCGTCAGGGTGCGAAGTTGGGTTCGCGGACGTGTAGTGGTGGTTGTCTCGACCTCTTCGCTCTTGGCGTAAACACAGAGGCCGGGAAGTTTGGCTGCCGCCATGGGGTAGACCCGGCTGGCATAAACCCGGCTACCGGTCGTAGACAAACCGGTCAGAGCCGTGACAACATTGTCCCGTATCTGTTTTCTTAAATGTGCCAAGGGGGGCAATCCTATGAGTTACACGCGAGTGCTGGTTATTGAAACGCCGCTATCCAGGGCTGCGTTTATGAAGAATGTTCGTGCTACTGAAAAAATCTTCAAGAAGCTCCAAAAGGAAAAAATTCTGAACAGCTATAAAATTATTGAAGCCGGAGAACGCTGGTTGTTGATCGTCGAGTTCGACAGCAAGACAAAGTTGAATAAGCACGTTAAGGCTACCGCCCCCTCTCGCCGGGAACAGATTGACGATTTAGGAGCTCAGTACTGGGTCTATCAAGGCCAGGTCAAAGCCAGCGGCTAATCCTTCTCCAAGACCAGCGTGGTGACGCCCGTCCCTTCGGGCTGAATAACGCGAACGGATAGGCGGTGCTGTCGACCGTGATGGCATCGCCTGACGCAGCGCCGCTGGGCAGATCAGCCGTGGTGCAAATGAACCAGGGCTGGGCACTGACCACGCCGACGCCTGATAGTGGATCGACCTC
>Ga0187827_10001433_pt1 | contig 35099 bp, 44 predicted proteins | sample ETNtaG_39_FD_167969 | JGI IMG/M metagenome (GOLD analysis project Ga0187827, IMG submission 167969) | Marine microbial and viral communities from oxygen minimum zone, Eastern Pacific Ocean - ETNP2014_SV_150_PacBio MetaG (Illumina Assembly) | ecosystem: Environmental > Aquatic > Marine > Hypoxic...
CTCCTTTCTTTACAAAATATAGACCACAGTTTTATTTCAGAACAACTGACGTTACAGGAGAAGTTGAGCTTCCAAAAGGTACCGAAATGGTAATGCCTGGTGATGATGCAACATTTACAGTTAAATTGATTACACCAATTGCAATGAATGAAAAATTGAATTTTGCAATCCGTGAGGGTGGTAAAACTGTTGGAGCTGGCGTGGTAACTAAAATTTTAGAGTAAAACTCTTTAGGAGTGTAGCTCAATTGGTAGAGCGCCGGTCTCCAAAACCGGAGGTTGGGGGTTCGATCCCCTCCGCTCCTGCCAAATAAGGAAAATAGTATGATTAATCCATTTAAGTTTATTCAAGGAGTGAAGAACGAAGCCTTTAGAGTTTCTTGGCCAACAGGAAAAGAAACGATAACAGGCGCGGTAATGGTTGTTTTATTAGCTATAGTTGCTGCTATATTTTTTTTAATTTTAGACCAAATACTTAAATTTTTATTGAATTTTATATTAACTATAAGTTTTTAAATTATGAAAAATTGGTACATTGTCCAGTCATATTCTAGCTTTGAAAAGAAGGTTGCAGACGCAATTAAAAAAGAAGCCATTAAAGCAAAATTAGGGGATAAGATTGAAGAGGTACTTGTACCCACACATGAGATAACTGAGGTTAGAAGAGGTAAGCGAGTCCAAAGGAATAAAAAATATTTTCCGGGATATGTTTTGGTTAAAATGGATATGGATAACCAGTTATATCATTTAATAAAGAATATAAAAAAAGTGAGTGGTTTTTTGGGCCAAAAAGGAAACCCACTTCCCGTTTCAGAAAAAGAAATAGAAAAAATTAAAGGGCAAATTAATGATGGAGTAGTTCAAACAAAATCTTTTATAAGTTACAATATTGGCGAAAAAGTCCAAGTTATTGATGGCCCTTTTGCTTCATTTAATGGACTTGTTGAAGAGGCTGATGAAGAGAAATCAAGACTTAAGGTTTCGGTTATGATTTTTGGAAGACCAACGCCAGTAGAATTGGAATTCAACCAGGTTGAAAAAGTATAATAATGGCAAAAAAAGAAATTAAAGAATATGTAAAACTTCAAATCAAAGGAGGGCAAGCTAATCCGGCCCCACCAGTTGGACCAGCCCTTGGACAAAGAGGAATTAATATTATGGAATTTTGCAAGTCATTTAATGAGAAAACAAAAAATTTTATGGGCAATCCTGTTCCAGTTGTCATAACAGTTTACAAAGATAAAAAATTTGATTTTATTATCAAATCACCACCAGCTTCTCATTTTATTAAACAGGCGGCAAAGTTAAAAAGTGGTTCTAAAGAACCAGGAAGAATTATTACAGGCTCGATAACGATGAAGCAAGCAGAACAAATAGCCAAAGAGAAAATGAAAGATCTTAATGCCATAGACTTAAAAGAAGCTACCAAAATTATATGTGGCTCCGCACGTTCTATGGGTATTGAAGTTAAGGAATAAATTTAATGATTTCTAAAAGATATAAAGCATTACCCCAAGAAACTAGAATGTTAAAATATGATAAGATTGAAAATTTGTTAAAAATTATTAAAAAAAATTGCACTGCAAAATTTGATGAATCGGTTGATGTTCATTTCCGACTTAATTTAAAACAAAAAAAAAGCGAAGCAAACATAAGGACTGTTCTTAATTTACCTGTGGCAAAAAATAAAAAAATTAGAGTCGCAGTTATTTGTGAAGAAGAAAAATTAGAGGAAGCAAAAAAAAGTACTGCTGATGTTGTTGGTTCTGATGATTTGATTAATAATATTTCTGCTGGAAAAATTGATTTTGAAAAACTTGTATCAACTCCTAAAATGATGCTTAAATTAGGTAAACTTGGAAAAATTTTAGGTCCAAAAGGATTAATGCCAAACCCAAAACTTGGAACTGTTACAAATGAAATTATAAAATCGGTGAAAGATATAAAATCAGGACAAGTTGAAATAAAAAATGATAAGGATGGGAATGTTGCTTTATCGATAGGAAATAAAAGTGTTTCAGATGAAAATTTAATCAAAAATTTTAATGCTGTACTTGATGTTATTTCTAAAGAAAAACCTTTAGGAGTAAAAGATAACTTTATTAAAAGTGCATTTATTACCTCTACAATGGGAACATCTTATAAGCTCAAATTGAACAGGAGTATTTGATTTTATGATGAACAAAGAGCAAAAAAAAAATTATATCAGCGAGATGAAGAAATTTTTTGAATCAAGTGATTCGGTATTAGTAACTCATTATCAAGGTTTAAGCGTTAATCAATTAGATGTGTTGCGAGCTGAAATGAGGAAGCATGGCATAATGTTCAAAATTACTAAAAATAGAATTACAAAATTGGCTTTAAAAGATACAAAATGTAGGGATATTGCTGACATGTTTTCTGGGCCAACTGCAATAGCGCTATCGCAAGATGCGATTTCTTCGGCAAAAATATTGACAAAATTTTCAAAAGACAATCAAAACCTAAAGATTCTTGGTGGATTAATGGGTGGCGAGGTACTTAAACTAGAAGATGTGTTGAAAATTGCCACTCTACCATCATTGAACGAAGCTAGAGCTAAAATTGCTAGTATTTTACAATCTTCGGCACAGAAATTATTAAGTATTTTACTTGCACCAGGCTCAAAAATTGCTATTTTGGCGCTCGAAAAAAGCAAACAATCAACATAGAAAATTTATGGCCGATTTAAATAAAATTATCGAAGAATTATCAAAATTAACAGTTGTAGAGGCTGCTGAACTTTCAAAGCAATTAGAAGAAAAGTGGGGAGTGACTGCTGCAACAACTACTGTCACCGCACCTGCTTCGGATGGAGCGGCAACGCCAGCGGAGGAACAAAGTGAATTTACAATTATGCTTACTTCAGCTGGAGATAAGAAAATTAACGTAATAAAAGAAATTAGAACATTTACAACATTAGGTTTAAAAGAAGCAAAGGATTTAGTTGAAGCTGCACCTAAAGAAGTAAAGTCAGGTGTTAATAAGAAAGAAGCAGAAGAAATTAAGAAAAAATTAGAAGCTGCTGGGGCTAAAGTAGAATTAAAATAACAAAATTTTTAAATCTGATTTTTAATAATCAGATTCAATAAATGCAATTATCGTTTACTGAGAAAAAGAATATCAGAAAAAATTTTGGGAAATTAAAAGAGACTTTATCAATTCCAAATTTAATAGAAGTCCAAAAAAATTCCTATAATGAATTTTTAAACTTAAACGATAAAAATGATAAAAATTTTGTACAAAAAGGTCTAACTAGAGTTTTTAAAGACATATTTCCTATAGAAGATTTAGCAGAAAAAGCGACATTAGAATTTGTATCTTATCGATTAGAAAAACCAAAATATGGTGTTGAAGAATGTATTCAGAGGGATTTAACCTATTCATCAGCTTTAAAACCTATTTTAAGATTAGTAATTTACGAAATTGATCAAGAGAATAATACAAAAGAAATATTGTCTGCTAAAGAACAAGAAGTTTATATGGGAGAAATCCCAATGATGACACCCAGCGGAACATTTATAGTTAATGGAGTACAAAGGGTCGTCGTCAATCAAATGCATAGAAGTCCCGGAGTTTTCTTTGATCATGACAAGGGAAAAACTCATTCTAGTGGTAAATTATTATTTAATTGTAGGGTAATACCAAATAGAGGTTCTTGGTTAGATTTTGAATACGATATAAAGGATTTGTTGTATTTCAGAATAGATAGAAAAAGAAAATTGCTTGTGTCAACTTTGTTACAAGCAATGAATTATAATAAAAAAGAAATAGCTAATTTGTTCTACGAAAGTGAAAAATTTGAATACAATTCTAAAATAAATAAGTGGAAAACAACATTTAACCCAGAAAACTATAAATTTAAGAAAATTTCAGAAGAAATAATTGATGCAAAGACTAATAAGGTAGTTGTTAAATTGGGATCTAGAACTAATTTGTCACAAGCGCAAAAGCTTTATGATAATGGATTAAAAGATATTTATGTTTCAAATGAGTCAATTTATGGAAGATTTTTGCACAATAATGTAGCTTTTAAATCTGAAGAAGTTATTTCCATAGGAACAGAAATCACTGAAGAAATTTTAGCAAAAATTATAGAAAATAATATAAAAATGATTGAAATTTCAAATACTAACACCATTAACAAAGGACCTTATTTGCTTAAAACTATATTGCTAGATAAAAATAATAATAAAGAAGAAGCAATTACCGATATTTATAAAATTTTAAGACCAGGAGAACCTCCTAATTTTGAAATTGCAAATCAAATCTTTCAAAATTTATTTTTTGCTTCAGAACGCTATGATTTGTCCGATGTAGGAAGAGTAAAAATTAATTCAAGATTAAATTTAAATTGTTCAGACAAAATAACTATACTTAGGAATGAAGATATCGTTGAAATTATTAAACTTATGTTAGATCTTCGTGATGGTAAAAATGAGGTTGATGATATTGATCATTTAGGTAACAGAAGAGTTAGATCGGTTGGTGAATTAGTTGAAAATCAATCACGCATTGGCATATATAGGATGGAAAGGGCAATCAAAGAAAAAATGTCCACTCTAGAGATTGAATCAGCGATGCCACAAGATCTTATTAACGCAAAACCATTAACATTAGCTTTAAAAGATTTTTTTGGAACTTCTCAACTTTCGCAATTTATGGATCAAACTAATCCATTGTCTGAAATAACCCATAAGAGACGAGTTTCAGCTCTTGGTCCCGGAGGATTGACAAGAGAGAGGGCAGGATTTGAAGTAAGAGATGTCCATCCAACTCACTACGGAAGAATTTGCCCTATCGAAACACCTGAGGGACCAAATATTGGATTGATTAGTAGTTTATCAACATATTCAAGAATTAATAAATATGGCTTTATTGAAAGCCCGTACAAAAAAGTTGTTAAAGCTAAAGTTCTTGACAAAATAGATTATTTATCAGCTATGGAAGAATCAAGATATACCATAGCGCAAGCAAACTCTCCGGTTGATAAAGATGGAAATTTTTTGGAAGATTTAGTGTCCTGTAGGAAATCTTTAAATTTTATTTTGTCCAAGGCAGAAAATATTGACTATATAGATGTATCACCAAAACAACTTGTATCCGTAGCTGCATCTTTGATTCCTTTCTTAGAAAATGACGATGCAAATAGAGCTTTAATGGGTTCAAATATGATGAGACAAGCTGTACCTTTAATTAAACCGGAGGCTCCCTTAGTTGGTACAGGCATAGAAAAAGATGTCGCACTTGATTCAGGTGTAACAATTGTTGCAAAAAGAAGCGGTGTGGTTGATAAAATTGATGGAAAAAGAATAGTTGTAAAAGTTACCTCCGAAAAGGATCCAAGTAAATCGGGAGTTGATATCTACAATTTGCTAAAATTTCAGAGATCAAACCAAAATACTTGCATTAATCAAAAACCATTAGTCAGAGTCGGTAATTTGGTTTCCGAAGGAGATATAATCGCAGATGGTCCATCTACAAAATTGGGAGAGCTTGCATTAGGACGAAATGTTACCGTAGCATTTATGCCTTGGCTTGGGTATAATTTTGAAGATTCAATTCTAATTTCCCAAAGATGTGTGACTGACGATGTATTTACATCAATTCATATTGAAGAATATGAGTTAATGGCAAGAGACACAAAGTTAGGAACAGAAGAAATAACGAGAGATATTCCAAATGTAAGTGAGGAAGTATTAAAAAATTTAGATGAGTCCGGAATTGTTTATATTGGTGCCGAAGTCAAGCCTAATGATATTTTAGCAGGAAAAGTTACACCAAAAGGTGATACTCCTACCGGACCTGAAGAAAAGCTTTTAAGATCTATCTTTGGTGAAAAAGCAATTGATGTTGTTGACACATCTTTACGTTTACCACTAGGAAGCGAAGGGGTTGTTGTAGATGTTAAGGTGTTTAATAGGCACGGAGTAGAAAAAGATGAAAGATCAATAGCGATTGAAAGAAATGAAATAGAGATGATCCAGGAAGATAAGATAGTTGAAGAAGAGATCTTAGAAAGAAATACGAAACAAAGAGCTATTCAAATAATTAAACATTCAGCTCTAAAAGAGCAATTTGAAAACTTTAAACCAGATGAAAAAATTAAAGAAGAAAAAATAGAACAAATAAATTTAAGCGATTTATTTAAATTATCACTAAAGGATAATTCTAAAAACGAGAGTCTTTTAACTTTAATAGAACAATATAAAAAAGTTAAAATGGATATTAAAGAAAGATTTGAAGATAAAGTTGAAAAAATTAGACAAGGAGACGAATTATTGCCAAGCGTTATGAAAATGGTAAAAGTTTTTGTTGCAGTAAAGAGACGTCTGAAACCTGGTGACAAAATGTCAGGAAGACATGGAAACAAAGGAGTCATTAGCAAGATAGTTCCAGTTGAAGATATGCCCTATATGGAAAATGGCAAACCTGTAGATATAGTTCTAAATCCGCTGGGGGTTCCAAGCAGAATGAATGTTGGACAAATTTTAGAAACCCACATTGGTTGGAGTTGTTCTGAATTGGGGGAAAATCTAAAAAAATTAATTAACAATAATGGAAAAAAAACAAACAACAGTGAAGACGTTATTTCTTTGCTGAAATCAATTTATGGAAAAAATTTCTTCGATATAGCAATTAAAAATTTGTCATCAATTGAGTTTAATGATCTTTGTGATAATTTAATTAAAGGTGTTCCGATATCTACTCCGGTATTTGATGGAGCTAAGGAAAAAAATGTATCTGAAATGCTTAAACTAGCTAAATTACCTACATCTGGACAAACAACATTATGGGATGGAAGAACAGGGAAAAAATTCGAAAGACCTGTAACAGTGGGAACTATTTATATGTTAAAATTACATCATCTTGTGGAAGATAAAATACACGCTCGATCAACGGGACCATATAGCTTGGTAACCCAACAACCTTTAGGAGGAAAAGCTCAACTTGGAGGCCAAAGATTTGGTGAAATGGAAGTTTGGGCTTTAGAAGCGTACGGAGCTTCTTACACTTTACAAGAAATACTAACAGTCAAATCTGACGATGTAGCAGGAAGAGTTAAAATATATGAAACGATAGTAAAAGGGGAAGAGAAGTTTCAATCAGGTGTCCCCGAGTCTTTCAACGTTCTAACCAAAGAAATTAAGTCATTAGGATTAAATATTGAATTAAAATAAATTATGAAAAAAGAGTTGACAGATTTATTTAAGAACAAACCTCCTATAGAAGAAAATTTTAGTAGTATTAGAATTAGTTTAGCTAGTCCTGAAAAAATTAAATCCTGGTCTTTTGGAGAAATTAAAAAACCAGAAACGATTAATTACAGAACTTTTAAACCCGAAAAAGATGGATTATTTTGTTGTAGAATATTTGGACCAGTTAAAGACTATGAATGTTTGTGTGGCAAATATAAAAGAATGAAATTTAGAGGAATCATTTGTGAAAAATGCGGAGTGGAAGTCACAAAGTCTAACGTAAGACGTGAAAGAATGGGTCACATTAATTTAGCCACACCAGTTGCCCATATCTGGTTTTTAAAATCTTTACCAAGCAGAATTTCTCTAGCAGTCGATATGAAATTAAAAGAAGTAGAAAAAATATTATATTTTGAAAGTTTTATTGTCATTGAACCAGGATTAACAACACTTAAAAAAAATCAGTTATTGAATGAGGATGAATTGATTGATAATCAAAATAAATTTGGTGAAGATGCTTTTACAGCAGGAATTGGAGCTTCAGCAATACTAGAAATACTTAGGTCTCTAAATTTAAAAGATGAAAGAGAAAAACTTTCTGATCAAGTAAAGCAATTAAAATCAAAAGTTGCCGAGGAGCGGGCAATTAAAAGATTAAAGTTAATAGACAATTTTATAGGTTCGGACGGTAAGCCAGAATGGATGATATTAACAACCATACCTGTAATCCCCCCAGAATTAAGACCTTTGGTTCCATTGGACGGAGGTAGATTTGCCACATCTGATTTAAATGATTTATACAGAAGGGTCATAAATAGAAATAACAGATTAAAAAGACTTATTGATCTAAAGTCTCCAGATATAATAATAAGAAACGAAAAAAGAATGCTGCAAGAATCAGTTGATGCATTATTTGACAACGGACGAAGAGGTAGAGTCATAACTGGAACAGGAAAAAGACCATTAAAATCCCTATCGGAAATGTTAAAAGGCAAGTATGGAAGATTTAGACAAAATTTGTTAGGAAAAAGAGTAGATTATTCTGGAAGATCAGTAATTGTGGTTGGTCCTGATTTGAAACTTCATCAATGTGGCTTACCAAAAAAAATGGCACTAGAATTATTCAAACCGTTTTTATACGCGAGGTTGGATAAAATGGGTTTGTCTACAACAATAAAACAAGCTAAAAAAATAGTTGAAAAAGAAAAAGATGAAGTGTGGGATGCCCTAGAACACATTATTAGAGAACATCCAATATTATTAAACAGAGCTCCAACCCTACATAGACTGGGAATTCAGGCTTTCGAGGCTAAATTGATTGAAGGAGATGCAATTGAATTACACCCACTTGTATGTTCTGCATTTAACGCAGATTTCGATGGCGATCAGATGGCTGTTCATATTCCATTAAGCCTAGAGGCTCAGCTTGAAGCAAGAATTTTAATGATGTCTACTAATAATATTCTAAGCCCATCTAACGGAAAGCCAATTATTGTGCCGAGCCAAGATATGATCTTAGGAATATATTATTTATCTCAAACCCCAATTAAGACTGATAAAATAGAGGGTTATTTTATAGATGGTTCTGAAATTGAACAATCTTTAGAATCTAATGCAATAAATGTTCATTCTAGAATAATTTCAAGATTTGAAACGATTAACGAAAAAGGAAAAATTGTAAACGAAAAATATACGAGTACAGTTGGAAGGTTTTTATTAGCCAATATCTTACCAAAAAATCCAAATATTAAATTTTTTCTAGTTGATAGAATACTAGCAAAGAAACAAGTCTCAGAAATCATTGATTTGGTCTTCAGATTCTGTGGGCAAAAAAGTACGGTAATTTTTTGTGATAAAATAAAGGATCTTGGATTCAAATATGCATTTATGTCCGGTATTTCATTTGGAAAAGATGATTTAATTATCCCTGAAAAAAAACAAACTTTAGTAAATGATACCAAAAAAATGATTGAAGAATATGAAAACCAGTATGCCGAAGGATTAATTACTAGAGGAGAAAAATACAATAAGGTAGTTGATGCTTGGTCAAAATGTACCGATCTAGTGGCTGCAGAGATGATGAAGAAAATTTCTTCCACTAACAAAAATGACTCGGATAGCAAAACTAACAATTTAAACTCAGTGTTTATGATGTCAGACTCTGGAGCGAGAGGTTCTGCTGCTCAAATGAAACAATTGGCTGGTATGCGTGGATTAATTGCAAAACCTTCTGGAGAAATTATTGAGACACCAATTGTTTCAAATTTTAAAGAAGGATTAACTGCTCTTGAATATTTTAATTCTACCCATGGAGCTAGAAAAGGTTTGGCTGATACTGCACTTAAAACAGCAAATTCAGGTTATTTAACAAGAAGACTTTGTGATGTAGCTCAAGATATCTCAGTAACGATACATTATTGTGGAACCAATAAAAGCATTGTTCTTTCGGAAATTATTGAAGGAGGCAATATTTTAGTTAGTTTATCTGAGCGAGCATTAGGTAGAACCTCTGCCGAAAATATCAAAAATCCAATTAATGGTGAAATCCTGATTAAGAGAAAAGAAATGATAGATGAGGAGGCTTGTGAAAAAATTGATTCAGCTGGAGTAAAATCAATTAAAGTTTTTTCAGTGGTCACATGTGAATCTAAAGATGGAATATGTGCTATTTGTTATGGAAGGGATCTTTCAAGAGGTAAATTGGTAAGCTTGGGTGAGGCAATTGGAATGATAGCCGCTCAATCAATCGGTGAACCCGGAACACAGTTAACTATGAGAACATTTCACGTAGGAGGAACAGCTCAAATTAAACAAGAGTATCAAGTTGTTCCTAAAACAGACGGCATTTTAAAAATAATTAATAAAAATTTATTAGAAGATTCTAAGAAAAACCTGGTTGTTATGGGCAGAAATACTCAGTTAGCAATAGAAGATGAAGGTGGACAACAAATAGCGCTTTACAAGATACCTTATGGAGCAAAACTTTTCTATCAAAATGATGAAAAAATCAAAAAAGGAATTAAAATTTGTGAATGGGATCCTTATACAATGCCGGTGATAGCCGAAAAAAGCGGGATAGCAAACTACGTTGATTTAATAGATGAAGTGTCTTTAGCCGAGACCGTTGATAATGCAACTGGAATTTCATCAAAATCAGTTGTTGATTGGAGATCACAATCAAAGAATACAGATTTGAAACCTAGAATCACTTTAAGAGATGAAAAAGGTAACATAATTAAAAAAGCTGATGACAATGAAGCTAGATATTATTTAGTGCCGGATTCAATTTTATCAGTTAAAGATGGCCAACATATTTTAGCTGGTGATGTAATTGCAAGATTGCCAAAAGAAACTTCGAAAACAAAAGATATAACCGGAGGACTACCAAGAGTAGCTGAATTATTTGAGGCAAGAAAGCCAAAAGAAAGTGCAATTATTGCCGAAAATAATGGCAATGTAAATTTTGGCAATGAAGTGAGAGGTAAATTAAAAATAACAATTCAATCACAAGATGGAGAAGTTTCAAATTATTTAATTCCAAAAGAAAAACACATTAATTTTAACGAAGGAGAAAAGATTAAAAAGGGTGAATATTTGCTTGACGGTAGTCCAGCTCCACACGATATTTTGAAAATTTTAGGCGTAGAACAATTGACAGATTATTTTGTAAGCGAAGTTCAAGAAGTTTATCGATTACAAGGTGTAGTAATTAACGATAAACACATCGAAGTAATTGTAAGACAAATGCTGAAAAAGGTGGAAATTAAAGATCCTGGAGATTCAAAATATTTAAAACAAGAAATAATAGATAAAAATGAATTAGAAGAAGAAAACGAAAATTTAATAAAAAATAGGAAAAAACCAGCTATCGTAGAAAGAACTCTTCTGGGTATAACCAAAGCATCTTTGCAGACAAATTCATTTATTTCCGCAGCATCTTTCCAAGAAACTACTAGAGTTTTAACTGATGCTGCAATAAAAGGTAAAATAGATAAATTAAAAGGTTTGAAGGAAAATGTAATTGTAGGCAGATTAGTGCCGGCTGGCACGGGTAAGGTTAAAAATAAATGGAATCATTTAGCAAAAGAAAAAGACAAAAAGTATCTTTCTGAAAAAGCAGCAGAAAAAGCAGCAGAAAAAGATGTTGAACAGCCAATAACAGCTGCATAATGGTTTTTTTTTGTGTTATTAATTATTGACAATTTAACACTCAATTAGTAGTTTACCCAAAATTTTATGGTTGGAAGTAAGGTAAATTAGCCTTAAACGCTGCCAAAAAGTGTTGATCTGTTCATACTTCTTTCATCCAAAAATTATATTAAATTATGCCAACAATTAACCAATTGACAAAAAAACCAAGGATTAAACCAAAATACAGGAACAAAGTTCCTGCATTAGAACGTTCACCACAAAAAAAAGGAGTGTGTATCAAAGTATATACAACAACACCTAAAAAACCTAATTCAGCATTAAGAAAAGTTGCGAGAGTAAGATTGTCCAATGGACATGAGGTAACTTGTTATATTCCAGGGGAAGGTCATAATTTACAAGAACACTCTGTTGTATTAATTAGAGGAGGGCGAGTTAAGGATTTGCCTGGAGTTAGATATCACATATTAAGAGGGAATCTAGACACACAGGGAGTTACAAATCGCAAACAACAAAGATCAAAGTATGGAGCAAAAAGACCAAAATAATAAAATTTATGTCTAGAAAAAGAAAAGCACCAAAGAGAATTTTTTTAAAAGATGCAAAATATGAATCTGATCTAATATTAAAATTAATGAATTCAATAATGTACGATGGAAAAAAAACAATTGCCGAAAAAATTGTTTATGACGCTTTAAATAAATTGCAATCAAAAGCAAAAGAAGAGCCAATTAAAATTTTTGATGCAGCAATAAATAATATTAAACCCACCATTGAAGTGAGATCAAGAAGAGTTGGTGGGGCAACCTATCAAGTTCCCGTTGAGGTTAAACAAAAAAGATCAAAGGCATTGGCAATTCGATGGCTAGTTAATGCTTCCAAAAAAAGAAAAGATAAAAATATGTCTGATAAAATTTGTTTTGAACTCTATGACGCATATCAGGGCAGAGGTTCAGCAATAAAGAAAAAAGAAGATATGCATAGAATGGCAGAATCAAATAAAGCCTTTGCGCATTTTAGATGGTAATTAAGCATGGCTAGAACGCACACTTTAGATAAATATAGAAATATTGGGATCATGGCTCATATTGATGCCGGAAAGACAACCACTACTGAAAGAATTTTATATTATACGGGCAAGAGTCATAAAATCGGAGAAGTTCATGATGGTGCCGCAACAATGGATTGGATGGAACAAGAACAAGAAAGGGGTATTACAATTACTTCAGCAGCGACAACTTGTTATTGGAGAGATCACAAAATTAATATTATTGATACTCCTGGACATATTGATTTTACCATTGAAGTAGAAAGATCTTTAAAAGTATTAGATGGTGCTGTTGCTGTATTTGATGGTGTCGCTGGAGTAGAACCTCAATCAGAACAAGTTTGGAGGCAAGCAGATAAATATAAAGTACCACGTATTTGTTTTGTAAATAAGCTTGATAGAACTGGAGCGGATTTTTTTAAATGTGTTGAAATGATAAAAGATCGCCTTGGTTCAAAACCATTGGTTATGCAAATACCGGTGGGAATAGAGTCTTCGTTTAAAGGTGTAATTGATTTAGTTAAAATGAAAGCGGTTTTGTGGAAAGAAGAAAAGCTAGGAGCGGAATTTGAATATGTAAAAATACCAAATGAGTTACAAGAACAGGCTAAAAAATATAGAAAAGAATTAATGGAAACAGCTGTAGAACAAGATGAAAAATTGATGGACGATTATCTGAACGGAAAGGAAATATCAGAGTCTGAATTAATATCCTGTATTAGAAAAGGAGGTTTAAAATTTGATTTTGTACCAGTATTAACTGGTTCAGCATTCAAAAATAAGGGTGTACAACCTTTATTGGATGCTGTGGTAGATTTTTTACCAAGTCCTAAGGATATAGGCTTAATTAATGGCACAAAACCTAATTCAAAAGATGAAATTGAAAGAAAATTTGACGACAAAGAACCTTTGTCGGCTTTGGCATTTAAGGTTGCAACCGATCCTTTTGTGGGAACTTTAACTTTTATTAGAATATATTCAGGTACATTAAAATCAGGAACTGGAATTTATAACACTACTAAAGATAAAGTAGAGAGAGTTGGTAGAATGCTGCTTATGCACGCTAATAATAGAGAAGATGTAAAAGAAGTTAACACAGGTGATATTGTGGCATTGGCGGGACTAAAATATACAATGACTGGACACACTTTATCTGATGAAGATAATCCAATTGTACTAGAACCTATGGAATTCCCAGATCCAGTTCTTGAAATTGCAGTTGAACCAAAAACTAATGCAGACCAAGAAAAGATGGGGGAAGCTCTAGGAAGATTGGCAAGGGAAGATCCGTCTTTTAGAGTGTCATCTGATGAAGAATCTGGTCAAACAATCATAAAGGGTATGGGTGAATTGCATTTAGATATTATAGTTGATCGAATGAAAAGGGAATTTAAAGTAGAAGCAAATATTGGTGCACCTCAAGTAGCCTATAGAGAAACAATTTTGAGTAAAGCCGAATATGATTATATTCACAAAAAACAAAGTGGTGGTGCTGGACAATTTGCAAGAGTCAAACTTGAAATAGAACCTCTAGAACCAGGAAAAGGTAGAGAAGTTGAAAACAAGATTAAGGGTGGTGCTATTCCAAAAGAATTTATACCAGGAGTAGAAAAAGGAATAGAGAGTGTTTCAGATTCTGGAATATTAGCTGGATTTCCAATTATTGATTATAAAGTAACTATAGTTGATGGTTTACATCACGATGTAGATTCAAGTGTTTTGGCTTTTGAAATAGCATCAAGGCATTGTTTTAAAGAAGTATGCGCAAGAGCTTCTTTAAAACTTCTCGAACCAATCATGAGAGTAGAGGTTGTTACACCAGAAGATTATATGGGAGATGTCATTGGAGATTTAAATAGTCGAAGGGGTCAAATTGGTGGAACTGAATCTCGAGGTAATGTAACAGTAATAACAGCCATGGTACCTCTTGCGAATATGTTTGGTTATGTAAACAATTTAAGATCAATGTCACAGGGAAGAGCTCAATATTCAATGTTTTTTGACCACTATGAAAAAGTACCTCAAAATGTTCAGGAAGAAGTAACAAAAAAAATGGCTTAAAAGATGGAAAAACAAAATATTAGAATTAAACTTAGAGCGTATGATAATAAAATTTTAGATCAATCGACGCTTGATATAGTAAATACAGTAAAAAGAACAGGTGCTAACATTAAAGGTCCTATTCCACTACCAACAAAAATAGAAAGATATACAGTCCTAAGATCACCACATATTGATAAAAAAAGTAGAGAACAATTTGAAACAAGAACACATAAAAGATTGATCGATATTGAAGAACCGACACCTCAAACTATCGAAGCATTAATGAAATTGGATTTAGCTTCAGGAGTGGATGTTGAAATAAAAATATAGGAGAATAAATGACAAATATTGGTTTAATTGGAACAAAAATTGGAATGAGCAGGGAATTTTTTCCTATAGGAATATCTGTTCCGGTAACCGTCATAAAAATAGAAAAAGGAAGAGTGATAGATTTAATTACAAAAGATAAAAGGGGGTATGATGCTATTAAGGTGGGGTTTGGAAAAATTAAAACATCTAAATTGACCAAGTCTATGAAGGGTTTTTACAGTAAAAAATCAACAGAACCCAAAAAGTATTTAAAAGAATACAGAGTAGAAAATATATCAAATTTTAAAGAAGGAAATGAAATTGGATTAGAAATTTTTAAAGATGTTAAATTTCTTGATGTTACATCAAAAACCATCGGTAAAGGTTTTGCCGGAGTAATGAGGAGACATAATTTTTCAGGTTTAAGAGCATCACATGGAGTATCAGTATCACACCGATCTGGTGGTTCAACTGGACAACGGCAAGACCCAGGAAAAGTATTTAAAGGAAAAAAAATGGCTGGACACATGGGAGATAAAATTAGAACAACATTGAATCTAGAGATAATTAAATCAGATTTGAATAATGATTTAATATATTTAAAAGGTTCTATCCCAGGATCAAAAAACTCATTAGTATTCTTAAAGAATTCAGTTAAGAAAATAAGTAAAAAGACAATTCTAGAAAAAAATAAAATAGTTGAGAAGCAAGATAAAACATTGAAGCAAATGAGCGATACGAAAGAAAAAATAAATACAAAAGTTGAACAAAAAAAAGAAGAAACACCAAAGAAAGTAGAAAAAAAAATATAAAAAGTGAATAAATAATGAAAATAGACAGTATTAGCATCAAAGGTAAAGTAGCAGCATTTGAAATTTCAGAAAAAATATTTTATTCTGACATAAATAACAAATTAGTTGGACATGTACTTTATTCTCAAATTGCAAATTCAAAACCAAGACTTGCAAAAACAAAACAAAGAAATCAAATAATAGGTTCTACTGCTAAAATTCATGCGCAAAAAGGTACTGGAAACGCAAGACATGCAAGTAAAAAAGCACCATTATTTGTTGGTGGTGGTGTGGCACACGGTCCTAAAGGAAAAGTTTATAAAGTAAGAAAGATAAATAAGGAAGAAAAAAAAAATAGTTTAATTAGTGTAATATCTCAAAAAACTAAAGACAAGAAGGTAATAATATTTGAAGATATTAAAGACAAAATCAATAAAACAAAACAATTCGTCAAATTTCTAAAAAATAATAGAATTAGTAATGCTTTGATTGTTGTAGATTTAAAAACCAAAAAAAATATTGCGTTATCAGTAAGAAATATTCCCAATATAAAATTAATTGAAGCATCGTATCTAAGTACATACGATATCTTAAAATATAAGCAAATTATGTTTACCGAATCTTCAACTAAAGAATTAGAAAAAAGGCTTTTAGATCATGAATAAAATAAATTTATACGACAGTATATTAGGTCCACTGATAACTGAAAAATCAACCAACTTATCTGAAATAAATAAAATAGTATTCAAAGTAAATAGTTTAGCTAATAAAAAATCTATTAAAAAAAATATTGAAAAAATTTTTAAAGTAAATGTTATTAAAATAAATATAATTAATAAACAAAGAAGAATTAAGATAACAAGAGGTAAAAAAGTTAAGGTTAAAGGATACAAGAAAGCAATTATTACATTAAAAAAAGGTCAAAATATTGATTTAACCACAGGTATATGAAATGACATTAAAAACATTTAAGCCCTATACAAAATCAACTAGAGGAACGGTAATTATTTCGAAAAAAGTTCTTTGGAAAGGTAAGCCGATTAAATCACTCACATTTGGAAAAAAATCTGTTTCTGGAAGAAATAATTTAGGACGAATTACGTCAAGAAGAAGAGGATCTGGACATAAACAAAAATTTCGCAAAATAGATTTTTTCAGAAACAAACATGACATTGAAGCAGTGGTTGAAAGAATTGAATATGATCCGAATAGAACTTCGCATATTATGTTAGTTAAGTACGAAGATGGAGAGAGAGCATATATGCTTCTACCTCAAGGTATCAAAATTGGGGATAAGATTATTTCGGGAAACAATAAAGAGATAAAAATAGGTAATTGCATGCCTTTGATTGATATTCCTGATGGAACGGCAATTCATAATGTTGAAATGAAACCAGGTGGAGGAGCTAAAATTGCAAGGTCGGCAGGTACATCCGTTCAAATAACTGGTTCAGATGGAGGATACTCAATAATAAAACTGGCATCAGGTGAAATTAGAAAGATAATAAGTAGAGCAAAAGCTACCATTGGTGTCTTGTCTAATCCAGATCAAAAAAATATAAAAATTGGTAAGGCTGGAAGAAGCAGATGGCTTGGCATCAGACCAAGTGTACGAGGGGTAGTAATGAATCCCGTGGATCATCCTCATGGTGGAGGTGAGGGAAAATCTTCTGGAGGTAGAAATCCCGTTTCACCTTGGGGGCAATCCGCAAAAGGATTAAAGACAAGGAATAATAAGAGAACAAATAAATATATTATCATGAGAAGGAAAAAGAGAGTTTAATTTATGGCTAGAGCAGTGTGGAAAGGACCTTTTGTAGATCCAAGTTTAATTAAAAAAATTGAAAAACAGAAGAATGTAACAAAAAATGTGAAACCAATTAAAACTTGGTCTAGAAAGTCCACAATAATTCCTGAATTTGTAGGATCAAATTTTTTAATACATAATGGAAAAAAATTTATATCAATAACCATTTCCGAAGATATGGTTGGACATAAACTTGGCGAGTTTTCACCAACTAGGCAATTTTCTGGCCATACTCCAGCAGATAAAAAAGCTAAACAAGTAGCTGAACAACAATCCGTAGGTAAGAAAAATTTAAATGAAAAAAAATAAACAAGTAATAAATCAAGTAATAAATAAAGAAAATTTGGTTAAATCAGTTAACAAAAATGTTAGGAGTAGTACAAGGAAGATAGGTTTAATTTTAAGGGGCATAGTTGGGAAAAAAGTTGATCATGCTTTACGAGATCTAACCTTTGCTAACCAAAGGATATGTAAAGAAATAAAAAAAACTATTCATTCGGCTGTAGCCAATGCTGAAAATAATTTTCAATATGATATTGATAAATTATTTGTAAAAGAAGCATATTGTGGAAAATCAATCGTAATGAAAAGATTTAGACCTAGAGCCAAAGGAAGAGCAAGCCCTATAAAAAAACCTTATAGCAAAGTGATAATTATATTATCAGATAAACTTAGAGAACAGGAGGATCATGGGACAAAAAGTTAATCCTGTTGGTTTTAGATTAGGTGTAAATAGGGGATGGGACTCTGTTTGGTTTGCAAAAAAAGATCAATTTGGAAAAAATCTAATCGAAGACTTCAAAATTAGAGAATACATAAAAAAAAATGTAGTAAACTCAGGAATATCTAAAGTTATGATCGAAAGATCAGCAAAAAAATGTTTTGTAACTATTTATACTTCTAGACCAGGTTTTGTTATTGGAAAAAAGGGAAGTGATATAGAAAAAATTAAAAAAAAATTGTCCAAATTAACCAGTCACGAAATTACCTTAAACATTAAAGAAGTTAAAAAACCTGAACTAAATAGTTATTTGGTTGCTGAAAATATAGCTCAACAGTTGATAAAAAGAATTTCTTACAGAAGAGCTATGAAAAGAGCTATACAGTCCGCACTAAGACTGGGAGCCAAAGGAATAAAAGTTTGTGTAAGCGGAAGATTGGCTGGCAATGAAATTGCCCGATCTGAATGGTTAAGTGAGGGAAGTATTCCTTTGCATACATTAAGAGCGGATGTTGATTATACAAAATCTGAAGCATTAACTACCTATGGAATGATAGGGGTCAAGGTTTGGATATATAAAGGAAAAATATTTAGAAAGGAATTCTCTCGAGAGACTAATAAAATATAATTATGATGCAACCAGCAAGAACGAAATACAGAAAAGCACATAAAGGGCGAATTCATGGAAAAGCCTCCAGGTGTGACAAATTAAATTTTGGTGAATATGGAATAAAAGCCCTACAACCAGATAGAATTATTTCAAATCAAATTGAAGCAGCGAGAGTGGCATTAACAAGATATATGAAAAGAACAGGAAAAGTATGGACAAGAATATTTTCTAATATTCCTGTCTCAAAAAAACCCACAGAAGTGCGTATGGGAAAAGGGAAAGGAACTCCAGAATTTTGGGTTTGCAGAGTAAAACCCGGAAGAATTTTGTTTGAAGTTGATGGAGTAACAGAATCAGTTGCGAAAGTGGCTTTATATAAAGCATCAGCAAAACTTCCAATTAAAACAAAATTTATAAAAAGATAATTTATGAAACTTAAAGAAATAAATAAACTTACAAAAGATCAATTACACAAAAATTTTGATAAATTTAAAAAAGATTTATTTAACTTAAGGTTTAGAAAAAATAATGGACAGTTAACAAATCCATTAAAATTTAGAGAAACAAAAAAAACTATAGCAAGAATTAGTACATTAATTAATAAAAAATAATATGCCGAAAAAAATATTAAAAGGAAAAGTGATTAGTGATAAAAATAAGAAAACTATAGTTGTATTAGTAGAGAGAAAATATCAACATCCTTTCTTAAAAAAAATTATTACAAATAAAAAAAAATACCATGCTCACGATGAAAAAAATAAGTTTAAAATTGGTGACACTGTACATATAGAAGAATCAAAACCTTATTCTAAAAATAAACAATTCAAAGTATTAGAGGAAAATAAATGATTCAAATTCAAACAGAATTGCTTGTGGCAGATAATACAGGGGCAAAAAGAATTGAATGCATCAAGGTTTTAGGCGGTTCAAAGAGAAGATATGCTTCGATTGGAGACACAATTGTAGTTAGTATCAAAGAAGCTATTCCAAGAGGAAAAGTAAAAAGTGGATCGGTATATAAAGCCGTAATAGTAAGAACTAAACAAGGTATTTTTAGAAATGACGGTTCAAAAGTAAAATTCGACAATAATGCAGCGGTATTAACTGATGAAAAGGGAGAACCATTAGGAACACGAATTTTTGGACCAGTAACAAGAGAACTGAGAGCCAAAGGTCAAATGAAAATAATTTCATTAGCACCGGAGGTTTTATAATTTATGAATTTAAAAAAAGGAAATTTGGTAAAAGTGTTAACAGGCAAGGATAAAAATAAGTCAGGGGAAATTATTGAAGTAATAAATAAATTAAATAGAGCAAAAGTTAAAGGCATAAATATTGTTAAAAAACATTTAAAAACAACAAAAGAAAAAAAAGGAGGAATTATTTCTAAAGAAAATTTTATTCATTTATCAAATTTAAAGAGAGTAGATAATAAAAAAGATAAAAGTGAAATTAAAAAAGGAATTAATAAAAAATGAATCCAAGATTAAAAGAGTTATATTATTCCAAAATACAAACAGATCTGGCAAAAAAACTTTCTTTAAAAAATAAATTGATGACACCAAAGTTTAAAAAAGTTGTTATTAATATGGGATTGGGCACAGATGGAAACGATAAAAAAATTTTGAAATCATATTCAGAAGATATTGCTATGATAACTGGACAAAAACCAATTATTACGAAATTTAAAAAATCTATATCAAACTTTAAAACAAGAAAGAACACAGACGCTGGTTTAAAAGTAACTTTAAGAAAAAACAAAATGTACGAATTTATAGATAGACTTGTTAATATTGCTCTTCCAAGAATAAAAGATTTTAGAGGTTTAAGTTCACGAAGTTTTGACAAATTTGGCAATTATACTTTTGGAATTAAAGAGCATGTTGTTTTTCCAGAGGTAAATTTTGATAAAGTTGAAAAAATACGTGGTTTAGATATTACAATTGTAACACATGGCACAAATAAGGATCATAATTTGGCTTTATTAGAAGAATTTAATTTTCCTTTTAATAAAGAAAATAAAAACTGATTTTAAAAAATATATGGCAAAAAAAAGTTCAGTAAACAGAAATAAAAAAAGAATTGCATTAACTTTGAAATATGCAAACAAAAGAAGAAAATTAAAAAAAATAATTATGAACAAGAAAGTAAGTTTAGAAGAAAGATTCAAAGCCCAAATGAAATTGGCAAAAATGCCAAAAAATTCATCTAAAATTAGAGTTAAAAATAGATGTGAAATTACTGGAAGATCCCATGGAGTTTATAGAAAATTAAAAATTTCAAGAATAACTTTGAGGCAACTTACTTTGGAGGGAAAAATACCTGGAATGATAAAGTCAAGTTGGTAGAAAGGAAAGGAATATATGAGTTTTACAGATCCTATAGGTGATATGATAACGAGAATTCGGAATGGTCAAATGAGATCATTCGTTAAAATTGAAATGCCCGCCTCATCTTTTAAAGGTAAAATTTTAGAGATACTTAAAAGAGAAGGTTTTATTTTGAATTATTCACTGGATCAAACTAATGAAAGGAAAGCTAAATTTTTCATTAATTTAAAATATAATTCGGGTACACCAGTGATAAATAATATTGAAAGAATTTCTAGACCAGGAAGAAGATTTTATTCGAGTGCCCAAAGTATTCCAAAAATACAAAATGGTTTAGGTATAGCGATTATTTCTACTGCCAAAGGAGTAATGACTGATACAGAGGCAAGAAAAGCTAAAGTCGGTGGTGAAATTATTTGTAAGGTATTTTAATGTCAAAAATTGGTAAAAAAAAAATTATAATTCCAAAAGAAGTCAATTTGTCAATTAATGGTGACAGCCTTGATATAAAGGGACCTCTTGGTAGCAAGAAAATTTATTTAGATACAAAACTCTTTGAAGTAAACGTTGACAAAAACAATGAATTATCACTTAAACCAAAAAAAAAAAATGATGATATTAAAAAAAAGTGGGGTATGAATCGGAGCCTTTTAAATAATGCCGTTATTGGAGTTAATAAAGGTTTTGCGAAAACTTTAGAAATCACTGGTGTCGGTTACAAGGCTGCTGTAAAGGGCAATAGTTTGAACTTACAGCTTGGTTATAGTCATGGTTCTGATTTTGAAATTCCAAAGGATGTAAAAATTAACGTAGAAAAGCAAACAATAATCAAAATCAGTGGTTTAGATAAGCAATTGGTTGGTTCGGTTGCATCAAAAATAAAATCATTTCGACCTTCCGAACCATATAAAGGTAAAGGAATTAAAGAAAAAGGAGACTATGTGCTGCGTAAGGAAGGTAAAAAGAAATAAAAAATGAGATTAGACAAAATAGTTAAAAAAAAATTGAGAATAAGAAATAAATTAAAGAAATCTAATACAAGTAATAGATTAAGATTAACCGTAAATAGATCTTCCAAGAATATTTCAGCTCAAATAATAGATGATATAAATAGCAAAACTATAGTTGCCGCATCTTCGGTAGAAAAAGGTATTAAGAAAACTGCCAAAATAAAAAAATCGGATTTATCATTATTTGTTGGTGAAACACTTGCAAAAAGAGCAAATACAAAAAATATAACCAAGGTATATTTTGATAGAGGCCACTACAAGTATCATGGGAGAATTAAACTATTAACAGATGCTTTAAGAAAAAATGGTATGGAGTTTTAGTAAATGCAAAATGATGAATTAAAAGAAAAACTAATTTATATAAATCGTATTACAAAAGTAGTTAAAGGAGGAAGAAGATTCGCATTTTCAGCGCTTGTGGTGGCTGGAAACCAATCTGGAAAATTGGGTGTTGCACATGCTAAAGCTAAACAGATTACGGATGCGATTAAAAAAGCTACAGATTTAGCTAAAAGAAGATTAATTCATATTCCGCTTAAAGAAGGAAGAACCCTACATCATGATGTGGTGGCAAAAGAAGGATCGGGAAAAGTAATTTTAAGATCGGCCCCAAAGGGAACAGGAATTATAGCAAGCGGAGCAATAAGAGCAGTATGTGAGGTTGTGGGAATAAAAGATATTGTGGCCAAATCATTAGGTTCGTCAAATTCTCATAACGTAGTTAGAGCTTGTAAGAAGGGTTTATTGAATCAACTTTCACCAAAAAATATTTTTTTTTTACGTGGAAAAAAAAATCAGAAATAACTGAGGATAAAATATAAATGTATCTGAATTTGTTAAATTATAAAGTTAAGACTAAAAAAATTAGACCGGGTAGAGGTATAGGATCTGGAAAGGGTAAAACGTCAGGTCGAGGACACAAAGGTCAGAAAGCTCGTTCAGGGATAGCAATAAAGAGCTTTGAAGGTGGGCAAATGCCTTTATATAGAAGGCTTCCTAAAAGGGGTTTTAGCTCAATTAAAAAAAATAGTATTGCAATAATAAATCTTCAACAATTAGAAGAATTTATTTCTAAAGGAAAATTGAACGCTAAAATTCTTATTAATTTAGATGAACTTAAAAAAAAAAAGATTTTGAAGAACAAAATAAAAAAAATAAAATTATTGGGCAATGGTGATATCAAAGATAAAATTAATATTGAGGTCGATTTTGTTTCAAAATCTGCAAAAGGAAAGATTGAAAAAAAGGGTGGTTTAATAAAATTAAAAACAAAATAAATTTGAAAAAAGATATTATTAATGATTGCTGCCTCTTCTCAAACTAGCGACTTAAAGAATCGTATAATTTTTACTATTATAATTTTATCAATTTATAGACTAGGTACATTTATACCAATTCCAGGTATAGACCCTCAATCGTTACAAGAACTTATGAGCTCTAATCAAAGAGGTCTATTAGGAATGTTCAACGTATTTGCTGGAGGCGCTATTGCGCGTATGGCTCTTTTTGCGCTTGGAATTATGCCATATATTTCGTCTTCTATTATTGTGCAATTATTAACAGGAGTTTCCGATTATTTCAAAAGTCTTAAAAACCAAGGTGAAATAGGAAGGAAAAAGATTACTCAAATTACTAGATATGGGACAGTTTTATTGGCTACCGTTCAAGGCTATGGTTTGTCAGTTGGATTAGAGTCAGCAGAAAATTTGGTAATTAATCCTGGAATGTTTTTTAGAATTAGCACAGTAATAACGATTGTTGCTAGCACTATGTTTTTAATGTGGTTGGGTGAACAAATTACTCAACGAGGAATTGGTAATGGAATTTCGTTAATCATATTTTCTGGTATTGTAGCAGAAATTCCAAGAGCCCTTGTAACAACTTTTGAGCTAGGTAGAACAGGTGCGGTTTCATCAATAATGATAATTTCTATATTTCTATTATTGATTTTTACTATTATTTTTATTGTTTTTATGGAGAGGGCCTTAAGAAAAATATTAATTAATTATCCAAGGAGACAAATGGGAAACAAAATGTATGGAGGTGAATCATCCCATTTACCTTTAAAAATTAACTCTGCTGGCGTTATACCTGCAATTTTTGCCTCTGCTTTATTGTTGTTGCCGATTACATTTTCAAATTTTACTTTTTCGCAAAATGAAATATTTTTAAATATATCTGCTCTTTTTTCACAAGGTAAACCCCTCTATATGTTTTTGTATGGATTTGGAATTATATTTTTTACCTTTTTTTATACTTCAATAGTTTTTAATCCACATGAAACTGCTGAAAATTTAAGAAAATATGGAGGATATATACCTGGAATTAGACCTGGAGAAAGCACAGCTTTATATATAGACAATATCTTGACCAAATTAACAACAATTGGTGCTTTATACTTGGCTTTGGTATGTTTGATGCCCGAATTTCTAATATCCAAATATCCAATTCCGTTTTATTTAGGCGGTACATCAATATTGATTGTTGTAATAGTTGCAATGGATACGGTAACTCAAGTTCAAACAAGATTAATGAGTAGCCAGTATCAAAATTTAATTAAAAAAGCAAAATTTGGAAATTAATGAATCTAATAATATTCGGCCCTCCGGGCGCAGGAAAGGGTACACAATCGAATAAGATAATTAATGATTTTTATTTAAAACAAGTGTCTACTGGTGATTTATTAAGAAATGAAATTAAAACTCAAACAGATCTTGGTAAAAAAATTGAATCGATAATAAACAACGGTGAACTTGTATCTGACGATATAGTCAACACATTAATTAAAAAAATTATTTCAGATCCTAAAAATTTTAATAGAATAATATTTGATGGATATCCAAGAACAATATCGCAAGTTTATAGTTTAGAAAATTTGTTAAAAGAATTTAATCAGAAAATTTCAGTTGTGTTCAGTTTAAACCTTGACAAAGATATTGTTTTAAAAAGAATAAATGGAAGAACTGTTTGTACTAGGTGTTTTAAAATATTTAATGTTTACTTTAACCCAGCAAATTCAAAAAATCATAAATGTGAAAAAAAATATCTAGAAAAAAGGAGCGATGATAATTCTAAAACTATTTTAAACAGATACGAAACTTATGTTGATAAAACAAAGTCTATACTAGATTATTACAACGGTAAGGGACTTCTCCTTGAGATTGATGGGAACCAAAAAATTGCTGAAATTTATGATGAAATAAAGGGAATTTTGGAAAATATAAGAGATTGACATTATGCTTCCTTTTTATATAAGTTTCTTGAAAAAATCTAACATCTTTAATTTATGGCCCGTATAGCAGGTATCAATATCCCTCAGAATAAAATAGTTCGTGTTGGCTTAACTTATATTTATGGGATTGGAAACATAAACTCGCAAGAAATTTGTAAAAACTTAAATATTCAACCTAGCAAAAGGGTAAATCAACTTAGTGATGATGAAATTTTAAAAATCAGAGAATATATTGACAAAAACATCAACGTGGAAGGTGAACTAAGGAGAGAAACTTCATTAAATATAAAAAGATTAATTGACTTGGCTACATATAGGGGATCAAGACATAAAAAAAAACTTCCGGTAAGAGGTCAACGTACTCGTTGTAACGCTCGAACCAGAAAAGGTAAAGCAATAGCGATAGCTGGAAAAAAAATAACTCCATTGAAAAAATAATATATGCAAGATAAAAAAAATAAAGAATCAAAAAAAATTGATACAAAAGACTCTAGTTTTATAGAAAAGAAAAAAACTAGTTTTTCAAAAAAAAAAAAAATTAAAAAACATGTTACAACTGGAATTGCTTATGTAAAGTCAACATTTAACAATACTATTATTTCAATTGCAGATGTTCATGGCAATGTAGTTGCTTGGTCTTCTGCTGGAAAGAAAGGTTTTAAGGGATCTAGAAAATCAACTCCATATGCTGCCCAAATTGCTGCAGATGAAGTTGGAACAAAAGCTTTAGAACATGGAATGAAAATATTATCTGTTGAAGTTAAAGGACCAGGCTCTGGTAGAGAGACGGCTTTAAGAGCATTGCAAGCTAAAGGTTTCAAAATAACTTCAATTAAAGATACAACTCCATTTGCGCATAATGGATCAAGACCACCAAAAAAAAGGAGAGTATAAATGGAAAAAATACAAATGGCAGCAAATGATAAAAATTGGAAAGCATTGATTAAACCTTCAAAAGTAGATGTTAAAATTCATAACAGTAAATCTATAGCTACAATTATTGCTGAGCCTTTAGAAAAAGGTTATGGTTTGACAATTGGAAATTCTCTAAGAAGAATAATGCTTTCGTCTATAAGAGGTTCCGCGGTAACCGCAATACAAATAGACGGAGTGTTGCATGAATTTTCATCAATTAAAGGTGTTAGAGAAGACGTAACTGATATAGTTTTAAATGTTAAATCACTAGCACTAAAATCTCACTCTGAGGGACCAAAAAAATTAATTTTAGACGCCTCAGGTCCAGGTGAAATAAAAGCAAGTAATATATTAGAGAATCCTGATATTGAAATTTTAAACCCAGATTTCACAATTTGTAATCTTGACGAGGGAACAAAATTTCATATGGAATTAACTGTTAATTCGGGCAAAGGTTATGTTCCAGCAAATTTAAATAAAATAAAAGAACCACCATTAGGATTAATCGCAATTGACTCTTTGTTTAGTCCAGTAAAAAAAGTATCTTATTCAGTAAGTACTGCTCGTGAAGGTAAGGCCTTAGACTATGATAAATTAACGTTAGAAATTGAAACTAACGGATCTATAGCTGCCGACGATGCTCTAGCATATGCAGCAAGAATTTTTCAGGATCAACTGTCAATGTTTATTAATTTCGAAGAACCAAAAGAAGTTATACCTCAACAAATACCAGCGGAACCAGAATTTAATAAAAACTTACTCAAAAAAGTTGATGAATTAGAACTATCAGTTCGATCTATGAATTGTTTAAAAAATGATAATATAGTTTATATTGGGGATTTGGTTCAAAAAACAGAAAGCGAAATGCTAAGAACCCCTAATTTTGGAAGAAAATCTCTCAATGAAATAAAAGAAGTGCTAAGTAGTTTGTCCCTATATTTGGGTATGGAAATTCCTAATTGGCCTCCCGAAAATATTGCTGAATTATCACAAAGATTGGAGGAAAACATTTAAATTAAAATGAGACATGGACTGCATCATAAGAAATTAAATAGAACTTCAGAGCATAGAAAAAGTTTAATTAAAAACATGCTAAATTCACTAATAAAATATGAACAAATTACAACAACATTACCTAAAGCAAAGGTAATAAAACCGCAAATAGATAAAGTTATTACATTAGGTAAAAAGGATAGCTTAATAAATAAGAAAAACTTATTTTCAAAACTGCAGGATAAGACAAATACTAGAAAAGTTACTAACGTTTTATCAAAAAGATATTTCAATAGAAAAGGCGGTTATTCAAGAATAATAAAAACTGGATTTAGATATGGTGATGGAGCATCTATGGCGATTATTGAATTGGTTGATCGTGATATAAATGCAAAAAAAATAAATATAAAGAAAAAATCTAAAGAAAGCAAATCAGAAACCATTCCTGAAAATACTAAAGAAATAAAAAAATAATTTTTTATTATTTAAACTAAAAAATTCAATTAAATTTATTTAAATGGATAAGATTTTTCTAGTTAAAAAAGATTTCGTTAATTCAAGAATTGATAGATGGATTAAAAGAAATATCTGTCAAGTTCCTCAAAGTCTCATAGAAAAAAATTTAAGAAATAAAAAAGTTACAATTAATAAAGAAAAAGTAAAAAGTTCATATAAACTTAAAATAAATGATAAAATTTACTTAAATAATTTTAATCCAAAGTTTAGTTACCATTTAAGTAAAAAAGGAAAATATATACCCAGTAAAACAGATATAAAAGATAGTGAGGATTTAATAGTAGAGGATAATGAAAATTTTTGTGTGATTAATAAACCTTATGGTTTGGCAGTACAGGGAGGGAGTAAGATTAAAAAAAATTTAGTTGATTTGATTGCTGAAAATAAAATATTTCTAAATTCCAAACCTTTTATTGTTCATAGAATAGATAAAGAAACATCAGGAATTCTTATTATTGCTAAAAATAGAAAGTATGCTCAACTATTTACTTCTTTATTTAGAATTAGAAAAATTCATAAATCTTACTTATCTATTTGTCATGGTGAAATAGAAAAAGTCAAAGGTATATTTGATAGCTATTTAATTCGCTATGATAAGGATAGAAAAATATCTGAACATGCCATCACTAATTATAAAGTTTTAGATAAAAATAACAATTCTACATTGCTCAATTTAAATCCGATAACAGGCAGAAAACATCAGATTAGAAAACAATTATTTTCAATTGGATTTCCAGTTATTGGTGATTCAAAATATAATTTCTCAAAAAACAAAATAAATAAAAATAATAACCTTATGTTACATGCTTATTCTATAAAATTTATAATCAATGAAAAAAAATATACATATACAGTTAATGTACCAGATTATTTCAAAAAAATGTTATTAAAAAAAAAGATTAACTTTATTTAAAAACTCTTAAAAAATTATAAATTATTTTTTGATTTATATATTTATAGTTATTTTTTTTTACTGAACAAAGATTAGTTATTTCTTTATTGGGCATGCCACAGGGCACTATATTTTTATAAACTTCAAGGTCATTAGTAATATTTATGGAAAAACCGTGAAATGCAATCCATCTTTTAACTCTAATTCCGATTGCCGCCAATTTTTTTGCTTTTCCATTTACATTTACCCAAATACCAATATTTTTTTTGTCATTAAATGATTTGATTCCATATTCTTTTAATATTTTAATTATGCAATTTTCAATATGTTCTATTAGTTTTTTAATATCCTTCTCCCTTTCATTAAGATTTAATACGAAATAAACAACTTTTTGACCTGGTCCGTGATAAGTAATTTTTCCACCTCTTGATGTTTTTGACACATTGATCGTCTTGTTTAATATTTCATTTTCCTTTGAACTAGTTCCTGCAGTAAATATTGGCTTATGTTCCAAAATCCATAATAATTCAGGTTTTTTCCCATTTATTACATCTTCTACTCTTTTTTCTAAAAATTTTATAGCAAAGTCATAATCTATCAATTTTTTACTTTTTTTAACTTCGATTGCCATTTTAAAATTGTAATTATTAAATATATAAATTAATAGTTCAGCTTATTATTTAAAACAAATATTATGGCTTTAGTTAAAAAAATAAAGGACAGAAAGGTTAATATTGAGTTTAATAAAGAATATATTAAAGTCATTAACGAAAAAATAGGAAATAAAGATACTGATTTTTTAGCTAAATCATTAAAGGAATTATTACCCGCAGATTCCGCGGATATTATAGAAAATTTGAGTCCTGAAAATAGATCTAAATTAATTGAACTTGAAGGATTTAATATAGATCCCGAAATATTTGTTGAACTCAACGAATCAATTCAAACTGAAATTTTTTTACTTTTATCAGTGGAATCTATTGCTAGTTTATTAAAAAAATTGGAATCAGATAATGCACTTAAGATTCTTGAAAATTTGGATAAATCAAAAAAGGAAACCGTTTTAAATAGACTACCTCCAAAAGACAGATTTTTATTAGAGGAAAGTTTGAGCTATCCCGAGGATACCGCTGCCAGAATTATGCAAAGAGAATTTACAGTAATTCCGAGCAATTGGTCGGTCGGACAAACAATAGATTATTTAAGAGAAAATAAAGATTTACCAGATGAGTTTTTGGAAATCTTTATTGTTGATAGTGATTTTAAACCAATTGGAACAGTTCCTTCATCAAAAGTACTAAGAACTTCAAGGGAAACTAAAATGGATTCAATTATGAGAGAAATGCAAGTTTTGATACCAGTTAATATGGATCAAGAAGAAGTGGGGCATACATTTGAAAATTATAACCTTACTACTGCTGGAGTGGTAGATAAAAATAATAAGTTGGTCGGAATGATTACTAGTGATGATATTTTAACTGTTGTAAAGGAAGAGGCAGAAGAAGACGTTCTTAGACTTGCTGGAGTGGGAGACGAAGAGATTACTGACAGTATTTTGAGAAAGACAAAAAGAAGATTTAATTGGTTGCTATTAAATTTGTTTACCGCTTTGTTAGCGACCTGGGTAATAAGTAAATTTGGTGCCACAATAGAACAAATGGTTGCTCTAGCTTTTTTAATGCCGATAGTAGCTTCTATGGGAGGTAATGCAGGCATGCAAACTTTAGCAGTTACAGTTAGGGCTATAGCTACCAAAGAACTTTCTTCAGAAAATTTTAACAAAATAGTATCAAAAGAATTTGTAATTGGAATCTTAAATGGGATAATATTTGCAATAATTACTGGAATGATAGTTCAACTATGGTTTAGAGAAATTAATTTAACAATTATAATTGCTGTTTCCATGATACTTAATATGATTGTTGCAGGATTATTTGGAATTTTGGTTCCAGTCTCGCTTAAGAAATTTAATATTGATCCCGCTATTGCCTCTAGCGTTTTTGTAACAACCATTACAGATGTGATAGGATTTTTGTCTTTTTTAGGTATTGGATCTTATTTCTTTTACAGCTAAATATTATCTATTAACCTTGTAGAGCCAAGATAGTAGGCGATAAACAATTTATATTTTTTATTTTTTTTAAATGGTTTAGTTTGTTTGTTAATGTCAATAAATTTTATATAATCTATTTTTTTAACACCAAATTGAAATATTTTATTTTTAATTTTTTTTAAAACATTTTTTTTAATATTTAATAATTTCTTGCTTTTATAAAGTAATTTATAAACTCTAGAAGCTATAATAAAATCTTTTGTAGTCAGTAAAGAATTTCTAGAAGAACAAGCAACACCATTTTTTTCTCTGATAGTTTTGCATCCGACTACTTTTGTCTTAATATGATTTTTATTTATGAATTCTTCAATAATCTTCAATTGTTGCATATCTTTTTCTCCTAAAAAAATTTTTTTTGGATTAATTATTTTTATAAATCTGTCAATTACATCCACTACTGCTTTAAAGTGTCCAGGTCTAAACTTTCCACATAATTTTTTACTGAAGGAACTAATTTTAATATTTTTATTAGAACCAAACGGATATATTTGTTTTGTTGTTGGCAAATAAAGATAATCAACTTTACATTTTTTAAGTATCGATATATCTTTTTTAATGTTTCTTGGATACCCTTTGTAGTCAGTAATTGCATTAAATTGGGGCTTGTTAACAAATATAGTAACAATTGTTTTTTTACATAAAGAAATACTTTTTTTAATTATATACACGTGTGCTTTGTGTACAGCACCCATAGTTGGAACGAAACCTAAATCATCTTCTTCCTTTAAAATTTGAATAAGTTTTTTTTTACTAAGAATTATTTTCATTTGTAAATTTTAATTATTATATGTAAAAGATACAAATGATTAAACAGGCAATTATTCCCTTAGCTGGTTTGGGTACAAGACTATTACCTTTAACGAGTGTATTGCCAAAAGAACTTTTACCAATTAATGGCAAACCAGGATTAGAATATATTTTGGAGGAAGGAGTAAAAGCTGGTATCAAAGAATTTATTTTCATTATTTCTAGAAAAAAAAAAGAAATTAAAAAATATTTTTATAACGATTATTTCTATAAAAAAATAATTAAAAAAAAAAAAAAAGAAAAAAAAATTAAGTTAGAGTTTGCAAAAATAAGAAAATATAAGAAAATTATTAAATTTGTTTATCAAGACGTACCTCGTGGCACAGGAGATGCGGTGCTAAAATGTAAAAATTATATTAGGTCGGAGTATTTTTTAATGCTTTTACCAGACGATTTAATAATAAAAAATAACTGTTCCCAATCAATGATTAAATTACATAAAAAGTATAAATCATCCGTAATTGCATCTAAAAAAGTTAATAAAAAGGATGTTTCCAGATGGGGCATTTTTGATTTAAAAAAACTAAATAAAAATAATTTTTTAATTAAAGATGTTATAGAAAAACCTACTATAAAAAATGCTCCATCAAACTATGCTATTATTGGTCGATATATATTACCAAAAAAAATATTTAAAATACTCCAAGATCAAAAACCAAGTCAAAATGGTGAAATTCATATAACTGATGCAATTAAAACTTTGATAAATAATAAAGAAAAATTCCTTGGACATGTTTTTTCTGGCAAATACTTAGATTGTGGTACCATGGCAGGATATATTAATTCATCAATAAGAATTTCTAAATTATAAGTAATGAAAATTTGTGTTATAGGAACAGGTTATGTTGGTCTTGTCACCGGTGTTTGTTTTGCTGATCTTGGAAATACAGTACATTGCGTTGATACAGATGTTCATAAAATAAAAAAATTAAATAATGCCTCCGTACCTATTTTTGAACCAGGTTTAGAAGAATTGGTTAAAAAATGTTATAAATATAAAAGATTGATTTTTACAACAGATTTAAAAAAATCAGTTAAATACTCTGATATAATATTTGTTTGCGTGGGAACACCTACAATTAAAATATCCAACTCAGTGAATTTAAAATATGTTTTCAAAGTAGCTAGAGACATAAGAAGATATATAAAGAAATTTAAGATTGTAATAATTAAATCAACTGTTCCAGTAACTACTGGTGATAAAGTTGAAGAAATTATTAATTCAAAAGTAAGAAGAAAATTATTTGAAGTTGTATCAAACCCTGAATTTTTGAGAGAAGGTGAGGCGATTCGTGATTTTAAATATCCTGATAGGATTATAATAGGTACAGAAAATAAAAAAGTTACAAAAATTTTAGCCAATCTATATGAACCAATTATTAAAAAAGGAGCAATATATTTTAAGACATCACGCAAGAGTGCTGAGTTAATTAAATATGCATCGAACGCTTTTTTGGCTACAAAAATTTCATTTATAAATGAATTGGGTAACTTATGCGAAAAAATTGGCATTAATACAGAAGATATATCAATAGGAATGGGACTTGATAAAAGAATTGGTAGTAGATTTTTAAGAATAGGCCCGGCATATGGTGGATCTTGTTTTCCAAAAGATACAAGAGCTTTAGTCAGTATTGGCGATAAATTTAAAGCAAATATGTCAATAGTTAGTTCCGTAATTAAGTCAAATGAGAATAGGCGAAATTTATTAACAAAAAGAATTTATGAAATTATGTCTAATAAATTAAAAAACAAAATAATCACTTTTTTGGGCGTAACATTCAAAGCAAACACAGATGATATGCGCATGTCATCAAGTTTATCAATGATACCAAATCTTTTAAGAAAAGGTGCTATCGTGCGGTATTGCGATCCTTCTGGTAAAAAAAAAGAATTCGATAAATATAGTAAAGTCACTTTTCATTCTAATGTAGCAAAAGCCTGTTTGAAAAGCGATTTAATCGTTATACACACAGAATGGAACGAATTTAAATTACTTGAATTTAAAAAGATTGTTAAAAAAAGTAATTTTAAAATTTATGATATGCGAAATTTATATTCCAGAAAATTAATGAAAAAAAATAAAATCAACTACTTCAGTATCGGCAAGTAATCTATTTTAATTCGAATATAGCATCAATTTCAATAGCAGCATCAAGAGGTAATGAGTTTGCACTTATTGCCGCCCTTGTGTGTTTACCGTTCTCGCCAAATACCGCAAAAATAAGTTCAGAAGCAGCATTGATAATTTTAGGTTGATCAGTAAATTCGTTTGTTGAGTTAACATATCCCGTTAGTTTAATACAGTTTGAGATATTTTCTAATCTCTCGTTGCATGCTTTTTTAGCCTGAGCAATTATATTAATTGCACATAACTTTGCAGCAGCTTGACCTTGCTCAATAGTTAAATCTTTTCCTAACTTTCCCGTTGTTATTTTTCCATTTGAATTAATCGATATTTGACCGGAAATAAATAATAGATTTGTTGTTTTTTTGTACGCTATATATGCACCTACCGGATCAGGCGCTTTTGGAATTTCTAAATTTAATTTTTTTAAATTTTCGTAAACTGACATGCAATATTAATTAAAGAATTCAAAAAACTTTACTTCATTAAATAAGCAGAAGATGACATTGAAAAAATTATTTTTTTCTTATTTTTCCAATTTTTTCTTTCAACTTATCCAATATTCCCACTTTAGGTTTATAATCGGGTGTTTCAAGAATTTCTTTATTTTTCAAATCAGCAAATGATTTTGCATTAAAAAACTTTCCCATTGCATTGGGAGTCCCATCTTTTTTTTTAAATAATTTTTTAATACCGCATCCGAGAGCATTGGGAGATATTTTATGTTCAGCGATGCAGTCATTTTTTGGCATGACATCTGCCAAGTTTTTTTTTTCTTTTGTATTAGCAATGTTAGTAGAAAGCAATATTGTGGTTAATATTATAATAATGTTTTTCATAAATGATTCCTTTTTATTTTATTATATCACTTAAAGATTTTGATTCTCCAAATTTTTTCCAAATTGATTTTTTATTAGCTTTATTTTTTTTAGAGTTAGTAATGCTACCATTTAAAGCTGCTTTAGTTTTGCATATTGTATATTGTATAGAGAATTTTTTTAAATCTTTACAATCAACCGCCTCTTTTGAGTAAGCATTAGCAGTAGAAAAAATTATTAATGTTAAGAGTATTATTAGTGTTTTCATATATGTTTATTTTTTTTTTCTGTTTCTATCATATTCTTTTCTTTTCTCAATCAATATTAAAGCTTCTTCCATAATAATTTCACTGGGATCTTTTTCTTCAGGAATAGTAGCGTTAATTGACTTGTACTTTATATATGGGCCAAATTTACCTTTCATAACTCTGACAGGTTTCTTATCTTCAGGATGTTCTCCTAAATCTTTGATTAAAGAAGAAGATACTCTACCAGGCTTAGCTTCAGCTATGAGCACTATAGCTCTGTTAAGACCTATTGAAAATATTTCTTCAACATTTTCTATTCTTGCAGATTTGTTTTCGCATTTCAGATAAGGGCCAAATCTTCCTGAATTCAAAGTTATTTCTTTTCCATTTTCAGGATTAATTC
>Ga0187827_10001434_pt1 | contig 35097 bp, 30 predicted proteins | sample ETNtaG_39_FD_167969 | JGI IMG/M metagenome (GOLD analysis project Ga0187827, IMG submission 167969) | Marine microbial and viral communities from oxygen minimum zone, Eastern Pacific Ocean - ETNP2014_SV_150_PacBio MetaG (Illumina Assembly) | ecosystem: Environmental > Aquatic > Marine > Hypoxic...
ATCCGTCCACCCTCACACTCGAGAACATAAACATCAACCAAAATATCACTTCTTCAATAATTGAGCCAACATCATTGCCGCTGCACCTATTCCAGCACCAACAGCAAGACCTCCAACCAATGCTCTATTGAACACATCTTCAGGATCTCCTTTGAGAGAATCTTCCTTCAGTTTCTTTAGCTGGTAAGCTACAACTTGCTGAGAAGTTCCAATCTTTTCAGCGATCTCTTGTTGAGACCAACCAATACCTCTTAATTTGAGCAATTCTGAGAGTTGAGATGCGTCTAAGGCCATGTTACTCACCCTACCCGAACAGGTAGATTACTATAAGTGTTTGTATAATACAAAATAACTTTGAATAATACATAATATTACATGATAACTAATTATGCCATTACTGCGGTATCTTGAGAAAGCCCGCGCCGGTCGCCGGTTCAATGGCGCGCATCTCGCGTATCCACGGAAGAATGGTACTCGATTCTCGCGGCAACCCTACTGTCGAGGTAGAATGTGAGACAGAGGATGGTTCTCGAGGTAGAGCAATGGTACCTTCAGGTGCTAGCACGGGTCGTCACGAAGCAGTCGAGTTACGCGACGGTGGAGATCACTGGGCTGGCAAGGGCGTCGACCTTGCAGTATCGAACGTCAATGGAGCAATAGCTGATGCAATTGCCGGCATGGATGCTAGCGATCAACAAGCAATAGACGAAGCCATGATTTCTCTAGATGGAACTTCAAACAAAGGCTCAATGGGTGCAAATGCGATTCTTGGTGCATCAATGGCTTGCCTTCGTGCAACGGTTGGAAATGGTGAGATTTGGCAACATCTTTCTTCAGGAACAACATCTCTGCCAGTTCCTCTAATGAATATCCTCAATGGAGGAGCACATGCAAACTCGAATGTTGATGTTCAAGAATTCATGGTCGTCCCTCATGGGTTTGACTCGTTTCCTGAAGCCTTGCGCGCTGGAGTTGAGATTTACCACGCTCTACGTAAGGTTCTGAAAGATGCAGGATTGTTAGGAGGAGTTGGTGATGAAGGTGGTTTTGCCCCTAATCTTCCACGTAATGAAGAAGGCCTTCGATACGTGGTAAATGCGATTTCTGCAGCTGGATATGAACCAGGAACACAGGTGTCGATAGCCCTAGATGTGGCTTCACAGGAATTTTGTCATTCAGATGGCTACCATATTGATGGAAGAGTTCTGTCAGGTTCTGAATTAGGTCACTTATACTCAAGTTGGCTCGATGAATATCCAATCGTATCAATCGAGGATCCATTCGGTGAGGATGATTGGGATTCTTGGATCGAGTTTACTTCTCGTGAGAGCCACAGAGTTCAGATTGTAGGCGATGACCTCTATGTCACAAATCCAGAGCGTTTTGCTAAGGGAATTGATGAGGGTGCATCTAATGCAATCCTCATCAAACTCAATCAAATTGGAACTGTAACTGAAACTCTTCAGGTTATCCAGATGGCTAAGGATGCTGGCTTTGGAACAATCATCAGCCATCGTTCGGGCGAGACTGCAGACTCAATAATCTCAGATATTGCTGTAGGAACAAATGCTGGGCAAATCAAGACGGGTGCTCCTGCTCGTTCAGATCGCGCTGCAAAGTATAATCAGTTGCTTAGAATAAGCGAGCAATGCAGCGATTATGCAAATATTTTCTGACTACTATTCAAGGCTTGATAGTAGTAGTGGTAGCACAATAGTGGCATCAGATTCGATGACAAACTTCGGCGTATCTACATCGAGCTTTTCCCAACTAATTTTCTCGTTTGGAGGCGCACCCGAGTAGCCTCCATAGGAAGGACGAGATTCTGAAATCTGTGCGAACCAAGACCAGAGAGCAACTTCCTGTCCAACATCTTGTCTAAGCATAGGAACAACACTGATAGCAAAATCTCCAGAGATCCCCCCTCCAACTTGCAGAATTCCTGTGGGCGAATCGTCTTCACGATACCAGTCGGCCAAAGCATGCATTGCATGTAGGCCTCCTTTGACAATATCAGGATTCAATATTGTACAATCAATAACACGTGCCGTTAGGATATTCCCTAAGGTTGAGTCTTCCCATCCTGGGCAAAATATAGGCAAGTTAGCATCGGCTGCTGCCATTAACCATGATTCATTTGGATCCGCATCAAACTCGAGTTCTCCATGAAGCAGAAGGTCGTAGAGATACTCATGAGGAAACCTCCTATCTCCAACAACCTCAGCATCTTTCCAAAGTTGAAATAATGGCTTCTCAATGTATCTAATTGCCTCTTGTTCAGGGATAGCGACATCTGTAACTCTGTTCAACCCCCTCTTCTTTAGTTCCGCATCATCACTAGCGGTTAGTCCACGCCAATCACTAATTTTTTCATAGTGTGAAGCAGCTACTAGGTGAAACAAATCTTCCTCTAGGTTGGCTCCAGTACAACATATTGCGTGAACCTTCTGAGCCCTGATAGCAGGCGCTAGAGAGCGACCAATCTCAGCGGTTGACATAGCTCCGGCTAGAGTAATCATTAGCCTTCCACCTGAACCAATGAATCCATTCAGTGATTCTGCACAATCCGCCAAAGCGCCAGCGTTGAAATGGCGATAGTGATGTTGAATGAAATCTCGTATCGACATTAAATCACCCTTGTAGGAATCGCTCCACCTTATCTCGACGCTGAAGGACTAATCCCTCAATATTGCTTACTAATTCAGAATGGATTGTGTCGGCAACAACTGATGGATCATTATCTCCACAGGTGAACACATCAATAGCCAACAAACCTCTTTCTGAATAACAGTGAGCACTAACATGACTTTCATCGATTAGAACTACGGCAGCAAAACCCAGTGGGCTGAGAATCCCATCGAATTGTTCGACATGCGAATGAACTTCTCGAATCCCTGCTTCGCTTACTGCACGACGCATCAATTCGAGTATCCACTTTCCATCATTATCGGTTGGTGAAACATAACCTGTATAATCCAACAGAACGTGGATTCCATTCGCAGACATGCCACTCACAGTAGCATTCAACAGCCATCATGATTTCAAATTCACTCATCGAGCAACCAAGCAGAAAGACGCCGTAATCCTTCATGAATCACTTCTTCATCCGCCGCATATGATATTCTGATGAACCCTTCACCGCCGGCAATTAGGCTTGCTGGAATCAGTTGTACCCCCGCCTCAAGAGCCCCATCAGCAAACTCAGTATCGCTCATACCAGTCTCTGTAATATCGACAAATGCATAGAAGGCCCCTTCGCAATCTCCAATTCTTAATCCAGGGAATGCAGATAATCCATCAATCATAATTTGGCGCCGCTTTTGATACTCAGCATTGAATTCGTCAACAGCATCATCGCAAGATAATGCTACCTTTGCGGCATTCATCAAGAAAGTAGGAATGTGTGAGGCGGAATTAGCCTGAGATTTGATTGCAGCCTTCACCACATCAGTAGGGCCAGTGAGGAAGCCAATTCTCATACCAGTCATTGCCCATGATTTTGACCAACCGTTGATGACAAGAGTTCGCTCAGCTCCACCTTCACATACCGCTGGCGAAACATGTGGATAGTCCATCCAATTTAGTCGGGCATAAATTTCATCAGAGACAATCCACAAATCGTGTTTTACAGCGATATTGACAATTTCCTGTATTTCTTCAGGAGTGAAAACCGCCCCTGTTGGATTACACGGAGAGTTAATCAGAATCATCCGAGTATTTTCTGTAATCGCGTTCCTAATAGCATCGAGGTCGGGGTGGAAATTATCCCTACGAACAGGAACATGAACGGGAACCGCTCCGATTAGTTCCAACATAGGCTCGTAACTAGCCCAAGAGGGCGCTAACAGAATCGCTTCATCCCCAGGCATCGTGGTAATCATGAATGAGTAGAGCAAAGCCTGTTTTGCGCCCGGAGTAATTACTACATCTTCTGCCCTAGTTTTGATTCCATGATGTTTAGCCAAGTAATCAGCCACAGCTTGGCATAATTCCAGCGACCCCGGACCACGAGTATACTTTGTATTGCCAGCTTCCAAACCAGCTATCGCCGCCTCAATAATTTCAGGAGGTGTATCGAATCCCGGCTCACCTACAGTCAACCGAACAACCTCAGGTCCTGGTGGTTGTAAGTAGGGTGCGAAGCCAACACCCAGGCCATCGTAGCGCGAAGCGATGCGCGGCATGTAACTAAGCGGGTGCAGACCGACCTTCAAGATATGCAAAATAACTTCAGATTTTAGATACCGAAATAGAATCTAATATTTTCATCTTCTTCCACGTCCGCCACCACTTGAACGGCCTCCGCCACCTGAGCGACCACCGCCGCCCGAGCGCCCTCCACCGGAGCGCCCTCCACCACTAGATCTGCTAGAGCCTCTGCTACTGGATCTTCTACTGCTAGAACTCCTTCGGCTACTATGGCCATTGATTCCAATTTCTGCCCCGCCTACTGTGATACTAAATCCCCCTCTTGAACGGCCACTACTACCTGACCCCATTCGTCCTGAAAAGAACGCTATGATTGGGAAAAGTAAACACGGAATAAATGCACATATGCAAGTGGTAGCGAAGAAATCCATGGGTTGCTCAATCGAAGCTTTTTCAGGTTTATCTGGATTCACAAAAACAGAGACATTCCCCCCAATTGGATAATCATTCTTGATTGAATCAATACAAGGAACATATAGGGCCAGACCATCATCCCAATACTCATCTTGAACTATCAAATCGCTATCTGATTGGTAAGTAACATTCTCAAATTCATACTCAATAACTAATTCTGCTAGACAATGATATTGAGTTTGTACAGCATCGTCGCCAATCCAATGATACATTTCTTGGCGCCAGAGAGTGCTTTTTTCCGCTCCGTGCTCGATGGTAAATATTTGATAATCAGCGGGATCTTCTGGATTATATTCTAGTGTCACTGTGTTATCAATTTGGTAGTAATCCTCAATCAATTCTAAACAATATCTTTCTGAAACTATAGAAGGCGAATAAGCCCAATCTTGGTATGCGGTTCCGTTTACTTCCCAAGTAAGGAATAGGTCCGCATAACATTCGTACTCATGATACCAATCAGTCCAGCAGTCACCGTCATCACAATATTCTTCAGACCATTCACGAAAATCTTCGAACCAACCAGTCCCATTACCTTCATCTCCTGTTATCGTTGCTTCGATTTCCACCCATTGAACATCTTCTGAACCCAAGATTGTTCCTTCGACCTCAACCCAATCTTGGCTGGCAAATAACCAAAAAAGAGGTAGGGAAATTACGATTATTAGTACAAAAACTAAGAATATACCCCTAGCAAAACTAATATTTTTCATTCCTAAGAATCCAGAATCTTCTTTCTTCTTGATTGTAGTGGCAGGTTTTTTTTCAGTTTTTGATTCTTCTGAAAAACCTCCATATTTTTCCTGTAGTTTCGCTACAGCATCCGCTGCTTCGGAATCTTTTTCCTCATCTTTGTGGCCAGGAGCCCACCATTTCCCCTCATCCTCTGAACTCAGAAATAAGCCTCCTCAGTTAATCCACTACAAACCCCCTTTTGAAATAGATTCCAGCATTTAAGAAATAATGCATACTCGCGAGGGTTTGACTAAATTGACTATTGAGGAAAAGGCCATCCCCATTCCGAACATTCTTCAAGGGAAGGTCGGGGGTTGGCATTTACCGCACGAGTGGCAGAGTAGCTATGCAACGGACTGCAGATCCGTGGACCCGGGTGCAAATCCCGGCTTGTGCTCCATTTTCTTCTTTAGCGGAGCCTAGTTAGTTCGTTTATATCCACCCAAGCATGTACGCGGCACCGGCTACAATAGCAGCTATCACGGCATATTTGATTATGTCCGCATTGATTCCGCCTGAGCCCGAGCTCACACGAATAACACGGTCATTTGGTCGGACCCTCTCAGGGACCTTGATTCCAACATCGTCTCCTGCTCCTGCGCTCTCCACCGACTCCAGATTAATCTGCATCGATTCGACAGTCATCTCTATGTCTGTGGTAGCGCCTCGAATTCTGATGTTATCGCCTATAGATAGATCCCCAGTTAGAACCATAGCCGCTACGCTTGGTTTCCTGAAGAAAGACTGCACGCGACCCACTTCTTCTTCTGACACTTCATTCACCTCGTCAATCGAGAAGGGCAACAGGTCATCAACTTACGGATAGGTACTAAGGCTAGAATGGCAACGAATCGACATTGCCGCCTGAGAGAATCAAACCAACACTATCGATCCCTTCCAGTGCTGCGAATTCCGGTCGTAGAATTGCTGCGAGAACGGTCGCTGATGAAGGCTCGACAATCATGTCTAAGTGATCTCTGATGAGTCTCATGGCTTCGATTACCTCCTGATCTGTGACTGTGATGATGGATTCCAAGTGAGTAGAGAGAATTTCATAGGTCATTTCGCAAAGTGATGTCAGCAATCCGTCACAAATCGTATCCGGACTTGTTTGTGGTATCAATTCTCCAGCCGCAAGTGATTGCGCAGCATCGTCAGCCCCGCTTGGCTCTGCTCCAAAGATTCGGGCATTGGGTAATAGCGCTCGAGTGGTTATGCTGGTCCCAGATAGAAGGCCACCTCCCCCTATCGGAGCGATAATCGCATCTAGAGGTCCTGCTTCGTTAATCATTTCAAGAGCTGCAGTGCCTTGACCAGCAATGACTCTTTCATCATCAAAAGGATGAACAAAGGTTGCCCCAGTACGTTCCATTACAGCTGTAGCTGTGTTTTCTCGGGCTTCTAGAGTTGGCTCGCAGAAAGTAATCTCTGCTCCATGGCTGCGAACTCCATCGACCTTGACTCGTGGTGCCGTCGATGGCATTACGATGTAAGCGGGGACTCCTCTTTGTTTGGCCGCCAAGGCTACTGCTTGAGCATGGTTTCCACTACTATGGGTACAGACACCATTCTTTGCCTGATCTCCCAGAATTGCTAGTGCATTACTAGCACCTCTGAATTTGAACGCTCCAACGTGTTGCAAATTCTCACACTTGAAGAAAAGACGCCGACCAGCAAGTGAATCTAAGGCTAGAGAAGTAAGGATTGGAGTATGTGCAACAATTCCTTCAATTCTCGCCGCCGCCGCTCGCACATCATCAAAATCAACCGACACCGATGTACCCCCGCGTCATCCGAGTGGGTTATTGCGCATCACTTCTGCGGCGCTTTCAAGCGGGATAGAGCACTCGCGAGTACATGGCAGACAAGGCGCCGGATGCATCCATCCATGCAATATTAGGCTCACTGCTCATCCTTGATGCCTTAGTAATTGGATACGCACCTGCAGGTCCTTGGGATTCTCCGTCCTTTACAATAGGCATCATCGGGATGGCCGGATTGTGCATGTGGTACGTGACTTGGTATAGATTAACATTCAAGCGTAAAGGTTTGATTCCGTGGTTAGATCAATGGCAAAATCCAAAAGAATCTTCTCCAAAAGTATTCGCTGTGGGATTGTCTACATTAGCTCTAGCATGGGTGTCGGGTAATCCATTACAAGAATTCCTTCCTGATCCTACCGGCTTGGTGTTGATGTTGGTTGGATTATTGATTTCTTTATCAGGAATCTATGTGATGCTTAGCACAGGACCTCTAGCTGATTAGCGATTACCTGGTTTCCAAAATTGAAGTGGAAGTGGATTTTCACCAGACATCGCTCGGAAAGCCAGGTGATCTGCTCTCTCATTCCAGCGATGTCCTCGATGTGCTCGAACGTGTTCTCCACTTAATTGACAGAGCCCAGAAACTTCATTCCATAAGTTCTGAATTCGCAGTGCTAATGCCTTATTCTTCTTTGCCCGCCAAGAACTTGAAGCAATATTCAATGCATATTGAGAATCAGCACGAATTACAATTCCGCCTTCTCTGCCTGATTCTAATACCCAGCGCAATGCATGAGCGATTGCACTCAGTTCAGCAGTATTATTTGAGCCAACTTCAGCCCCTAAGAAATCAGCAACATCTGGGTTTGTGATTACCGGACCACTTGACTCGTGTATTATTTCTCCACGCCCACGACCAAGCCCAGAATCACCTCTTACAACAGCAAATCCCCATCCTGCTGGCGTTGCATCGGTAACATTTCGATTCTCTTCACATGAGCCATCCACGTAGATGTGGAGTGCATCGTTCATCATTACTCACCAATTTGAGCAGAATAGGCAGCGGCATCCATCAGACCGTCTACTTGAGAAGCATCGCCTATTGACATACGCCAGATCCAACCAGAACCATACGGGTCCTGATTAATTTGTTCGGGGGCATCCTCTAGACTTTCGTTTGCTTCAAGAATTTCTCCAGCAATAGGAGCAAAGATTTCACTAACGGATTTGACCGATTCAACACTACCGCAAGAATCCATATCTGAGACACTAGAGCCTACTTCAGGAAGTTCGACCCACACAACATCAGTAAGTGCATCTTGAGCGAAGTCAGTAACGCCAACTACGGCCTCATTTCCTTCAATTCTAATCCATTCGTGTTCAGCTGTGTACAGTAGTTCGGCCGGTACGTCACTCATGTTATCGGGGCGGCGAGTATTAGGAGAGGGGTGAAGGTTTCGCTACCTCACTCTTCTTCTCCGTAGCGCTCTTCAAGTCCCTTCCTCTCTAATTCAGCCCATCGCCCACCAAGACCTTCATCTGCCGACTCAAAGCGTTCCTTCTCCAATCTCTCTCTCATAATTTGTTCAGGTTCACGACTAAACCAACGATCTAGGGGGGCGTTTCCAAAACTTCTGTCCCGAGTCATTCTCATTACCATGAGGATTGTAATGCAAAGAATAGCAACTATTGGAATAATTAGAGATTGATTCATACATTCTCCTTCACTACATCCAACAATCTCAATTTGGCCTTCTGCAATTGCTAGTGCAGTTAGGAACAATAGAGGCACTGACACACCGATTAGAACGCGCTCGAGACGAGCGGCGGGTGTGTCCATGTCTGAGGAGAGGGGCCGTCAAGGCATGAAACCCTCGGCGAAGATGCCTATCAGTAAGTCTCTCTTACTAGTTTGTGGATTTTGTAAGGCAATAGAGCTCTGTTAACCGGAGTGACCTCAAGGATTCTTGCATCATCCCGACGTCTGATGTCCTGTAAGAGTGGGTGTCGACTCTTTTTGTGCAGAGTTAGGATTGTTGGCATGTCTTTATCCAAAGCACCCCGAACCGCCTCAACGAAAGCCTCACTTTCAACAGAAAATTTACCAATTTCATCAATTACTAGAATTTCGCATTCTTCCGTGGTTCGTCTAATTGCCTCGACGCCCACATTATCTAGGGCAGTAGGATCAATTCCATAACCTAAGATTCGATTTCTGCTTTCGATGTCGCGATGAGCCATTACTGCACTATCTCCAGTAATTAGATCTACACATTCAAATCCAACGCGTCGACCATCTTCAATGATGGTACGAGTTTTCATCCCTCCAATTAGAGGCGATCCTTCTGCATCGTAAGTACGACCGCGCATTTCTTGTTTTCTCTCTTCGATGAGCATCCCAACAACTTTCTCAAGAACTGCAGATTTACCAGATCTTGGCAATCCAGTAATGCCAATTTTTGGATGGATTCCGATATTCTCACCTCCGACTTGAATGCTACACGCAATGGTACGCCTTGCGTACGCCGTATTGATGTAATAATCAATTTGGTCGAAATGTTTCCCCAATACCGTTAGGCGGAAATCAATTTCCGGACTATGAAAGAAGAATTTCCGCTTCTCTACTCAAAGCGAAACCGTGGCGACATCTATCGGTGGAGGGAACGGCAGGTTCTCAATTTCGTAATTATTCACGTTATTATTAGCAGCCCATGCTCTTGACCAGAGGTCGAGTGCATCAGAATTTAGATGGTCGGCTAACCACAGTAATCCCCGATCGACTGCGCCATGCTGTTCTGCTAATGTATCAAGAACAATTTCAGGTAATTCGAGGAAGTTGACAGAATTACCGAGAACACAATCTGGCGGGACAACTACCCAGCGTAGGCGACGATTTTGTTGAGCATTGACAATTGCTTGACATGCGATTCTACTAACTCCTCTTGGCCCGATAGGTCCTCTCCAAAGAGCTTGCAATCTCTCAATAGATTCTCTCTTAATCGATGAATTATATCCTGGATGGTTAATCAAAACGTTATTTCCATCCAGTTTGAAGTGAATCCCGCGGATGAATGGAGTTCCTCGTGAACGAGGATTCCAAGGATGGATATTTTCTGCCCAAGTTGTCTGATCTATCTCTCCGACTCTTACTCTAATTGGGTCTCCACCTGGATTCAACCAATTGTGCTCTTCAGAAAGACGCGGTAGGTCAGCAAGACGGTTTATTGCCTTCAGAACATTATCTCTCTCATACTCATTTCGTGGCATGCGAGGAACTGCCCAATTCATGTCAGTCCAAACAGCCCAAGTGTTTCTTTCTAACTCCAGTTTGGGTGCGTTTCGAGCAATTCCCACATCAGCTAATACATCACTACTCTCAAGCGGACCGTAACTGGTCAGTTTCGTTGTTTCACCTGCAACAGTGATACCGATTACCAGAACTCCTTGCGAAACTCCAGGGAATACGCGTTGGTTCTCTGGGAATGACCAAGCAGATTCCCAACAATTCTGTTCAACTATCAATTTACGAAGAGGAATACTGCTCTTTTCTCGCATAAGCGAATCTGGAACAATCATGCGAACACGTCCTCCTTCTCTTACTAATTGTAGAGAGCGCTCTAGGAAAAGTCGGTAGAGGTTGACATTTCCAAGTAATGTGCTAAATCTCAATCGTCCATCAGATTCTGTAATGTTGCGCAATTCACGAGATAATTCCTTACGAAGGTGGCTTCCATCAGGATGGCCTCGGAATCGATCCTTAATTCGTAGCCATGGCGGATTACAAATTAACAAACGTGGTGAATCTTCCCATGGCCAATTATTTCGAAGAGCATCACTATGACGGACGCATGATTGCAATATTTCCTCTGCTTCTTTTCGTCCGATTCGCCCCTCGTCGCCAGACCCATCTAAATCTAATAGACCAGATTTAGCTAACACCAGTAGAAGTCTGCGGCGTGTGCATCTGACTGCAATTTCAGAAATATCGAGAAGTTGTAGATTATTCAATAGTCGAAGAGTATCTTCCTTTATCTTGACTGCACCAAACCCATCTACTCTTTCTGAGTGCATTTTGAGGATTCTCTCAGCGAATAGACCAGCGCCTACTGCAGGATCTGCGAAGGGGAGTGGAATCCCTGACAATGTTTTCTCATTATTGAGTACAGCTTGATCTTCTTCATCTCCTTCCTCCTTGACATTTGCCTCATTTATTTGTGCTGCAAAGGCACGGAATCCAGGGGGTAGAGCTGCCAATGAAATGTTAGTAGGCATTGGTGTAGCATCACCATTTCCCCTCTCTCCTAATTCATCCGCTAGCATTGCATCAGCAAATCGAGCAGGTGTTGCATAGGCTCCACGTGGTGAGCGACCATCAGTTTCTGCATCGTATCGCGCAAGCATGTGGTCTAGAACAGCTCCGGGATTTGAAAGAAGTCCAGCAGGTAAAGTAGGCCAATCGTGAGGCATAGTAGCCGCAATTGGGATTTTATGCCGGATTGATTCCTCCCAGGCATCAAGCCATAATTCCAGCTGATTAATTCTGTTCTCGCACGACCTATCCAGTCGTGCGTACCATCCCGATGCGTCGCTGACCATAGTACCGACGGGGTGTCCCACATGGGTTCCTTCTTTGAAGGGAACGGTTGGTTCCAACCTCCTTTAGTGCCGGTTTTCAGGGTGAATTTAGGCTAAAGAAGTCCTGTTCTGTCTCAAAAATGGCGTTATTTTGCAGAAGATAGGCTATAGCCTCATCGACTTCGTCCACAATGATACCCATGGGGGCCAGTACATCGTTTATTTCCTCGAAATGGAGTGCGGGAACCCCCTCTATTTTCGCTACTTCTATAGTTCCTAAGATGTGTTCAGCGACTATTGCTAGGATAGGATCATCGTCTCCATTTAGTATTCCCATGGAGACAGCCGGTTCATCCAACTCAACGGGCTCGGACATTTTTCCTTCAATTGCCTTCGGAGTTTTCTCAAAAACATCGAATAAATTTCTTTGATGAGGATCTCTCATTAATGTTTGATCTGCAACTTCTCGTTGTCGCTTTAGTCTCTTCACAAGAGTTTCAATTCGATGTAATCTTTGTTGCAGACGCATTCTCTCTCGACCCAAATGAGCCTCAATTAACTCCATTTCTTCATCCGCTCTCTCTTCCAACCATTCGTCAATCTTCCAATTAGGGTCCAGTCGAAGCATTGTTTCCCAAAGCCGTACAACTGAGTCAGGCAAGGTCTTCACATCGATGCGTGGAGATTCCCGCCCGTCCTTCTCATAACGGTCCATGGAGGGTATGTTCTAGATGACCGTCTATCAAGTATCGCATGTACCGGTTTGGATTATTGGATTTGGCCGAAGGACTGGATGGGTCGTATTGATGAATGATGAACTAGTGCCGCACTCAATGGCAGCATACCGTCTCTCAGTCTTGCCCGGCGATGGAACAGGGCGAGAGGTGATGGCAGAAGCGCTCCGAATTCTGGCTGTTTTTGAAGAAAATAGCCCCATAAGTTTTGAAATCACTGAAATTCCTTGCGGAGGGCAATATTATCTTGAAACAGGTGAAGAGTGGCCAGAAGGCTCATTTGAGCATTGTAGAGACAATTCAGACGCAATCTTGCTCGGTGCAATTGGATGGCCCGGCGCAAGATTGCCAAATGGCGATATGGCCGGCGGCCAAACTATTCTCGGCCTTCGCTCAGGCCTCGAATTATTCGCAAATGTTCGCCCAGTGAAGTTGTACAAAGGAGTCCCTCACAAGGTACATGGGATTCACAAACAAGTTTGGGAACCCGACCTTGTTGATATGGTAATGATACGAGAAAATACAGAGGGGCTCTACCATTCACTATTACGAAGAATGGAACAGAGAGCAAAAGGCCAGAAGGATGAGCCAATCGTTATCGATGAATTTCCAGGCCTTGAAGGCGAGGTAGCATGGGATCCTCGTCCAATATCTCGCAAAGGTAGTGAAAGAATAGTCAAGTTTGCTTTCGATATTGCTCGCCATCGTCAGAAAAAATTAGGAATTCCTCAATCTGTAACTTGTGTTGACAAGTCTAATGTATCTCGTGGTTGTCAATTATTCCGCAAGGTATTCCGTGAGATTGCTTCTGAACATGAGGGTGTAGAGACTAAGGAAGCCTATATCGATGCATTCACAATGTGGTTAGTTAGAGATCCCGAAGACCTCGACGTTGTAGTTCTTCCAAACATGTTTGGAGATATTGCAACAGATCTTGCCAGTGTCCTTCAAGGAGGCATGGGAATGGCAGCGAGTGCTAACTTAGGACCCAATCATATGCTATTCGAACCAGTTCACGGATCTTCGCCAAAGTATGCAGGGAAGAACGTCGTTAATCCAATTGCAATGCTGCAATCAGTTCAATTGATGTTTGAGGCAATTGCTTACAGGAAAAATGACTCAAATCTCGACTGTTGTGCAGATATTCTTCAAAATGCAATTCAAGAGCACTTCGATGAGGGTGGATGTGTAACTTACGATCTCGGAGGAGATGCCTCTACTTCTGATGTTGGCGAAGCAATAGCAGAACGCTGTGAAAGAATGCTCCGCGAACAATTCGCAACAGCCTAGTCAGATTCGTTTGGACGAATCAGAAATGATGTCTAGTGCTTCACGAAGTGTTTTCTGATTATCCCAGTCTGTTGGTTGTGGATTTTGAAGAAGTAATTCCTCCATTTCTCCTAATGCCCTTGCTACTTCGTCAACGATTGTAACTGTGGCAGTACGCGCAGTACGTGAAAGTGGATTGAGGTCAACCACGAGGACTTGTTTGTCAAGAGCTACTAGAGCCTCACATCTATCTCCATCCTCTAATGGAACAAGTACAACATCTGCTGATTCGATTCCTTTTCTCGAACAAATCGATCTGGGTCCTTCGAGTCCGTCGATTTTTCCATCAGCATCAGCTCCGAGAATTTCAACAGCCATCACCGAAGCCTTGGTTTTCTCATCAACTTCTGCAGCCACTTCTTCTTTCATCGATTCAAGCGCCGTGATTAATTTCTCTATACGCTCAGGTGTTCGATAGTAGATATTGACTTCAATCGGACAACCAATTATTGCTGCGGCCCGAATTGCTTGCTTACCTGCTAGAACTGTTGTGTTTCCATTCATCGAAATGACCGGATTATTGGCTGCTAACAGCCGCGCAGCACACTCTTTTATTGCAGCCTTAGCGGAATCACTAGTTCTCTCGCCAAGTAGGTAATCAAAAGCCTCCCCTCTACCGTGAGCAATCATTGCTGACTCAGCCAAGAGTCCTTCACGGGCTGCTTCTGTTAATTTAGCACGCGCGAGTAATGAGGCCTTGCGAGGGTGACTATCTGGTATCTCACCCATTCAATCAGTCCTCACTCTCATTGACAAATCGAGAGGCGCTACACCTCTGTTAAGCACGCTTGTTGAAACTAAATCGACCCCACTTGTTTTCCATTGGTCAAGTTGAGATTTTTTGACTCCGCCAGACCCCTCAAGTATACACCAGGCACGAAGTCCTTCTGACATTAATTTTGAATGGACTTCAGCACATCCTTCTGGGCCAATATTGTCTAGCAGTAAGACAATTTTCTCACATTCGCCTCGTTCAACCTGAACTTCGGCCCAAGCACCAGCCGCGGCTAATGCCTGTTCTCTATTTCTAACTTCAATCACAGTAAATGAAGCATGAGTTTTCATATCGATTTCCATCACTACTTGAGAAACTGCGCTGAGTTCATCAGGTGCTTCTGGGGCAAGCGCAGGTAAGTCATTCTCTTTGATCATCAAAGCATCTGAGCGGTCTAAACGATGAGTCAGACCACCTCCTATGTGAACTGCCCACTTGTCTAGCAATCCCCATTCGGTTTTTCTTGTGCAAGCCACTCCCATAGAGTTCGATGATTCTACCCATTCAGCGGTATTTGTTGCAATCCCCGACATTCGTCCCAAAAGATTCAGCATTATCCTCTCGCAGCGAAGTACAGAATCTGCAATCCCTTCGATTGTGAGAACTACATCTCCAACAGCGGCTCTTCCTCCTTCTTCAATAGACCAAGAAACATTACAACTTGCAAAATGCTGCTGAATCATCCTATCAATTACGCATTGTCCAGCGATAACTCCTGATTGCTTTGCAGTTACAACTGCAGAAATCACAACATTAGTGCTTTGTCCGCCTCCATGTTCATCAGCAACCATGGCATCTATCCAGCGGTCAATTGAGGCCGAGAACATCTTGGTTACTGCACCTGATTTACCTCCTTCCCAAAGGAGGTTAGAGCGGTCGTGAGGCAGAGTGGCCACACTATGAGGGGGCCAGCCCTCTGCCTTGAAGGGTACGAAACCTCATTCGCTGTCTGTTGAACCACTATCTCAATGCGAGCAGTCGTGATAGGGGGAGGCCTTGCAGGTCTATCTGCTGCGATTCAGTTGTCTGTAGATGGAGCATCAGTAACTTTGATTGAATCAAATGGAACTCTTGGAGGAAGAGTAAGGAAACAAGACTCAGGTGATTGGGTTCTTGATTCTGGATTACATTTGATGCGCAGACGTGGGCCATTCCAGCAATTACTACGTAGGCTGCGCGCACCTAGAGTGCTAGGAAAGCGATGGAATGCCACACATATGGTTGGGATTGGAACCGAAAACAGCCATGCCAGAGAGGTCCTATCAGCTATGAGAATAGAAGGTGGCGATGCGGCAGAGCGCGCAATCGTCCCCACTGGAGGTTGGTCAAATCTTGTTGACAAGATAATTACAGCCGCTGAAGGGATGGGAGTGAATATTCATACAGAATCTCAAGTGGAAGGATTGATTCTAGATGAATCAGGAAAAATCCGAGCCGTGAGCGTCAATAATGAGCAAATAGAATGTGACGGAGTCGTGCTTGCAATTCCTCCGAATGCGATAATAAAATTACTTCAGGGAACTAATTTATCCACAAATAGCCTTGAAGCATGCACAGAACACCGAGTTGCAACAATCGATGCTGCATTAATTGGCAAACCGATGCTTCCATATTCTGGATTTTTTGATATTGAATCAGGAGTAATCGTAGTCGATCAGACAAAGCCGGATAGAGTCCCTACTCGAGGTTCAGAAGGTGATTGTACTCTATTGCATGCGGTTTGTCTTAATTCAGATGGAGAAGAGGGATTGAATGCAATAAAAACACTCCTTGACACAAGATATCCTGATTGGAGAAACATGGTCGCAGTACGCCGTTCAACTAAGTCTGTAATGCTTCATCCTTGTAAGGAAAGTGAACGAGTTCCTGGAGATTTGTTCCTAGAAAGCGGCATCGCTCTAGCTGGTACTCATGTATTGACTTCTCACGCACTTAGCGATGCTGCTGTTGATAGTGGCAGAAAGGCAGCAAAAGCTCTCAAGAATCGCTGACAGCATTAAGAGTTGATTCAGCAGCGGCCAAACAAGCCAATAGATCATCAACAGTTGCACGTACAGAGCGTAGATTTTCTCCTTTGACGATTATTTTCAAATCTGCAGTACCATCGCAATTCCCTTGGATTTCAGCCTCAAAAGTTTCTGGATCATCGGGGGAAATTGCTGCAAAAAGAGCCTCAGCTCGGTCAATATCTCCGACCCAGACAATCTCGGTCTCGACAGTTGCCATGCTCAGCGCAACACCTGCTTGAATATCGCTGCTGCGGTGATTAATGAGATATTCAGTTCAGTCAAACCCTATGTAGGGTAGGGCGACCGGAAAGCCATGGCTACACTCTTCACCTCTGAGTCGGTATGTGCTGGACATCCTGACAAAGTGTGTGATGCAATCTCTGATGCGATTGTCGATGCGTGCTTGAAAATTGACTCAAAGGCAAGAGTCGCTGTTGAGACATTAGTCAAGGGGATGAGAGAAACTGCAGTCATTATTTTGGCGGGCGAAGTAACCATAGATGGTGAAGCACCAGATTACGAATCAATAGCCCGAAATACCGCTGCAAAAATCGGCTACAATAATCATTCAATTGGAATGGATGCAACTTCTAGTGAATTTTGTCAAGTTGCAGTTCACATAACCACTCAGTCAGCAAATATTGCTCAAGGAGTGGATGGTGCCTCTCTCGATGATGTAGGTGCAGGTGATCAAGGAATGATGTTCGGTTATGCTTGTACTGAAACTGAAGTTGGCGGCCAATTACATGGCCGATATTTTCCATTATCCGCAGCATTAGCACAGCGAATTTGCCGCCGTCTTGACATGATTGTCGCCAGTGGTGAGATTGATTGGATTCGCCCAGATGGTAAGAGTCAGGTCACTGTCGAATATGATGCCGCCGGCAATCCTAGTCATGTTCACACGGTTGTCGTTGCGGTTCAGCACGATGATGCTCTCAAAGACAGATTTGATGGCGATATTAATGCCGAGCAACAACACATCTTCGAGACAATCAAGAGTCAAGTCGTTGAACACGCAATCCCCGCTCATTGGTTGCCTACTGATTATCGCTTAGTCGTCAACGGAACAGGACGTTTTGCAGACCCTGGTGGCCCATACGCGGATGCGGGAATTACCGGACGCAAAATAGTCGCCGATACATATGGAGGAGTGGCTCGTCACGGGGGTGGGGCTTTCAGTGGAAAGGACCCAACCAAGGTAGATCGTTCTGCTACATACTACACGCGTTGGGCGGCTAAACACGTGGTGGCAGCCGAATTGGCTTCACGATGTGAGATTCAAGTTGCTTACGTAATCGGAGTCGCCCAACCAGTCAGTCTTCGAGTTGAAACCTTTGGAACAGGAGTAATTAGTGATTCGGAATTAACTGAGCGAGTTGCAAAAGTCTTCGATTTCCGTCCCGCAGCAATCACTCGCGATTTGAAATTACACAGGCCACTATACTCTGCAACTGCAGCCGGCGGGCACTTCGGGCGCCCTCCGACAGAAGAGGGTCACTTCGAATGGGAACAATTAGACGAGAAGCGACTACAAGCGCTATGTCTCTAACCGATGAGCACATCAAGACTAGGGGGGCCGGGCAAACATGGCGCGCGAGCTCATCCGGATCGAGGACGTGCACCGTTCCTTCGGTCCAGTCAAGGTTTTGGAAGGCGTTAACCTTCGAATTGATGAGGGTGACCGCATTGGAGTAGTGGGCCATAATGGGGCTGGAAAAACCACATTGCTTCGGACAATTTCCAATCAAGATCAAGACATAGGAGACATCACTTTCGCACCAGGCCTGCGTCTTGCATTCCTTACTCAAGTGCGAGATATAGATGAAGACGCTACTCTTGAGCAAGAACTCAATAGACGAGGCCGTCAATTTCAGGAATTAGAAGACGAGATTACAATTCTTGAAGCTAAAATGGCTGAACCTTCATTCTATGAGGGTGAGTGGCAAGGCGACATGGAAAGATATCAGGAACTTCAAGCAATGATGGCTCGAAGTGGCGGTACAAATGTTGCAAGCCATGCTCAAGAGATTCTCAAAGCCCTAGATTTGGCTCATCACCCCCTTGACATGTCTCTTGCAGATCTTTCTGGGGGGGAGCGAGCCAAAGTTGCCCTTGCTCGTCAATTAGTAGGTTTATCTGAAATCGATGTGTTCTTCCTCGATGAACCCACGAACCATCTAGATTTGGCTACTTTAGATTGGCTTGAAAGATTCCTAATCACGTTCCAGGGGGCTCTATTGATTGTAAGCCACGATCGATATTTCCTAGACCGGGTTTGCAATGCAGTCGTAGAAATTCAAGATTCACACTCTAAGGGATATCCAGGCAACTATTCGTCTTTCATGCAACAGAAAGAACTGTTCTTGCAAACTCTTGCCGATCGCATCGACAAGACTGCGAAAGAAGTCAAGCGTTTACAGGGTGCAATGGCTGCTATGAAGCGTGCAAATAAATACGACAAATCAATATCTCAGAAGCACTTCATGTTGATGCGTTCACAACGAGAGCTTCGTTGGTTGAAATCACTCAAACCTCGCCAACGTCGGGGACTTCATTTCAGTCTCAAATCAACTGAGAAGAGTAGTCTTGAAGTACTTGATTTTCATAATGCAACCCTTACTTTCGAAGGGTTGCCACGACCAATTATTGATGGGTTGGAAGTAGGCGTTTCTCGAGCTCAGAAAATAGGAATTGTAGGTCCTAATGGTGCTGGAAAAACCAGTTTATTGCGAATTATCAATGGAGAATTAGAACTTGATTCGGGGACAATTGATGTCAAGCCCGGAGTTGAGATAGGGTATTTCCATCAAGACCACCGCTCTCTCAACTTCGATTTGACGCCCGTTGAGCAGGTTAGAGCCCTGAAACCGAGGATGGATTATGGTGATATTCGCGCTCTACTTGGTCGCTTCCAGTTCACTTCAGAAATGGTAGAAACCAAACTAAGTAAATTGAGTGGTGGAGAAAGAGCTAGAATTGCTATGCTGAAATTGTTACTTGAGGATAATAATCTCCTTCTCCTCGATGAGCCCACTAACCATCTAGATACCGACGCAAAGGAAGCACTTGAGGAGACACTACAGGAATATGAGGGCAGTATAATTACAGTCTCTCACGACAGATGGTTCCTCGACAAAGTCTGTGACACCATCTGGGAATTACCGGGTGACGGTAGTTTGTGGATATGGCCGGGGAACTATACAGAATATATCCGACATAAGCAAAAGAAGCAGTTGTGAAAATGATTTCAGCCTTCTTTCAAAATGAGCCGAAATTATACTATTCCGGACCTGTCCGGCCACCCCTCTATGGTCAATTAAGCCTCTGACCGTCTATGGTTCGCGGCCGCACCTTGACTACCCTCAACTCAAACATCAGTCATCAGAAGCAAAAAAATGCACAAAAAGGACAACTTGCAATTACTCTTGTTGTACTAATGCTTACATCGTTGGCAATGCCTTCGATACATGTTGAAAATACTCAATTGGAATCTTCCTCAGAGGAGAGATTTACAGCGAATGGAACGATTAGCGATTCCGATGCCCAGACCTTGTTATCAAACCTAAATGCAAATAATCCAATTGATGTGATGGGAGTCGTGGATGACTCAAACAGAATTCATCTGGTTTGGATTCAAAACACAAGTACCCCGCTCCTACAATATGCTCTAATTCAGATTTCTCCCAATATTGACACTGTCTTGATTTCTAATACCCAAGTGGGCGGAAACAGTTCAACATCACTTTCTGCACCTTCAATGGTCATCGATTCAACAGGTCGAGCTCACATTGTCTGGGAAGTTACTAACACAGAGATTCTCTATACAATCTTAGATCCTTCAGCAGATGATTTGGACGGTTCATCCGGTGATATAGCAAACATGACCGTGACTTCTTACACTATTGCTAGTGGCTCAGGAACTAGGTCAGATCCAGATATTGCAGTTGATTCATTCGATGCAGTACACATAGTCTGGGTTGATTCTTACGACCCACAGGGTGCATTCTTCAATAGCCCATTAGTCTACTATTGTATGTTGTTTGAGAGTTCCAATAATGGTTTTCAAGTCCTGATTAACAACACATTAGTTACACCAGCTCTCGGCCATCGAGGCAACCCCGCAATTAGTATCGGTGCAAACAACACTGCTGTCATCGTCTGGGAAGATACACGTGGCTCAATGGTCGAGTATGTTGGACTTCTTGACTCATCAGGATCTATGACTACAGAGTGGACAGATATGTGTGCTATTTTCTATGGAGGGACTCTAACAACTGGTGAGAATTTTGCTGGAATTAAGCCAATGATTGAATCTGCTAATATAACCGTTCTTGAGACATTATACACATTGAGTGGAAATATGGGGGAGGCGAATTCCCAAACAAATTGTGCTAATGCAGTAAGTATTGGTGACGATGGCTCAAATGGACCTAGGAGTACAGCACTTGGAATAAATAGTACAGATAATTCAGGCGGAATTCGACCACTTACTGAGGTGGTGTACAATGGGTCTAGTCTTTCACTTCCCTTAGATAATAGCTATTATTCTGAAATGTGGGGTCCCGGTTCCACTTGGGCTTGTTTGTCTTGGAGAGATTCTAGCGGTTCAATGCCAGGAAACCCTGCAACGGCGGCTGACCACGTCTGGAATCCAAACGCCACCAAGTTGGTAATTCCTGTATCTGACGAAGGCCCCTTTGGCGGCTCTCCTTCACTTGAAGCCGATGATTATCTGAGCATCAATGAATCTCATCAAGCATGTCTCGAAGCCGGAGTGACGCCAGTACCTATTGCAGGAACATTGTCATACGGAACAAATACGATTGCGTTCAATGATACCCATGTGCGACACCACATGATGGATCTAGCACATTGTCCTGACACATCACTGGTTGGTATTCAAGCAAGAAATTGTGATGGAACAAGCGTCCAATCTACTGATGCGGGCGGCGAACTATTTTACTATCCTACTGAGGAACTCGCAGATCTTCATGGAGACTTTGAGAACGGCGCACTTACCGCTACTTGGAATACTAATGGTGCTGTAAGTTGGGCTGTGCAGAATAATACTGTGATTGATGGATTATATTCCGCCGAGTCAGGTAATATTTCTGACAATCAACATTCTTCTATTGAGTATCAGGGTGCATTGAATGATGGAACAATGTCATTTGATTGGTCCGTATCAAGTGAACCAAACTATGACTATTTGTTATTCTGTGTTGATAACCCAACTTGCTCCCCTTCTTCTTTCACTGCAGCATGGTCGGGTGAATCAAACGGAACATATAGCGCAGCGGTTCAGACAGGTTATCACACATATACATGGAAGTATTACAAGGATGGAAGTGTTAGTTTAGGAAATGATTCAGCATGGATTGATAATGTTCAATTGCCAATCTCTTCTTACACAGATGAGATGAATCAAATGGTGGATTCAATCATTAATCTGACAACAGGAAGCGGTGCAACAAACACCTTCCTAACGGTATTGAATCCTTATTCGATTCTATCAAATCCCCGATCTACATGGTCTACAGGGGATTCCGCTCATACAATTGATGACGAAACTGGACAATATTTGGAAGACCTTGGTCCCGATGTTGATTGGTATTGGCGCGAAGATGGTAGTGGTTGGGACACAGTTGGACATTTTGTATTGGTAAATGACACCCGTCTTACAAAGGGCCACACATGGGCATTGAACCCTGATGTCAATGTTGATGATGACGGTAATATTCACGTTGTTTGGATAGATGGACGTGATCAATTCCCATCGAAATCCGGCCCAAGTCAACTGCACTATATGCAGATTGATCCAACCCGTGGCGGTGTTCTTGACGGGGAAGCCTATGGGTTGAATTTGGATGAAACCGTTGTTGTTAGAGACACCGCAATTCCGCAATCAAACCTAGTATGGGGGGCAAACCCGCGAGTTGACTTTGACAGAGATGATTCAATCCATATCACTTGGTTTGAGACGCAAGAAGGTAGTGAAGAAAACACTGGAGTCGTTGAACTTCGTTGGACTCGAATCCAATCTCCTATTTTGAATGGATTTGATGAGTTACCGCTAAATCGCTATCTAACTCAATCATATAGCATTGTAAATACAAAAACAATAACGAGCAACAATCAGAATTTGATGGGTATTTTTGGTAGCGAATACTCTGCAAGTGCTCAACCTATTGTGAAATTCGACTGGCCTGAGCGCACTATAGCATGGACTGCAAATGACTGCACTAGTCCCGATAGCCAGGTCAACAAATGGGATGTATGCTTGTGGAGTGAAGATATGTTTGACATGTCACTTCAATTGGCCCCAGGTGAGAGTGGATATGTCACAATGCAACCCGATTCCTATGAAGTGATCGAGTTGAATCTCCAAGGGATTTCGATACCAGGAGGTGATGACATTGTCACAATTTCGACCGAATCAATACCGGATTATTGGGATATTGATGTGGGTTTTGACTCTGCAGTCCTTCCCTCGACAACTCTCATAGAAGGAGAAACCAAGGATGTTATTTTGCGGATTAGATCTCCTTCCCTTCATCTAGTAAACGAAGACCAATCATTCGACATTGCTCTAATTGTCCAATCAACAACTGATGTTTATGCTAATACAGTTGAGGCGATTCATATCAATCTGATAAACAATAATGATTGGAATGACGACGATCAGGATGGTGTAGCCGATGAAAATGACCAATGTCATTTTGGCGAGTCTAATTGGGATTCGAACACCATGACTGATTTCGATGGCGATGGCTGTAGAGATTCAAGTGAGGATTTCGACGATGATAATGACGGAGTATTAGATGAATTTGACGAATGCCCTCTTGGAGTTTCTAATTCAGCATTGAATGATGCTGATGGTGATGGTTGTGACGATTTAATTGAAGATACTGACAATGATGGAGATGGCATACCAAATCATATTGATAATTGTCCGAATGGAGCTCAGTATTGGACCTCTTTCTCTACTGATTATGATGGAGATGGATGCCGTGATCCTGATGAGGACAATAATGACGATAATGATCCGTTCTTAGATGTCAACGATGAATGCCCAACCGGAGTCATAGGTTGGACGGATGTGACATTTGATCATGATTTGGATGGTTGCCATGATCTTGAAGAAGATACAGATGATGATTCAGATGGAGTCTTAGACACTGAAGATTTGTGTCCAATTGGTCTGTTAGATTGGATTTCGGATGAATCTACAGATTATGACGGCGATGGCTGTAATGACTTGATGGAAGACAACGACTTAGATAATGATGGAGTCGAAGACTTACTTGACCTATGTGCCACTGGTGAATCCGGATGGCAGTCTGGAATTATCACTGATTGGGATTCAGATGGATGTCATGACTTGAAAGAAGACAACGACGATGACGGAGATGGCTATCTTGATATTGAGGATTTGTGTCCAAGAAGCCCCACTTCGGTATTTTCTGATGTTGATGCAGATGGTTGTGACGACTGGAGCGAAGACCGCGATTTGGATAATGATGGTATAGAAACGTCGGAAGATAATTGTGAAAACAACCCAATCTCTGTTGGTTGGGTATCTTCGTTATCTTCTGATCGTGACCAGGACGGTTGTAAGGATTCTACAGAAGATGATGATGATGATGGTGATAATGTTCTAGATTCTGAAGATGCATGCCCAATGAGCATTCGATTAACTCTAGATCATGATTCAGATGGGTGCATGGATGAATTCGATCTCGATGATGACAATGATGGTATCTTGGATAATTACGATCATTGCATTCACGGTGCTATTGGGTGGACTTCAAGTAAAGAAACCGATATTGATGCAGATGGTTGCTTGGATGCAGTTGAGGATAAATCATTGCCTCGTGGAATAATAGAAACTATTCAAAACTCGCCAATTCTCATTACAATTATGGCTTCTATTGTAGTATTGATATTGGTAGGTGGTTCCATACAAGCACGACGCCGATTCCGAAACTCAGAACCGATTGAAGCAAGAAATTGGGAAGAAACCAGCTCTCTTGAAGATTCTGAAGTAGGAGTTTGGGGTGTTAAGACAAAACCAATCGACGTCCCAAACAAAACAACCGATTCAACAGAAGAGCATGTTCAGAATCTTATCGAATCCGGATATTCACCAGAGGTTGCTCGAGCGATTGTAGCATCAGAATCCGCGTTGCGAGGAACCTCAGGTGAGTGAGCTCGAATGAGTGCAAAATGGAGTGGTGAAAGCCCTCCATCTTTGCTTAATTCCCCTCAAGGCATCTTCAAGACCTCAAGGGGTTGGTGAAGTTGCGACGGAATCACATGCGGGCCATCAGGATTGAGTGTTCATTCGGGTCTCTAGAACATGACCCAAGGTCTATTGCAGCCTTACAGTGTATCTCTTGGGATTTCCGTTCAATGCTTGGAATAGTAGATGGAAATCTTCGTTTAATGGTGGAATGCATAACTATAGATGGAAACTGTCCAGGACCTAGTTCATTCAATCATGGAATTCGCATAGTCGAGATTATTGAAGAATGGCAAACAGAGATTCTCACACATCATCTCGTGATTATTGAATTTGCATCTGATTTTGTAGGACACTATTTTCATAATGGCGATCTTGCAATCCTTTCAGGTTCTAACTTCACATCAAGTGGTCTTGTGCTTCAGATTGCTGGACGCCGTGAACCCATGGTAAAATTCCTAACCGATACCAGATCAAAACTTTCAGTTGACCGTGTGACTATGGCCAAAAACTCTGAAGGTATTGTGCAAAAAGGACCAACTCTACAACAGCATCGTGTGGTACGCCTTGCTCATGAACATGGCTGGTATGAAGTGCCTAAGCGAATTTCTATCCGAGAATTAGCTGATAAAATTGGCCTCGCTAAATCGACAGTTTCTGAGTTATTAGTCAAGGCCGAAGGGGAAATTGTTGCTGATTTTCTAGACAACTCACTCGGCTCAAAATGAATCTAATCTAGTTTGCCAGAGCATCTTTCGCTTTGGCCTATTTACAAACCAAGATTTATTCAAATCATCAGAGGCAGAAACCCTTGGATTAAGATAGCGCAAAGCTTCCTCTAAACTATCGAATTGGCGAGGCGTTTGCTTCATCGCTTCACGCACAGTTTCTCTAATCAGCCATACTCCAACCGGAGCCCAGTAACCTTCCCCAATGTCTCTCCAAACTAGACAAGCACCTGATTTCCCAATCTGATCAAGATGTTCTAACACACCTAGCCTAGCAGCATAGTAAGCCCCAGTTACTCTATTCGCATACTTTGTGCGTGGTTTGAGGTCTTCCCAATCTCCAAGGATTCGGCCCTTTACAGACCACAACGAACCAGTTGTCCATGCCTCTAGCATATGGAATGCCCATTCTCCAGGAGTTAGAACAATATGGAATCGATTATCAAGATATGTTGCTTCGTAGACTAGTACCTTGTCTATACTAGGGTTTTCTCTAATCTTTCGCCACAATCTCTTGCCCAATGTGTCATCAGTGGCAGTAATACTCCAACGAGTTGGAACTAGTCTACGAGCACTTTGCCGACCAAGAAGACCTGTCGATAATAGACGCGATAGGTGAGCCTCTCCTATGTTTGCTCGAGTTAATTCATCCATTGCATCTGTCGCTAGCAGGTCAGTTTCTCCTGCTATCGAATCAACTTTTCGTGGTATGCTTGAATTCCCCACAATCTCTGCTCGGAGAACATTTCCAGTAGGTCCTAAAGGTGTGCTCATACTATCAAAAGTCGGAGACCTCCCTATTCTGATTGCCTCAGCAAAATCAAGCTCAATATCAACCGCCTGAGCCGCCATAGCGATTTCTTGAGTAGTTTCCAACATCTGATTTGGATTTCGCGCCTCTCGCACTCGCATACGCTGCCCTCCGGTAATCAGATTGGCATGTCGAGCAGCGACTTCCTCCAATGGTTTACCAAAGAGGTCAGCAGGGTCACCAGTAGTGATTTGGTTACTTGTAGAATCATCCTCGGATAACCAAGAGGCACTCGGTCCTGCACGAACATCTGGGTAGCCATATCTCCCTACAAAGAGTTGAGGTGGGCTCGGTCCAACCATCTCATTAATTGTCGTAGGTTGGACTACTGGTAACTTACTTCGCACCTCAGCTAGAAGTGGACAAGGATTGATTTTGCACATCCCACGTATCCCTCGGCATTGAAGACACTCCGGGAACATCATTCTGGAAGTTGAATCGATTGCTCTTAGCCATACCCCTGATTAGGACATGAAAAGGAGGTCTTGATAGGTGAAATGTCCGTCGCGTTGTCTGAGGTTTTCGAATGAGTGAGTTATCCGCGTTGCAATTGCAACAATTAATTGGATTAAATGAGTACGAGCAGAACCTAGTTATTGACAGATTATCCCGTGAATTGGATCTTCCATCTGAACAAATTAGGGCCGAGATTGATGCTATTGAGGAAGGTAAGAGCAGTAAGAAAATATCCGCACCAATGCCTGAAAAGAAATCTCGCTTTAGTTTCAAGAGTAAGAAAGAGAAAACAGAGGATAGTCCAACATTCATTGATGATTCATCTAAATTCCGTTTTGGATATGACCCCAGTCATGAGGGTAAGAAAAGACAAGAACAAGTGAGCCAAGCGATTCTATGCCCCTCTTGCAGCGCTCCCTTGGGAATCCCCCAGATTCGTCCAATCAATGTCACGTGTCCTGCATGTGGAATCGAAACCACATTTGAGAACTAAAACTAGATGCCCCAGTATCGATTACTACCGTCATCTTCAGTTTCTGCTGATACAGATTCTACAACTGTCCTGAGGAAATAATAGATGATAACGGCAAAAATAGGCAGAGCCCATGTTTGCGATACGGTTTCAAAGTCGAATGGATAATCTCCCCCTCCCATTTCTGCTAGTAAAACCTCGATGACCGCCTTTGAGACAGTATAGACGACGACTCCAAGCCCAATCAAGAGTGCACTCTGGCCTGTGAAGGTACCTTCTTTCCATCGTAGAACTCCCAATGAAAATACAAATGAGAAGGTCGCAAATAGAATCCATGTTAGTGCTTGGTCAATTGCTATTATCCATACCGAAATATCCCGATTTACAGCATCTAGGCTAAATTCTTCGATTCCACTGAATGAACCAATAACATCAGATTCTAAGTCAGCGGGATTTCCATAGAATACTTGGTAGGCAGTAAGGATGGATAGAATTACCGAGACGATGGATAATCCCCATAATAATGATGACCAAATACCTCCCGTTGCACTATCTCTCATATCATTCATCAAACGATCTAATTGCTGCTCCCAACCCAATCCCTTTGCTAGAACCCAAATCCCAATCAGTAGTGGCATAGCACCAATCAATACTCCTCCGTTGGGCAGAATGAGACCCAACCCCAGAATCATCAAAAAGAGAGCAACAGGAACTAGGAGCCTAGCTCTCCAGCGAGGGTCCTCAATCGCTTTGGCAATGTAATAGTAAGTACTCTCAATTCCTCGCGATTGTCTTACAATAACTTTCTCGACATGTTCAACTCTTACTCTAGAGGTTACAATTGGCATAGACGCCTCATCTTCAGCACCATCAGTAACTAGGACCGCGGAGTCCGGCTGGAATTCTTGAATCACCTCATCCAATTGACTGGCAATTGCACGATCCGAACGAGGGCCAACTCGTACATCACCAGTTAGAATTGCAATTTCTACTTCATCATTACCTTCAGCACGTTCAACCAATCTGTCATGGTGATGTAGTGCTCCAAGTATAGCATTAGTATCGGATTCTTCCGGATCTGCAATCCCAAGTTTTAGAGCGGCAGTTAATGTAGCCTTGCGGCCAATCACCGGCCCCCTAATTCCAGCCTTTACGCCCAAATCATTGTCCCTGTCAATGCTCAAGACGAGTGTTCTAACCAAGCACAATACCTCCGGTATGGATTGCGAGGATAGTCACTCCTCTATGAAGAATCTTCCATCTTGGATGGTTCTGCCGCACCTTCGGTGCGTTTTTGAGTCCCATCATCATCTTCGGTATTGACTCCTTCTTGATATCTTCTGCGTTGCTTTGCTCGAAGATATTTCAGAGGATGAATCATCCATTCTTGATCGCATAATCTATCCTCACCTTGGCTCACAGGACATCTTGCTCCGGTTTTCAGAGCCTGGCATCCATGTGGTGTGTATTGCCGCTCGTAAATGTGGTTGACTTGATAGGTTGTAGTTTCTTGATTGTAATCAGGAGCACTAGCAAAAAAGGAACTAGTAATCTCCGGAGTATGCCCCATCGCTCTTGACATTGCGGCTAGGAACACCCTGCCCGTATGATTGACATTGATTCCTTGTGATAGTTCTGCTACAGCAGATTCGAAACAAGGTGGCCAATCTTCACGAACTGCTGCTGACATCGGCATATCGGCCTTTACACGTTCACTCAAGAGTCCAAGAATACGGTCGACAGGATCAGCAAAGAGACCCGCAAAAGCATCATCCATCTTTGACATTCGTTCGACGCATTGAGCAGTCATTGACTGCCTAACTCTCTCTTTCAATAGCCTTGCAGTACGCTGGCGACTGGTTTCACCGACACCCGCATCCATCCTCACCCAGCCATCTTTTGTAGCGCGATTCACAAGTCTCCAATAACTCCCAGAAATTTTTGGACAGAGTTCTATGAAATCAACCATGGGGACGAAGTAAACAATTTCTGTAGTTCCCGCTACTGACTCTGAGTGAATATCGCTAAGATATGTTCTTGCAATATCATCAAAATTATCGCTATCCATTCCGAATAATAAATCAGCCCGGCTGGCTTCTCCTTCAACCCAACGATTCAACAACCGATCTTCAAACGAGGCACAGACAATCAACATCGCATGTAGGTAAGACAATGTTTCAGTCATCCTTCCTAATTCAGAAGAGAGATCTAAGGTTGTTGCAGCATCGATTCCTTCTTTGTGAGTCACTGCTTCTACTAGCCTTAGACTTCCTTTGGTTCGCACATCTTCTAACCACGGTTCTTCAATCAATCCTTTCACATCTATTCCATTACCACTAAGTTGATTTCTAATGTATTCTCTACCTTGTGGTAGAAATGGATATCTGGCCAAAACAGACTCATCTTTGATGACTGGAGGCACCAGCGGCATAGGCATTGTAGCAGCCAATGGGTCGAGAGGGTATTTCAAGACTCACCGAATCCTTCCACTGGAGAGGAACCAATGGAACGAGCTTCTAGACAACTCCTTGCAGTTGATCAGAGAGTTCTAACAATACAAGACGAAGTCCGCGATAATTTTGGATGGGAGTTAGAAAAAGACACTGAAAGTGCTTTGTTATTGCTTAATTCTGTGGAAGAATTTGATGTTGATTCCTGGACAAGGTCTCGACGTGCTCAGACAGTCGCTAGTCTATATCGTCGCATGGTTTTGAGACCGGCAGAAGTAGTGATTATTGGTGCAGCAATTACAGTCTCAGAAGTCGAGAAAATATTGCAAAATAACAATCTCTTGATTGTCGCAGATGGTGCAGCAGGAGTTCTAGAGGAATTGTCAGATTCACAATCCGAGCGCATGTGGTCTCGCCTTGCTTGCTTAGTAAGCGACGCTGATGGAGGGAGAGGCACTATTGCTGCTGTCAAAAGAGGCGTTCCAATTATTCTCCACGCACACGGAGACAATCAAGAGGCTTGGTCTGAACTACTCAGTTTAGCCGCAACACAACGAACGCCTCCACCGCTAGTTTTGACGCATCAAACGCCAGAATCAATTGATGGTATGCACAATCCAGGAGGATTCACCGATGGAGATAGAGCGGTATGTTTTGCCCGTTCCTTAGGAATACCAAGAGAAAGAATCACCCTTCTAGGGACGAGGACGGATATCGTAGGAAAATGGTCAGGGGCAACAAATCCCGAGGTGAAATTGGTTAAGCTTCAGTGGATGTCAAAGGTCTTGCAGTATCTTGGTTTTTTAGTCTAAAGAAAATCGCCGAGGGTCATTACAGTTACAGTATCGTCATTGAACAATGAATCGACACTATCTGACATCCAATCAACTCGTTGTTTCGTATAGAGGTTAACACCGTAGTTCTCAATAACATGTCTTGTGACTTTTATGTACTTACGAACTGATCCTTCTGAAACGGTCAGTACAACATTTCCAGCACAAATCGAAGAGTCATCGCCTCTTCCATTCGTCAATCCTCTCTCATTTTGCTTATGTTGTATGCATTTTCCCGCCAAAGGAATTCGGCGATAGGAATGCCCACAGCGAACACAGCGTACTTTCTGTCGAGTAAATGCAACTAGATTACCTCTAAGGTCGGGTAGGAAATGAGATTCAATGACTTGACTTGCAACGCGTGAAACATCAACACATCGAAGTATACTGCCGAGTGCTAATTGAGCATTCATTTTGTCAACCATAGTTTCCAATGTTTTGTACGATGAATTTGTTGGTCCACTATCTAATGGCCCCGAGTCATGTGTCCATCCATATCCTCTGACATCTCCAATTGTACCGAGTCTATGTTCTACAATTTCTATTTGGGATTTTATTTCAGCAGGGTGAGGTTGTTCTTGAGTGGATTCATAGAATGAACGAGGATATTGCCAAGAGCAATCCACATTCAATGCCTCTTTATCTATTTCAGAGGGATTGAGGCGAGTTGTAAGAACGAGAGGAGCATCCATCCGCCCTCCTCTATTTGCTGGAAGGATAAATTTGGAGAAATTTAGCAGACCATCCATTAGCATCATAATACTGTCTTCATCACCATCGCAATTGCGTCTTTTGGCAGCATGAAATAGAGGGTGAGCATAACCTGCTGAGGCATCAGTCCAACCGATTATTCGACATAAGACTCCTCCTGATGTGTGAGGGGCTAATCCAATTGCTAGATTACCTACTAGATCATTCTCATTTTCAATATTGTAAAATGGCTCCATATCATATAATCGAGTCAATTCATCATCTACAAAGTCACATGTCGCTTTGAGGTGTTCGACGGCCCGACTTGAGGGGATGAAATCTTGTGGGAATAATTCGAGAATTTGGTCATCATGAGTTAGTGGAGCACCGTCAACATCGTGCGTGTAACCGAGTGTAGAAAGAATCTCCCAAGAGGTGTGTATTTCACTCGGTTTGAAGTGTGTAACTGGGACATCTATCATGTCATATCTAGCAGTACCATCTCTGAATACCGAAAGATTATACTTTGCCCTCAGTATCCCTTTTTCTACGGGTTCTGGAGTTTGATTGTACGAAATCAATCCTTTGACTCCCTTTATTTTTTTAGGCAATTTATCGAGCCCGAGTGCGCGCCTCTTGACTTCTAGGATTGAATCTAACCTAATACTAGTTCTTTGGCCTAGTCTACGAGGTTTCCTTCCTCCTCTCAGAGCCTTCTCCTTGGTTTTTCCACCACATTCTATTGCTTCACTAGATTGAGGACGATTATGACAACGAAGGTGAGGTGTTTCTTGCCCACATTTCAAGCATATTCTAATCCCCATCTCAATCCTAATCCCTCCCTTATTTGCCGCTTGACTGAGGAGTCTCTGAGGTCCTCCATAATCACCTATGGGAAATAGAGCATGAACCATTGGTTTCATTTCACGCCTAGATGCTTTCTCTGGTCTACCCATCCTAGAACCAACTCTCGTCGGAGCCGAATCTTCCCAACGCAGTTGTGATAGATTCTTGACCAACCATAGACTTCTATCGGCTTCATGACTATCAAGGAGTTGATAGGCGGCTATCAGGGCCTTTGAATCAGGTGGCCCTGAGTCTTCAATTACAGCCGCAGCAGTGTCTCCAACTTTCTCAGTTTCTTCAATATTCAATCCCCGCTGGCGGGCAGCAGTCTCCGCTCTGATTCTCTCAATAGAGCGCTGCTGCTCTAATTTAGCAAGACGTTTTTCTTCTTCTTCAATTACAGCAGTCGCTTGTCGAATACGTGTTACGCGCTCATCAACATGAGGCAACGCTTCCACACTAAGAACAACACGATTACTATCTATCTTCAATCCTAATCCTTCAATTAGTGCCTCCCAATGATGAGGTATGATGATGTCATCGTTGGAGTGATGGTGTTGAATCCCAAGAACCATCAAGGATGATTTGACCACACCATGCTCGTGTACCTTAGTCCATCTAGGCCACTGCCCAGTAGATGGTGTATCTAGACCAATATTCTCTATGTTCTGATTAGGTTTCCAACCCGATGCAGCCCCCTCTAGAATTAATGCTTGATTATTGATTTGTCCAGTAAGTAAAGCCTCAATTAGAACAGATGTGAATGATAGAGGTAAATCTGACCACCACAGATTCCAAGGCGGAGGTGGGGAAACTCCAAAATTAATACAGATAGATTTTGTTTGAGTCCAATTTAGAGACAATGAACGCAAATATCTGTTCCAATCCCTACGCCTCCTCAATCGATCTAAAGCAGGCTCGCCACCTCTGCTGATAGCTCCGTTGAAGGGTAAACCGGGGGGGAGGATATTTCGGTTAACCCCAAGAATCTCAGCGAATTGTTCAACTTTTGTTGGCAAATCAATTGATTCGGCGAGATCAGCAGCCCACCAGTCCTTATTGTATGCCGAAGGAACCAATTCCTTGTTATTCTCTAGAAATTCTCCAAATCCAACTAATATTTCTCCTGAATCCCAAATTGAGAGAACCTCTTTTTCGATATCATGCCATTCTTCAATAGTATCAATCCTGTGATATGACCCATCATTCAGTAAAACGGTGGGTCCTTCAACATCTGTTGTTGGGGTTACTGCTGCAGCTTTCCCCGGCCTCTCGACTTTCATTTGAGTTCCAACCGCGAGGAAACCTCCCATCGCTTCCATAGAGACTGGATTAATTCCAGCAGCGGCTAGGCCTGATGCCCTGCTTCTTCCATATCGTAGTCTGAATGCCCCTGGTTCTCCAGGTTCTCCAAATACAGGTCTGCCCGCAATAACATCGTCAAGGAAGCGATCATTTTTCGGGATAATTCGGCGCTTGAATGAATCCTTATTTTCATCCTTTGTTTTTCCTTTGGAAGCGAATCCTGCAATGAATTCCCATCCTGGAATTTTCAGTCTTTCAGTGTGTTTCTGAATCTTTGGGGCCTTCAAACAAAGGCCTTCTCCAATAACAAGCATCACACCGCCTCTAACTCGTGCCCCCTCTATGTTTCGAACTTCCTTGTAACCAGAACATTCGATTTGTTCTGTTGCTTCTCCGTTAATCATCACAGGACAGGCTCGGACGATAATTTCGATTTCTTCAGGTGGTGGTTTGTATTGTAGTCCAGATCTATACAATCCGAATTCTTCTTTCACACGTTCAACTTCAGGTGTGGAGGGTATGTATCGGTTGAGCCCTAATTCCCTGCGCACCATGTCACCAATTAGTACGCCAAGAGCCTGTGCTGTGCCTCCTGCCGCACGAATCGGGCCACAGAATTCGATTGATAGGAACTCAGTTCCGTCTTCGTTATTCAAAATCTTCACATCCCCGATGCCTTCCAAGGGTGCTACTAATACTGCCTCTGTCAGAACAGCTAATCCTACTCGAAGCCCAGTATCAATTGATTTTTTGACATCGGCGGTTAGTGCATGCATTCTCTTAGCCACATCCACAGCAACTTGGATTGAGGCATCCTCTCTGTCGACGCGTGTCAAAAGTTTTCGAAGATCATCTTGAATCTTAATCGGCTCCTGTTCAGGCGATGGTTTGAGATAGTCTTCCAGCAGTTTCTCAGTCCGACTAGCTAGATCTGCAGCGCGAGGGATTTCAACAACCTCTGCGAAATCCAATCCCTTTTTTCGTGCTTCTCCAGCGACTCTGTAAGCCTCTTCCGTGTGGCTCTCTAACCACTCATGATAAGCATTCATTTCGGTAGTGAGTCGTTCTTCATCAACGACAATCTCTACCGGCTCTTCAATCATCATCTCGCATACGCTCCGCTGCTGAACATTCGACGACCGCACGCGACCGTCCAAGAACCTTCATACTCAAGCGGTTCAAAGACCCGCTAATCAATAACCAACAGTGCGAACCTTCATTCCACTCCTGTTAGCCCGCATTGAGTGGAGACATGTCTACTACAGTTGAAGAAGCCCGCAACCGTCTCATAGATTGTGTTCGAGACCTAGCATACCTCCACTCACCTGAGGAGTTGTTCACACTCGCAAGTGGCCGACAAAGCCCACATTTCTTTGACATGAAACCAGTCATGATGAATCCAGAGGGCGCTCATTTAATTGGTGTCTTACTTCATTCGGAAATAGAGAATCTGGGGGATATCAATGCAGTTGGCGGATTAGAGTTGGGCGCCGTCCCTCTAGCTGGCATTGCCATAGCAAAGGCGCCCAGAGGCTCTAATCTACGAGGATTCATGGTTCGTAAAGAGGCGAAAGGAAGAGGCGGGAGAAAAACGGGCAATCCTCCCGGAATTGAAGGCTCAACTCTGAATAAAGGGGATCGAGTGGTACTTTTGGAAGATGTGACTACTACTGGAGGCTCTGCATTGAAGGCAGCAGGAAGACTGACAGATATGGGGTGTG
>Ga0187827_10001436_pt1 | contig 35093 bp, 27 predicted proteins | sample ETNtaG_39_FD_167969 | JGI IMG/M metagenome (GOLD analysis project Ga0187827, IMG submission 167969) | Marine microbial and viral communities from oxygen minimum zone, Eastern Pacific Ocean - ETNP2014_SV_150_PacBio MetaG (Illumina Assembly) | ecosystem: Environmental > Aquatic > Marine > Hypoxic...
GCTTTTTTGTCCGCTCTAGTTGACAACTGTCCAGCGATTGAGTTCTTCTTGGTGGTCAGATGAAGACTCGTTTCCCGAAGAATTTCCGTGGTTGTCTTCTCGCTCCATAGCAGATTCATCTACAAGCGCAATATAGGCGCCATCGTTGACAAAGAGGCTTGCTTTTGTCTGTGCGATTAGCTGTAAAATGCCATCAATATTTCCAATAGCTTCCATAGAATCATCCCAGACGTAGTAGCGAGTTTCATCTGTTGCGAAATCGCTGTCAGGTTCAAATTCGCTAGAGCCCGCAGTGCCGCCCGCCCCGATTCCGCGAGCCGAGGATGTTGTCACCGGGTCCTGTTGGAGGATTTCCAACGCATCAGGAAGACTTAAGCCCGAGATGCTTGAAGCAGAACTACCCCCTCCCTTGCACGAGAATGCGAAGCAAAGGATGAGAGAAAAGAGGAATAGGAAGAAATTTTTCATGCCCTTAGATTAGCAAATTATTCTTGGAAAGGGATGCGGAATTAAGGGTCTTTCCCGAAATATTTGAAGGCATTGGCTGGGCAGGGCAGAAGCTCTGCCAAATACCTTATGTTGGCTTTTTGCGCCACAGGAGAAGTCCTGTAATCAAAGGATTCTGTCACCAACTCTGCTGGCCCCCGCAAGTGTGGCGGATAAGGTTGTGGTGCAGACTGTTGCGATTATTGAACAGTCATTTGAACTGCATCAACTCCCGCTCTGGATTGGGGTCCTGCTCGAATTGTTAGGCGAGTGTGGAAGACCGGCTTCGGTGTATTTGTAGGCGCATTTGTGCTAAATGTATGCTTCTTCCAAGTAGGAGAAAGTTGAACTTGCCAAGTTTGAGTTTGCAATGGGCTCGTCCACATTTTTTGATCTCGGAAGTCAATTGTCACTGAAGCGGTATCTGCACTACTCTCTCCACGTAACCAAAGCTTAACATCCACAAGGTCGCCATTTGAAACTGGATTCGGCTGCTGAATAGTCCCTCCATTTTCTAGCAACACTAAGTATTCCCCATGTTTTGCGTTCTGCGGGGATCTGATGCGCTTGGCCAAGGGATTGTGTGCTGCGTAGCGCCATCCAAAGCCGCCAAAGGGAGCGCTTGTCTCAAAGCTACCATTCGCTACATCTCCGTTGCGGCCGTATCCGCTTGTGATGTCGCTAGCTTGAGAATTCCAGCCCATTACTGTTTCGAGGTGGCCGACAAGATAATCAGCCATCCCCGCATGGTCTGTTTCACATCCATGCCACTGCTCGAAAACCCAAGGAAATATTGCCCACGACATATTGGGGTCGTTTCTGGAAACGATTACGTCTTCGATGTAGTTTGCTGTCTCACTGTAATCCCATCCGAAACCGTTAAACAACATGATGTGGGAATTCGGGTGGACTTGACGAAGGTCATCTAAGAAGTTCTGATAATCTTTTTTAATTCGAGAGACTGATTTCCATATATCGTTTGCGCCAAGGTTAACCACGACAACATCGGGTGTATAGCGATTGAAATCCCACTTAGGATTCGATACCCCATATCTCATGCGGTCATACTTGGAGTTGATTCCGCTAATGGTCTCTCCGCTTATACTAATATTGTGATATTCGGCATTGAAGCGTCTTGCCGTAATACCGGCATAGGTGAATTCGCACCCTTGTAGTTCATTTTGTCCTTTATTCTCTTCGTGTTCAAGTGAATAGCCTGCAAGATTGGAGTCTCCATAAAATTCGATACGTCGAGTGGGCGGAGGGGGAGGAGAGGAAATTCCAGCGCCACCAACTCCAGCGAAACCAAAAAAAGTAGTTTCACTTCCGAAATATGTTTCTTTGACAACTCGAACATGGTGTTGCCCTGATGATAATGAGTGGGCCAATATTATTTTTTTCATTCCACCAGGCGAGACCTCCATTTTCTTTGAATTGAGAATGTCATGGTCAATAATTACACGGTACCAATTACTTTGCGTGCCAGCGTCAATCCCAATTCCTACACCTGTACCTTCAAAGTTCATGGATACAGAGGAGCCCTGCCACTCGCACCACGGTGATTTTGGCGCAGAATGGTCCCAGCGACCGACATAGACAAGATTTGGGTTGTCTGGAAGAGCTAGCCAGTCCCAAGAGTGTGCTGGGTGAAATCCTGGAAGAGTTAATGCCAGAGCTAAGAAGGATGAGCTGAACATTGATTTATAAGGCGACCGGGAAGTGTTTTTGCATATATTGAGATTAGCAAAAAATTTTAGAAAGTGCGGGTAGAGTTAAGTGTTTTTCAAATATTTTGCGACGCGATTGTGGAGTAGTTTCTGCAGAATACCTTAATTGAGATTTCTCCGGCAAAGGAGAAGTCCTGTAATCCCTGCTCCCCAGAGAAGGCTGCTAGCAATGGTGACGGCCCACTCTAGTAAATCAGGAATCCCTCCCCCCCAAGAACTCATGATGTTCGCAGCGGGGAAAAGCAATACATTTGAGGCGGTCTCTCCTATCTTGGAGATGAGGGAAGGCTCCCAGTTTGGGTCATCGAAATGCCCCAGTGATTCTAAAGATGCAAGTAAAGCCCCAAGAGTAACGACAAAGTGAAGGCCTCCCCATAAGAGTGTTCTTTTTAAGAAGGTTAGGTTGATTATTTTCATTTTTTCGTGGCGGAGATAAACAGAAAAAACTCACACTTTTCTAATCAGTCCTAGCTCCTCAGCATGTGGGCGAAGGGAGTCAATCAAGAATTGGATATGTTCTCGAAGCTCGACGCCCAATAATTCGCAACCAGCGTGTACTTCTTTTCGGTCAACCCCCGCCGCAAAGCGCTTATCTTTTAGTTTTTTCAGAACACTTTTCGGAGTAAGCGTTGCGATGCCTTCTGGGCGCACAAGCGAACATGCCCCAATAAACCCCGTCAATTCATCGCAAGCAAGGAGAGCTCTGTCCATTTGGGTTTCGTAGGGGACTCCCCATGAAGTGTGGTGGGCAGAGATTGCGTGCGCTAAGGAGGCCTCTTCTCGACTCCGAAGCCAGTCAACAATGCGCTGCGGGTGCTCGGATGGCCACTTCTCATAATCAGCATCATGAAGGAGGCCTGCTAGGCCCCAAGCCTCTTCGTCTTTGTCGCCTTCACCATAGTGATGGGCAGCGGCACGCATTGAAATTTCTACCCCAAGCGCATGCCTGAGGAGGGCTTCCGATTCTGTCCATGAACAGAGATGTTTCCAAGCTTCGTCACGCGTGAGATTCATGATGGCGGCATCCTATAGCCTTCTTAACGAGAAGCCGAATTTCCCCTCAGATCTTTCTGGCCCCATCCTTTTCAGGGAAACTAAGGTTTTAGGCGAATGAAACTGAGTCGATAGATGTCAGCATTTGAAGCGTGAGCCCAGAAATCTAGAGGGTTTACATTGATTGAAATTGGCTGCAGAAAAGGGAGTAGGGGTTTTGAGCGCAGGCGCCGAGGAGGGTTTAGGATGTCGGTCCCCATGAAGATGGCCAACCGGCCAACAATTCACGAATTCCATGATTTCTTCCCTTCCCATCTTTCTCAGTTCAATATTGCTTGGGGCATTCCAGTTGATGCCGTCCGAGGAACCGCCTTTATTGAAACTTCTCTCCGATGAAATCGACTATTCCATGGAGAACTTGACTTCCGAAGACGGCACGAAGCCCTACTTCCTTTCCTATAGTGTTTCGGACGTCGCGAGTTCAGTAATCCAGGCAAAGCTTGGTGCAGTTTATGCAGATGACCAGAGACGTGCTCGCGTCTTGGATTTGGATTTGCGAGTTGGCAGTCATCAGTTAGACAGTAGTCATCCTATTCGAGGTCGGGGAGGTTTCGGAGGTCGGGGAGGTTTTTCTGGGTTTGGTGGTGGCGCTGAAATTGCAATCGATGATGACCCCAGTGCAGTTCGTTTTGCGCTTTGGCAGGCGACTGGTAATGCTTTTGATAATGCGAACGAACGGTATCGACAAGTCAATGCAAACCTTAAGACGATGGTGGAAGAAGAAAATCAGGCAGCAGATTTTTCTAAGGAGGAGCCAGTTCGCTGGATAGAGGAAGAGATTTCAGTTAACTTGAATCGCAATGAGTGGGCTAGCCGAGTCCAAAGAGTTTCCGCCCTTGCAAGGTCTTACCCTCTGATTTTCAGCTCATCTGTCTCAGTGGTAGGTACGGCTGAAAACCGGTATATGGCAAGTAGCGAAGGAACTCAGCTGAGAACAGGCCGAAAGCTTTTACGCGTAGTCGTCTCTGCTGGCACCCGCGCTGACGATGGCATGGATTTGGAGCAGTCGTATATTTTTAATGCTGCGAGCGAAGATCGGCTTCCCACCGAACAAGAGATGATTGTGGCTTTTCGTGCAGTTCTTGAACAAGTGATGGCCCTGAGAGAAGCACCCTTGGTTGAGCCGTACACTGGACCAGCGATTTTGCTGAATCGAGCTAGTGGAGTTTTCTTCCATGAGATTTTCGGCCACCGCATTGAAGGGCATCGGCAAAAGGATGTCAATGAAGGCCAAACTTTTACCAACATGATTGGAGAACCTGTTCTTCCAGAGTTCTTAAGCGTGGTTGATGATCCGACTCAGGCTCGCTTTGAAGACATCGATATGCGTGGTTTCTATCGCTACGATGATGAAGGAGTCCCCGCGCAGCGTGTGGAGCTTATTAAAGATGGAGTCCTGAAGACCTTTTTGATGTCGCGCTCTCCTCTTCCCGGTTTTGACCACTCGAATGGTCACGGTCGCCGTGAGCCGGGGAACTCGGTAGTCTCTCGCCAGGGGAATTTGATGGTGGAGTCCAAAAAGCAAGTCCCATTTGAGGGGCTTCGAGAGATGTTGGTAGCAGAGTGCAAGAAGCAAGGGAAACCTTACGGATTTCTGTTTGAAGACATTTCTGGAGGATTCACGATGACGGGCCGTGGGGGACCTCAAGCCTTTAAAGTGTTGCCCATCATTGTTCGCCGTATTTGGGCTGATGGTCGTCCTGACGAGCTCGTTCGTGGCGTTGACATCGTTGGAACGCCCCTCTCCTGTTTTTCAAAAATAATTTGCACTGGCGATGATACGGATGTTTTCAATGGAACTTGTGGTGCAGAATCCGGATGGGTTCCAGTAACTGCGACTTCACCAAGCATCCTTGTTGAAGAGATTGAAATTGAGAAGCGGGAACGCTCTCAGGAACGACTTCCCATCCTGCCTTCACCCATTCTTGACCCTAAGAACTAATGTTCACAACTCTCCTTTTCCTTTTCCCCCCTGCAATCTTTGTCCAGGATAACGACCCCATTGTCCGTGCCTTGATCGATGAGTTGGAGCGTTCTCAGACTCTTGTGCTTGATGACATGCCTGCTCCTTACTATGTTCAATATTCGGTCAATGATGTGGAGACTTGGCAAGCGGAGTTCACCTTTGGTGGGATGACTTCCTCTTCCACGGACCACTCCTGCTCATTGACGACGGATGTCCGAGTCGGTTCTTGGGAGCTAGACAATTCCAATGCAGGAAGCGGCGGTTTTGGTGGTTTTGGTGGTTTTGGCGGTGGTAGGCGTGGTGGTGGCCGTACTAGTGGCGGTTCTGTTTCGTTGCCTGAAGACCATGACTATGACGCCATTCGTCATGCGACTTGGTTAGCTACCGACGCCGCTTACAAGCGTGCAATTGAAGACTATTCTGATAAGAAGGCAAGTGTTGAGGATTCTCGTGGGCCTGATCGGCCTGCCGATTTCACTCCTTCTGAGCCTGTTGTCCAGCTTGCGCCCCTCCAGGCGATTACTCTCAGCCTTTCTGATTGGGAGAAGACCCTCTCTTCGGGAGCTTCGCTGACAAACAGGATGAATCGTTACCCGCAAGTTGTTGACGGCAGCTTTCGTATTTCTGCAAATGCAACCAATCGCTATGTAGTTAATTCCGAAGGGACACGAGTACGGCATGGCGATGTTCAGTATCAAGCACGCATTTCTGTGACTGTTCAGACACCCGAAGGCCTCCGGATTTCTGATGAGTTCCGCGAAATTTCAACAGATCCACGCCTGCTTGGCTCGCCAATTCTCCGAAAGAGGCTTGAGAATTTAGTCGAGGGACTTACGGCAGCCTCGGAAGCGCCACTATTAGATGGTTATACCGGCCCAGTTCTCTTTGACGATGCTGCTGCTGCTCAGTTGTTTCACGCCTTACTTGCTCGTGGGATTGCAGCCCAACCTGGCGAAGCTGGTGGCGGACGACGCCGGTTTTCTGGTGGAGAGAATCTGGAGCGTATGGTGGGGAAACGACTGCTCCCTAAACCGTTTTCGGTTTGGGATGACCCAACGGTTTCAAGAATTCCTTTAGATGGCGGACAGGGTCCCCACATTTGGGGCCATTACCTTTTTGACCAAGAAGGTGTCGCTCCCCAAAAAGTTGAAATAATCAAGGAAGGTAAACTGGAGGCTCTGCTCATGGCGCGAACACCTACTGCGAAGCATTCAGGCTCGACAGGTCATGGGCGTTCTGGCCGGGGCGGTTCCATTCGCGCAACTATCGGGAACTTGTTTGTGCACTACGAAAACGGCTTAAGTTCAGAAGAATTGAAGGAAGCTTTGCTCACAACTGCAGAAATGAGCGGTCTTGATTATGGGCTTCGCATTTCAACACTTGCCCCTGGGATGGCGAGCATGATGTCTGGAGGCAATATGCGAGACATACAGGCCTTTTTTAGGAATCGGCGTGGCGCTCGTGGCGGAAGTCAGAGCCCATTAGGTGACCCCCTCTATGTGTACAAAGTATATGTGGAAGATGGGCGTGAAGAACAAGTGCGCGGATTGGAGTTTGACTCCGTTTCGGTGAGCACTTTGCGCGATATTTTGTTTGCGGGAAGTGAGCAAATCGTTTGGAGTCAAGGAGGCTCCTCTTCTTCGTCCATCATTGCGCCCCCAGTTTTGTTTGAAGAACTCGACCTCTACGGCATCGAGGATGACAGCGGGTCGGAGTCGAAACTTCCTGCACCGCATGCACGTGAGAAGTAGAGTCTTTGGTGACCGATAGTCTCTAGAACATTTCTAGCAAGGCCCGTTAGAAAGCGGGTATTCTGGACTAATAATCATGATTTCATGTCCTCTAATACTTTCTCTTTTTGCGCTCTCTGTAGAACAAGATTATCGCTGGGTTGATGCGCATGAACTTATCGTTGAAGGGCAAGGTTGGGAAAATCTTGAGAGTCCCTTTGACCGTCTTCCTTCCAAGTCAAAAGGTGTTGTTCGGGATCCAGTTTGGAGACTTTCTAGGGATTCTTCTGGTATAGCCGTTCGTTTCTCCACGGACTCTTCGTCGATTGGTTGCCGTTGGGCACTCATCGATTCTTCGCTCGCGCTCCCGCATATGCCAGCTACTGGCGTGAGTGGTGTCGATCTTTATGTCCGCGATGATGAAGGTGAATGGCGTTGGCTGGCCTGCCCGCGTCCGAATAATCAAAATATGACCGCGACGCTGATATCTGGTTTGCCTGTGGGGTCGCGAGAGTTCATGCTTTATTTGCCTTTATATAACGGGGTGAGCTCTTTAGAAATTGGAGTTGAAAAGGATGCAACTCTGAGGCCGGGCTCAGAACGTCCCAAAGGAAAGACGCGACCTCTTGTTTTTTATGGAACGTCGATTACCCAGGGAGGATGTGCATCTCGGCCTGGAATGACTCATGTGGCCCTGCTGGGTCGAAAAATGGATATCCCTGTGATAAATCTTGGTTTTTCGGGAAACGGGACTATGGATATTTCGATGGCTGATTTGCTTGTCGAGATTGATGCGGAGATATACATCATTGATTGTCTTCCCAATATGAATGGAAATGAAGTTAGAGATAGAGTTGTTCCTTTTGTCGAGCGCATTCGAGAAAAGCGTCCCCGTGTTCCCATTCTCCTTGTAGAAGATAGAACTTTCTCAAATTCGTTTTTACGGCCGAAGTCTCAAAATCGCCACAAATCATCTCGTGCGGCTTTGCGTGAAGGGTTTTCAAAGTTGAGTCGCGATGGGGTAGAAAATCTTTACTACCTTGAAGGGAAGGAGCTTCTTTTGAACGAAGACACCGTGGATGGATCCCATCCCACAGATCTAGGATTTGTTCGACAAGCAAGCGTCATGAGAAAAATATTGAAGAAAATTTTGGTTTCGAAATGATTGAGCCCTCCACTCGATTTCTTGGTTAGGTATGATGTCTCAAAGAAAATGATTTTTTCTCTGGCCTTTTCTTTCTTTCAGATTTCAGACCTTTCCCGTCGCTGGGAGGACGCGATTCCAAAGGCGTCGGCGCATGTTCTTCAAGCTGTTTCGGAGGGGGAGGGGCCAGGCATCAGCGTTGCTGTTGGGCAAGGCAAGCATGTAATATGGGCTGCAGGTTTCGGCTATGCAGATATTGAAAATAAACTAAGTGTTAAGCCAAGCTCGCTTTTCCGTGTTGGTAGTGTTTCAAAGACTCTGACTGCTTCGGCATTGATGCGATTGTGGGATCAGGGAAAGGTGGACATCGATAGGTCTTTGAGGAGCTATGTTCCGCAATGGCCCGAAAAACATTCCAGCTTTAGCACTCGCCAGGTTGCAGGACATTTGGCGGGCGTTCGGCACTATAAAGGAGTTGAGTTTTTAATGAATCAATCCTTTCCGTCTATCTCATCGAGCATGGAGATTTTTCAAGACGACCCATTGGGCTCTGTTCCAGGGACTACGTACAGCTATTCAACTTACGGATGGACGCTCGTGTCGGCTGTTATTGAAAAGGTCGGGGAGAAGCCCTTTTTGGAGGTTATGTACGAGGAGGTGCTCAAGCCCCTTAAATTAGAAAACACAATCCCTGATTGTGTCGATGAGGAAATTTTGGAAAGAGTTTTGTTCTATCAGGGTCGAGACTCTAAGTTCATCCTCACCCCTGAGGTTGATAACAGTTACAAATGGTCGGGGGGAGGTTATTTGTCTACCCCCTCGGACTTAGTTCGTTTTGGACTCCACCATTTGGAGCCAGGGTACCTGAGCAAAGAAGCGCTTGGCCAACTCCATACGAGCCAACGTACGGTTAAGGGAAAAAAAACGAATTACGGCATCGGATGGAAAATGGGCAAGCACAAGCGTTTGGGGGCTTGGGTTGGGCACTCTGGTGGTTCGATCGGAGGCACAACGATGTTCCTCCTGTTTCCAGAGAAGGAGATTTCTGTTGCGGTGGCCATTAATAACAGTGATGGCCCGGCCCGCTCATTGGCATTTTTGATAGCCCAGGAGTTTTTTCCGGTTTCGCAAGGCGATGCTCCCTCTACTCAAATGAGATAGCTTAATCGGACTGAAGTCCCAAGGATTTCATTGGTTCTCGAGAACTTCGAGACAGCCTTCCGGGTTTTCCCAGAACTGCTTTGGACAGTTTGGGCAACAAAATCCGATCACCTTCTCTTCAAAGACGATGGAGTATTGAGGGTCAATAGGTTCCCCAGTTATTGGGCAGAAACTGTTCATTGGCTCGAAAGGGCTTGTAGGGATGCTCGGAGATTTACTTTCCCCAAAATCTACCTTCAAGCGCGGAAGTGAAGTGCGAATTTGAAGAATTCCTTCAGGCGTGCATTGGGTATCCCAAAGCCAAACTTGATTGAGGCTCGGAAAGCTGCGGAGAGTTGGCAGGATTGCATCTGTTATTTCTGAGCCCACCAGATTGATTGAGGTTAGTTTTTCACTTCCTGATAGTTCCTTCAAGCCCTTATCCGTAATTCCTGTTCCTCTTAAATCTAACTTTTGAAGTTCAGGCATCTGGGCAAGCAAAGGAACAATTTTGTCAGAAATCGACGTCCTTGCCAGGGAAAGCTCTACGACCGAAGGAAGGACTGGTGAAAGCAGTTTGATTGCTAGGTTGTCATTAACCGTCTCGGCAGGTGCGGCAAAGTCCACCCAAAGCCCTTCGCTGCTTTTGGATAGTTTTTGAACATGTACCAAATGCTCCCGCAGGGTTTGGATGGCATCCTCCGGCAAGGCAGGGGATTGCTCTGGTTCACTTGAAGTGAAATCTTTTTCCGGCGCTTCTGGGAGAGTAAAGTCCTGCCCTATTTCGAAGTTGTCTTCGAAAGGAAATCCAGAATGGGCCCAAAGTTCAAATAGCTTAGTCTGTGTTTCAGTAAGTTGCCGTTTTTTTTCTGGCGGCATATGGTCTTCGTCATCCAAGGGCAAGTGCAGTCGAACAATTACTTCACTTTTCAATGGGTCACTAATTTCCAGAATGGGACCACTTTCTCCCCCTTGGAGAATCCACTCAGGGGTATCGAGGCGAAGCTCACCTTTCTGCTTGCGGGCGCCATGGCAAGAACCGCACCTTGCTTCTATCAAGGGGCGTATGTGGTCTGTGTAGGATGCAGTTGCGGTTGGCGATTCTTCAAAAGAGACCTCAGGAAGTGCTGACTCAAGAGGTTCCCATAAAAAGTCCTCTCCATGTGTCATGATGCCGCCGAAATGACCTGCAGGGAGAATGGCAAGGGCTAGCAAGTACAAAGTTCTTCGGTAGCGTTGCACTTGATTTCTTACATGAAACCAGAAACAAAGAATGCTGCCTGCAGCGATTGCAATACCTAGTCGCTCATGCCATTCCAGGACCCAGTCTTCACCGTAACTTGGCTCTTGGTGAAGGAACCACCCAGAAGTTGTTGCCAATAGGATGGACAAGGTTCCAAGGGAAACCCAGAGCCTTGGTGCAGGCTGTTGGCGCCGGATAGCCCCGAGGATTTCCACCACAGTTAGGCCTAATACAATTCCAATTGGTAGATGTACGAGCAAGGGGTGAAAGCGACCCAGTACGGCAAGGATTTCTGTCGTGTTCATTAGGCCAAAAGGGGAGTGACTACATGGCCAAAGACATCGGTTAGGCGCATATCCCTTCCCTGGGCGCGATAAACGAGTCGCTTGTGGTCAAATCCCAAACAATGTAAGAGGGTTGCATGAAGGTCATGGACGCTTACCGGGTTTTCCGTAATGTTGTAGGAAAAGTCATCTGTTTTTCCATAGACGATGCCTGGCTGGATACCTCCTCCCGCCATCCACAAACTAAAACAGCGTGGATGATGGTCACGGCCATAATTCTTCGCAGTGAGCGTGCCTTGACTATAAACCGTTCGGCCAAATTCGCCTGCCCAAATCACCAAGGTGTCTTCTAAGAGCCCGCGTCGTTTCAGGTCCAAAACGAGTGCGGACTGAGCTTGGTCAACTGCTTTGCATTGCGCACTAATTTCTTTTGGAAGATTGTTGTGCTGATCCCATCCACGCATATAAAGCTGGATAAATCGCACACCGCGCTCAGCCAAGCGGCGAGCCATCAGGCAGTTTGAGGCGAAAGAGCCTGGATTGCGGACATCTTTTCCGTAAAGGTCTAAGGTGGCCTCGTCTTCTTTGCTGATATCAGTGAGTTCTGGAACCGACATTTGCATTCGATACGCCATCTCGCCTTGCGCAATACGAGTTTGGACTTCAGGGTCTAAGTTGCGTGAGTATTCCTCCTCATTAAGTTTGCTGACTAAGTCCAGCATTTCTCGACGATCCTCACGGGATACTCCGTCGGGGTTGTTGAGGTATAAGACAGAGTCTTTTCCCGAACGCAATTTGCAACCCTGATGCTCGCCACCTAAGAAGCCCGAGCCCCAGAAACGCGCCGAAAGAGCTTGCATGTTTCCGATACCCTGACTAATTAGTACGACAAATGCTGGAAGATTTGCATTCGCATTTCCTAAACCATAAGACATCCACGACCCAAATGACGGGCGGCCCGGTTGCTGGTTTCCAGTCTGAAAGAAAGTAATGCCCGGTTCATGATTAATCGCATCTGTGTGCATCGAGCGAACCAGACACATTTCCTTTGAGAGTGCGGAGGTATGAGGTAGCAACTCTGATAGCCAGATGCCGTCCTGATTGTTCTCGTGCCGATTAAATTTGTAAATTGAAGGCGCGAGAGGAAATCGAGTTTGGCCACTCGTCATGGTTGTTAAGCGTTGGCCCTGGCGGACAGATTCTGGCAAGTCTTTATCAAAGTATTCCTGAAGGCCTGGCTTGTAGTCAAACAAGTCCAATTGACTGGGTGCCCCTTCCATGTGCATGTATATCACCCTTTTTGCTCTTGGTCGGAAATGGGGGCCAGGTTCTGTTGGCTCGCTTGCTTGCAGATTGAAGGGGCTGGCAGAGCCTGAAGCCGAGAGAATTGACTGAAGGCCTAGGGCGCCTAGCCCGGCGCCAATGGAGCGAGCGCTAATGTCAAAAAATCGACGACGAGTTAGTAATAGATTTCGCTCTTGGAGAGGGTCAAGCGGAGAGGAGTAATCCATTCTTAGTTCTTTGAAATGACCTCGTCTAGAGAAAGGATGGCATTTGCGAGCATCGTCCAGGCAGCTAGGTCGGGCGCATCGTATTTGCTTGGCAAAGGTGTTTCGCCAACATCGAGAAGTTTCTCTGCGTTCGAAGGCGAGTCCTCAAAACGAGTCTTGAATGATGCTAGAGCATCCTGCAAATATTCTGATTCTTCGGGAGTCGGGCTGCGTCCCGTGCAGCGGGCGAACATTGCTCCTGGAGAAGACCCATTGGACAAAGAGTTCTGCGCTAGAGCGCGCGCAGCTTCCACAAATTGTTCATCATTCCAAAGTAAAAGCGCTTGGAGCGGCGTATTTGTGATGCCTCGGTTGACAGAGCAGAATTCTCTAGTAGGCGCATCAAGCGTCAACAGTGCTGGTGGTGGAGAGGCGCGTTTCCAATAGGTATATAGAGTGCGTCGCCACAGCTCTTCGCCCTCTCCTCGCTCAAAAGTGCGGGTGTTCGATTGTGGCATCGCAACTTCTTTCCATAAGCCTTCGGGCTGATAGGGCTTGACTGATGGCCCTCCGAATTTTTCACGCAGTAGACCAGAAATGTAGAGGGCTTGGTCTCTAATCTCTTCCGCGCCCAGTCTTCTTCTGGGATAGGCCCATAAAAGAGAGTTGTCCGGATTTTTGGAAAGCCCGTCTGGTTGGAATTTGGATGACTGCTGGTAAGTCTTCGAGGTCACAATCAGCGTAATAAGAGATTTGATGTCCCAGCCGCTTTCTCGAAATTCAACTGCCAACCAATCGAGAAGTTCTGGATGGCTTGGCCAAGCTCCACCTAGACCAAAGTCACTGCTGCTTGACACGATACCCGTTCCAAAAATCATTTCCCAAATACGATTCACAAAGACTCGTGCTACCAATGGGTTGTCATTGTGCACAAGCCAGTCCGCCAAGCCGCGCCGGTCTGAGTGGGAGCTTTCCGGAACTCTTCCCAGCGATGCTGGTACAGAACGAGAAACGGGTCGATTGTTGTCGGGCTTGTCATACTCGCCGCGCATGAGAACGAAAGTTGGTTTTGGCGTTTCCAGTTCCTTCATCACCATAGTTAAAGGGACTATTTCGCGTAATTCCTCCAGCTCTTTTTCGGTGGCGAGTTTGTTTTCGAGTACTTTTCTATAGGTAGGGGAGTGCTCTTTTCGCCAGTCACTTGCGATACTTTTGTTTAGATTTTCGACTCCTAGGTTTCTGATATCGTTTGAGACCAAGGCCCAGACGAGTGAATCGTTTAAAGCGATGTCCTCTTTGACGGGTTGGAAATAGAAGCCCCCAGTCCCACCAGTATTAATAATTTTTAAAACGAGAGAGTGTTCCCCTCTACTGAGGTTCAGGGTAAGTTTTTCTTGATCTGGAGCTGCTCCGCGGTCGATACGGTTTTCAAAAATCATCTTCCCGTCAAGAAAGACTTGAATGCCGTCGTCACTGCCGAGTGACAAGTCCCATTTTCGTTGGCTTGGGCTATAGATTCGTTTCCCTACGAAGCTAACAGTAGTGCCGGCGGGAAGTTGATTGTTCACGGCCCCATCAAGGAGATCTCCGCGGAAGACCCAGGTGTAGCTGTCCGGAGGATACTTTTTGTAGAGGTCAATGGATGCGTCTTCCTCTGGTCCAAAAATTGTGTCATATCCTGCTTCACCTTCTATTGGTTTGTAAGGCCAAGTGGCGTACCAACGCGAGTCGGCGACTGGGAGGTTGCGCAAGCCACCTGGGCTTATGGAACCAGCTGTTAGGCGGACTCTTCCCAGGACATGCTTCGCATAAATAGATTGGTAGTGGAGGCGAACTCGAATATCAGTCCCGCCATCAAAGCCGAAGGGTTTTTCGGTTAGGAGAAGGGCTGTCCTGCCACCTGGGGTCTTGTGTGCGTCTACAGCCCAGCCTATTTCCGTATCTGAATCCAGCAAATTGACAACATCAAAGTTAAGGTTCTCCTGTTCGTGGTCAGCCCAAGCCCAATCAAATTTGAGGTCTCTAGTTTGGGAAGGGTTACGAACTGAAGTGGCTTTAGCTTCAATAAAGGATAGAACCGCATTCCCGTTTCCAGGGCGTCCGATTCGGCCGAGGGGGAGAGTTTCGTCTTGCAAGGCCTCGAGCAAGATGAGCCGCTGGTTTTTTCCCTGTGTCCGAATAATGATTTCGTGTACATCCTTGTCTGGGTTTTCCCCAGATGCCAGGACAGATTCATCGCTTTGGATAGTGAGGTTTGAGCCGTTAAGAGAACTCGCATTTGTTGTTCGACACTTCGACCAACGAACTCCGTTAACCTGGTTGGCTGAAATTAAAAACTTTTCTAATCCTGAATCGTCCTTTTCGTTCGGAGCGTCAAGCTCAGCTTGAATTTTTTGTAGTTCTTTTTCTAGGCCCTGAATATTTAGTTCTTGCTCCTTAGTGGGAACTTGAATGAAGGGCTCGAAAGCTCTCTTGGGGTTTGGTAGCTGAGAATAAAGTCCTGGTTCCTCGTTCGAGTTAAAGTATGCGAAAAGAGAAAAATAATCTTCTTGGGTTACTGGGTCAAATTTATGGTCATGGCAGCGAGCACAATTTAGATTAAGTGCTAAAAATACAGAGCCCATGGTGTTCGTTCGGTCAGCCGCGTATTCCACTAAATATTCTTCGTCAATGGCACCCCCTTCATCGGTGATGACATGATTTCTGTTGAAGCCACTCGCTACTTTTTGACTAAGTGTTGCTTGGGATAACAAGTCACCGGCAAGTTGCTCCCTGAGGAACTGGTCAAATGGCATTCCATCCCGGAAGGCATCTAAAACCCAATCTCTCCACTTCCACATTTGCCTTCCCGCGTCCATGTGAATCCCATTTGTGTCGGCGTATCGGGCGGCATCCAGCCATGGGGTTGCCATTCTCTCAGCGTACCGGGATGCATAGGGCTCCGTGTACAGAAGGCTCTGCACAAGGTTCGAATAAGCTTGAGGGTCGTGATTTGAAAGGAAATCATTAGATTCGGATGGCGTTGGAGGGAGCCCTGTAAGGTCAAGGTAAAGACGTCGAACTAATGCTTCGTTCTCAGCGACTTCGTTGGGACTGATTGAAGACGCACTTAACTTCTCAAGAATGAACGAATCAATTTCATTCCTTGGCCATGGATGCGGGGAGCTTGGTACAGGCGGCTTTTCAGGAGGGACAAATGCCCAATGCGCTTCGTATTCGGCGCCCTGTTGAATCCAAAGTCGGATCTTCTCCAGTTCCTCATCGTTCAGGCGAGGCTTATGACTATTCGTCGGGGGCATAAACTCATCTGGATCATCTGAATTGACGCGTAGCCAAAGCTCACTTTCTCCAGGGTTCCCAGGGACAATCACGGCATATCCCCCGCGGTCTGCAGTGGCCTCCTCTTGCAAATCGAGTCGTAAATCTTCCTCCCGAGTTGAGGGGTCTCTGCCGTGGCACTGAAAGCAGCGGTCCGACAAAATTGGCCGAATATCTCTTCCGAAGCGAATTTTTTCGCTTTCCACTTGTGCCTGTGGGAAAGCGGTAAATACAAGCCCTGTGACTAGGCTTGAGAGGAGGATGAGGCGGATTGGCAACATCAGTGGAGAAACATCCTAGCGTAGCTCGGAACCCAAGAGTGAGGAGGGGGTAGAACGATTTGTGGGCCCAACGATGCACTGAATAGGACGAAGTAAATGGACTATAATGCTAACTCGAAGTCTCATATTTCGTAAATAGTTGGTGAGTCGAAATCTCTGGGACAATCCTGCAGTGATTAGAGAGAACCTGAAGCCAAACTTCTTCAAAGATAACGCATTGCTTGCGCAGTTTGCGCTGGTGGTGTCTTTTCTTTTCTCTTGTGTATTGCCAGAAGAAGTGGCTAAGGAAGTTGACGAAAAGGCATACGCAATCCTTGCCGAGCGTTCCGAGGCGATCTTTGGGGTCAGTAGCGATTTTCGTATAGAACCGCCTGAAAATAGCCTGCGGCAGCAGCTACTAAATGGGGATATTGCAGAGCTTGACGACCTTAATCTCGTGGGCTGCCTTGAAATTGCAGCAGAGAATAGTCGTGAATATCAATCGCGCAAAGAGGACCTTTATCGGTCTGTGCTTGCCCTCTCTCTAGAGCAATGGAATTATGGGCCGCAATTTGACCTTGATGTGAGCGCCGTATCCGCCGATGGAGACGAAACCGTTAGGGCAGGATTGGGTGTCAATAAGCTTCTTGGAAGTGGCGCAAATGTAATCGGTGCGGTGGGGGGAAGTCTGCTGAAAGTGGCAAGTGGTGGAGCAGGTTGGGACTCCTTGAGCGATGCCTCCTTTTCAATCACGCAACCATTGTTGGGAGGAGCTGCTCGTGAGGTAATTCGTGAACCCTTGACGCAGGCAGAGCGCAATTTGGTTTATGAAGTCCGTTCATTTGAAAGGTACCGGAGTACCTTTTCCTTAGAGATTGCAACGAAGTATTTTCAGCTTATCGAAACGATAGATAACGTTAGAAATGAGGAAGACAATTTCAAGGGTTTGCTTCTCCTTAGTCAGCGCAACCAGGCACTAGCAGAAGCTGGGCACTTGAGCGACATCGAGGCAGATGAGGCGAAGCAGGATACGCTTGAGTCCGAGAACCGACTTTTGGAATTGCGCGGCGGATTGAGCCAGCAGTTAGATAGTTTTAAGCTGTATTTAGGGTTGCCGATTGGTGTTGAGTTGGGACTTGTTCGCTCTAGCATGGAAGAGTTTGAAAATTTTGAGTCACACCTAATTAATCTTGGTGAAGATAAAGCAAATCAAATTGCATTCAAGGAGCGTCTGGATTATCTGAATCGCACTGATGCCACCTACGATGCAGAACGTAAAGTTCGAGTGGCTGAAGAAGCTTTGAAATCGGGTCTTGACCTGCAAGTCAGCACTGAGCGTTCCGATGGGGGTTCGACTAACTGGTCACGGAGCCTTTCTCTAGATTTGCCCATTCGCCGTGTCCCAGAGCACAACGCATATCGAGGTAGCTTGATATCGCTTGAGGCAGCGTATCGAAGCGAGCAGGAGATGGGTGACAGCATCATTGCGAGTTTGCGCGATGAATTGCGTAAATTGCTGAACACAAAGAAAAGTTACTTGATTCAGCTCAATGCAGTGGATCTTGCACAGCAGAGGGTTGAGAGCACGGACTTGAGTTTGGCCGCTGGGCGTTCTGATACACGCTCTGCGTTGGATGCAAGGCGGGCGCTTCTGAGTGCAAAGAATGCTCTTACTTCTGCCCTTGTTGATCGCCTTCTTGCTCGACTGTCTCTTTTGAGTGAGATGGGGTTGCTGAGAATTGGACCCAGTGGATTTGAGATAGAATCCGGCCAGATCGTCCCAGAAAATGAATCATGAATACGTTCATCTCGAAAAAACATTGGATAGAAATCTCGTTAGTACATTTGATTATTGTGCTAGCCCTCGGTTCTTGCGGCTGGTTTGCGGACTCTGGTGTCGGCAATGATGCTGGGGCTGCGGTCAGGCAAGGCCCGCTTACAGTAAGTGTTATCCAGCGCGGGAACCTATCCGCCAGAAACTCCGCAAAGATTACAAATAAGCTTGAGGGGGAATCTCAGGTTCTTTTCCTCATCGAGGAAGGCAGTGCTGTAACCAAGGGACAGCTTGTTGCGGAGCTCGATGCATCGGGGTTGATTAACCGTAAGCTTGAGCAGGAGATTAGGACTGGGAGTGCAAAGGCTGCGTTTGTTAATGCTGAGCAGGAGTATCAGATTCAAGTGAGTCAGAATGTGAGTGACATTGCTCGAGCCGAACAGAAACTCGAATTTTCTAAAACAGATTTGGAGAAGTATGTCGAGGGCGATTGGCCGCAACAATTGCAGAAGTCTGATGAGTCTATTGAGCTTGCAAAAGAGGAGCTCGCCCAGGCTAAAGATCGACTTGAATGGTCTCGCAAGCTTTATGAGAAAGGATTTTTAACAAGGACTGAATTGGAAACAGATGAGCTTCAGTTTAGTCGTAGCACCATCCTCCTACAGCAAGAGAAGAGAGCTAAAAGTCTTTCAATTGAGTATGACAATCCCAAGCAGTTGGCAGTTTTAGAAGCGGCTGTCACTGAAGCAGAGAGAGAGTTGGAGCGTGTAGAGCTTCAGGCGAAGGCCCGCATTGTTGATAAGCAGTCGACAATGCAGGCAGCGAAATCAATTGAAGTGTTTGAGGTTGAACGTTTGTCCAAACTTGAAAATCAGATTGGTAATGCGAAAATATATGCTCCTGAAGGGGGGATGGTTGTTTATTCCCGCAGTGAGGGCCGCCGTGGTAGCGAGAATAGTCTTGAAGAGGGGGCCATGGTTTATGAAAGGCAGGAGCTTATGACAATTCCTAGGACAGGTGGGATGTTAGCTGAAGTGAAGTTGCACGAATCTGTCTTAAAGAAGGTCAAGGTGGGCCAGAAGTGTCGAATTTTTGTAGACGCGATTCCAGGTGTGACTTTGCATGGCGAGGTAGATTTTGTTGCACTGCTTCCTGATAAAAATAGTTGGTGGGCAAATCCAAATCAGCGCTTATTTAGGACGCGAGTTTCGATTTCTGACGAAAATATTGACATGCGACCCGGAATGTCTTGTGCTGTCGAAATTATTGTCGCCGAAATAGCCGATACGACATACATGCCACTTCAGGCAGCGTTTACCCAGGAAGGAGAGGCAGTTTGTTTTGTCGACGGAAAGGCTGTAGAAGTTGAGCTCGGTCAGAGCAATGAAAAATGGATCGAAGTCCTCTCTGGAGTTAGCCCAGGAACTGTAGTTGCGCTTAGTGCGCCTACCGACTTTTTGACTTCTAATACACCGGAAACCAATAAGGGTGATGCGGACGAGAGTGAAAGGCAGGGGAGGGCTGGAGGCCCGCATTCAGGAGACTGATTAGTCTTATGGAGCTTATTGCAGAGTTGCGTGATGTCTCGCGCGTTTATCAGATGGGGGATGTCACTGTTCGCGCCCTTGATCGGATTAGCGTCCCATTTGGAACTGGAGAATACTGGGCCATTATGGGGCCATCGGGTAGTGGAAAATCAACTTTGCTGAATGTGCTTGGTTGTATTGACCGTCCAACTGGAGGTTCTTACTTTGTCGAGGAATGCAATACAAGCGACTTGGATGATGATGATTTGAGCAGATTGCGCGGCGCGAGCATTGGCTTTATTTTTCAGTCTTTCAATCTTATTCCACAGTTAAGTGTCCTCGAGAATATTATGGTTCCACTCCTATACCAGGATGGCTCCGCAAGTGATGGGCTTGCTAGGGCAGAAGCCTTGGCAGAGCGAGTTGGTCTTGCGGATCGGATTTTGCATAGACCTTCAGAACTCTCGGGAGGGCAGCAGCAGCGAGTAGCTATTGCCCGAGCTTTAATTAATAACCCAAAAATCATTTTGGCAGATGAGGCAACAGGAAACCTCGATTCTCAAACGGCTTCTGAGATTTTGGACATCTTTTCAGAGTTGAACTCTGAGGGAAAGACAATTCTTTTGGTCACTCATGAGGAGAGCATTGGCGAGCAGGCGCAGAGAGTTCTGTGTCTCAAAGACGGAAAGGTAGACCTTATCGATTAAGGAATCATTTATGATGCACTCTGCTTTTACACGTTCGATTCGTCTAGGAGTCAAAAGCCTCCTTTTGCACAAGTTGAGGAGTTTGTTGACGACTTTAGGCATTCTCTTCGGGGTGAGTAGCGTTATTGCGATGCTTGCAATTGGGGAAGGTGCAAGTGAAGAAGCGCAAGAACAAATCCGCCGGCTTGGTAGTCAAAATGTAATATTAAGAAGTGTTAAACCGTTGGAAGACAAAGTAAGCGGTCCAAGCTATAGCGCTAATGCTTATGGGCTGACTTGGCAAGACTTCGAACGGGCCTCGGAAACATTCCCTTGGGTTGAGAATTCTATTCCAGTGAAAAATATTGTGCAGGAGGTTCGTTTTGAGGACAAAGTAATTAATCCAAGGATTCTGGCAACAACTTGGGAATACCAGAATGTGACTGGTCGTATTGTGCATCGTGGCCGATTCATTAGTCAAGCAGACGACGACCTTGTGTCCAATGTATGTGTTATTGGTTATGAGGTTTCCCGCCTATTGTTTCCTGGGTTAGAGTCCATTGGCCAGAAAATAAAAATAGGGCCAGAATATTTCAAAGTTGTTGGGGTGATTCTGCCTCGTGTCCCACTCTCTGACGATCTTCCCGAAGTTGACACTTCAGTAACGAGTGAAATTTTAATTCCATTGACTACCGGCCGCCGATGGTTCGGTGATATGACTATTAAGATTCGAAGCGGGAGCCGAGAAATGGAGCAAGTCGAATTAAATGAAATTGTTCTCTCTGCTCGTTCTCCTTCTCATGTTTCGTACATAGCTGCTGCAAGTAGGGAGATGCTGGCCCGGAACCACAAGCAGAATGACTATGAGATAGTTGTTCCGCTTGAGCTTCTTGCGCGGGCTGAGGAGACTAAGCGAATTTTTAATATTGTCCTCGGTTGCATAGCTTGCATCAGTTTGCTTGTCGGAGGCATTGGAATTATGAACGTTATGCTTGCGACTGTCACAGAGCGCACTCGCGAGATTGGGATCAGGCGCGCTCTTGGCGCGAGACGCTATCACATCATGTTGCAGTTTTTGGTTGAGACAGTCGTTTTGTCGGTTGGCGGTGGAATCTTAGGGATTTTACTCGGGGTGTCGATTCCCGCTTTTGTCGAATATTTTGCGGACATGCGTACTATTGTTACATTTTCCGCGCCTATTCTTGCTTTTGGGATTTCCGTTTCGATTGGTCTAGTCTTTGGACTATATCCTGCTTGGCAGGCAGCCAACTTGGACCCCGTTGAAGCTCTTCGCCACGAGTGACAGAGCCCTCTTGCCTTTATTTGGAGAGAGCAAGAAGGCCACCCCCCCAATTTTTGATTTCCTGTTACATTGGTTTTGCTTTGAATAAGTCCATTCCCCTCCTCGCATCACTTCTGCTTTTCTCCTCTGTCGGGTTTGCCCAAACGACCTGGTATGTCGACCAAGGTGGGGCAGGAGATTTCACTGCAATTCAGGATGCGATTGCTGATGCCAATGTCCTCAATGGAGATGTCGTCGTTGTTCGGGATGGTCTTTATTTTGAGAACATCGATTTCTTTGGAAAGAATCTCCACTTGAAAAGCGAACATGGTCCTTCTGCGGTAACAATTGACGGCTTCCAAAGCGGGTCAGTCGTTACATTCCAGAGCGGTGAAGGGAGCGACGCTATTTTGGAAGGGTTTCGGGTTACGAATGGACTCAATTGGGACGGTGGCGGCATTTCCATTATGGCTGATGCGAACGGCAATACTGCTTCCCCTACTATTCGCAATTGCAATATCGAGTTGAATATAGGGAATGGAGGCGGAGGTGGCATGCACTTTCGCGATGGCTCCCAATCCTTGATTGAAAATTGTTTAATTCAGAACAACTCGACCACCCATTACCATGGAGCTGGCGTAGTGATTTTTGCCTCGGCCCCCGTGTTTAAGAATTGCACGATTCGTAACAACATCGCTACTGGAAATGGAGGAGGCATTGCTGTTTGGGATGGCTCGGACCTCTATGTGAACAGCTGTGTCTTTGACGGTAATCAGCCAGACAATATCAAGAAAATAGCTGGCTCCCCACAGCTCCTTGCCGAATACTCTCTTGCTTTGGGCGACTCGAATAAGGGGTGGTTTGGTACGGGTTGTGTCGATGCAGCGCCGATTTTTGCAACGGGACCTTCTGGTGACGCCTGCCTCAGCCAGATTGCTAGTGGGCAAGGTGTCGATAGCCCGGGGCTGAATGAGGGAGACCCTTCTTTTTACATGCATGGCACGACCCGGACAGACGAAATGCCGGATATGGGCATTTCTGATATGGGCTACCATTACCCTTTGTCAGGACTTTATGTTTCAAACCTCGTGGCTGGTCAAACTGCACAAGTTGTTGTGGCGGATGCTACCCCCAGCAATACAGTTTATTTCGTCTGGTCGTTTGTCGGTGGCGGTCCCGTTAATACGCCCTTCGGGACAGGCTATGTTTCCCCACCGTTCAAGGTTGTTCCCTTGTCCACGGATTCTAATGGCAATGTTGGCCTTTTCCAATCCGTTCCGCCGCATGTCGCTGGTGTCAACATTTGGTTTCATGGAGCTGACTTGGGCTCTCAGTCAATGCTGAATCCATTGGCGATGACTATTCAATAGGTTGACCAATTGTCTGGCCACTTGGCTGATGGCTACTTTCCCCTCAGCCGTTGCTGGAAAGTTTGTAATTGATTGGGAGTGAGGAAGCGTTGCAAGTTTTCTTGAAAAAAGGTTTCATTCTCTCGCTTGACAGCTCCCACTTCTTCATGAGGAGCTCCTGATTCCCAGAGCTGAAGCATTTCTGAATTCCTTTCATCTTTCGATACAAGAGCCTGGCGGAGCTCTTCTTCCTGGTAGGTGTCCAGCTGAAGCCACTCGGAGTATTTTTCGACTCTCGTTTCCAGCGCTGCGCCCCACTTGGCTTGCTTCTCTTTTTCCTTTGCTACGGCCTCTTCGTGTCGAATAGTGGCCAGCGTTTCTGCAAGGCGTTCTTTGGTTATTGCGGCATCGCCAGAATCGATTGAGTTTAGAGAATTAGTCAGCTTCTTTTCCAAAGACTCGATGTCGTCCATTGAGGCAAATCCATTTGAAGGGACTCTTGATCTCGATCCAGATTGCATTTCTAGCGCCGCTAGTCGTTCTCGAAGTTGTTCGTTTGCTATCTGGAGAGAGTCAATTGAACTCTGAAAATCTAAATGACCGTTGTCTTTGAGCAGAGAAGATTCCAAGGTAGGAGGAGGAGATTCCGGAACTTTTGTCAAGCTCCCTGAGACAATAGCTGCAGTCACGCCTCCGACAAGTGCTCCAGTGATTGCTGCGCGTAAAGTCGTCGAGTTTGGATTGTGTGCCATTTTTGAAGAATCAGCCATTTCGGGAGAGTAGCGAGGGCCAGAGTGTTCTCGATTATATTACGCTACGGGTTTTAAAGTTGGTTTTCAGGGGCAAACTTTCAGTTGGACACAGTTGGATGCAGCAAGCTTGTTATTCGAAATTTCTGAATATGCTTGGCACCAAAATTCAGCACCTACAGGAATCGAGCTATTCAAGTTGGCAATGAATACAGCTTGACCATTTCCATCTGCTGTCTTTGACATAGTGAATAGTATTTTCGTAGGGTCAATCAGTAGAGTGATTTCCGGGAACAAATTATCCAAAATTGAGTAGTTTCTCGAGACGACTAGTGTCACCTGGGAACCTGGGAGTAGGCCATTTGCAGACAAATTTGAAGTAGATCCTGGGCTTGTCTGACCCTGTCCTTCTAAGGAGAAGTTTGCTTGCAATGGATTGGGGGGCCCAAAAGAGCGGTAGCCGCAGTTTTGTTCATTAGAGGCAATCGGTGTAGGGTTTGCATAAGTCACCCAGGGTCTTTGCCCTTCAAAGAGCCTTCCCGTTGAAATGTCATCGCCTTGCGGACCAAACGAGAGAAAGTCCAGGAGGCGGCCATCGGAGTGATGGAGAAAGACTTCTTCGCCATCACGATTTAGTTTGAAATTTGCATGCAGAGGTCCGTCCTGAGGGTCGTCATCGGCCCAAATTAAAAGGTGCCCTGCAGCAGGAATGCTCGTTCCGGCAGGAAGAGCCCAAAGTCCAGGGGTGCTAATGTCGTCGGACAATGTGCAGCCACTAATATCCAGGGTCGAGTTCGTCATGTTGTGAAGCTCAATCCAGTCTTCTTGCTTACCCGTTTCATCGGTGATTCCAGTCTTATTGGAAGCCATTACTTCGTTAATGCGAATTTCTTTTGGCCCTTCAACGATGATTGTGTGTGGCTTTCGGACAGTATTCCTCGGAGAAAATACAACTGCACCACCGGATGGTAAGTCACTTGCCGCTCTTAGGATGTACTCCAGCTTTGCTCCAGGAGGTTGTGGCGGAAGTGATATCCCCCAAACACCATCGTTTGCTGCGCCATCTCCATGAAGTCCATCATCGAACATGTTTTCTTGGACATAGGGGCCCACGACTCTCCATCGAATTTGAACAGATTCTGTTGTTGCCGAAAGATTTTGAGTCTTTGCTAAAACTTGAATCGAATCTGTTCCAGAGGGCCATAGAGGAGAATGTGAATACTCAACAATTTCTGGAGCAGGTAACGAGATTGCAGGATGTTGAGAGAGGAAGTCGTGTCTCCCCTCGACCATTTCTTTCAAGCCAGCGGCGGGCATCCACCATTCAGGAGAAACCGTGATTGTTAGATTGTCAATAAATTCGCTGTAGCTATAGAGGCGTTTGGGGTCCGCTTGTACATCCGCCTGTATTAGGCGATAGCAATCGGAAATTAGGGCCTGGAAATGGTTGGTATTGAGCTTTTCGTCGAGAAGAGTTCGAATGTGCGCGCAGTAATCTTGACGTAATTCGGGTATAGAGAGGAGACGATTCATGAGCGGGAATCCGGTATCGCCCTCATTCATAAATGGGCTGGCTTGGATTCTTTGCGAGATGGAGTGTCCGCCAAACGTGCTAGCACCAAAACTTTCATTCAAGTCATATTGTGCAAGCCGGAACTGGTCATGCGTTGAATCGCGGTACAGGAAGTATTCTTCGCCTGCTCGGATATAGCTGTCGGGGTCCGCAAAGACTGTACTTGTTGCGTTCAGCCATAATGCATCGTCAATGCACAAGTGCGGAGCCAGGTCTCCTTCAAGTGTCGTAATTGGGGAATTATTTAGTGCATCGCATAATTCGACAAGGTCGATCCACTCGTTGGGGTTCCCTGGATTTTTGAGGCTGTAATTGTTTTGATAGTTTACAGGGTTTGATCCTAGCCAAACTAAAGCTGAATCTCCAGCTGAGGAATTGGGAATCGCCTCGGTAGCCTTGTATCGATTCCCGTCGCTGTTTCCATATTCTCGTTTGACGAAACGACCGTCAACTTGTTCACAGTTTGAATAAATTCCCCAGTCTTCTCCATTAATTATCAACTTGACAAAGTTGGCTCTCGGAGTCGGAATGTAATCGTACATTGCGTGAGAGGTCAGAGTCTCTCTCATGAAAGTCGGATCCATGAAGCAATTGTTAAAATTGAGGGAATCGTATCCGAGTAAGTCCTGTCCAGAGACAAAGGCGTCCATGGAAATAGAGAACGACTTCTTTAAAGAAGAGCCAGTTAGGGCGTAGGAAGAATTTCCTTTGAAATGAACTCCAACATCTAAATAAGTAACTCCTTCAACAGTCAAATCAGCGGGAATGTCAATGCCAGTATCGTAATTCGCTTCAAGTTGATTCCACCAGTTTGGTTGCGAGAATCCAATCTCGAAAGTTCTTAGTGTGTTGGGGTCATATAAGTCTGCGTCTTGTGCGCGAGCCCCCGCTACGAACAAAGCGGCAATCAGCATAGATTGCAGGTGTAGAGGGAACAATTTGGACATAGCAAATCTTACTACACGAATGCAGATTGTGCCCAGTTGAGGTCCCTCTATAAAGGAGTCGCTATGGCTACTGGAGCCAGTAGTTCGCAAGGAAAGAGCTGTGGCTACATTGAAGTAGCCACAGCTTTAGCTCCTTAGCCAATAGTCGCCGCAATTGCGTTCAGCATGCTTGCCGTTCCACGGTCGGCGCCGTGGAACCAAACGCTCATGCCAGTAGTGCCTGCGGGGACGAATTGAGTCATGTTGGCATTGCCAACGGAGTCAGTACTCAGAGGAATCACATGGTAGGGGGGGCTTACCATTCCCTGTCCGTAAGGAGTTCCAATGGGGCCGCCACCTGTGAGAGACCATACAAAGTAGGCGATGTTATTTGGGGTCGCATTGTCAATGTTGACGGATGCAACCTGTCCAGCAATCAAGTTGGTTACACTTAATGTGGGAGAAGAGGAACCACCTGTTTGCTCAATTGCTATTTGGGGAACACACCAATTTCCGACAGTGTTCGATACCTTGATAACGACTTGGTCAAAAGTTCCCCCGGTCATTTGAAAAAAGAGTTCACCGCAAGCGGCTGAAAATGGACTTGTAGTAATCGTAGTCACTTCGACGCCTCCCGAGTAAAAGGTCAATGCCCCAGTACTCACCCAGTCTGCGATGAGAAGGCCGAATTCTGTAGAGTCTCCACCCAAATCAAGCGTAATGTCCATCGCATCAAAAGAAGCGGCTCCACTAGCGTCGATGATTGCAGGGGTCGTGCCTCCTGAACCGGGCTCGGCCGCGAGTGCATACCCGCATACATTTGTGTTGTAGACGCCAACAGCGGCAGTATTGGGAACTAAGGTTATACCAGCCAGGTCAGAGCCTCCATTTGATCCGACAGCATTCAGCGCGGCTAAAGAAGTTGGGCCTAATGGGAGGGAGTCCATGTCAATGACGGAGTGAGGAACTGTCATTGCGGGGATTTCTGAAACAATAGCTCTGCCGGCATTTCTAGAATTGTTATTCAGTCCGTTTGGAGCAGTAGCTTGATTTCCGTTAATGCCAATGCCATCCTCTTGCTGAGCATAAAGGAGTGGTGTCGAGCAAATTGCGGTTAATAGGATGAGGGTTTTGTATGCCATTTCAAGGGATTCCGTCTTAAAGGTTCAAGGGGTAGAGTCAAATCTAGGGACAATCCAAGTGTACAGCACGACTTGGAACTCGTGTCCGTTTTTTTGCGATGCTAAACTGCTTTTGTGAAAGCAATAACGAGAGAGCCCCTCCTTCTCATTCTATGCGCAATTCCACTGGTCCACTACGGATTCACGCTGCTGTTTTATTGCTGTGCAAGTGCTTCGCTAGGGCAATGGGCTGAGACAATGGGCTTGCACGACCCCAAAGATTTTTTTGGCGGCGTCCCGCATTATATTTCCATTGGCTTAATGGATTTGAGCTTCGCTGTTGCTCCTGCCTCAATTTTTTTGAGCGTGCACGAAAAAACGTTTCGTTTCATTGCTCTTTATGGTCTCTTTCTCGCTCTTGATATGACTTTATATTGGTTTGCAAGCCCGGATCTCGGTGGTTGGATTGCGGACTAGATAGAGGCTTTTTAACGAAAGTTTTTTGACTTCCTCTCCAACTACCGAAGTCTCGGTGTGCGCACCTTTGCAATGGTGAGTCGTTGGGGTGGCCACAGGGTGACTGGTTGAATTCCATCGTCCACGACAATCCTCAACAGGTCTTGGCCGGTGATTATCCCAGGTTGAATATCCAGGGTGTAGGTGCCGTCATGATGGTCAGTCACACCGGCAAGGGATGAACTTCCGACAGAGGCAGGGTCGTGTTCCAGGCTAATATTGGCGCCACCCGTCGATAGGGGAGTCCCATAACGGTCCCGTAAGTCAATCACAATTGGAACCGGAGCGCTTCCAGCAGTGACCACTTTTTTTGAACAGAAAACATCACTTGAATAAGCGTCAGGTCTTCCAACTTGTCCCGAGCTCCACGTTTGATACTGTTGGCGAAGTGTAATCAGGGGGTCGGGGTCACCTAATTGTGCGTAAGCCACATTCAGCGCCATATATAGATTCCCGTCGGAACAGCCCGTGGGTACGCAGGGTTCAATCGGGTCTCCCGGGCGGCCAATGAGGAGTGTTGCAATATGGCTGCTTTTCCAAGTTCCAGGTGGTGGCGCTCCGCAAGAATCGGGAAAAGGAATCGAGCATGAGCAGCGTCCGTCTCCACCCATGATTGCTGCTGCATCCATGGCATCTAATAACCGATCTGCCAAAGGGCCTGTGGAAGTACGAAGAGCTTGCTCGCATTCGATGACAACCAGTTCGCCAGCAAGACCGTTGCCCTGGACCGCGTAAACCAATGAGCCAACTTGTCCAGTGGCGCCACCGCCCCAATCGCCAGTATGCGGACCAGTAAAGGACGTCGTGTCTCCAAGCAGAGAAACAAGTCCAATTTGGCGGAATCCCTTTGTGGAATCATTGTCTTTGATTTCTTGCAAAATTTCACTGACTGGGTAACCATCCTGGAGCATTTGCCAATTGATGAGTCGGTTCGCTCCAGAAACATCAATTGCGGATTGGTGAGCGCCTGCCCCATAACCAGGAACCAAAACAGTTACTGTTGAGCGAAGGTCAAGATTGGTCACGCAAGTTGCAGTGGCAACAGCGACTTCGCCTGTAGCCAAGTCCACGACGACAATAGACCAAGTTCCCCATGCCTGAGAGGCAACGAGGCACCCCAAAAGAAGGGTGCGGAGCAGGTGGTGGACAGCTCTCATTTGCTTAGTTTACCTCAGAAATTGCGAGCCAGGGGGAATTAACTCAACATAGACTGCTTGCCCGAGAAGCCCTAATTTCTGTTCGCTTTTAGGCTCCAGATATCTTTTTCGTGCTCTGGTTTCGGTTGAGTGAGCGAGTAGGTTCGTTCATAGAGTCTGCGGTTATATGCCGACCAGTTCGGGGTGGAAATGACAACTGGATTGCGCTCTAAGGTTGCCTCCCAGGAGTTTAGTTTTGCCAAGAGTCTTTCGGCAATCTCAGGATGCTTTTCAATGAGGTTGTTGCTTTCTCCGACATCAACGCTCAAGTCAAAAAGTCTGGGCAATAAATTGTTGGCTCGAAGAAGCTTCCATGAACCATCTCTTACGGCTGATCCGCGCAAGGCCATTCGCCAAAACAATGTTTCATGAGGTGGGCCTTCCGTTTTTCCGGTGAGAAAGGGAAGCAAATTCACGCTGTCATAAATAGGGCGACCTTTCTTTTCGCGCCCTTCGCGCTCTTGCCGTTTTCCTGGTGGAGGAGGAGTACCCCCAGCAGCACTAACAAAAGTTGCCATCAAGTCCAAGGATGTTACGGGGTGTTCGTAAATGCTTGGCTTTAAGGCTGCCGGCCAGTGATAAATGGTGGGTATACGGATTCCTCCTTCAAAAAAGGTTCCCTTGCCGCCCCGTAATGGTGCATTGACCGCATGGCTGACTTCAATAGAGCCACCATTGTCAGAGATGAAAGCAATTAAAGTGTTTTCCAGTTGGCCAGTTTCTTTGAGCTCATCGACGATTGTGCCAATATTGGCATCCATGCAGTGTTGCATCGCACAGTAAATCCGTCGCTTTTCGTTTTTGATGTGAGCATACTTGGCAATATCCTCCTCCTTCGCCTGCATGGGTGAGTGGGGAGTGTTGTAGGAAAGGAACAAAAACCAAGGGTTTTCTTCCTTCGCGCTATCCCTTATGAAACTCTTGGCTTCAAGGGTGAACCAGTCGGTGAGGTACGGCGTAGCAATCCTCTCCAGCTTTTGGTTATTCCGTAGCAGGCGATTTTTTTTGAGTGTTGGCCAGTAGTTATGGCTTCCGTTTAGCATGCCGAAGAAATAGTCAAAGCCGCGCTCATTGGGGTGATGCTCCGGGACAGATTCTCCAAGGTGCCATTTCCCAACTAGGCCTGTTCGGTAGCCAAGCGTTTTGAGCCGTTCAGAGAGCAAGGGCTCATCCAGGGGAATGCCAATAAACTCCGGCTGCGTGTGCTCCTGTGCCAGATGGAGATTGTGTTCATACCCAAAACGGGACCCAGAACGGCCCGTTATGAGGCCAGCCCTGGAGGGTGAGCAGACAGAACTTGAAACGTAACCATTTGTAAAGCGAACACCATTTTCCGCAAGGGAATCCAGGTTCGGAGTTTGTATTTGAAGCGAGCCATAACAAGACAAATCCCCATAGCCCATATCGTCGGCAACGATTAGCAATATGTTTGGGCGCTCTTGCCCGAAGCAGAGATTCGGGGCCAGGACGAGGAGTAGAGTTAGGTAGGAGAGAGGTTTGGCGAGTTTCATTGGCAGGAGGTAGGAAAGGATAGCTTGGCCATTAGGGGGGAATATTTTTTTTGAATAAAGATTAAATTTCGTGTTCCTACCATTCAGTTAGTTCACCCTTAAAGAATGGAGAGCTTGAAAGAGGTTTAGCAATGTTGTCTTCCTCCAGCATAAGGAGCTGATCTAAAGTCAATAAGGGAGGGCCGATTCTGCTGAGAATGCAATAGGTGAGCATCTTCATTAATCCAATAGGAATCCTCACAAGAAGTTTCCGATTGAAGTTTGCAAGGACAATATCTTTAAATATTTTTCTATATGTATAGTGGTTTAGGCCTCCCGCATCCACAGTTTCTTCGCTGCCCCCTTCGATTGAGTGTGCAATTGCATTCGTAAAATCTGTAACATTCAACGGCTGACATAGATTTTCTCCTAATCCAGGAATAACAACAAGAGGGGAAAATTTAAATTGGCGTACGATTGTTGCAACAAAATCGTCTTTCTGGCTTGAATGGCTATCTGAATAGCGGCTTCGAAAGAGTAAGGAGGGCCTGAAGATAATCCATGGGATTCCACTAGACTTGACAAGAGACTCTGCTTCCCATTTCGCTTGGTGATATTGAGATGGGGCATTCGGCCTGACTCCCGCTGCTGACACATAAACTATTTTTTTTACTCCAGCTAATTGAGCGACCTCTAGAAGGCGTTTTGTTCCTTCAACGACAATCCTTTGGTGCGTAATTCCCTTTCGGGGATTCTCGGCGAGAATGCCGACTAGGTGGACAATTGCGTCGCAGCCCTGGATGGCTTTTTGTAAAGAATTCCTATCCCTGATGTCGCCACAGTGCCAAATGATGTCTTTGCTCAGATCTTTTGGCGCCGCTGAAACTGGACTACGAGTCAGTGCGTGGACCTGACAATTGAAATCTGAGAGAGTATTCAAAAGGGAAGTGCCGACTAATCCGGAAGCTCCGGTAACAAAGACCTTGATTTTTTTACCCATCCTTTTGGCCAAATTTTAGGAAATCGAATTGCCCTGTCAAATTTCAAGATTGAAGGGATGTTTCATACAATTGATTCATGGATCGCATTCTTGAGCCCGAGGTAATGGATACTCATGAGGAAGTGGAAAACTATGTTCTTATGAATAATCAAATTCCAAATGAGGCTTTTATTCAGAGGCTTTGTGAATTAGGGGCTTTCGGGAAAATGCTTGATATTGGCTGTGGAAGCGGAGAGATTTGCTTGATGGCTGCTGAGGAATTCCCTGATTCTGAATTCATTGGCATTGATTTGGCAGAGAAAATGCTGACGCTTGCAAATGAAAATCTGTCTAAGGGAAAAAAGAGATATTGTTGCTCTTTCGAGATTGCTGATGCGAAGGACCTCGGTTTCCCGCCCCTTTCATTTGATACAGTTTTTTCTAACACGATTCTTCATCATATCCCTGAGCCGGCTCTCCTGTTGACGGAAGCGTGGCGAGTTTTAAAGCCTGGGGGATTACTGCTTATTCGGGACCTTATTAGGCCAAGCCAGCTGGAAGGCGTTCAGACCCTTGTGGAAAAGCATGCATCGGGCGAAAACACCTATTCAAAGAACCTATTCCATGCCTCCTTGTGCGCCTCCTTGAATGTCGCCGAGTTAAAAGAAATTGCCGGGATTATTTCCCCTTCGCTTGAAGTTGTGGTCGACAGTGACCGGCACATGAGCTTGCAGGGGAGGAAGCCTGAAGTTCTTTAGAATGGGGGCCTCTTAAAGAAGCATGACGAACAAAAAATCAACTCTTCTCATCCTGACACGCAATCAACTTGGGGATGGAGATTCTGAGTTGGGTCAGAAAATCCTTGGAACCTTTCTCAGGAAGGCAATCCGACTCAATCACCTCGATGCCATTGTTCTGTTCAACGAGGGGGTCAAGCTCACAATGAAAAATTCTCCAGTCTTATCTGAGATGACAATGTTGGAGGAGCGGGGCGTTGACTTGATGCCTTGCGGAACTTGCCTTGACTATTACAAAATAGAGCCATGTTTTGGGAAAGTGTCAGATATGGATTCAATCTTGATGGAGATTGACCGAGCAGATAAGGTTATTTCGTTCTAGTTAGATTGCAGACACCTGAATTTGGTTTGAGCATTTTTCTTCTTCCATTTTTTCGGTTAATCAATTCATTCAAATAGCCTCTGGGAAAAACAGTTCATGACCCTCTTTGAGCTCAAGCCGAGAAATGCTCCTTTCGCCCTTTTGGCGGCCCTCCTTTTCATCAGCCCTTCGGGGTGCGCGGCTCTTTCTATGCCTCTGCAACAGTCTTTGGGGGCTTCGGCTGAAAGGGGGAAGATATCCGAAAGAATCCTTGAACTCCAAGGCGATTTGATTGAAGGAGAGGTAACTGGGAGCAATGTTGTGCTTCTTGTCAAGAATGGCGAAACGATTTATCACGAAGTAGTGAATTCCGGAAAGCTTGGCGATCGAAAGATACAGGAGGACACACTTTTTCCTATTTGGTCGATGTCAAAGCCTATCACCATTGTCGCCATGATGACTCTTCATGAGAAGGGGCTCTTTGCGTGGGATGATCCTGTTTCGAAATATCTTCCATGTTTCAAAAATTTGATGGTCAGGGAAGGTCGGGAAATACGGCCTGCAAAAGAGGTATTAAGAATAGAGCACTTAATGGCGCATCGCTCAGGTTATACGTACTACAGTTTTCCTGGGCCGATGCCCCCGGCATACGACTCTCCCCACCCAAACCAGACGCGATACCAAGATCTCCAGGAGTTTGTTGAGGTGGCTGCAAGGGAGCCCTTGGCCTTCGAACCTGGCACCAGCTACGCCTATGGTATTAATCAGGCAATACTTGGTCGGCTCGTGGAAGTTCTCAGTGGAAAGACTTTTAGTGATTATCTTACGGAAACGATTTTTAATCCCTTAGGGATGTCTCAGACGAGTTTCGTGCTTGACAGGGAACGTGCAGCCCGTTTTCAGCCTCTTTTTATTAATTCGGGAGCTCTAAAGGGATTTACCTACTTGCTGAATGAGTTGACCTATAGCCCCAAGAGTCAAGCTCACTTCGGAGGCGAAGGCTTAGTCTCCACCCTTGGGGATTACTCTCGATTTTGCGAGATGCTAGTCAATGGTGGAAAGTTTCGCGGAGAACGAATCATTTCCGAAGCCAGCATTGCAACCATGACCAAAACGACAACCCGCGATTTCGACAAGGTACTTGTGCCTGGATTTGATATGGGTTTTAGCCTTTTTGTGTGTACCGACTCTTCAAAGGAAGGGACTAGGGCTCCGAAAGGGATTTTCGGATGGTCCGGATATCACAACACCCACTTCTGGATTGATAGGAGCACCGGCCTATACGCGATATTTATGAGCCGTTCCCGCGAGTTTAATTTCCAAATACCAAGAAAATTGCGCACCGCAATTTACGGAGCATCTAACTAGCTTAGACTTAGTTCTTTTACTTGCGGGGCAGTATCTCGTGAATCCAAGAGCTCATTATCTTAAGGACTTCGGGAGAAAATGTTTCTTCAATCTTGCCGTACTCTTCCATTAAACCTGTTTTGCAATGTTGGAAGAGATGATTTAGGTCGGGGAAAGCGTGAATAGTTACATTCTTGTTCCCGCCTTTTTTCAGAGCCTCGCCGATGGCGGCAAGGTTAACTTCGCAAGGCACTTGCAAATCTTTCTCTCCGTTAAGTGCTAAGACGGGGCAGTCCACCCGCTCCAGAACGTTGGCCGGGTCATGGCGAGCAAAAAAACGAATCCAAGGACTACGTAGCTGCGCCAATGTTGCTTTGAGTTCTTTTTCTCGCTCATCGGGGTCTTTAGAGAAAAATGGGTTAGCTTCCAAGGCGGCAGTTAGCTTTTCTTCAAGCTCGGCGCCCTGGAGAGATTTGTCTAGCAAGAGGTCCATGAGCGGTCGCTGATGAGTTTTGATGCTTTCCAATTCTTCCTCGCTCGAGCCACTGGCGCGCGCAATAAGAACGCTTTGTTGAAAGAGAATTTCGGAACCAGGGATGCCGGTGCCCGCAATCAAAATAATGAAAGCGACATCTCGGCTGTCAGCTGCAACCATCGGCGCAATCATTCCACCTTCGCTATGTCCTGCAAGCCCAATGGCCTTGGAATCGATGTCCGTTCGTGACTTGAGATAGTTGACACCCGCAAGGACATCGCCTGCAAAATCGGCAGACGTTGCCATTCCGGGGTTTGGGCCAAGCGACGTGCCGCCTACACCGCGATCGTCTACTCGTAGGACTGCAATACCGGTTCGGCTGAAGTGGTCGGCAATTACCCAGAAGGGCTTGTGCTGGAAAATTTCTTCATTACGATTCTGGCCACCAGATCCCGTGATGAGAAGAACTGCGGGGTGGGGGCCTTGGCCTGGCGGCAGCGTGAGTGTTCCCGCTAAGTCCACTTCCCCGGCTTCGTTGCGGTAGGAGACTTCTTCTTCGGTATAGGGGAACGGGGGCTTTGGTGTTTGAGGTCGCCGCACTTCAGTCGCTTTTTCTACCTTGATAATTTCAAGGTCAATGCTTGTGCCTCCTTGGTGCAGAATCCCGGTGAGTTTTTTCCCATCGTCCGACAGTTCTGCCTCAAAGGCGCCGGCAATGGAGCCGATTGAAATCCGCATCTTGCGGTCTCCTAGCCAGTCGATTCGAGTTACGGGCATTTTTCCAGGCCCCTGGTCAGGACTTTCGCTATTTCCAACTAAGTGTCCGTCCTCGTCTTGCTCGAAGTTGAAGACGATGCGTAGAACAACTGCTCCCACGGCAAACTCTCCTTCCCACCTGCCAAGCATGCTGGTTGCGATCCCCTTTGGAATATTTGGCGCATCTGGTTGCTTCGTGCAGCTCATGGGGAGCTTAGCGCCATTTTGGTGCCAGGTTCCGGAAAGGGTTTGGCCGTCGCTGGACAGTTCGGCTTCCCAGCGTCCGCGTGTTAGTGGCACGGTCATTGACGCTTTGCCGTCTGCAAAAGAAATATCGCTCAGGGTCAACCCCCAAATGTTTTGGAGGGGTGTGTCAATGGTGCCCGTGTACCCTCCTTGCCCGTCATTT
>Ga0187827_10001437_pt1 | contig 35093 bp, 22 predicted proteins | sample ETNtaG_39_FD_167969 | JGI IMG/M metagenome (GOLD analysis project Ga0187827, IMG submission 167969) | Marine microbial and viral communities from oxygen minimum zone, Eastern Pacific Ocean - ETNP2014_SV_150_PacBio MetaG (Illumina Assembly) | ecosystem: Environmental > Aquatic > Marine > Hypoxic...
CGGAAAAGCGCTCTGGCGCTGGGGAGTGTTCGCCGCGCTGGCCTTCGCGGGCGGGTTTTTTCCATATGCCGATATGGTGTTGCGCGCTCGGCTGGGGGCGGAATGGATTTACGGTGAGCCGGGCTCGTGGGCGGGATTCTGGTCGCTTTTCTGGGCGCGTGAGTACAGCGGTCTGCAGGGCCCGCCGGGTGGTCTGCGCGAACTGGCGCAGGCTTTGGCGCGCACCGGAAGCGTACTGTGGGCGGAGCTGCGCTGGCCGGGGTTGCTCTGGGCGATGCTGGGTGTTCCCCTCGCGCTGCGCGCGCCGCGCCGCGCCGCGACGCTCTTGCTGGGTACGGCACTGGCGTACAGTCTCTTCGCAATTGCGTTGCCGCGCGCAAACTTCTTTGAGATGGCCGCCATGCCGGTGGCGGCCGGCGTACTGCTGACGGCGACACTTGGGATCGCCAGGATCGCCGATTCGACCCCCGGCCAGCGCGTGGCCGCCGCCGCAGCGCTGACTGCGGTGACTGGCTGGTACGTGCTTAATAATCGGCCCGCGGTGCTGCAGATTACACGTGACCCGGCCGGAGTGCAGGCAATCGCTCAACTCGATGACCTCAATGCTCCCGCCGCGGCCACTATCATGTCGCCATGGGGTCGGCGTCATTTCGCGCTGGCGTACACCACGCGGGTCGAGCGTCGTTTTTCTGGCTGGCGCGTGGCGCATCACGCCAAGAACTGGCGCGAGATTCTGCGGCGAGAATCCACGGTTTACACTAACGCTGATTCGATATACGGATTCGGGCCGGAATGGTGGCGCGAAACTCTGCGCGTAGAGCCGTACTTCAGCGCTGCCGGCCCGGGCTGGGTGGCCGTCAGCCTGAGCCCGCTGCCGATGGCCGCCGGGCAACCGGCCGAGCTCGAACTTGTGCCCGGGATGCTCCTCAGGGGCTGGACCTTCGCGGAACAGGATGGTAGTTTTCAGGCGGTGCTGTGCTGGCAGGCGATGCAATCCCCGGGGGCCGATTACAGCACCTTTGTGCATCTGGGCAGCGTGGCGGAGATTGTGCTGCCCGAGCAGCTTGTGGCCTCTTCCGACCATTCCATCCCGGTGGACGGTTGGCGTCCGAGCAGCGGCTGGCGGCGCGAAGAGATGGTCTGCGATGCGCACGCCATAGCACTTCCTTCGCAGGCCGAGTTTGGCCATGTGATTGCCGGGATGTACACGCGCACTGAGTCAGGAGGTTTTGAGCAGCTGGGGGCGTTGCGCTGGGCACGTTCCGGGAGCCGATGGGGCGTGGTGCGATGATGGACTTTTCTGCCCGATTGATGCCAGTACTTGCCCGCGTCGCCAAACGGCCGGTGTTGTGGGTGTTCTTTACATTTCTTTTTCTCGCACTGGTCGCCACTTTCCCTGCCGTGGTGAAACTCTCTAACACGCTGGTTGGCTCTCCCGAGGGCGATTCGTACGAGATGATGTGGCTAATTTGGTGGCTTCGGCGGGCACTGCTCGATGGAGCATTTGGTGTCACCGAGATTCCAATGCTCTTCCACCCCGAAGGCCTCTCGTTTCCAATACTACGCACTCAAGTGGGTGCGCAGTTACTTGCTCTTCCAGCGACCATTCTCACCTCGCCTGCAACCGCTTTCAATCTGATAATGATTGCGTCGCTGGCGCTTTCCGGGCTGACCGCATACTTGCTCGGAGTTGCCCTAACCGGCAGCCGGCTTGCGGGCGCGCTGTGCGGGCTGGTCTGGGCATTTTTTCCCAACAAGATGGGACACGCACTCGGTGGGCATCTGTATCAGGTTTCCGTTTTCTGGCTGCCGCTGTACGGTTTGAGCCTGTGGCGCTTGCTTGGGCGCCCCTCCGTGCGCCGTGGCTTGGTCACCGGATTTAACGCGGTGCTTGTGGCCAGCGTCCACTCGGTGCACGTCGTGTATTTCCTGCTGCCGCTCACTATAGCTCTGCTGGCTGCGGACTGGATGCAGAAGCGACCGGTCTACTGGACGAGGCAACGACTGACTGCTTTCGGAAGCGCGACGCTGCTGGCTGTAGCAGTGTTGATGCCACTGTACTGGCAGGTGTTCGGGCAAGCTGCCCGCGGAGAACTTGGTTTCATGGTGGCGAGCGGTGCAGTGGGCTTCTCCATTGACCTGGCCTCTTTTGTTGTGCCTGCTCCGGAGAACCCGCTACTGGGGATGCTTCCCGCGGTGCAAGAGTTTTCACGCCGCATCAACGTGACCTTCAACGAGAGTATTGCTTATTTGGGAGTGCTGCCGGCGGCACTGGCTGGACTAGCTGTTTGGCGTGGCGGGATAGCCGTGCGGCGCTGGGCGGTGCTGGGTGGCGTCACCGCGTTGCTCTCGCTGGGACCGCTGTTGAAGTTCGGCGGCCGGATGGTCGAGCTGCAAATAGACAATATGCGCAACGCCATTCTGTTGCCGTACGCACTACTGCTAAATCTGCCTTTCATGCAATGGAGTCGCGCCCCAGCCCGGCTGCATGCGACTACGCATTTTGCGCTGGCGGTGCTAGTCGCATACGGGGCGGCCGCGCTACTGGCGCGAGTGCGCTCCCGAGAACATCGGTTTGGTCTCGCCACGATGCTGGGCGGGCTGATATTCTTAGAATACCTCGTCGCTTGGCCGTTCCCCTTGGCGAGCATTGAGATGGGCGAGGTTTACCGCGTGGTGCGCGAGCAGCCCGGCGTGGTGCTGCCCCTACCGGCCACGGCGCGGGCAACAGCACGGGAAGCCCTGCTGGCGCAAACGATGCACGGGCATCCTATTATCGGAGGCCGATTGCTCCGCGACATGCCCACGCGCACGCACGCGCAACGCTTTCTGAACCAGATAGCGCTGCAGGGTAATGTGGTCGCCGCTGATATTCTATCACCGGTTGACCGGCGCGGGCGATTGCAGCTGTTACGCGGGTTCGACGTTGGATGGGTTGCATACCATGACGTAGGTGGAGAGGCCGATAGCGGCGCGCATCCCGCGCTCGGGGCGCTGCTTGGCCCGCCTGCAGCCATCAGCGAGGGTCTGGCGCTCTATGCGATTCCGCCCGGGGACGACGCCCCGGACGCGCTGGTCTATGCGCTGGGCGAAAACTGGCATGCGCCCGAAGACTGGGGCGGCGTGCCCGCTCGCTGGTTCCATGGAAACGGTGAGGTGTTCGTTTACAGCCCCGCTGAACACGAGGCCCAGCTGCGTTTCGTTTTGATTCCGGAACTGGAGCTTCACGCCATCGCGGTGAAGGTGAACGGCGAGCAGGTAGCCGAATTCCTGGTTGGAGACTGGCTGCCCTTCATGACGACGCCCTTTTCGCTGCGGCGTGGTTTGAATGTGATTGAGATAGTGGATCTGCACGGCGCGCGCATGTACGTAGGTGACCTGCGTTGTGCTGGCGGCTCCCCGTTTTCTGGTGGGTTCACGGCGGACCTAACGTGCGAACCTGGTCTCTCAATCGCTCGGCCGATTAGCGCGGGCGTGCAGAAATTCCAGCTGCTGCCCGCCGCAGCTCCTGCAGCACCGCAGGCGCATTTCGGTGATGGAGTTAGCCTGCTGCAAAGCCACTGGCAGCCCAACGTCATCCCGGGAGAGGCGCTGCGCCTGACGCTGTACTGGCGCGCTGAAAAACATATCGACGCCGAGTGGACCGCATTTGTGCACGTGCTGTCGCCGGATGGCAGCCTGCTGGCCGGGTTGGATCAACAGCCAATGGGAGGCCGGGCGCCGACCACAACCTGGTCACCTGGTCAGATGGTTGCTTACACTGTGGTTATTCCAGTTCCAACCGCGGCGGTCACGGGAGAACATAGAATTGGTATCGGCTGGTATCAATGGCCGACATTGGAGCGGCTGCCGGCTCAGAGCGATTCCTTGCCTGTATCAGACCGGGTTGTCACCTTAGGACCGGCGTTTATCCAGCGGACCGAGGAAACAGCATCTTCGCCCTGACTGCTTACGGCACGATGTCAAACTGACCCAGGAATACGCGATCATCAATCGCGTATTTGGTCGTCACCGGCAGACGCCGTCCGCTGGTGCGCTCGGCCAGGCCGGCGTACAGGCGGTATGCGCCCGGTTGCGCGTCGGCAGGGACGGTAAGGCGGTGCAGATCGACCACGTACTCGCCCGGTAGCCATCCGGGAGTCGGGCGCGACCAATCCGCGGGAACGCCATCATGCTGGGCGACCAGTTCTCCAGCTGAGCTTTCCAGATGGACGAAGACGCTCACGTCTTCGGTCGGCGTGGCCAAGGCACGCCAAATGAGGCGGATTTCGAGCACTTCACCTGGCCGCGCCTGTGGCCGGTTCCAATCATAGCCGCTGAGCAGGATGTCCTTGCCGAATGTGAGCCGTGCTGGATGGCTGATATTCGGTTGCTCTAAGATGCGCTCGGGCGCGGTGACGCGCAGCTTCTCCAGGTATGTAACAGCGCTTCCCTCGGAACTCGCCCGCACCGTCCAGCTGTGCTCTCCGTCCGGAAGGTCGGCCGGCAGGCGCAGCAAGTGTTGACCGCGCCAGACGTCGCCCGTCTGCCACTGACTGGTCGGGAAGCCGGGCGTAGGTTCGAGTCTGAGCGCGAAATCTGTTCCGCCCAATGCGAGGGTGATGTGCTCATCCGAGCTGGGCGCAGTTTGCGCGCGAAAGAAGAGAGTGACTGTCATCAAATCGCCGGGGCCGGCCTGCCGGCGGTCGGCGCTTCCGCCGAGCAGAGTAATCTCAGGGGTCAGGCGGGTTCCTGTTTCGATCTGCATCTCCAATGCGGCCGCCGATGCCGCCGTGGATGGTCGTACAACTGTCACCGCCCCCAGGTCAATGCGGTCTGTCTGCGGCACGCCTTCGGGTGTGACGGCTTTTAAGGTCTCCATAGTGGCGTAGTCGAAGAAGGTCGCGTACAGTCGGTATTCGCCCGGCGGCGTTCCGGGCAGCAGCTGGTATTGGCGCGCGAACTGGCCGTACTCTCCCACCGGCCAGTACTGCGTGCGCGGCGGCTCGCGATGCCAGCGCGGCGGCACGGTCTCGTGTGGGTTGAGGTTCCAGATAAGGTTGTCAGCACTCTGCAGCCGGAAGAGCGGCCGGTAATCGCGCCGGGGCGTGCTCCGCGGGGTCAGGTACAGGACCACCTCGAACGTGCCGCCGCTCGCCACCGGATCGGGCCTGACGCTGTAAGCGAGCGTGTCTAGGCCGTTGTCGAGCGAGACCGCCAGCGGAGTGCCGAGCGAAGCTGCCTCGACCGAGGTGCGCTGAAAGGCGTTGTCGCTGCGCTCAATCAGCAGCAGTTTAGCCGTGAGCAGCCCGAGCGGCAATGCCAACAGTAGAGTAGGAGCGCGCGGGTGTCGCCACGCGCGCGCTGCCGGATGTGGAGGCGCAGCAAGCAGCACGGCAATAGTTGCCAGCAACGCAGCCACTGCGATACCAGAGGCCAGCGCGCGCAACGGGGTGACGCCAAAGTAAACACGTAATTCGTGTTCGCCAGCCGGGACATCGAACTTCATCAGGCCTGTGCCCGCCGCCACCTCGAGCGGGTGCGGCTGCCCATCGACGCTCATGCGCCAGCCGAGGTAGTAGAACATCTGATAGGCAGCGCTGAAGGCCTCGGGGGTGCGCAGGGTTGCACGGAAGTCCAGCGGGTCCGGGTCGAGGATATCGAGCGTTGCCCCGGCGGGAAGCCCGCGCAGTCGCTCGGGTGTTTCGCCCGCCTGAAGCGCCTCGGCTACCGTATTGTCCTGCGGCAAATAACGCACGGTCTTTGGAAGAAACTCGCCTTTGGCAGAGGTGCCCACGGTGAAGGTGTCGTATTCGTATTTGAGCATTGCGCCGATCGTGGCCTCAGCGAACGCGGAACAGTAGCGCGGATACCACCACGAAAGGTGACCGAGCGCAGCGACGGCAGCGATGATTGCGGCCCCAAACCAGGCGTGATTGGACCTCTCGAGCCAGCGCACGGCCGCCCCGGCCAGAGCGGCGGCGCACAGTGTGGCGACCCCCAGCATGCGCCAGGGGAACTGCACAAAAGGCAGCAGCGGGAGCGCATCCCAGAGCGGGAGCGTCGGCGGGAGGGTGAGCGCGCCGTAAAGCAGCAACGCGGCAAAGAAGAACAGCGGACGCGCCGCGCCGCCTTTCTGCCGGCGCATGTCCGCGCGAGCGGGGCGCAGCTTCACAGTGGCCGCCCCCAGCAACGCCAGCCCGGCAGCGATGGCCCCGAGCGCCTTTGGCGGCGACGGGTTAATTAAGCGGGGCTGCATGGCTACCGGTGGAGCCAGCAATTCGGCGCCGGTCAGGAAATTGGTGTAATAGGTGAAAACCGGCGGGACGAGCAACTGCTCGGTCTGCACCAGGTCGCGCTCTGCCAGCGCCGGCAGCCAGAAATGCGCGCTGAGCGCCAGCCCCGCCAGCATGATGGCAGCAGCGCGCGCCAGCAGCAGCCGGCGTCTTCGTTCGCCGGAGATAACCGCTGCGTATCCCGTGATGAGCGGCGCGGCGAGCAGCGCTGAAGCGTTGTGGGTGTAAATCAGGGCAGCAAAGCACAGCGTCGCGAGCGCCCCCCAGCGCAGGGATTCGCGCCGCAGCGCGCGGTCCAGCGTCCACAATATCAGCGGCAGCCAGACCAGCGCTAGGGTTTCGGCAAGCGCGCCGCGAAAGAGCACATTGAAAGCCAGATACGGCGAGGTCTGGTACACGACTGCGGCGGCCAGCCCTGCCCACGGGCCCCACCAATCGCGCACCAGCGCAAACACCGCCAGCCCGGCCAGCAGTATGCACAGCGCAAACGCGATGTGCAGCGCAAGCGGATAGATGAACCCCAGCGCGTGCAGCCCAGCGAGCATGTATGAACCCAGCGGGGCGTAAAAATTGTAGAGCGGATAGCCGAAGCCGTGCGCCATGTGCGGCGACCAGCGCGGGAACCAGTGACCCAGCTGGATTGCGGCTTCAAGACCGAGGGCTTTGTGTATGTGGAAGACGCCGTCGTCAGAGCAGGTGGTGCGCGCCTGCAGCAGCGGCCAGATTGAAAGCAGGCCAAAGAGCAGCACGGTTATTTGCGGCAGACTGCGCCGCGCCGGCCGCGCGGCTGCGTTCATGGTGGGGATTGGCGGTCAGGCCGCATCGTGCGCGTGAGTGTCGCTGCGGTCTTTGCCTTCGCGGACCTCGGTGGAGGATGTGTCGATCCGAAAGTCGCCCTCCGGCAGTTCTTCGAACAGGTCCGCGAAACCCGCTGGAATGGAGAGGTCGCTCGCTGTGCGGAAGCGGCCCTGCCAGCGGCGTCCGGCCACTAGGAAGCGGCAGCCCGCTGCTCGGATGGCCGCTAGCGCGGCGTGCATCTTGGATTCATCATCGTCGTAATAGCGTGATTCCAGTAAGCGCAGCGCGGTGTCGTAACCGACTACGAAAACCGAATTACTAAAACTGGCCGCTTTCTGGGCGAACAGCGGCCGGCGCGTGAGCACCAGCTGCCATGACCGACGGAACTGGCGCAGTCGCTGGTGAATCTCGGCGTGACTGAGCGCGTCTTTGTCGGCGTTCTGCACCGAGAGTTCGAATACCACGCGGCGGTGCAAGCGGGCAGTGGCGGCGTGGGCCAGCTGTATGTGCCCGGCGTGCAGCGGGTTGAAAGCGCCGGAGAGCACCGCCACGCCGCCCAGTGGCCGGTCGGCAGTCATGTCGCCATCGGGGTGTATCGTTACTGTCTTAACTTTACCCGCCAGTAGGCTGTCGAGCGGGTCTCTGTACTCCTCGGAGCCCGTCTTCAGCGCTTCCGTTTCCCTCAGCTGCAGTGCGAGCGCGGGCTCCAGCCCGCATGCCCGCGCCAGCCCCAGCAGCACGATTCTGCTGACGAGCACTTCCTCCTCATGGCGCGCGCGCGCGCCCTTTTGCAGCGTGATTGCATATTGGCGGCAGCGCGTGCGCTCAACCACGCACACGCGGCATCCGTGCTTTCCGCGTTTGGCGTAATCGGTGGCGATGGTGGCGGTGCAGCCGATGCCCACCACCGGCGCGTCGCCCGCGCTCAGGCGCAGCCCGCGCTGGTAGGCATGACTGGCCATCGACCGAGCCGTCTTCGCGGTGACAAAGCGCCGTGGATGCGTGCCAAGCAGATCGATGGTGGAGAGCGCGGCGTACCGGTCAACCGCCTCCAGCACGGTGCGGGATGAGCCGCCCTGGCTGTGCAACCAGAAGAGCGCCAGGCTGCCCGCTCCGGCAAACTCCAGCACCGCCTGCTGCGGAGTGGCGTGAATCTCGGCGACCAGTTGCTCTATTTCAGGCTGTATCACGATTCCGTATTATAACGGCGCAATTGCAGCTCTGCCGGTACTGCGCACTGTACGCGGCCGCAAAGCCAAATGTGACCCGCAACGCATGGCGTGCTGTGGGCCGCTGAAGTACAATTAACTACAGTAGAAAATGCACTCCCGCAAGCGATTCTGTGGCGAGAACGCCGTCCTTCCGGACGGCGCATTTAATGTACTCAACTGCCCCGCTGGAGAGATCTATTAAACGGCCTCGCTCGGTGGGTCGCAGAGGAAATCTATGGAAATTGGCTTGGTAAAACGGATTGATATTGACGGCCAGATGCGCGATGCGTATCTGGATTATGCCATGAGCGTAATCGTGGCGCGCGCGCTCCCGGATGTGCGCGATGGCCTCAAGCCCGTTCACCGCCGCATACTCTACGCCATGCACGACATGGGCCTGCGCTCCAATGGCCCGTTCAAGAAATCAGCGCGCATCGTTGGCGAGGTGCTGGGCAAATACCATCCGCACGGAGACCAGGCTGTTTACGACGCCATGGTGCGTCTGGCGCAGGATTTTTCCATGCGCTACCCGCTCGTCAGCGGGCAGGGAAACTTCGGTTCGGTGGATGGCGATGCGCCCGCGGCCATGCGCTACACCGAGGCAAAGATGGCCGCCACCGCCGAGGAGATGCTGCTCGACATACACCAAGACACGGTGGACTGGAGCGCCAATTTTGACGACTCGCTGCAAGAACCACAGGTGCTGCCTGCCCGGCTGCCCAACCTGCTGCTCAACGGCTCGGCGGGCATCGCCGTCGGTATGTCCACAAACATCCCGCCGCACAACCTGGGCGAACTGACCGCGGCCATCCGCTACCTGATTGACCGCGAGGAAATCCTTGCCGTTATCGAGGCGCAGGGTGACAAGGCCCAGGCCAAACTGACGAAGAAGTTCGGTCTCCTGAAGCCGCAGGCCGAGGCCATCACGCGCATCATCTTGCACGGCGATAATGGCCTTGAGAGCCTCGAGGCCGCCGCTGAGGAGAGCGGCCACGACTTGAGCGAGGAGGCCGGGGAGGCCTCGGTGGCCGAGCTGATGACATTCGTCAAAGGGCCGGACTTCCCCACCGGAGGAGCCATTGTGGGCAGCGATGGCATTCTGGCGGCCTACAGCACCGGCAAGGGCCGCGTGGTGATGCGCGGGCTGGCGCAGATAGAGGAGCCCTCCCCGGCGCGACATCAAATCGTCATCACGCAGATTCCTTACCAGTTGAACAAAACCGTGCTGATCGAACGCATTGCACAACTGGCGCGCGGCGGGCGGCTGAAAATGATCGCCGACATGCGCGACGAATCGGACCGGCGCGGCATGCGCATCGTCATCGACCTGAAACGCGCGGCGCACCCGCAGGCGGTGCTCAACCAGCTCTACAAATACACGAGCCTGCAGAGCACCTTCGGCGTGCAGCTGCTCGCGCTGGTGGGCGGCGAACCACGACTGCTTTCCCTACGGCGGGCGCTGCAACATTACATTGGCCACCGCCAAGAAATCATCACGCGCCGATCGCAGTTTGAGCTGCGCAAGGCGCAAGAGCGCGCACACGTGCTGGAGGGATTGCTCATCGCAATCGCCAACATCGACGCCGTCATCAAGACCATTCGCAAGGCTAAGGATGCGGACGTCGCCCGGGGCGCGCTGATGAAGCAATTTGACCTGACCGAGGTGCAGGCGCGCGCTATCCTCGACCTGCAATTGCGCCGTCTGGCCGCGCTGGAACGCCTGCAGATTGAGCAGGAGTACGAGCAGAAGCAGAAGCGCATTGAAGAGCTGCAAGACCTGCTGGCGCACCCCAAGAAAATCCTCACGTTGATAAAAGATGACCTTGAGGCAGTGGCGAAAAAGTACGGCGACGAACGCAAAACGCGCATAGCCCATGGCGCCAGCGACAAGCTGAGCATCGAAGACATGGTTCCCGATGAGGCCATACTGGTCACCATCACGACGCGCGGTTTCATCAAGCGCATGCCGCCGCGCGAGTTCCGGGCGCAGCGGCGCGGCGGCAAAGGCGTCATCGGTCAGGACATGCGCGCCGAGGACGAAATCGAGCATCTCTTCTCGACGCGCTCGTTGAAGCCCATCCTGTTTTTCTCGGACAGAGGCAAGGTGTATTCGCAGAAGGCCTATCGCATCCCGGCCGCGCGCCGTACCGACAAGGGTGTCTCGCTGCACAATATCCTCCCGCTGGAAGCCACGGAAAGGATTACGGCTGCCGTGCCGGTTCCCAGCTTCGCTGAGGCGGAATTCTGCACCATGGTGACGCGCAACGGGAAAATCAAGCGCGTGGCGCTCAGCCAGTTCGAATCGGTGCGTCCCTCTGGGCTGATTGCAATCGGCCTGGCACGCGATGATGAGCTCGGTTGGGTGCACCTGACGGTCGACAAACAACACATAATCATAATCACCGAGCAGGGGCAGGCGCTGCGTTTCAACAGCAGCCTGGTGCGGAGCATGGGCCGGCCCGCAGCCGGCGTGAAGGCGATCAACCTGCGTAAAGGCGACCGCATCAGCGGCATGGTGACAGTTACTGAAGACGGCGAGCTGCTGGTGGTGACCGCAAACGGCCACGGCAAGCGCACGCCCATGGCGGCGTACAATCCCAAAGGCCGCGCCACCATGGGCGTGGCCACCTTCTCGCGCAAGGCCGTCGTCAAGCTTACCGGGCCAATTGTGGCCGTGCGCAGCGTGCAACCCGACGACCAGATAACTATCATCTCTGTCAACGGGCAGGCCATCCGCACCACTGTTTCCGGTATCCGCCTGCTGGGCCGCGCCACCAAGGGCACGCGCCTGATGAACCTGCAGCCGGGCGATACGGTCGCCTCGGTGGCGCGCCTTGCGGCGGCCGACCTGCCCGCGCCCGAGGCCGCCGAACCGATAACTGAACCAGCAACCGAGTGAGGGCGTGAACGAACTACTCATTTCCGAGCCGTTGACCACCTATCTGCCGGAAGCCGACCCGGCATTACTGGCGGAGGCAATGGTCGCGTTTGCTAACAGCGATGGTGGCGCAATTGTGCTCGGCGTGGACGAAGCCGGTCGGCTAAGTGACGCCCCGATTCATAAGGAGGAACTGGAGGGCGCTCTGCTTGCCGCCGAGCAGCGCTGCCGCCCGGTGATTCCGACCGGCTGGGAGCAATTCGAAGCTGCAGGGGGGCCGGCCTTCGTGGTGCGCGTGGCGCGCAGCCCGGAGCTGCACGCGCTGGATGATGGTCGTGTGCTCATTCGCGCCGGCGCCGAGAATCGGCCGCTGACCGGCGAACAGATTCGGCTGCTGGCCGCCACCAAATCCAGCGGTGATTTCGAAGCCGAGGCTGTGGCCGGAGCCACTCGCGCAGATCTGGACAAAGAAGTCATCGCCGAATATCTGCAAAAACGCGAGTCGCGCCGGCGTCGGCCGCTCTCCGGCACGGCCGACGAGGTACTGATGGAAGTCGGGGCGCTTACGGCGCAGGGGCTGCCCACGGTGGCCGGGCTGCTATTGTTCGGGGCCGCGCCGCAGGCGTTGCTGCCGCAGAGCGGGCTTGTCTTCGTCAAGTTTATTGGTACCGATCCGCGCGGTTCTGATGGACAGGCGGGTTATGGCCGCCGCGAGGAAATCAACGGCCCGCTGGCGCGCATTATTGAAAACGCATGGCAGCTGGTGCACGAAGAAATGTCTGTCGGGGCAGTGGTGGAGGGGTTGGAGCGGGAGGAAAGGTTGGAATACCCGCCCTTCGCCGTGCGCGAGGCGCTGGTGAACGCGGTCTGCCATCGGGACTACCGCTTGCAGGGCCGCCGCATAGAGATGCGCATGTTTTCCGATCGCATGGAGGTCATCAGTCCGGGCGGGCTGCCCGGATTCATCACGGTGGACAACATCGTGGAGGAGCATTTTTCACGCAACCCACGCCTGGTCGCGGGGGTGTTTCAGTGGGGCTATATCGAGGAGCTTGGGCTGGGCGTGGATAGAATGATTGAGGCGATGGTGCAGGAAGGCCATCCGCCGCCGCATTTCAAAGCGCGGCCACATGCTTTTACAGTGACACTGCAGAACAACCGTGACCGTAAGGTTGTGCCCAGATGGGAAAGCAACATGAACGAGCGCCAGATGCGCGCGCTCACGCACATCCGTGAGAGCGGCAGCATCGCCAATCGTGAGTATCGGCAGCTGTGCCCCGATGTCAGCCCGGAGACACTACGCCTAGATCTGGTCGACCTGGTGAGCAAGGGCGTGCTGCTCAAAATCGGCGCAAAAAAAGGCACCTATTACATCCTGAAATAGCCGCTTGCACTCCCTGAATTTATCCCAAAATTATCCCAAAACACCCGTTTGGGATATGTGCGCTTTCGGCGTCACATCCCGCTGTGCGTCAGTCGCTAATTGCGCTGCGGCGCCCCGTCGCGATGCTGACACGTCCGACATAATGCACAGTCAGACTTTGCAGGCTGGCGCGGTTTTGTTGCGCCACCCTGCGGTAGGCGATGTGCTGTTGTCTTACGGTGGTGGGGGGTGTGGTGATGTCCTATTTAGTCTTCTACGAGTACCGCCCCTGATGCTTCCGGGTCAAAGCCTTCCGGCCACATTGTCTTGGCGTCATATCTGACCATGCTCAGGTCGGCCCCGCCCCGGTTGGTAGTTCATGGGTCCGCATTTCTGTTTTTCGCGCGGCAGATTGCTGCCGGGGAATCAGTTACTCTCGCTATCTCGATCTGGCGCTAGGTTTATTTCACCGCCCGTACTTGCACAGGCTCATCCAGCAGCGCGTGCGCCTGCGCGGAAAACCGTGCCTCCAGTGAGCGGTCGGTGGTGCAAACCACGATGGGCGCGGCGGCTTCCGCGGGTGCGCTGCGGGCCAGTCTATTTGCGGAAAGCACACGTATGATCTGCTCCGCGACAGCCGGCGCCGGGTCGATGATGGTGACGCCGGGGCCGGCCACATGCTGCAGTTGCTTTTTCAGAAACGAGTAGTGAGTGCAGCCGAGCACGAGCGTATCCACGCCGCGTTCCAGCAGCGGCTGCACATAGCGCAGCAGCAACGCGTGGGCGCGGGCGGAGTAGCGCTCGCCTTTCTCCACCAGTTCCACTAGCCCTGGGCACGCTTGCGTCAGCACGGCGGTGTCGCGCGCGAAGCGCTCGAGCAGACTTGAAAAGAGCTCGCCCTGAAAAGTGGCCTCGGTGGCCAGCACGGCCACCGCGCCGGTTCCGGTGCTGCGCACCGCCGGTTTCACCGCCGGTTCCATGCCCACGAAGGGCGTATAGGGGAAGGCCTCCCGCAGCTGGTGCAGGGCGGCCGCGGAGGCGGTGTTGCAGGCGATGGTAATGAGTTTTACGCCCTCGGCGCGCAGCCGGCGCGTGATTTGCGTGGCGAATTTACGCACTTCGGCCAGTGGGCGGGTGCCATAGGGGAAGTGCGCGTGGTCTGCGAGATACAGCAAACGTTCGGCGGGGGCGCGCTGCCTTATTTCGCGTAATACACACAACCCGCCCAGCCCGGAATCAAAGACGCCCACCGGGGCATCGTTTCCGGCGTGATTGCTCGGGCTATGGCTCATCGCGGGGTACGCTGCGGTGCGGACACGCGGCTATATGTGGCCGTTGCCGCAGGCGTTCACCAGCCCGGCGAACAGACCTTGCTGGTCGGGGGTGTCTTGAATCCACTCCGGGTGCCATTGTACCCCCACCGCGTATGGATGGTCGGGGATTTCGACTGCTTCCACTATGCCGTCGGGTGCGGCGGCCACTTGCCGAAGGCCGGGCGCAAGTTCGCGGCAGGCCTGATGGTGCAAGCTGTTCACCCCCACGGGGGTGGCTTGCAGCAGCTGCGCCAATCGCGAATCGGGCGTCACGCTCAGACTGTGCGTGCGCTTGTCGCGCGGGTAGCCGGGGTAGTAATCGTGTTTGGCTGCGTTCGGCAGCTCGGTGGCGAGATCGCGCCAGAGCGTGCCGCCGAGCGCGACGTTCATGCTCTGGATGCCGCGACAGATAGCCAGCATGGGCTTTTCCTCCTCCGACGCCCAGCGCACTAGCGCAAACTCCAGCTCGTCACGCTCGGGGTCAACCCATGTGCAATGGTCTGTGAGGGTGTACCCGTAATGTTCGGGGTGAATATCTCCACCGCCGGAAAGTACTAGGCCATCCGCACGGTCGTACAGGTCGCGGAGCTCATCCATCTGCAGCCCGAGCGGGATTAGCACCGGCAGCCCGCCCTGGCCGCGCACGGCCTCGACGTAGGGATACAGCACGCCGTACAAATCTCTCTCGCCACTGCGGGATTTTCGCCGCGACACGGTGATGCCAATCAGGGGACGGGGCATTTTATCTTGCTCCGAGAAAAGAAAAACGGCCGTGAAACCGGTCAGCTCCACGCCCTGCGTGTGCCCGTACTAATCTGTACGCTTTTCTTTCAGGCGCGCTTTCTTGCCGGTCAGTCCGCGCATGTAATAAAGTTTGGCGCGGCGTACTTTCGCGCGGCGCATGACCGTGACCTTCTCGATGCGTGGTGAGCGCAAAAGGAATGTTCGCTCCACGCCCACGCCGTGCGAGGCGATGCGGCGCACCGTGAAGCTTGCGTCATTGCCGCCGCCGCGGGTCTTTATGACCGTGCCTTTGAATTCCTGCACGCGCTCCTTGCCGCCCTCGCGGATGCGCACATGCACCACTACGGAATCGCCAGGATTGATGGTGGGGATGTTCTTGTTTGCAGGCGTTTCCACCGCCTGTCTAATGTGGTCCTTCATGGGCAACCTCTGGTTCTGCCGCTGCCGCAATGGCGTGCCGCTTGACCTGCGGCTTTCGAGCGGCGCGGCGCATTATAGCATAAACTGACGCCTGTCGGCGGGCGAAAGGCGGACCTGTTCGCGGCCGGGCGCACCAACGGCTCGCCCCGCGGCGGCAGTTGGTATAATGGCTGTTTGGCTCTTTCGATTGAGAGGCCCTCGTGGTGCAGCAATGGCTCTTGACAAAATTATCGTCGTCGGCGCGCGCGAACACAACCTAAAAAATATCAGCGTGGAAATCCCGCGCGATAAATTGGTGGTCATCACCGGCCTCTCCGGATCGGGCAAATCCTCGCTGGCATTCGACACCATTTTCGCCGAGGGCCAGCGCCGCTACGTGGAATCGCTTTCCGCTTACGCGCGCCAGTTCCTCGGGCAGCTGGAAAAGCCCGATGTGGACCACATCGAGGGGCTGAGCCCGGCGGTCTCAATCGACCAGAAGGGCGTGAGCAAGAATCCGCGTTCCACCGTGGGCACCGTCACCGAGGTTTACGATTATCTACGCTTGCTTTATGCGCGCGTGGGCACGCCGCATTGCCCGCAGTGTGGCCGCGCTGTCAGCCGGCAATCGGCACAAGAAATAGTGCAGGCCATCCGCGCGCTCCCCGGCGACAGCCGTATCCTGCTGCTTGCGCCACTGGTCAAGGATCGCAAAGGACATCATCAGGGCGTTTTCGATGAAGTGCGCAAAGCCGGCTTTTTGCGCGTGCGCGTGGATGGAAAAACCTACGATGTGAATGACCTTACCGGCGAGGCCGGGGCGCATTCAACCGCGCCGAAGCTGGATCGCTACAGAATGCACAACATCGAGGCGGTGGTGGACCGGCTGGTGCTGCGCGAAGCGGATGAGCCTGGCGGCGATGAGGAACAGGAATTCATCTCGCGCCTGACTGATTCGGTGGAGACCGCGCTACGCGTGGGGAACGGGATGCTGCTGGTGCATCCGGTTTCGTCCGTGGATACGGGCGCTGATTCCGGCGAAAGCTTGCTTTTTTCAGAGCAAAACGCCTGCGCCCACTGCGGCATCAGCCTGCCGGATTTTGAGCCGCGCTCCTTTTCGTTTAATTCTCCCCACGGGGCCTGCGTAGAATGTCAGGGCCTGGGGCACAAACTTGAAATCGACGCGGCGCTGATTATTCCAGACCGCAGCCGCACGCTGGAAGAGTCCGCCATTGCGGTGATGGAATGGCGCGCCCGCCCGTTCGGCGAAGGGGGCGGCTATTATTGGCAGTCGCTCCAGGGCGCCTGCGCATATTACGATATTCCCATGGACCGACCGCTCGCTGAACTTTCGCAGAAGAATATAGATGTGCTCCTCCATGGCAGCGATGGCGAGCGCATCCCCATTCAATATCTCACCCGTCAGGGAAACAAGGCCGTGTGGCATAATCCGTTCGAGGGCGTGATTGGAAACTTGCGCCGGCGCTACCGCGAGACCAACTCTGAGTATATTCGCCGCAAAATCGAACACTACATGACGCAGCGCAACTGTGACAGCTGCCACGGCCGGCGGCTGCGCGCGGAAGCGCTGGCTGTGACAATCGGGGAGGACAACATTATGGCGGTCACGCACTGGCCCGTGACGCGACTACTGGAATGGGCGCAGGCGCTGCCGGAATTCACCCTGAGCGCGCGCCAGCGCGCCATCGGGCGGCAGGTCTTGAAGGAAATCACCTCGCGACTAAAGTTCATGGTGAATGTCGGGCTGGATTACCTCACTCTGGCTCGCTCGGCGGCGTCGCTTTCCGGCGGCGAGGCGCAACGCATTCGTCTCGCCACCCAGATTGGATCGCAGCTGACCGGCGTGCTTTATGTGCTTGATGAGCCCTCCATCGGGCTGCACCAGCGCGATAACGGCCGGCTGATTGGCACGCTGAAATCAATGCGCGATTTGGGCAACACGCTGCTGGTGGTGGAGCATGATGAAGAGACCATCCGCGCCGCCGATTGGGTGGTGGACTTGGGGCCGGGGGCGGGCAGCCACGGCGGGGAGGTAGTGGCGCAGGGCACTGCCGACGACATCATCGCCGACCCGGCCTCGCTCACCGGCGCGTACCTTTCGGGCCGGCGCTCCATCGCCGTTCCGCCGGCGCGGCGGGAAGGCAACGGAGAATGTCTGGTGGTGCGCGGCGCGCGCGAGCACAATCTTAAGGGGATTGACGTGCGCATTCCGCTTGGCAAAGTTATCTGCATCACCGGGGTCTCCGGTTCCGGAAAATCCACGTTGATGAATGACATTCTCTGCCGCGCCGTTGCGCGGGTTTTGCACCGCGCGCGCGCCGCGGCGGGTGCGCACGATTGCATCGAGGGACTGGAGCACATCGACAAAATCATCAACATTGACCAGTCGCCCATCGGGCGCACGCCGCGCTCCAATCCGGCCACCTATGTCGGCTTTTTTGACCATGTGCGCAAGCTTTTCGCTGAGTTGCCCGAGAGCAAAATCCGCGGCTACAAGCCCGGGCGCTATTCGTTCAATGTGAAGGGCGGTCGTTGTGAGGGCTGTCAGGGGCAGGGGCAGCTGCGCATCGAGATGCAATTTTTGCCCGACATCTACGTACCCTGCGATGTCTGCAATGGCGTGCGTTACAATCGCGAAACGTTGCAGGTGCGCTTCAAGGATCTGACCATCGCTGATGTGCTCGCATTGAGTATCGAGGAGGCGGCGCAGGTTTTCGCGAACTTCCCTCCGATGCAGCGCAAACTTTCCACGCTGCTGCTGGTCGGGCTGGGCTACATTAAGGTCGGGCAGCCGGCCACAACGCTTTCCGGCGGCGAGGCGCAACGGGTGAAATTAAGCAAGGAACTTTCCAAGCGTTCCACCGGTCGCACCCTTTACGTGCTGGATGAACCTTCGGTGGGGCTGCACGCTGCCGATGTCGACCGGCTCATCGAGGTGCTGCAGCGCTTCGCCGATCAGGGCAACACCGTGGTGATTATTGAGCACCATCCTGACATCATCAAGGTCGCCGACCATGTCATAGACCTGGGGCCGGAGGGCGGCGACCGGGGCGGCGAAATAATGGCTGAGGGTACCCCCGAGCAGGTGATGGCGGTGCAGGCGAGCTACACCGGGCAATTCCTGCCGAAGTATCTGCGCAATTGAACCCGCCGGATTCCCGTCTGCTGGCTGAGCGCATTAAGGCACGCTCGCGGGCGCTCGGTTTTGCCCTGTGCGGAATCACCACGCCTGGCTCGCCTGAGCATCTGCCTGAGTACCAGTGCTGGCTTTCGGGTGGGCTGCACGCGGGCATGGATTACATGGCCAGCGAGCGCGCCCGCGAGCGCCGCGCCGACCCGCGTGCGCTTTTCCCCGATTGTCAATCCATTCTGGTGCTGGCGGCGAATTACTTTCAGGGTGAGCCTCCCTCGCCGGAACCCGCTTCCCTGACCGGCAGAATGGCGCGCTATGCGTGGGGTCGTGATTATCATGACGTCTTGCTGCAGCGCCTGAAGGAATTGATTGCTTTTGTGCAGGCGGCGGCAGGCCGTCCGGTGCGTCACCGGCTCTACACCGACACCGGCCCGTTGCTTGAACGCGAACTGGCGCAGCGCGCGGGGCTGGGCTGGATCGGCAAGAACACCATGCTCATCAATGCGGATATAGGCTCATGGACGCTGCTGGCGGAGGCCATGCTGGACTTGGCGCTGCCGCCGGATGCACCCTTCCGCGCCGACCGCTGTGGCAGCTGCACGCGCTGCCTGGATGCCTGCCCGACCGGCGCCATTCTGTCTGACCCACGGCGCGTGGACAGCCGGCGCTGCATTTCCTATCTCACCATCGAGCACCGCGGGGCGCTGCCGGCCGAACGCCGCGAATCTCTGGGCGACTGGGTGTTCGGTTGTGACGTTTGCCAGCAGGTCTGCCCGTGGAACGAGCGCTTCGCGCAGCCGCTGCGCGACCCTGATTTCGCGCCCCACGCGCCGTTGCCCCACCCGCGACCGGGGGCGCTGCTTGCTCTTTCGCAGCCGGAATTCAGCAGTGCGTTTCGGGGAACCGCGCTGAAACGCGCCAAACGCAGCGGCCTCTTGCGCAATGTCGCGGTGGCGCTGGGCAACAGCGGCGAAAACGCTGCCGTTCCGCATCTGGAACGTGCGCTCCGCAGCGACCCCGACGTGGTGGTGCGCGGCCATGCGGCCTGGGCGCTGGGCCGCTGTAGCGCGGATACGGCGCAAAGTGCCTTGCGCGCCGCGTGGGAATCGGAGACCGAGCGCGTGGTGCTGCAGGAGATTGAGGCCGCGCTCGTGGCGTGGGGCGGGGTCAGGGAGTCGGCGTCGCCGACGGCTGCGGAGTAGCAGTGGCCGAAGGTTGGCGCGTTGGCGTGGCCGGAGTCAGCGCCAGCAGGCCCACGGGTATGCGCACTTTCTGCCCGACGCTGAGCACGTCCGGGTTTTCGGCTAGGTCTTCATTCTCCTCCAGAATGGCGTCGAGGGTGGTGTTGAATTCCTCCGCCAGTAGTTGCAGGATGTCTCCGGGACGCACGGTGTGTTCAATGATGGTGCCGGGGCTGACGTCGCTGGGCATTGGCGTCAGCGTCGGCGCCTTGAAATCGGGTGGCGGAATCAGTATCTCCTGATCCACCTGCAGGAGAGAAGTCAGGTCAATGCCCTGTTCTAGGTTGTATGCGATGAGGGCTTCTATGTTGATTTCATATTCGCCCGCCACAAAATAGAGCGTGTCGCCTTCCTGAATGACATAACTCACCGGGCCGCTGCGCGTGGCGGTGGGCGTGAGCGTGGCGGTTTCGGTGGGCTCAAAAAGGGTGGCGGTCGGCAGCACGGGCGTGTGTGTGAAAGTCGGCGTGGCGGTGGGCGTGGCGAACAGGGTCCATTGCTTGGCGGTGTAACGTTGCGCCGCGTAAGCCGCCGCTCCCAACACGCCCACGACCACCACCAGCAGCGCAATCACGCGCCAGGTTTTGCCCGCCTTGCCCTTCTCGTCCAATGTCAGAGCGGTGTCTTCCTTCATGCCCGCAGCCTTTCTTTGAGCGGATGCCTCGCTATTGTACCCCAAACGGATTATGGTGAGGCGATTGACGCGAAGCGCGCTGCGAGGGAGAATGGCGGATGCATGAACCGGGAATTGATTCAAGAGCAGTTTGGGCCCAATGCGGATGACTACGTGCGCAGCCCCGTACACGCGCGCGGCGAAAGCCTAGACGCGCTGCTGGGATGGCTGCAACGCGAGCCGGTTCGGTGGGTGCTCGATATTGCCACCGGCGGCGGACACACTGCCCTGGCGCTTTCGCCATTGGCCAGATGCGTTGTCGCCAGCGACCTCACCGCACCAATGCTACGCGCCGCGCGCGACTGGCTGGCGGAAAACGGCGCTGAGAATGGGCTTTTCTGTCAGCACGATGCCGCTCAAATCCCTTTCCCGCAGGGCGCGTTCGATGTGGTCACCTGTCGGCTGGCGCCGCATCACTTTGCGGATGTCGGCGCATTTCTGCGTGAGTGCGCGCGCGTGCTGCGGCGCGGTGGCAGGCTTGCGGTCATTGACAACGTTACCCCGCCGGAGCCGCTGGCTGTGCGCTTCATCAATGCGTTCGAGCGATTGCGGGACCGCAGCCACAATTTCGAGCGCAGCCTGCCTGACTGGGAGGCTTTCTTCAGTACCGCCGGCTTGCGCATTGAACACCGGCAGCAATTCCGTAAGCCAATTGACTTCGGCGCATACTGCGACCGTATGGGCGTTCCCGAGCGCACGCGCACGCGTTTGCGCGTCATGCTGCTGCAGGCGCCGGCAGCGGCGCGCGCCGTGCTCAACCCGCGCGAGGTTGACGGCCGCATGACGTTTGATCTCGAAGAACTCCTCATTGTTGGGCGGCGGGCCGCGCGTTGACCGCTGTTGCGCGGGTTGGTAGAATGCACTCGGGCAGAATCTGCGCGCCATGAAATACCACATCCACACGATTGGCTGTCAGATGAACGTGGCCGACAGTCTGCAGTTGGCTTCCGAGTTGGAGAAACTTGGCGGCGCGCCGACAGATGAAATCGGTGAGGCCGATGTGGCCGTGCTGAACACTTGCGTTGTGCGGCAAAGCGCCGAGGACCGGGCCAATGGCTGGCTGCAATGCGTGGGGCGCCTGAAGAACGGCGACCACGCCGGCCTTGTGGTTGGGTTGATGGGCTGCCTGGTGGGGGTAAAAGGCAACCCGAAACTCGCGCGCGCTTTCCCGCAGGTGGATGTCTTCCTGCCTCCCTCTGACCCGACCGCGCTGCTGAATCGCATCGCCGACCGGAATCAACTGCACGCCGAGCGCGCGGCCGTCGCGCGCCGCCATGCGGCCCAGGACGGCGAACTCACCCTGCCGCTGGCGCAGCGCGGTCGACTGGCCAGCGCGCATGTGCCGGTGGTTTATGGTTGTTCGCACGCCTGCACGTTTTGCATCATCCCATTCCGACGGGGAGTGGAACGATCGCGGCCAGTCGACGAAATTGCGGCCGAGACGCGTTCGCTGGCAGCACAGGGCGTGAGAGAAATCACCCTGCTCGGGCAGATTGTCGACCGCTACGGCTGCGATGTCGACGACGGTCCCGACCTTGCGCAGCTTTTACGAGTGGTGCATGAGACGCCCGGCCTCGAGCGCATCCGCTTTCTGACCTCGCACCCGAACTACGTGAACGATGACCTGCTGCGCACGGTCGCCGCGCTGCCGAGGATATGCGAGCACATAGAAGTGCCAGTGCAGTCCGGCAACAACACGGTGCTGCAGAACATGCGCCGCGATTACACCGTGGAGCAATACCGCAGCCTTGTCGGGTGCATCCGCGAGCATATGCCGGCGGGGTCAATCGCATGCGATGTCATCGTCGGTTTTCCGGGCGAGAGCGCAGCGCAGTTTCAGGACACCCACGACCTGCTGGCCGAATTGAAACTGGATAAGGTACACATCGCCAAATACTCGCCGCGGCCGGGAACCCTTTCCGCGCGGCGTATGGCGGACGATGTGCCCGCGGAGGAGAAAGAGCGCCGCCGCAAAGCTCTGGATGATTTACAGGCCGGTATTGTGGCCGATATTAATAATCGCTTGCTCGGAGAGCGGGTGCAGGTTCTGGTGGAGGATTGTCACCGGGGGAAGTGGCGTGGCCGCACGCGCACCAACAAGCTGGTGTTCTTCGAGGATGAACGCGACCGCACGGCTGAACTCGTTGATGTGGAAATCACTTGGGCTGGGCCGTGGTCGCTGCGCGGCCGGCTGCCCGATGCCCACGTGGCTGCCCCGCCACCGGTCGCTGCGACGGTTGTGTGAACTTCGGCGGCCCGTCTTTTTAGGAGAGCGTGCAACCGCGAATCCCTCGGGCGGCTGCTTACAGCGAACGACGCTTGTGCTACGTTTATGTTGGGGGTTTGCGCCCGCTCGGGTAGCGGTAGATGATGCGGCCGCGCGTCAGGTCATAGGGCGAAACTTCTACCTTCACGCGGTCGCCCAGCAGAATGCGAATGTAATAGCGGCGCATCTTTCCAGATAGGTATGCCAGCAGTGCGTGCCCGTTTTCGAGCTCGATGCGAAACTGGGTGCCGGGTAGGGCCTCGGTGACCGTGCCCTCTATTTCGATCTTCTCTTCTTTTTCCGCCATTTGAAACGCTCCTCAATTACCACGTTTCGGTAAGGGTGGCGCACCATGTACTGGCATCGTTGGCGCCCTACCTGCGTGTGCGCTGTCGCCGCCGAATGCGGCGAATGGCTTTCTTCTTCTCGATGCGGCGCGCTTCGCTTTTTGAGACAAACCAACGTTTCTGGCGTACAGTAGCCAGACGCCCGCTGCGCATGACTTTCTTGCGGAAGCGTCGTAGCAGCTCTTCGGGCGATTCGCTGGGTTTGATTGTCACCTTGGTCAGAGTCATCACCCCCTTTTTTACTCCGGCAATTGGCCGACCGTCTCGTCGATATTTGACATGTCTTCCGGTTCGATCTCGTCAGCTTTCTCGGATGTTTCCGATACCAGCGCTGCTTCTGCATCTGCCTCAAGCGTCGGTTCAGCATCGTCGCGCTGCTCCTGCTCGTCGGCTAGATCCTGCAAGCTTAGCCCCACGCGCTGCCGCTCCACATCCAGACTGACCACTCGCAGCGTGAGTTCGCGGCCCGCGACGACTTCCGCACCGCCCTCTGAGGGGATTTCAGTGCTGTGCAACAGGCCCTCAATGCCATTGCCCAGATCGACAAACGCGCCAAAATGAAGCACGCGCGTCACATTCCCGACAATCGTTTCTCCGGGAACAATCCAATCCTCCACTGAATCCCACGGGCTGGGCAAAAGCTGTTTCATGCTCAGGCCAATGCGCTGTCGATCGCGGTCGATTCTAATGACCATGACATCGACCTCATCGCCCGGCTGCACGGCATGACGCGGGTGCTCGACTTGCTTCCAGGCAAGCTCAGATACGTGCACCAGGCCATCCGCCGCGCCAAGGTCCACGAAGGCGCCGAACTCGCGCACGCTGCTGACCGTTCCACGCAGCACCTGTCCTTCGTGTAACTCCGCGAGCAGCTGTTCTTTTTTCTTTTCTCGTGAGGCGCGCTGAGCCGCGCGCTGCGAAAGCACCAATCGGTGGCGCTGCCGATCCACATCAATCACTCGCACCGTGATTTCTTGGCCGACCGCCTGTTCCAGTTTATCCATGCGTTCGGATTCTGGCATGCCGCGGGTGAAGCCGACAAGATGTGAGGCTGGCACAAAGCCGGGCAGACCATGATATGAAACCACGACCCCGCCGCGATTGCAGCTTTCGACCGCGCCGGTGAAGATTTCCCCGGAACCCATCAGCGCCTCAGCGTCCCGCCACGCCTGATGCTGGCGTGCCTGATAGACTGAGAGAATCGGGTGCTTCGCGCCGTGACCCTGTACTGTAACCAGCACCTCGATGTCCTCTCCAGCGCTGTATTCGTCCAGCCGCCTACCCGCGCGTTCTAGGTCTGAAAGCGGCACCAACCCTTCGCGTTTCAACCCGAGGTCCACCAGAACGCCGTCTGAACGCATGTCAATTACGGTGCCGTGCAGCAAGTCGCCATGCTCCGGCCGCACCACATCCACGTAGTCCTCCAGCATGGTGGCGAAGTCATCCCTTGGCGCGTTTGCGACTGATGGTTCTTTCATAACCTCTTGTTTAAACTAAAACCGGCACCTCCATATGACACAGGCGCCGACATGCATTGAGTATTGGGAATGCGGACTGTCGCCGCACGGTTAACTTAACCCAACATTTCTCCGCTCCCGCCCCCGGCAACCGACTGCCCACCGGGAAACCGGCCGCTGTGCACTGGCACCAACATCAGGTCCGACTGTTCACACTTTAGACCGCAAGTGACCGCGCAATAATACCCGCTGCGGTCACGCAACCCCGCTCGAAATCGCGCGGGAGTTCAGGCTGGCATTATACCTCCACCCGGTTAAGTCGTCAAACCACATTGCTGCCATCATGGTTGGGCCGTAAAGGTGAGCCGCACTTTGCCTGCTTCAGGCGGCACGATGAGCCAGCCAGCCTCTGTTTTTGTGCCGCCCGGCCCGGAGAGGGCAGCAGGCCGGACGGGCAGCCTCCAGCGGAATCCGGCCGGAGGCGTTGCGCCTGATAGGGTCAGGGTGAGCGTACCGTTCCACCCCACCTCCGATTGCGTGAGCTCGTTTTCGGTGCGTAGATTGAGCGCGCCAAAGTGCGTGGGCGCACCCTTCACGGTGATGGTGCGACCGTCCGCCAGCCACCAATCCGGAACGCCGCTGAGCAATTCGAGCGTATCGCCGCGCTCGGAGAGCATCATCTCGCGCACCAGGGTGACGTAACTGGCGGCCGCCCACGCGTGCGGCATGTCGCCTCCGGAGAAACTGCCATTGGCGGGATTGACCTGCTCGGCCCAGGTGAAGGTTCCCGGTATGGTCTGATTCTGTAGAGTCCAACCCAGTATCTGATGCAGCACGTCCGTGCGGCCTAGCCGAAGGTAAGCGTGAGCCAGTTCAAGCCCGCCGTAAGGCCAGAACTGGCCGCCCAGATGGCGGAAACCGCCCTTGTCCGGCTGCAGCCAGAGGCGATGATAAATGTCAAATGAGCGAGCGAGCAGCTCCATATCTCGATGGAACACCTCGGTCGGCCAGAGCGCAGGCACTGTGCCTCGCGCCATGGCCGAGTCCGTTATGTTTTCCACGGCGCCCGGGATGAAGGCTGGCTCCGGGCCCATCACGGTCGCGACTGAATCCAAAATGGCTGCACGTAGTGCGTCGGCCTCGGATTGCATCCAAGCGGCATCGGTGCTCTCCCCTATTGCTGCCGCGATGAAGGCCGTATGCTCCAATCCGGCCAGCCCCCAGAAATCGTCCCAGTAGTGGTGCCACTCGGGCGGGCCAAGGTCTTCCGCGCTCTTACTCGGGGGCAGCAGGCCGCGCGCAGCGCCGCTAGTTACGACTGTGCTCGCTCGCAATTCAGACAGGAAGCGTGCGGCTGCGCGCAACTGCGGATACCATTCACGCAGTTGTGTTGCGTCGCCGGTGAAGCGGTAATATGCGCTCGCCAGAAAAATGGCTTGTCCCTGCGAATCCCATTCGTCATCGTGCCAGGGAACGTTCTCGCCTCTGATGGGAGGCACCCGTCCGTCCGGCTCCTGCGAAGTAAGTGTGGCGGTGACGGTGGCGCGCACGCTTTCGGCGTGGCCGAATTGCAGCAGCGCCAGCCCGGTGTACGCGGCATCGCGCACCCAGACGGCGTCGTGCGCGAGCGGTCCGGGGTGGGGGCCGTCGGGGTCAAGCGCGAGCAGCAGATAGCCAAGCGATGCGGCCACCCCGGCTTCCACGGACTTGTCGGGAAGCGCCATGTTCACCGTGCCGGTCGCCTCCTGCCACAACTGGGCGGTCTCTTGCATGCGTTCATCGACAGGGACATCTACCGCCGGGAAGTTTTCGCCCGGCGCGCCGGGAAAGGCAAAGTGCAACGCAGTGGATTGACCCGGCTCAAGGTCAATAGGATAGGCCCATACGGCGACGCCATCCGCCGCGGTGGCGGTCCTCACGCGCTCCTTGGTAGGCACCTTGCCGCGTAGTACTGCCGCCATGGATTCTGGCAGCAGCGCCGCGCCGGTTTCGCCGGCCGCCGTTGCGGCAGCCATGAATGGCACGTCGTTGACCCATAGCCGGCGGCCGTGCTGGGCGCGGATGGCGCAGATCGGCGCGAGGTTCTGATTAATGGCAAAGGGTCGTATTGCCAGCAGCAGGGTCAGACTGTGCGGCTCGGCGTCCGTGTTTTGCAGCGTTATTTTCCAGCGGACGGATGCCTGCCCACCGTCTCCAAAGAGAGTGTTGCGCACTGAAATGCCGAGGGCTTCCCATTCCCATTGTGGCATGGGCAGGCGTCCGTCAGTTAATGAGAAGCGCACATCCGCCGGGCCGGCTGCACCCAGCCTGCCCGTGTCAGGATCGTAGAGCCAGACTTCTGCTCTGGGCGCTCTCGCCCAGGGGGCCACTGCGCCATCTGAAGAGACCAATGCCTCCTCGGCGGAATCCATGTTTCCGGTCATCGTCCACGCAAACGCTTTTGCGGTTGCCCATGCGGGCATGGGCCAATCTGGGTGAGAACTGACAAGCCATTCCACATGTTGCGCGCCGGTCATCACCGCGCGGCGTTCGGCCCCGAGGCGCACCGGCTGCTTGATGCCGCCGAAACCACCTCGGTCGAGGACGCGTAGCGCGAGCTGCAACTCCTCGCCCGTTGTGCCATATTGCAGAATGTCCACGAGAGCAGCCCGCGAACCGAGGTTGTCCCAGCTGCCTGCGTGCTCGCCGTCTATCCACAGCGAAGCGGAATCATCGACCTCCCCGAAACCGAGGAAAACGGCCGGCCAGTCTGGCACGGTGATGCGGGTGCGGTACCACGCCGCCCCGTCATATTCTAGCCCGCTCGCCTCCCACGGGGTTCCTGGCGCGAGTTCAGTCCATTCATCCGCAATTGATTCGGACGAGTTCCAGCCTTCTACTAGGCCGATGTCATCCGGGTCGGTGTGGAAGCGCCAGCCGGTGCTGAGTACATGCGAGAGCGTGTCGGCCGCTTCGCAAGGCTGAGGCGTCTTGCCGAACGGCGCTTGGCTGAGGTCCGCGCAGCCGGCCAGCAGCAGGAGAATGCCGCTCAGTACGGCCCGCACTGCCGTCGGTTTTCGCGCCGGCCAGTGAGGCGATAGCGCGCGGCGGGGGTGTGTGGGTTCACTCATAGTTCTTTCCCACCCGTTGCCGGTGGGAGACCTAATTGATTGTGACCGGAATCGCGTCGGAGAGGTAGTACCAGTTGGCAGCCGGCGGGGTCGTCGCGCCGCAATCAGTGGATGTGCCCAGACAAATAACCATACGCAAGTCATACGTGCCGGCGGCCGGGATTTCGATGTGGTCACGCAAATCGTATTCGGTGCCAGCGGAGACCTTGTCGGCGTCTCTGTCCCCGTTGAAAAAGCGGAAGATGTGCGGGTTTGCGTACACGCCCCACGCGCCGAATTTCTGGTCGCTGCTGCCCGGGTTATGTATTCTCAGGTTCACCCAGATAGATTCATTCACGGTGTAGCTGGCCGCGCAGCTGCTGCCGGGGGTGCACGTTTTTTCTGCCGAAAAGTAAGTGCCCGTAATCGGGCTGCCGTCCGGGGTGACCGGAGACAACCTGGATGCGCTGATGGTAACCGGAATTACCTCCGAAAGGATGAACCAGTTGGTGCCCGGTGCTTTCGAGGCAAGGCAATTCGCGGCGTTGTCTAGGCAAATACCCATCTGTAAATGGTGCACGCCGGCGTTGAGAATGCTGATTGATGCCTTTTGTCCAGTCATCGGCCAGCTTTTTTCGGTGTTGGCGCCGATTTTATCTTCTGCGCGGTCGCCATTGAAAACATAGAGAAAGTTTGGGTACAGGTTGGTGTGTACGCCCCATGCGCCGAAACTGACTTCGGAGCTGCTCGAGTTTACGATGCGCATGTTGATGTGGAACGGATCGCCGGTAAAGAAGCGGGGCCCGGCAATCCCCGGAACGAAATCGGCCTCCACGCTGAATGTTTTTCCAGAAATGGCGCTGCTGGAGGCTGTGCTCAGAGCAGCTGATGTTTCTGTTGGGGCAGCAGCCGTTGTGACATTCGCGTCCGGGCTGGGGGTGGCCGGCACCTCCACGACCGGGATGTCGACTGCGTTCGTGTGCAGCGATGACCACAGCGCCGAAACCCAGACGCGATTGCGGGTGCCATACGCAATTTGATACCATTGCCCGTCCACGGATTTTCCGGTGACTGGCGCGATGTACCCGGCCGGCTCGCTGCCCAGAATCGCGTATTCCGCACCCGGCCCTGCGCGTAAGTACACTCCGTCCGTGAGTTCTAGTGTGTTGCCTCCGATGGGCAACTGGTCTGCCGACGGGGTGGGGATGTGATCCGCGGTCTGGGTGGCTGCAGGTGTGGGAACCGGCGTTTCGGCGTCAGCCACACTAGCTGCAGCCGCGGTCGGTTCCGCGGTGGCGCTGGCGGCAACCTCGGCTGTGGCTGTCGGGGTCGGTGGCGGCAAAGCGGCGGCGGCGGGTTGTTGCGCCACTGAATTAAATTCGTTTAGCGCGTATCTGATTGCCGTAATCCCGCCCGCTGCGAGGCCGATAATCAGCAATGCAATGAGCAGGGTTTTCGGAGGAAGTTCGCTCAGCTGCTTAATCGTCATCGCCCCATTCTGTGAATCTGGACGGAACTACTGAATCGGCAAGTGTAAGTATAGCACGGGCGGTTGCGCTTAGATCACCACGTCCGGCTCGCGCAGCGCGAAATCGGCGCCGCGGTCGATTTCCCACGGATAAGCGATGTAGGCGTCGGTGACGGCGCCATAGTAATCGGGTCGCGTCTGGCCGAAAAGTGAGCGTGCCGGGTTGAAATGGAGCACACACAGTTCCGGCTGGCCACCGGCCCCGAGGATGCGGTCCTTCACCGAGGTGATGGTGCGGCCGGATGCCCAAACGTCGTCCACTACCAGAATGCGTTTGCCGGCGAGCACATCCTCGTGCGGGAACTGCAGGAATTCGGGCCAGGCGAGTAATTTGTATTCGGCATCAATGGGTGGAAATTGTACGGAGGCGGTCAGGATGTCCTTCACGTCTAACGCCTCGGCCAGCAAACCGCCGGGCACAATCCCGCCCCGGGTTACAATCACCATCGCTTCAATATCATGTCGGAACTGTGGAATGAGTACGTCAACCAGTTGTTCGACATCTCCCCAGCGCAACAGTTCCTTACGCATTGGGTTGGACATACGGCCCGTCAGGTTGGCAGCGGGAACGGTGCCGGTGAACGCCATAACCGTGGTACGCGGCCCGAGAGGGGGTAGGTGGCTGCCCGGCTATGCATGCGAACCCGCGAAGCTGCTGTAATGATATTGAATGCGCCCTTCGCGTAAGCCGAGGGTATCCTTGCCCCCCGCCATTTGCCCGGCCGGGCTGTGAAAAGTCCAGTTGAAAGTCCACGAGGTGCCTTTGCCGCGCACATGATCGATGGCGAAATTGCCCGACGGCAGCAATTCGTCCAGCATTTTCCTGTACCATTCTCGGATGGCTTGAATCCCGAGAATCATGCGCTGCGCATTCACATGGCCGGCATTCTCATGATAGAGACTGACAAGCAAGTCAATGTCCCGATTATTAAGTGCATCCACATAATGCTGCAGCGGGTCGTTCGGCACACCCGGCGGCATCGGCGCCGGAGCGGGCACGGTGGGCACTGCTTCGGCCAGCGGCCACTGGAAACCGGCCACGGCATCCCACAGGTCGTGGTGGCCCGGGCTGGTGGACCAGTCCCAAGAATAGGTGTTCGCAGCGGACAGGCCCAGTTCAAGCGCCTTCTGATAAAAGCGGCGTTGGTCTTCTGCCGTCGCCACCCAGCCGCCGGCCCCGTACGCAGAACCGGTGGGTATCACCGGGCGAGCGTGACCGACCAGGCGCGTGTCAGCGAACTCGCCCACACTACGCTCCAGTTGCGCGCCGGGGTTGTGCGCCTGTTCCCAGTAAACTTGCGGCATGTTGAAATCACATTTCTCTAAGAACGCAGCCCAAGGCAATTCGCGATGGTAGGTCGGAAAGCGATAGGAGCTCAACGCGATTGGGTGATTGGGCAATGCCTGGCGCAGCTCGGTCATGAAGAGACGGGCGGCGGCGTCTTTGCCGCGCCATTTGTATTCGTGTTCCGCATCGATTACGTAGCCATCCAGCTGCACTTCTCTGGTGCGCGCGATGGCCACGCGCGCCTCCCCCGCCGGGTCGCTGCCTTTCACATAATGCCAGCCCCACACCTGCATACCACGGTTTTTCAGTGCTTGGCTGACTGCGGGCACGAGGTCGTTGTTATTGCGGTCGTAACCGAAGGGATATCGCGTGTCGGCGATCTTTATTAGCACGTGCGTCAACTGTGCGGCTTCTGCCTTGTTCGCAATGGCCTCCGCGTCGCCTCCCTCACAGTTTAGAATACGCCAGATGAAAAATCCTTTTCCCTCAAGTGCCATCGAATCCTCGCAATGGGTGTTAAAATGGGTTATGCTCGCAGGTGGAAGGAGCAATAAGTGTGCCTGAACATCGCGAACGCGCTGTCAAATGAAATTCAAGACATTCATTGAGAAGCTGCCCGAAACGGTGGCGAGACCGGACCGCCTGTTGGTTGAGCGTGCATATGCATTCGCGCAAAAGGCTCATTCCAGACAGGCGCGTGCTTCAGGCGCGCCGTACATCGAGCACAGCTTGGCTGTGGCAGACATTCTGGCCACCCTTGGGCTGCCGCCGGCGGCACTCGCGGCGGCGCTGCTGCACGACGTGGTCGAGGACTCCGCCACCTCGGTCACCGAACTGAAAAAGCAGTTTGGTGCGGAGGTGGCAGCGCTGGTGGATGGCGTGACCAAACTGACCAAGCAAGTGCAGCGCGTGGAGCAATCTGGGTCCGCTGCCGACAGGGCCAGTGAGGCTGCCCGTGACCCTGAGCGTATGTCCACCCACCAAGCGGAGACCATCCGCAAAACCTTCCTGGCGATGGGGGACGATGTACGCGTAGTGCTGATAAAACTGGCCGATAGATTGCACAACATGCGCACACTTTCGTTTTTACCTGCGGAGAAACAACGCCGCATTGGGCAAGAAACGCTGGACATTTTCGCCCCACTGGCCAATCGGCTCGGAATATGGCAGGTCAAGTGGGAATTGGAGGACCTTGGTTTTCGCTATGTCAATCCGAAGAGGTACAAGGAAATCGCGACGGCGATAAACCGACGACGTGTGGAGCGCGAGAAGCGTATTGCGGCCATTGTGGGGCGCCTGCAAAAAGAGCTGCGTGATCATGGCATTGACGCGGAGGTGACCGGTCGCCCCAAACACATTTATTCCATCTGGCGGAAGATGCGCCGCAAGGACGTGCCGTTCGAGCAGGTTTATGACATACGGGCAGTGCGGGTGTTGGTCAAGCACCGCGAGGAGGCCACGCCGCAGGATTCAAAGGCGAGCGAGCGCCGCGAGAAACAGGCTGTCGCAGATTGTTACCTTGCGCTCGGTCTCGTGCATCAGCTCTGGAGCCCGATCCCCGGCGAATTCGATGATTACGTCGCTACCCCGAAAGACAACTTTTATCAATCTCTCCACACTGCCGTCGTCGATGATGACGGCGACACGCTGGAAGTACAGATTCGAACTGAGACCATGCACGAGGGCGCCGAATATGGTATCGCGGCGCACTGGCGCTATAAAGAGGGCGGACGCAAGGAGGATAAATCCTTTGACCGGCGCATTGAATGGCTGCGTTCAATGATGGACTGGCGGCAAGAGGTCACCGATGGGCAGGAATTCGTGGATGCGCTCAAGTCGGACCTGTTTCCGGATAGAGTGTTTGCATTCACCCCGCGTGGCGACATTATCGACCTGCCCGCCAGCGCTACCCCGGTGGATTTTGCTTACCACATCCACACCGCGGTGGGCGAGCGCTGTCGCGGCGCGAAAGTGAACGGGCGGCTGGTGTCGCTTGACCGCGCATTGGAATCAGGGGACCAGGTTGAAATACTTACTTCCAAAAGGGGCGGCCCCAGCCGCGACTGGCTGAATGCAGACCTTGGATACGTGCGCTCTGCGCGTGCGCGCGAGAAAATCCGCAGTTGGTTTAAGAAACAGGCCCGAGAAGAAAATATCTCCACGGGCCGCAGCATCATCGACCGCGAAGTCAAACGGCTGAACATCAGAGGGCTTTCCCTTGAAGCGACGGCGGAGATGTTCGGCCATGCCAAGGCCGAGGATTTTCTCGCCGCTGTGGGCTGTGGAGATGTCCACGGTCAAACGGTGATTAACCGTATGGTTGCCTGGCTGCGCAGTCAGTCCAAGGAGGACGCCGAAACACTTCCACCGCCGGACACCAAACCTGCTAGCCAGATTCAAGCCGAAGAAGTCAACGTTTACGGGACACGCGGGCTGCTCACGCATCTCGGGCGCTGCTGTAATCCGGTGCCGGGGGACGAAATTGTCGGCTACACCACGCGCGGGCGCGGCGTGACAATCCATCGTAAAGACTGCCCGAACGCGCTGCGCGTGCGCGAGGCGGAGCGCCTTATCAGTGTGGCTTGGGGCGCGAAACCGGCCAAAATATACCCGGTCTCAGTGCGCATTGTCGCGTTCGATCGGGAGGGGCTGATGCGGGACATCTCCACTATTGTGGCGGACGAACACGTTAATATGAGTGCGGTCTCGATGCTGCCCAGCCAGGGACACGAGGTGGACTTCAATGTCACGTTGGAGGTTTCGCATCTGACGCAATTAAGCAAGGTACTCAGCCGGGTGGAGCAATTGGCAAACGTCACTCAGGTGCGGCGTTTGCAGCCGGGTTGATCCGTGTGCAGAGTGGTAGGCGTCTGAGCTCAGGCGGCGCGCACAAGGGCGTCGGTCATGCGCGCCACGCGCGCCATCGCGCGCACATCATGCACGCGCACCATGTCCGCGCCACTGGTGATGCCGACGGCGACGGCGGCGGCCGTGCCCTCCAGCCGATCGTCCGGGGGAAGATTGAGCGTGTATCCGATGAATGATTTTCGCGATGGCCCAATCAGCAACGGGTACCCCAGTTCCTTAAAGTGACCCAGTTTGTTCAACAACAGCCGGTTTTGGTCCACCGTTTTGCCGAAACCGATGCCGGGGTCGAGGATAATCTTTTCGTCTGCGATGCCGGCATCGTGTGCAAGCGCGATTGACTCTTCCAGTTCGCTGCGCACGTCGGCGAGCAGCTCGTCGTATTCGCTCCCCACGTAGTGGCCGCCGAGGCGTCCATCGCCGCTGGCCTCGGCGCTGCGACTGCGGTTGTGCATCAGGATGAGGGCAGCGCCGTGCGCGTAAACTACGTCGGCCAGCGCACCGTCGCGTTTCAAGCCCCAGACGTCATTGACAATGGACGCGCCCGCAGCCAGCGCAGCCTCCGCCACGGATGCCTTGCTTGTGTCCACCGAGATGGGCACGTCCACCGCCGCTGCCAGGGACTGGATCACCGGCGTCACCCGCCGTAATTCCAGCTCGGCCGCTGCTGGCGCGGCTCCCGGCCGGGTGCTCTCGCCGCCCACATCCAGCAGGTGCGCGCCGTTGGCGACGAACTGCCTTCCAAGTTTAACCGCGGCCTGCACGGGATCATCGTGTGAATCCAACCCATCGCCGGAAAAGGAATCGGGCGTGGCGTTGATGACGCCCATCACATATGTTCGTGTTCCCCATTGAAAAAAATCAGGAAGGTGCATGGCGCTTTCGCAGTCTCGAGCGTGGCCGCGTGAAAAGTGTACCTGAATCGGCCGGTTGCAGCGGATTAGTTTGCCACCGGGTTCAGCCGGAGGCTGGCGCGCGCGCTATGGCCTCAGTCTGCGCGGCGACGTGCTCCGCAGCTGCTGCCACAAAGGCGGCGAAAAGCGGATGCGGCCGATTGGGGCGCGAGAGAAATTCGGGGTGGAACTGGCTGCCCAGCATGAAGGGGTGGTCCTCAATTTCGGCGATTTCAACCAGCCGGTCATCGGGCGAGAGACCGGAAAACACCATCCCGTTTTCTGCGAGAACCTCCCGATAGTCGTTGTTGAACTCAAAGCGATGGCGGTGCCGTTCCGAGACCGGGATGCCGTTCGCGATGCCGTAAGCCGCCGACGCCCGCGTGCCGGGTACGAGCATGCACGGATAAACTCCCAGTCGCATGGTGCCGCCCATCTCGCTGATGTCGCGCTGGTCGGGCATCAAGTCAATTACGGGATGCTCGGTCTTGCCGTTGAATTCGGTCGAGTTGACGTCCTCCGAGCCCAGCACGGTACGCGCGAACTCGATGCACATCACCTGCATACCCAGACACAACCCAAGGTAAGGAATGCGTTGCCGGCGCGCCCAGTGGGCCGCCAGCACTTTACCCTCAATGCCGCGCTCGCCGAACCCGCCCGGCACCACTATGCCATTGCACACATGAAGCTTTTCGGCGCAACCGCTCTTTTCCAGGTCGGTGGAGTGCACCCAGACGATTTCGACTTCGCGGCTGTGCGCCAACCCGGCGTGGCGGAGCGCCTCTTTGACGCTGATATATGCATCTTCCAGTTCAATGTATTTCCCCACCACGGCGATGCGCACCGGCTTCCCCGACTGACGCACTGCCTTAATCATGGCCTGCCAGTCTGACCAATCTACATCGTGACAGCTATCCTGTAGTTGCAGTCGCTCGACGAGAAATTGGCCGAGATCGCGTCTCTCTAGCAGCAGCGGTACCTCGTAGGTCATCTTTGTTGTGGTCACCGGGATGACGGCCTCTTCCGGCACGTCGCAGAAAAGGGCAATTTTCTCGCACAACTCCTGCTGAATGGGGTGGTCTGCGCGGGCCACAATCACGTCGGGCGAGATACCAATGGAGCGTAATTCGCGCACCGAGTGCTGCGTCGGTTTGGTTTTTAGTTCACCGGTGGCGCCGATGTGCGGCAGCCAGGTAACATGCACATAGACGGTGTTCTCGCGCCCGAGGTCGTTGCGCATCTGCCGCAGCGCTTCCAAAAAGGGCAGGCTCTCGATATCCCCGATGGTGCCGCCCACTTCCACAATGATTA
>Ga0187827_10001438_pt1 | contig 35060 bp, 23 predicted proteins | sample ETNtaG_39_FD_167969 | JGI IMG/M metagenome (GOLD analysis project Ga0187827, IMG submission 167969) | Marine microbial and viral communities from oxygen minimum zone, Eastern Pacific Ocean - ETNP2014_SV_150_PacBio MetaG (Illumina Assembly) | ecosystem: Environmental > Aquatic > Marine > Hypoxic...
AGCCGGCCGCGTACGAAAAGGTCAGGCCCGAGGTCATCGATCCAATCGTATTCCAGGCATTAATTCTGGCCGCGGCCTTTGGTATCGGCTTCCTGCTGAGCAATATCGTTAATTGGTGGGTTCCGCAAATAGAGGAAGCGCTGCTCGTCATCGCGACCGGAGAAAGGATGCAGTCCTTCATTCCTGACATGGCCGAAAAAGTGAAAGAACTGCCCTTCTTCATCTACACACTCGCGGGCGGCCTCATCGTCCGTGAGGGGATGCACGCCTTGAAGATTGACGACCTCATAGACATCCACAGCATCCGCCGGCTGACTTCGGCGGCGATGGAGTTCCTCATCGTTTCCGCCATCGCCACCCTCCGCATCGAGGCGGTGATCAAGATGATTGTACCGCTCACTATTCTCTTGGTCGTTGCCTTCATCTGGTGCGCGATCTGTCTTCTCTGGATCGGGCGAAGACTACTGCCACCGGAATACTGGTTTGAACTGGGCATCATCAACTATGGGATGTCGACAGGTACGACGGCCACAGGCTTCATGCTTCTGCGCATCGTGGACAAAGATCTCGATAGTGGCGCGGCTGAAGATTACGCGCTGGCCGCACCGCTGTCCGCACCGTTCATCGGCGGCGGGCTGTTGACCCTGGCGATGCCACTGATTCTTGAAGGCGCGGGCGTGGCTGTTCCTGCATTGATACTGGTGATCGCCATGGTCGCACTTTTTTTTACCGGTGTGAAACTCTCCGGCAGGTAACCATGCGCACACACGATGAAGACGAAGAACTCCCCTGGAACGAAGAACAGTGGGAAGAATTCATGAAACGGAGCGATGTCCGTTCGGCCAGATTTGGCGAACTGTTTGAGACACTCATCGATCATCCCGATCGGGACGAGATAATTGACAAAGAAATGGGCTGGGATCAGCGGCCTGACGATTGGGATGAGGAGGAAGAGGCGGCGCACATCGAAGAGATGAATCGAATCTGCGAGGAAGCACTCGATGACCCGGATATCGCCCGCCAGATGGAGGAGAGCGACCGCCAGCTCGAGGCCATACCTGCATACAACAAGGGCATGGAGTACGCGTTGAGGGTGCACCGGAAGCTGAAGCACCTGTTCGAGGCCGAAGATGACGGCGAGCCATGCGAAGACTTGATCGGCCTGATGTCAGGCTCTCACATAGTCTCCGCCAAGATCGCCGGCGGACACGGCATGGGGTACACGGATGATGCCCTGTGCGGGAACATTGTGAATTGCAGGCGAGGTCTCAAAGGAGCTGAACAGGCGCTTCAATGTCTTGAGGACCTCAGGCAGGACAAAGTGATTTCCGATGAGGCCTATGCGGATCTGAAGGCCGATGGCGAAGAAGTGCGGCAACTGGTCATCGACCACATAGAGGAATTGCGAAAGAAAGTCTGGTGGGATTAGCGGGAACAGGATGTGTGGCGGAGTGCAATTCAATCCCGCGAAACAGAATGCCAGAAGCATCGAGATTTATTTCAGCTTCCTGAGCCAATCTGAAACAACGGGCTCTCCGGGCCGGATCTCCAACGCCTCCTTCCATGCAGAGCGCGCATTTTCATTCTGGCCCATCAGTGCGTAGGCCAGGCCGAGGTTGGCGTGGGCCTCGAAATAATCCGGCTTGAGGCGGGCCGCGCTTTTGTAGTGTTTGATGGACTCTTCAGTCCGTTCACGGGCAGCCAGGATGGTGGCATATAGATAATGGGCACTGGCATCATCCGACCTTAGCGTCACGGCTTTCTGAGCCGCGGCCTCTGCCTCGTCAAGCTTTCCAAGGATCTGAAAGAGGGTGGCCAGATTCCGGTGAATACCGGAGATATCCGGTCGTATGGCTGCCGCTTTCTGATAGCAATCCAGGGCTGTCTTCAGTTCTCCCGTCTGTTGATAGCCGCGGCCGAGGTTGTTGAAGGCGAGCGCGTGTGAAGGGTCAAACCGGATCGCCTGCCTGTTAGTTTCGATGACCTTTGGCCAGTTCTCCTGGTTGATGAATTTCAGACCAAGGTTGTAGAAGAAAGATGCGCGGGCCGGACCGCTCGGTTCCGGGGCGGGCAGCTCATTGAGCGTTCTGAAGACAGTCTTCGGAAGAGGTTGTCCACCCAGTTTGAGGCGTTTATGCAGGGCAACATAGAACTCGGTCGCCAGGAGACGATGGCCCTTGAGAGTAGGATGCACGTAGTCTTCGATCAGCTTTTTGCCGGTGATGCCATTCTCCGAATGCGCTGCGAAGCTCTGCACTGCGTCCACACACGGCACATTCGCTGACGCGGCCAATTCACGAATCGCCTTGTTGATACCACTCAACGCCCTTTGAGGGGACGCATCATTATCGCGGGCCTCTGTGAATGCCTCTCTGGCTTTCTCAAGGGTCTCTTTCACTCTCACGGGGTGCCTCGTCATGTCGCCAATCCGGAGGAGACATTGGCCCTTTCTGAAGTGGACCTCGGCATGGGTCGGGTCGAGCTCTTCGAGTTCATTCAACAGGACAAGCGCATCGTCATATTCTTCTGAGTCCAATAGTTGGCCGGCCTTTTCATATTTCTCTTTCCAGGCCTTCTGCTCCTTTAGCCGGAAGAGTCGGGAGGCATCCGGCCGCCAATCCTTAAGGGAACTCGGCATGGTGGAGACAATGATGGGCACCCTGTCATTCTGCGCGAGGGCGATAATCTCTCGATAGTTTTCCCTGAACCTTGCGATGACTACATCTCGCTCCTGCTCGCTGCTCAGGTGAACTGTCTCCCTGTAGACCTCGGCTGGATTGGTCGCCTGTTTCGGTGAAAACATTTTCCGAAGGAGCTGCACCGACCTCAGGCCACCTGGCTCTCTGCGACCCGCCCCGTGGGTCCGCTCCACGAATTCATTGTGGCCGGCGTAGAGGAGAATCACATCCGGCTGCAGCCTGAGAAACTCCGGCATCAGATCCAGGATGCGGTGGGTGCCGTAAGACATTGCCCCCAGGTTCAGCACTTCCCATTTCTTCTCTGGATGATCCCCCAGTTGATGGTGCAGCCAATGCCCGAAGGCTGTCTCTTTGCCGAATGGGAAACCATAGGTCGAAGAGCCGCCGAGGCACAGGATGCGCACGGTTCCCTCTGGCTTCCGCTCTGCGAAGCGAAGGGCGTGGAAGGCGCCCCGATACTCAGGGCGAACAACAAGCTCATCCCCATCACGCATGAACACTCGATACGCACCGTCCACCGGCCAGAGGAGGCGGCAGGCACCTTCCAGAACCAACAGAACCGCTGCCGGAAAGAGAATGCTGAGGCAGAGCAGTTTCTTGATTGGAATGTTCTGATTCGGCTCACCCATTGATGGTGTTCCTCAGGAGAGGTATGGCCGAATTCTCAGCAGAATGCCGCGCTGAAGCAATTAGAGGTCGTCGAGGGGAGGTGCGATCTCTTCAACACCTTTGGGGGCTCCGGGTGCTTCTTTCTTGGCGCCGGCAGCCGGTTTCAACAGCTCCACATCTTCGAATGGCGTGCCGGCCGCCGGTGGTTCGAGGGCAAAGATCTTTCCGGAGTTTGTCCCCAGCACGATCAGGGGTTCACTCGACGTCTGCGGGATGTATTTGAACGGGGAGATGTCATAGCTCCACCTTACCGCGCCTGCTTTCAGGTTTATGCCCGCCATCAGGTTGTCCCTGGTAAGGCAGTAGACCTCGCCTTCCCCTTGCGAAATGATTTTGGTGACGCCCTGCACATACCAGATCTCTTTGGCGGTCTTGCGATCCAGAGCGTGCAGCCCTCCGCCATTCGAGATGGCCAGCACAAGGTCATCGCCGTGCAGCACGGGGGCTTCTGTAATTGGGCCGCTGAGAAGAGCTTCCCAGGTTCCAAAATCTCCCACCTTGGGAATCGTCCCGCCCGCGTAATCGACACCGATCAGGTACTGGTCTTTTGTTCCGACGATTACCATCGGCCTGTCGCCTCTCCTATCCAGGACAGGAGCGGACGAGACCTCTCTGAGAATCTTAGAGAAACGCCAGGCATATTTTTGAGTGGCCAGATTGAGATTGTAGAGGTAGCCATTGTCCGTTGAGAACAAGAGCGTGCCCTTGCCGCTCAAAGCCAACGGCTCACGAACCGCGCCTAGACACAGGATGTGCCAGGCTGCAAATTTATGTTTGCGGTTATAGAGATTGATGCGGCCGTTGGTTGCGCCCAAAACCAGATGGTCTGTGCCATATTCTATGGGGGTGGTGCTGACGGCAAAAGGCAGCGGTCTTCGCCAGTCATAGACTCCCAGTGCCGGTTCCTGGATGAAATAAAGGATGTCCGCGGAGACCACGTAAATGCCGTTTCCAGTCAGCAGGGGTTGGCGGTCAAGCAGTTGCTCAAACTCAAAGATCCAATCAAGCTTGCCTTCGTCCTTTGTCAGGCCCAGCACCTCACGCCGGCTGGTTTCGACGAGCACGTTGTCTGTGGTTACAGCGACACTGGTGACCTGGAGATCACCGAGGTCCGTTCTCTTCCACAGGAGTTTGAACCCAGTCAGATTGAAAGTCTCTGTCTTCAGAAACTCGACATCCTCCTGTTCCAATATTACCAGCCCTTTTCTCCGGTGTGGATCGTAGGGCACCATCGGTTTCCTTCCGGGTGCTACCGGCCAGTTGCGGACAAAAGCATTGATCAGGGCTGACGCGTCGCCGGCGATGCTACGCACGACATTGGTAGAAAAGTTCTCGCCTGGGACTTTTGGCTTCTTTTCATACTTCCCTATCTCGAGGAAGTCCTTCAGGCGTTTGATAAAGCCTCGTTTCTCTACTTTCTTGAGTCCGATTTCCTTGGCGAAGTCATCAAGTTCTTCTTCTTCTTTATGCCGCTTGAAAGGAATGGCGCGCCTCAGCAATGGAAGCGGCGATAGAAACCCACGCTTCTTCGGCTTGGCTTCTTCCGTCTTTTGGGGAGCTGCAGGGAGCGGCGCCGCCACAGGTCTGCTTTGTCTGCGCGGCGGGTAGCTCTCACCCGACAGGGGCGAAAACAACGCAAATACCGCAACAAGTATTGCTGCTTGTTTCATAAGACATCCTTAGATCAAACAGTTATGTCCCAAAGCTCAGGATTGTAGTGAGCGGCGGGTGAGGCTTCAAGGAGGATAGGTTCATTTGAAATAGTGAAGACTCCCATGATCTCCCGCGAAATCAATGAACGGAGGACTTCGTTCAGTGACTCAGCAGCATGGAGAACATCTCACGCCTGTGCCTCGGTTCATTACAGCAAAGCAGCAGAATTTCGACACGCAGTCGGATATCTGAATCGTCTGTGAATCGAAAGAGGTGCCCTGTCCACTTTTTCTCGCGGATCAGGATTTTCAGTTCCACCAGGTCATCAATCGCGTGCTGGACCTCCTTCCGACTTTCGTCCAGCGTATCCACGAAGTGTTTCAGATCATAAGTCTCGCCCTGACGGTGAACCACGTGACTGATGATGCCCAAGTGTACCAGGGATCGAACGCCCTCAGCGATCAACTGCTTTGCCTCGCCGAGACGGGCCTCATCGAGCCCGGACATGCCAGGAGCCCCCTCCTGGCTCTGGGACGCCTCCTGAATAATCTGAACCAGTTTTGAGCCATCCCCGTGTCTGGCCTGAATCTCGTTGAGCAGGTCGTCTTTCTGTTGTTCCGTGATCGTCATCTGATCGACAAGAATATCACCAATGGTTCTTTCGTAATTCTCATCCGCCTGTATCTCCATGCATCGTCCGGCCTGCTGTTCGGTCACCATGTCATGTTGAATCGCGTCCATGATCAACTGCATGTCCGGATTCAGCGCATACATCAGGGCCTGGACATGGAGAATGTTCCGTACGTCATCCGATTCGAGGGCGCCCATTCCGACCAGAATCTCGCCCAGTCTTTTCCGAGCGTGCTTGCGATCCTCCTGAGCGGCCAAGGCCTTGGCGAGTTGCGGCCTTCGTATCAGACCTGATCGAACGGCGATCAGCCCGAAAAGTTCTTCGTTTCCTGCCATCGAATGCTCTGGAGTAGCTTAATGGTGTGCGAGACGACCGGGCGAGAAGCCCGGATTCGCGCGAATTCGTGCGGTATCTGGGAGGCCGATTGAAATGGTCCCTTATGAAAGCCAATTGTTCAACCATGCGCACAGACCTATGCCTCAAAAATCGTCTTTAGAATTCCAGCATGTTCAGCGATACCATAAAGGTCAGGTCATCGAAAAGTCTCAACAGAAGGAAAACAAATGAGCATCGATAAAGTCGTGATTCCCGTCGCGGGCATGGGCACCCGCCTGCTGCCGGCCACCAAATCGCAGCCCAAGGAGATGCTGCCCATTGCGCGCAAGCCAGTGGTGCAGTACGTGGTCGAAGAGATGGTCGACCAGGGCCTCAAAGACATTCTGTTTATTACCGGTAAAGACAAACGTTCGATAGAAGATCATTTCGATCGCGACCCTGAGCTCACCCAACGCCTGGCCGAAGCGGAGGACATCGAGCACATGGAGGAAATTGATTACGAGTCAGAGGGTGTCCGCTTCTTTTACACCCGCCAGATGATTGCTACCGGCAGCCGGCTTCCCTCCGGGCTCGGGGATGCAATCGCCAGCGCAGAACAGTTCGTCGGCGTCGAGCCCTTTGTCGTCGGCCTCGGCGATACAATCATCCAGTCCTCGAATTACTCTGGGCTCGTAAGGCGCATGATCCAGTCGCACCTGCGATACGGCGCGAGCGCGACCATCGCGGTCTGCGATGTAGCCGAAGACGAAGTGCAGCACTACGGAGTCGTCAAACCCAAAGGCAGAGCAAAGACTGATTTTGAGATCGAGGACATCATTGAAAAACCGTCCGTGGCAGAAGCACCCAGCAAGCTCGCGGTCGCAGCAAGATATGTGTTCAACCCCGAAATCTTCGCGGCCATCAAGCGCACACCGCCCGGCATCGGTGGTGAGCTGCACTTAACGGATGCCATCCGCAACCTGATGAAAATGGGGCACAAGGTCCGATGCATCCGCCTCAAACGCGATGAACGGCGCTATGACATCGGAAGCCCCGAGAGCTACTTCAAAGCCTTCATTGATTTCGCGCTCTCTGACCAGAAACACGGCTACCTGATCCGCCAATACATCGAAAAAAGACTGAGGGAGATCTAAGTTGGCCGCTTCCTTCCTCTGCACTGCGCCCGGCCGGGCCGGCATTATAGGAAACCCCACCGACCTCTACGGCGGCAGCGTGCTTTCCATCTCCACCGCCGAGAGGGCAGCGGTCATCATAAAGCCGGCAGACGAGCTCAGCTTCGAGGTTGCAGGCAAGCGGCATGTGGTGGGCGGCCCCAAAGACCTGGTCCCTGACGATGGCCTCTTCGATGTCGCCAAAGCCGTCTTGAGCTTTCTGGATCTCGAAGAGCCCAGGTTTGCCTTGCGCTGGGCATGCAACGTGCCCTTCCGCGCCGGGCTGTCGAGCTCGTCCGCCATGATCGTTTCTATCCTGAATTCAGTGCTCGCCTTCATCGGCCGCGACGAGCATCCGTTCCGCCGTGCAGAGATGGCCCGCCACTGCGAGCTGCACTATCTCGGTATCCTGTGCGGCTACCAGGACGCGTACATGTGCACCTTCGGCGGCCTCAACTACATGGATTTTCGGACCAAGCAGTTCTATCGCGCTTTTGGCCAGGAGCCCTACGCGACCATGGAATCCCTCTCGCAATACATCTCACGCTATCCTTTGGTCCTCGCGCACACCGGAGTGCAGCGGAGCTCTGGCGCCGTCCACAAACCCATCCGCGAACGCTGGCTGGAGGGGGAACGTGATATCGTCCGCAGCTACCTCCGCATCTCGCACCTGGCACGCCAGGGCAAACGTGCCCTGCTCGATCACGATTTCGACCTGCTCGGCGAGCTGATGGTTGAAAACCACGAAATCCAGCGCGACCTCGGCGGCTCCGGCCCGCAAAACGACCTCCTCATCGAAGCCGCCCTGGAAGCCGGTGCCCTCGGCGCCAAACTCGCCGGCGCCGGAAACGGTGGCACCATCATCGCCCTCGCAACTGACAAACAGGAACTGGGCGAAGCCCTCAGAGAAGCAGGAGCAAGCCGGATCATGTATCCGATGCCCAGCCCCGGTTATGTGGTAAAGAAGCTGAAGACAAAAAAAGACGTTGAACAAGCCGAGCAGGAGCTTGTGGCCAGAGGGAAAGAGGCAGATGCGGAGAGGTAATGAGTAATTCGTAATGAGTAATACGTAAGTGTGGGCTTGGTCGGCCGGTACTGCAGAGGCGAGGGATGCTCGATAATTAATGCCACCTTCTGAGTCAGGTCCACAAGCCACCGTTTACTCATTACGCATTACTCATTACTCATTACTCTCACATGCCCCGCCGGCCCCCAATTCCCCGCCATATCTCGCGCCCGCACGTGCAGATAGTATTCGCCTGGCTTCAGCCTTTTAAATGAGATCCTCGACTCTTTGGTATCGATCGTATCATCCGGAACGGTCGCCCGTTTGTTATCGAGCAACACACTGTAGCCGGCGATACCTGTCGCGTCGTAAGGCTCTGACCATTCGAACGAAGGACTCGACTCATTCCTCGAGCTCACGCAGAAGTTGTCGAACCAGCCTGAAGCGCTGTTCGAAGTGAATCGGCCGCGACCACTTAAGGTAGCAATGTGATCGATGGTGAAATTGTCTTTTGCCTTTCCAATATTTTTGAGAAGCTCCCACAAATTGAACTCCGCCCGATGCCATTCACCGTCCGCGCGAATCCCATCAAGGTTTGCCAATGACGTCGAAGTGGGGGAGGCCACTGCATCCCCCGCGAGGCCGAGGCTCCAGTTCACGTTATCCGAACGAACGAGCAGGTTGGTCTGCGAACCGATGGGCAGCAGATAATCGAAACAGACGATTGGAAACTTGCGTACGTCGTAGGGGGTGACAGTCAGGAACGTGCTGAATCCAAAAGTCTGAACGCAGTAATCGCCGGTCGCTGAAGTGGTATCTGTGCGTAACGCGCCTCCCCCCCGCCGGCTGATGCATTCGCCAAGCGAATCCTCGAAGTTGTTCCATGCCAGTTTTTCAGAGGGCACGTAGCTGACGTACGGTGCTGCCGGCGCTACTCGGTCTTCGGCATAGTCAAAAGTCCACGACCAGTTCGATTGGCCCTCGAGAGGATTGCCTCGCCGATCGGTTGCCTTCACCTGGCAGGTTGCCTTTTGCTTGTCGGCAAACGGTTCACCCAGGCTTAGAGTGAAGAGCCCTGTTGCTGAATTGAAGGCCACGCCCGGGCTGATCGGTGTGTACCGTTTGCCATTCATAAGGAGGGAAACGGATGCAGAGTCGATTCCACTTCCCCGATCCCCGAGATAGAAGCGAACGAAATCCGGGGCAGCGGCAGTTCCGTTTTTGGGCTGCATCTTTGTTAAGACTGGCCGGCTCGTATCCGCGGCGAAGGGGGTTCTGTTAAGCCGCCATTCATCAATGTATGTGGAAACTTCAACGGCAGTATTTCCAACGGCGTCTTCGATGACCAACGCTTCAATCAGTGGCGCCTTCCCAGCGAGGGCGTCGACCACGGGGAGCAGGCTGATGTCTTGAGTAATCCAGCGTTCGACCCGAGGCAGCCAGCGGAGCAAATGCCACTTGCCTCCTGCAAGACACTTTAAGGCGGGGGCGCCGCCGGGGTCTGCCTTGGTAGTGATCGTCAGGTTGGGAAAACAGAAAACATCGAACGGCCGGGTGACCAGCGCCGCCTTGAATGGCAGATGCGCGGCCGTAACTCTCAGGCAATCGCGCCCATCTTCTTTTTGCAGCGACATTTTTGCCGTGGGGGCTTCGAGCTGACGCCACAGGCCACTGTCAGAGGAATAATCATCCACCGTCCGAAATGCGCCGGACTTTGCAGTGACCGGAACATCTGTCTTTCGCAGTTGGATGTTGCCGACACTGAAACTCGCCCCGAGCCGGTTGCCCCCAAAACCCGACATCAGATATCCCTCGTTGCACCAATTCGCGAATCGGAGGCCGGTCACTTCGACCGTTTCGGATCGAGAAAAGAATGGTCGGAGCAACGCAGCCAAATCAGCGGCCGCGGTGTTCCATTGACCGTCCGCAACAATCGAGATCTTGCCGAGCCTGGCAGGGCGCCTGGCTTTGCCGGTAACGTCGAGCTTGCGTGTCTGCCGGCCTGAGACGATGACGGTCTCACGAAACTCGTGAGCGGCGGGATTCTCCGGTGCAGTCATCGCAACATAAAAATCCTGGCCGTTTGCCACGAGGTAGAGATGGAGTCGCACGTCAGGCTGCATACGGTAGTCGAAGGAGAGTCGTCCCTTTTTCAATGCATTGAATGCCGGCAGCCCAAGTGGGGAGGTGAAGTCGCCGCCGGACTGTGGATTGACGAAAGTGATGGTGTCTTTCTCGTCCTTCGATTCGATTCTGAATGCACTGAATTCGTCGGAACGCTTACGATTCGTGCCCAGAGGTTTGAGGAACGGTGACTGAGCCTGCCCAAGTTTTTCGGCGAAGATCCGTACGCGGGGGACCATCATTCCTCCATCCCAGGTCCAGGCGGCGATGTGTCCTCCTTCCAGCGGCTCGTCGTCTCGATACTCCAGAATTAATTCGTTCCCGAGATAGAAACGGATCAGGTCGCCCTTCTTCTCGGCCTTGACGTTGAACCAGCTTTTGTGGGCGAACATGTCAAAGCCCTGGGTAGACATCGGATAAGGGCGGTCGAGGCGGTAGGCGACAATTCTGTTCTTGCGCCACAGACAGGTCTTCGTGTTATTGAAACCGCCATACATGAGCGTGTATCCGCTGCAGAGATTCTGCCCGTCTGCGCAGAATGAGATGTTGAGGTCGCCCACATTCCGGTAACCGCCCCGGGCTCCGTAATCCATCATGATTGCGGTGGTCAGGTCAATCACCTGATCGCCCTGGTATGTCTGCTTGCTCCAGATGGCAGCGGTTTCGTGGCTCTTCCCGCCAAACCACGACCACTTCGGCGTGCAAATCCAACGGGAAGTAATGTCCCATGCACCGGACGCCACCCGCCAGTCAACAGGCGCGGTCGAGAAGGTGTAGTCCTGCTGTCCTGCCGCGTGAATCTGAATCTTGTTGGTATCGAGAATGATCCTGGTCGAAGCAGGCAGGTACATGCCAACTTTCCCGCCGGCCAGCGGATTGGGATCTTTGAACCGGACGACTGGTTCACCGTTCACCAGCAACCGGTGGCTGCCGTCCTGCCTTCGCCACTCAAAGGAACGGATCTTGTCCGGCAGGGCCGCCTTACCCAGGCTCTTTCCCTGACGAAAGAACTCGAGCTCGTTCAGCATGTGCACGTGATAGCCGGTCGTCAGGTCGTACCCATCCGCGGCCATCGCGATGCGGACGGGCTGCCTGCCCACGCCGCGTTTCCATTTCAACGGCCAGTTGACGGTCAAATCCTTGCCAAACGAACCGACACGCCAAAGCATCTGCCCCAGCCCCTTCGAGCGTGAAGACCACTCGCCAGCAGTAGAAGCCCAGCCTTTCATATAGGCATCTGTGGTGAAGACCTGCGGAACGACCACCTTGCGCGGACCAAACACCGACTTCAGTTCGGCCGCGCTGTCATCGATCTTAAGAGCACTCATGCTCTTAACGTGTACATCATCGAACAGGGCCGCGTCGGCATTCGATGCCCACAGACCGACCTTGCCCAACGGCCAGTGGCCCTTCCCGTCCTGATTGAGACTGTGACGAAACACCTCATACCCATCGACGAGGGCATAAACATTCTGGCCGGCGAGCGCGAGCGAAAATTCATACCACTGGCTCGGATCGATCTGTCCTCTTTTTTCCGCCAGGACCACCTCATTGCCTGAGACGACCTGGACAAGCTGCAGGGCTCCATTCGCACGCCGCGGATCGAGAGCCGCCTCATTCTGCCACCGGAAAATCACAAAGTTCTTCACGTCCCTCACCGACGCCGCGATGCCTGCGCCTCCGGATGAGCCCGGACGTACAGCTGCGCGCACCGCGTAGTTACTCCAGAACCAATATCCGGTCGATGCCAGATGCGTTCCTTCGCCATCACATCGATATCGGAACGGGCTCACGCTCCAGGTCGGATTGGGAATGCGGTCGAGTTTCCAGTTGCCGGCGACCTTCACCCACTCGTCTTTCGTCGAATCCGAACGCATGAAGTCATCGGAGAATGAAATCGACGACGACGGCTGCAAGCGCACTTTTGCCAGCTTCGCAAAGTCGCCTTCCTTAACGGTGAGTTTCGAATCTTTGAGCCGAGGGATTTCCCAATGGGCTTCCAGAGCATCTTCTGCAACGAATGAAAGGAGGCCGCGGCCGACTATCAGGGCGAACGGCGCAGATGTCGGGAGTGGCTTGCTCCACGCGGCCGAGCTGATGGCCTTCTCATTGATGGAGCAGGTGACACCGCCCTTCGAGATCAGCAGGTGCACTTTGTCAGCACTCTCAAGTCGGAGCGACGTGGAAGCGTTCGCATCGGCCTGAAAGTGAAGCTCGCCTTTGAGCACGAAGCTCGGCGGGACCTCAGCGGATTGCGCAGGCACTGCGCAACAAAGAAATGAGAGGATGAACAGGATGGGCCGATTCATGGAGATACTTTGAAAGTCTGACTCGCTTCCACTTCCTGGTGTGCTCGTCGCTCTTGGCGGAGAGGTTCTCGTAAAAGCTTCTGAGTCACCCCTTTCGACGACACTCATCATTTCAATCTTCCCGTCATTCGCCGCCGCTATTCAACACATCAATGCGGGCCTTAACCTGTTTCATGTCTTCCCAGCAGTTGCGTTTTTCGTTCTCGTTGCGCAGAAGGAAGGCCGGGTGATAGGTCGCCATCATCGGGATGCCATTGTATTCGAACCAGCGTCCACGGCTGCGCATGATACTCCTCTCGTTAGTCATGTATTGCAGCGGTATGCGTCCCAGCAGGCAAATGACCTTTGGCTGGACGATCTCGATCTGTGCAAGAAGAAACGGCAGACAGGTCTTGGCTTCCACAGGCTGCGGATCACGATTTCTTGGAGGATGGCATTTGACGATATTCGCAATGAAAACCTCCTCCCGCCGCATCCCAATCGCTGCGATAATCCGATTGAGCAACTGCCCCGCACGCCCGACAAACGGGACGCCCTGCCGGTCTTCGTCATATCCAGGTCCTTCCCCAATAAAAAGAAGATCGGCCTCGGCATCGCCATCCGCAAAGACGACCGTTTGCCGCCCCTGGTGAAGCTCGCACCGTGTGCAATCACGCGCAATCGGCCAGAGCTGAGTGAGACGCTCCTGCTTGCTGAGGCCAGAATCCGCATCGAGATGGTCGCCGGGCTCAGGAGAACAGTCACTGATCCGAACGAGTTTGGGAGGCGGTGCAGGTTGATGGGGTGGCGCGGACTGAGGAGGGGGTGGCGGCTGTTGTGCTGCTGGGCTCTGAGGCTGGGGATGCGACGGCGGCCTTTGTAGCTGTTGCCTCAACGCATCCATGCCCGGCGAAGCCAGAGCTTCCACTTCCGGCCAGACCAGTGCCGGGGCATCCGTATTCCCGAGATGCGATTCAAGCCAGAGCTTGTCGTGCATCATGCGGACAAGCTTGTGGTATTCGTCGTGAGGGTTGGTCATGGCGACTTGGAGTTAATCAGAATTGAAGGCAGAAATAAACCACCCAAAACACCGAAGACATGGAAGATTCTTTAAGGGAATTCTTCTTTCCCTGTATTCCCTGTACCCCGTGATTCAACTGCCCTGCATTTACTCACCCGGTCTCAACCCCCGCAATCGCGAAAGTTCTTTCCGGAACACCCGGGAACTTATTCTCGCCGAGGAACATCCGGATGAACGGCCTTTGAGTTTCAAAACCATGGCGGGCAACGAGCGAAGACTGAGGCTCGGCGCACAGGACATCCAGGAATATCGGCTCGCCCTCGAGGGCATTCATGACAGCACGCAACAATTGCTCGGCGACGGCTTCCGAATCAGCGAGCCACGGACCAATCTGAAATGCATTTGCGCCGGGTCTGGCCATGATGAGCCCGATGAGTTCGCCTGATGTGTCTTTCATGCAGAAACAGAGCTCAGGCCTCTGTTCATACAAGATCGAAAGCATGTGCTCTCGTCGTGCACCAAAGACGGGCGCGTCGTAAGTGATGACCTTGCTTAAATCCGATCGGACCATGGTCTGTGCTTCGGTGGCACCGCTATCACGCCCAGTGCCCTGCCTGCGCTCGAGGTGGTATTCGTCACTAAATCCGATCCGGTCGTACACCATCTTGCCGGCCAACGTGGCGTCCAAACGGACGGCAGCCACTCCTGTTGACTGGAGGTGAGAGATTGCCTGACTCAAGAGCGCGGTACCAATGCCTCTTCGCCGTTTTTCTTCAGGCACCAGCACCATGCCGACCCAGCCAAATCGATCGCCGTATCGGGTGGTCGTCACCGTGCCGACGGGTGTGCCATCTTCCAGAGCTACGAATGCGCCGTTCGGATCGTGTTTCAGAAATCGCTCCCAGTCATCCGGTAGCTGATTCCATCCTGCCTGCTTCTTGAGCTGCATGCCGAATGGAATATCGTCTCTGGTCAGCTTTCTGAATGTGATGGAAGTCTTCGATGCCATTCTTTTCATTTTCCGCTCAGGAGAGTGGAACTACAATCCATTGGGTTGCGAAAGTGGTGCGTGAACTCCGCGACCGAATTAGGCAGACCAATGATGGGAAGATAGGCTGAAATAATTGGTCTGCCCAATTCGGTCGCATCCGTCAGCCTCAGGAAATCTTCACTTCATCATTCTCAAATGGACCATGCTCACTGGATCCTGATCAGCGGCCTCTGCCTGAGTTTCTGTGAGGGACACCCTCAGAGCATCACCTGGTACGATGCCGGCGACGATAGTCCATTTACCTTCTCTCTCGTGCCCAGCGGAAAGCCAAACAGACTCCGCGGTTCGAATGGAAAAGTGATCCGTCCCAAACAGATCGAATTTCTGTACGGCCGGCCCGGCGGCATCCGAATACTTGATGACGGGATCGATATCGCATCGCAGTTATGGGCTGGGTCCAGGAATTTCACTCAGGCGCGGGAAGTGGTCTATCAGGACCTTTCAGATCGAGCGGGGTGGCCTGACGTTACAGTGCCCAGCGGCACCATCGCCCTCGACCCGATAAACGGCAGATTGAAATTCTCCGAAGGGGATACTCAACAGCCGCTGGAACTGGTGCATTCGGTGCCGCTGCCGACGGGCGAGCCAGTGGGCGTCGCCCTCAAAGGCCACCATGCATTTTTTGTTTCGAAGAAAGGACACAGAACTCTTCAGATCATCGATCTCAAAAATCCCACAAAGCCTTCACTGGTGGCTCATATGATTGCCGGAGACATCCAGAGCCCTCCGCAGATTCGGGGCGATTACCTGGCGCTGTCAGCGGGACGCGAAGGTTTTAAACTCATCAACATCGCTGACCCACGTCGCCCTGAAATCGTCTGGGAATTTCATCCCAAAGGTCTCACCTATGCTGGTCGCTTCATCTTCTGCGGCAACCTGATGTATGTGAAGATATTTGCCTCCCCAAAGCATCCGACCGATCTCAGCGATGTGGGCTGGCATGTGTTTGATGTCTCTGACATCAGGAAGCCCCGAAAACTCGGCTTCCTGCCCGCTCGATGGATTAAACCGGCAAAGCACAAGGCGGAGGTAATCAGACCAGAGTCCAACCTGAGAAGGGCGGGCTCTGAAGAGATAATTCCCACCTTCTTTCACAATGGCCTTGCATACCAGAGTGAGAAGAAAAACCTCCACGTGCTTGACCTTTCCGATCCGTTTCGCCCGGTCATTACCAGGACTTTCCGTCTGCCGGAACCGGTCCGCGGGTTATACGCCGATGGCTACCTGCTGCATGCCTTTCTGAGATCGGGGAAGATTGCGACCATTTTTCACGGACGGCATTTTCAGAAACTGATTTCGGTCGCCGCAGTTCCCGGTACCAGATGGCCGAAGGCCATCCACGGAGATCTCCTGGTGGCAAGTGCATTCAACCGCAAGAGTAAGAGCAGCCAGATCAGAGTTTATCGCATGAAGAATTCTGCTTCGTTCAGTCTGCTGGCGGCGCTCGATGCGAATCAGATGAGGCCGATACAGATCGTGGTGAACGAAGGTCTGGTAACGGTCGTCGACGAGTTCGCAGGGCTGTGGTCCTTTGATCTGAAGCAAACTCTCAAACAGGCATCAGGCGCGCCGAAACAGACGATTCGACTGGCTGTCAACGAGCCCGGTGAGCTTTCGAAAGCCAACGCAGGGCTCTGGTTCAGTCGGGAGCTGATTCACAGAAGGCTTCACATGGCTGGCCGGAGAGGAATTCTGAGCTCGTTCTGGGGTAGCTTCGTACAGATTGATGCAAGCCATTCCGCGGCGCCGAAAGTCTCAGGCATCTGGCGCACGGGAGCATCGCTGTCTCTGCCCTTTAAGAATCACCTGGTTCACAGAAAGTATCCTGAACGCTTCTATCGGACATTCGATCTGTCCAACCCGAATGCTCCGAGAGAAGTCGCTCAACTGAGAGAGCCTGTGCAGGGCACACCCATCCGGATCGGGGAATATCTGTACCTCTTCACCGATGCCGGGAAAAAAGACAAGCTCACTACTTCGCTCGCCATCTACGATTTTCACGAGCCGTCGTTTCCCTACCGTGTCCAGGCTTCAAAGCGGCTGCCGGAAGGGTTCTCCGGGCCGTTCGTCTCATCGATGGTGCGTTCGGGGCGGTTGTTCCTGGTGAAGACAGGCGGTCTCATCCAAGCCGATGTTTCAGACCCACTGCGTCCGCGTTTCATTGGACGCTTGGATGATTCTAAGATTCGCGGCCGACCTCATCTGACGATGCACGGCAAATACCTCTACATGTCGCACATCCTCGAAGATGACCAGAGAAAACCAGAGCTGCTCATTTTCGATGTCAGTGCGGGAAGCCCTGTCAGGGTCGCCAACTTCTCGCTGAATACTGGCGGAGAAGGGCTTAGTGTTACGTCTACGGATCATCGAGGGGGCGCTTATACCGGCGAATGGCGAGTCGAAGGTGACTTCCTCTACGGCATCAGCTACTGGGGTGGAGTTCGAGTCTATGACATCGGCGCCGATCCACTGAAACCCACTCTTCTGGACAAGGAACACGCGGCATTTGAGCAACGGTTTAATGAGTGGAGGAGCGGAGCAAAGAGCAACACAGGAGTCCACTTGCCGGGTCGCCACCAGGTGGGCACAACCATCGGATCTCTGCATCGCGATCATCTGATCCTCCCGAAGCGTGCCGCACTCAACAGCTATCGCGTGAGGCGAAACCCGGAAGAACCGTCAGGCCCTTTGAGCATGCAGTTCGTTCCCGAACAGGAGAGCTTCAAGAAGGCGATTGCCCATGTTCGAGGCGCCATGCTGGCATTGGATGAGGCTTCCGCGGGCGCGGTGATTGTGAGGCAGAAAGGGAAAACCCTTGTGGAGTGGTACGAAGGCCGTCATACCCATGATCCGGAATCACGTCCGGTCGATGCCCAATCACGTTTTCCCATCTGGTCTCTTACAAAGACATTCGCAGCCACCGGCCTCGGTCTGCTGCTCGACAGGGGGATCGTCAGACTGAACGATCCAGTGCAACGATACATTCCCGAATTCAAAGGAAAGGGGAAGGAGCGCATCACCTTTCGCCATCTCGCCACCCACACCAGCGGCCTGCCCGGGAGTGGGGACTGGCGAGAAGTCGACCTGGTTTACGAGCCTGATGCGAAGAAGGGCTACAGCAACGCCGGCATCGACCTGCTGGCCTATTCAATCGGCAAACTGATGGGTGAAGCCGGGTTCGGACAGACATTGCAGAAACATGTTTTTGGTCCGCTGGGTATGAGGCGCTCAGGATTCCTGCTGCCCGATGGCGATACCAGTCTTCTCATTCCCGCTCTGACCACACGTGACAGCGAACCGTGGTACGACGAATGGGGCCCCGACGGACGCGGCATGGCCGGCCTCTATATGACACCGCGAGACCTGGCCGCCTACGGCGAGATGCTGCTCAATGAGGGCAGACTGTATGGTCGGCGAATTCTGGCGGCATCGACAGTGCGGACGATGGTGACGCCGCAGATGCAAGGCAAAGCCGCAAAGCTCTATCCCTACCAGGGCCTCGGGTGGCACATCAAGGGCCCGTGGAAATTCACCGAGTGCCCTTCCATCGCTCCTGACGGCTCTTACTCCCACGGCGGCGGCACTCACTGCATGTTGTTTGTCTGTCCCGCCCGCAATCTGGTGGCGGCAAAGCTCCTTAACAGAGGCTACTGGCCGAACACGTTTGACTACTCGGGCGACTATCGGCGTTTCATTCAGCTTGTGCTCGAGGCGGTTGAAGACGATTAGCGGCTGAAGTTGGATGAAGGGGGCCACGGATGAAGAAGGGCCACGGATAAAGAAGGGCCACGGATGAAGAAGGGATGCGAATATTCCAATTCTGACAACCGCGGTTCTCTTCATCCGCGGCTCTCTTCATCCGTGGTCCTCTTCATCCGTGGTCCTCTTCATCCGCGGCCCTTCTTCATCCGTGGTCCTCTTCATCCGCGGCCCTTCTTCATCCGCGGCCCTCTTTATCCGTGGCCCTCTTTATCCGTGGCCCTCTTTATCCGTGGTCCTCTTCATCCGTGGTCCTCTTCATCCGTGGTCCTCTTCATCCGTGGTCGCATCATGGAGCTACTTCTTTTCAGCCTCGCCTGTCATCGGAACAAATCGCACTCCGATCAACTTTTCTTTCTTTACGCCATCCTTATCTCTTGTCACGAGAATAAGCTCCTGCCATCTATCCCCGACCGGCAGGATCATTCTGCCGCCCACCGCGAGTTGATCGACCAAAGGCTGCGGGATGTGATTTGGCGCCGCGGTGATGATGATGGCATCGAACGGGGCCTTCTTTGGCCAGCCACGATAACCGTCGCCGATAAAGAAATGGATGTTCTTGTAGCCGAGCCGTGTCAGATCGCGCTTGGCCCGCTCGCCGAGTTTTTTGACGATCTCAATGGTGTAGACCTCTTTCGCAATTTCGGCGAGCACCGCCGCCTGGTAGCCGGAACCGGTACCGATCTCGAGGACCCGTTCGTCGCCTTTCAGTTTCAACTGCTCGGTCATGTAAGCCACAATGTACGGCTGCGAAATCGTCTGGTCTTCGCCGATGGGTAGGGGACGATCGAGATAGGCATGCTGCCGCAGATTCTTCGGTACGAGTTCGTGCCTGGGCACTTTCAGCATGGCCGCTATGACCTGCGGATCTTTGATACCGGCCTTCCTGAGCTTGTCGTTGACTAATTCCCTGCGCTTCGAGGCGTAGTCGATCTCGCACCATCCGGCAGACCACAAGCAGGCAATCACAAACAGAACAGGTTTGAAAGGCCTTTGCGTAGACATGGCAGTTGCCAGCAGTTGAACAGTGATTCACTGACCCCGTGCCCACAGATCACGGGAGTACACTTTCATATCTGATCTGGAGGCATGCTCAAGCGATAACCGGATGAATGATTACCCCCAAGGCCTAAGGGTTGCGATGCTCTGTGAACTGCCCTGATAACCGGATGACGGGCTGGCGCTACCCCGTAGAGGCAGCATCTGTAAAGATCCACTCGTGAGAATCTGCGCGGTGTGCCTGTACTTTTCTTTGTCTTAATCCTCGTCTTAATCCCTGTCTTCTTTTGAGTCCTCATGATCTCAGATGGCTACGGACCAGAAGACCAGACGAAGATTAAGACGAAGATTAAGACAAAGATTTTGGTTGCCGTCAGGCTGCCGTAAAATGTATGCGCCCAGACCACTTCCTCAACAATAGACATCCTTTCTCGTAAACGCGAGGACAGTCAGCACAAAGAACGTCATTGCGAAAGTCAGCATCATCGTGATCGACCGAGTCAGCTTGCCCCACGGTACGGGGTCAGTCATCAGGAGTTTCCATGCCTCCATATGAGTGGTGAACAAGAGGGGGCGAAACTCCTCGAGCGGTGGGAGCGATCCGAGAATGTTGAAAACGAAATAAATGACAATGGTCGTGATGACCGCCGCTGCCGAGCTCTCACAATAAAGGCTCACGAACATACCGATCGAGCCGAGCAGTAATCCTGACAAAGCCACGTAAAGGTAAACAGAGGCCAGTTTCTTCAGCGCGGTATCGAGCTCGTACACGTAAAGTCCCGGCCCAAGATTGAAGAACTGTCTCGGAATCAGCAGATCGCCCGGACTGCCTAAGCAGAGCACTCCGGTCAGCATGCTGACCAGGGCAAGAAAGGCGCAGAGAGCGAGCAGGTATATCTGCAGGACAGCGATTTTTGACAGGATGACCTTCCAGCGATCCACCGGACGGACCAGCATTGTGCGCAGCGTGCCCTGCTGAGTTTCAGCGGCCAGCAGGTCTCCCGCCATCAGGCTGACGAAGACCGGGTACAACAGATTGACTGTCGGCAGCAGGGCCATCGAGACAAAAAAAGTGCCGTTCATGAAATCCGACAGATTGAGGCCGGCCTCTTTCGTGATGCGCGTGAGATAGGGCTTCTTCGAGTAAGTCATTCCCAGGTACATCAGAGACATCAGTGCGCAATACCCTCCGAACCCGATGTATGTACGGCGCCGAAAGACAGCCTTGATGAGTTCAATGCGAAAGGTGAGCATCTGTCTCGTTCAACTCCCTGATTCTTCGCCGGTCAGATGAAGGAAATACTCTTCCAGCGTGCGTTTCACGGGCCGCAGCTCGGATACTTCAATACCAGAATCCACAAGTTGCTTGTTGAGGTCTGCCGCGCTTGTTGATTTGAGATTCACCCGCAGCCGGTCATCAGATATAGCAGAGACGCTGCACCCATTGAATGCCTTGATGATCTCGACGGCCCGCGGCAGCGCGCCAACCTGCAGTTCGACTTCGGGCTCTCTCTTGAGCAGCTCGTTCAAGGGGCCGTTTACCAGGACTTTGCCCATTTCAATGACAGCGAGTGATGTGCAGATTTGTTCGACCTCTGACAGCAGATGACTGCTGAGAAAAACGGTCACGTCGCCCCGTCCGGCAAATTCGCTGATAAATTGCCGGACCTCGCGAATGCCCTGAGGGTCGAGCCCGTTCGTCGGCTCATCCAGAACGACGAGCCGCGAATCCGGCAGCAGGCTCAGCACAATGCCCAGCTTTTGCCGCATTCCCTGCGAGTAGGTGCTGACTTTGTCCTCGAGGCGATTGAGGATTCCCAGCCGATCTGCCAGCTCGTTGGATCTGCGGTCGAAATCCTGTTCAAAGTTTCTGGCCAGAAGCTGCAGATTCCTCCGGCCGGAAAGGTATTCATAGAAGGAGGGCCGCTCGACCAGCGCGCCCACATGCTCCAGGGCCCGGTTGTGCATCTGATACAGGTCATGGCCCATCAGACGAACGTCTCCATTGCTCGGGGCGATCAGACCAAGCATCATTTTGATGGCGGTGCTTTTGCCGGCGCCGTTTCTGCCCAGCAACCCGAAGACTTCACCTCCCTCCACATTCAGTGTGAGATCCTGCACGGCCACCCGTTCGTGGAAGCTCTTACTCAGGCCATTCAATTCGATCACGTTCATGTGCTACTGCTTGAATTGAGAAACCACGCTGCCATCCGCATAGAGGAAGTTCTTGCCCGGTTCGGAAGCCCCGATATGGAAAGCCTCATAATCCGCCATCAGCGGCACTTCCAGGGCCAGGCCGGCGATCTCCAGGTTTTCCTGTCCGATCGCTTTCCCATTGAGAAGAGAATTCCATTCATAGCTCAGGCCGTCCGGCCCGAAGTAGCTCCCTGAATCGGCAGGGCATTTCATGACTTTGGGATTGCCGATGTAGGGCTTCAAAGTTTCTGACAGACCAGGCATACCTTCCTCCCCGGCAGGGGGCTGGCTTGGGCGCCTCGTGCAGTGGGGCAGGCGAAGCGAGTTGAGTGCGATGTACTCGCGCAAAGACATCCAGACCTGGCGCAAATTGCCGGCGCAGGTCGCCTGGTGCGCCCTCGCCCCGGCCTTCTGAATCATTGGAACAATCAACCCCGCGATCAGCGCAATCACTGCCACGACGACCAGCATTTCAATCAGCGTAAATGCGCCGCTCGAGGGCCTGGCAATCATCAAAGCGACTCCAGTTGTTCGAGTATTTCCTTGACCAGGGGCATCAGGAGGGCGCGCTCGTCCGGCGTCAGCTTTTCGTTGAATCTCTTCATACCGTTCTTCACGAACCGCTGGCCCGCCGGGCTTTGCAGGCGTCGCTTCATTCGTTGCCTGTCTTCGTGCGTGCTGGTCTCACGTCGTTTGCGTAGAGCGTCCAGGCGTTTCTGAACCTGTTCAGTCTGCTGTTCCGGCGTCATGTGCTTCCATTGCTTGCGCATTCTTTCCAATCGGATGTCAGCAATTTTCTCGCGGACTTCGTCCTGTTCTTTCTCCGGCAGTTTTTCCACCTGCTGCCGGATATGTACGAAGACTTCGGGGCGCTTCTCTTCGGGTACAGCTTCAAAATTCAGGTTGCTGACCGTGACGACGATCTCATGTCCGGACAGATCGTCTCTCGCCAGAAGCTCGTCGACCGAGAGTGGCTCTTCTTTGACAACTGAGAACACTGCAGCAGCCCCAATCCAGCAGGCGGCAATGGCAATCGCAGCAATGATGACCGGCTTACGAGTTCGCATATCTCGTTAGTTTGTTGTCGGGCCCGCGCTTTGCCACCGGTGAGACAATTGCACCGCGGAACAGCTCGGCGATCGAATCTTCTTCAAATAAAGACTTTGAATTCCGCATTTCTGCTGTCAACAATCATTCATCATTCAATTCCGCAACGAGACCCGATCGAATTACGATTAAATCCTGGATTTCGGCCTTCTGGAATCAACGATCCACAATCGTCATTCTTCGCTCAATTCCATCCAAACTGGCGTTCTTTGAAACAGCATCAGGTCCGGCTACAATACCGCCTCGCTCAGCGGGCGTAGTTCAGTGGCAGAACATCAGCTTCCCAAGCTGAGGGTCGACGGTTCGAATCCGTTCGCCCGCTCCAGTTTTTTCTGACGATTCCGAATCCCCTCCAAATCGTCGGTGCGGCGCCTCTTCCGATCGGCTTATCCTTCATCTGCGTTGTCAATCCGGTCGCGGAGCGCCCGGTCTACTGTAAAACGTGGTTGACGCTGTAGTACCTGTTTCTGAAAGGCACCGTCATGCGCATCCTCCTTCCAGCAATCCCTCTCCTGTTTATCGGCTGTCACCATAACAAAACGGTCATCAAAGAACGGGAAACGCATACATCCGTTGAACGCATCGACGAGCGCATGAAAGTCATCCTGCCCCCTGAAGGCGTTTTTCACATCGTCCAGGAGGGAGAGACCTTGAGATCGATCTGCCAGGGCTATGGAAAACTTCAGGACGCGATTCGAAAGGTCAATGGGCTGCAGGGGAATCAGCTTAAGCCGGGACGTCGGCTGTTCATACCGGGCGCAACCCGAGTCGTCCGTACGTCAATTCCGGTGGTTGTGAAGACGCCAGCTCTGCCGGTGCTCGCAGCCTATACCGGACCGGTGGGTGCCGGTCTGATCTGGCCCGTCAAAGGCAAGGTGAACGTGCGGTTCCGCCAGCAGGACTTCTTCGCCCGCAGCAATGGCATTCATATCGCCGCCCCTTTCGCCGGCCCCGTCTGGGCTGCGCAGAGCGGGTCAGTGGCTTATCAGGATGACGATCTGCTGGGACTGGGGAAAGTAATCGTCCTGCAGCACACGGGTGGTCTTTACACCCTGTATGGCAATCTTTACGAATCAAGAGTGAGAACCGGCCAACAGGTAAAACAGGGCCAGGTGATAGCCCGCTCCGGCAACAGCGGGCGCACCCGCCAACCACAGTTGCACTTCCGGGTATACAAAGGTTCTACCCCGACGAACCCGATCACGTTGTTGAAGTGATCGGCCCACTGCACGCTCTCGGGCGCAGCCTCATCGAGGGCAACTGTGCGAATGTTGCGTCGTATTCTGCTTAGCATAGATTCAAGAGGCCTTCGGAAGCTCAGACTGATTGAGGAATTACCGTGGCCAGCAGTAAGGAATCCCACAGACAGGCGGAAGAAATCATCAACGATCCCGGGTTGATGTCTGTCTGGGATTCCAACCCACTCGAATCCCAACTGATCGTGGCGTTGGTCGAAGCGGGCATCCTCACAAAGTTTCAAATCAAGAAGCTCGCAAAAAAGCGCAAAGAGGGCGAATGCCTCCTCGATACCTTTCTGGGTACGGGCACGATCACGGAAGAGGACATTGCCGAAGGGCTTGCTGACCACTACCACCTGCCTTACATGAGGCTCACCAATCTCAGCATAGAGTCTGAGCTCTTCAATTACGTAGAAGAGGATCTCGCACGTCGTCACTTATGTGTGCCATTGCGAATCGAAAGGAAGCAGCTCACCCTGGCGATGCACAACCCGCTCGATTTCAAGCCCATCCATAAGATCGAGTCCGAGAAAGGGCTCTCCGTCAAAGCTGTCATCTCAAGCCGCAGTGACATTCTTCGGGTTGTGGAAGAACAGTATGGCCTGCCGGCGACTCTGGATAAGTCCATGAAGGGGGACTGCAAAAGCGATGAACTGCCCGAAGGGCCTCAATCACCTGAACATCCCAACCGGCCCAGGCCCACGGGGCCGGATGAGCTTGGGGAAACCACCATTCCCGACGGCCGCGTCCGGGTGCTCATCATCGAAGACGAGGCCATGGTGAGGAAGCTCATTCACCGTTTTCTGAGGCGCCTGAAGATCAATACCGAAGTAGATTTCGCCGAGAATGGGCTCGAAGGCCTTACAAAAGTCAAGGAACGGGCCCCGCATCTGATCCTCCTTGATCTCCACATGCCAACCATGGATGGATTCCAGTTCCTGCAGCGCCTGCGTGAGGACCTGACGACGGCCTCCATCCCGGTCGTCGTGATGACCTCCCAATCACCCCAGCAGAGCCAGCAGGTGGGGATGGATCTCGGCGCGGATGCATACCTCTCCAAACCTATCAAGCCGCAGGAATTCGAGACGAATCTCAGGAGCATCCTCAGCCGCATTTACGGGCTCTGAACTTCTGCATTTTTTCCAGCCATCCTTTTACCTCCTCCCCACACCTATGTCCGTAATCACTCTACTCCAGGATCTCGTTTCCATTCGCAGCACTAATCCAATGGGGCGCGATCTCACCGGCCCCGATTATACCGAAGCTGCCTTGGCCGATTACATCGATGCTTTTTTGCGGAAGCTCGGTGCAGACATCGAACGACAGGAAGTGAAACCAGATCGGCCAAACGTCATCGCACGTTTTGAATTCCACGGGGATGCGCCCTGGCTCATGTATGAGGCGCACATGGATACAGTGCTGGTCGAAGGGATGACGATCGATCCGTTCGACCCAGTGATCAAGGACGGCCTCATGTACGGCCGGGGCTCCTGCGATACCAAGGCATCCATGGCATCCATGCTGTGGGCCATCAATCGTCTGGTCGTAAGCAGAGATCGGCCGCGACTCAACCTGATGTTCGTCGGGGCCATGGATGAGGAATTCCAGTTTTCCGGGATCAGCCACGCTGTTGAGAATGGCGTGACTGCCGATTTCGCGGTGTGTGGCGAGCCGACCGAATTGAAACTGGTCATCGTTCACAAGGGCGCGGCCCGATGGCGTATCCGGACGGAAGGTCTGAGTACGCACAGTTCAAAGTGCGACGATGGGATTAACGCGATCTATCGCATGGCAAAAGTCGCCAACGCCCTCGAGGAATACCACGCGAAAGAAATGCGCCCGAGAGAAGGCCACCCCATGGTCGGCGGGCCAACCGTCAGCGTGGGCCGCATAGAAGGCGGCCAGACCGTCAATACCGTCCCGGACTGGGCCACCATTGAGCTGGACCGCCGCACTCTTCCCGGCGAGGCACCCGAAGAGGCCCGGTCCGAGATCATCGAATACCTCGCCAATCATCCGGACATCGATTTCGAAGTGAAACATGACGAAGGCTTCAACATGTTCGGCGGAATGGAAGTCTCGCCCGATTCCACCATTGTCCAGGCCGCCAGAAGTGCCTGCGAGAGTGTGACGGGCAGCACTGAAATCCTCGGAGTGCCCTACGGCGCAGACGCAGGGAAGATGGTCGCCGCAGGTATCCCGACCATCGTTTTCGGCCCCGGCAACATTCTGCAGGCACACTCCGCGGATGAGTTCGTCGAAGTCGAGCAGGTAGAGACAGCGGTGCATATTCACGAAGCCATCGCACACCATCTGGCCGAAAGAGTTTGAAACAGAGTGTTCAGGTTTCAGTGTTTAGCGAAGCTTCGCCTCAAACCGTCGAGTTTCTCGCCTGGGCGCGCCGGCACCTTGCCGGCATCTTCGGAGTGCGCAGCGCTCTGCCCGAGCGCTTCCAGCGCTCTTTTGCCGGCAGGGTGCCGGCGCGCCCAGGTGAGGTCTATAACCGCCCGCCGGTTCTGACTTGCCTTCATCCACCACAATGAATAGATAGCCAGACCCATCCTCAGCCATCGGTCTTGATGGCATTAGCGGTTCACACTTTCTCATTACTCTTTACTGATTACGCATCCATGAAAGCCCTTCCCAAAGAATTCACTCGCGTTTCCGTCGAAGACCTCACGAAACTCACCAGAGAGATTTACCTCAAAGTTGGCATGTCCGATGAAGACGCCACCGTCATCACTGACCTCCTCGTCCATACCGACCTGCGCGGCGTGTTCAGCCACGGCACGCGGCAGACACGCACGTATGCAACGCATGTCCTCAATGGCAATATGAATCCCACGCCCGAGTTGAAGATAGTCCAGGAGCGGCCCACCACTGTGGTCATTGATGGCGACGGAGGGCTCGGCCACATGCCCTGTCATATGGGAACGGAAATGGCCATTGCCAAGGCGAAGGAGTTCGGGCTCGGCGCGGTCACCACGCGCAATCACCATCATTTCGGCAGCGCGGGGAAGTACACCCACATGATCATCAAAGAAGGCTGCGCCGGATTTTCTGTTTCGTCGCACTATTTCAAGATCGAGCCTGCCATCTGGGAGGTCACTAATGTCGGCGGGGGCAGCCCGATGAGTTTTGGCTTTCCTCACAGAGATCAGCCACCACTGTTGATCGACATGTCCATCAACATGCTCCCCGCAGAGGACGAACTGAAAAAGACCTACCCGGTCGCCTTCTTTAAGACTCTCGGCCTCGGCGCCACCTGTGCGGCCCTGGCAAAAATCCTGTCCGGCGTCAGCGACCTTTACCACAATGACGCCATCAAATGGCCGGCCTCAAACCAGGGCTCATTCATATTGGCCATCGATATCGAAAGTTTTCTACCCATGGACGTCTTCCTTCGCGAAATGGATGCCTATACTGAGTCCGCGCACCAATGCCTGCCCATGGCCGGGCAGGACCGAGCCCTCCTGCCGGGTAACATGGAGCACGAATACGAACAGGAATGGCGAAGAATCGGCATCCCGGTCGGGACAGAGCATCAGAACGCGTTGACCACGATTGCGGAGAAGGTGGGTGTGGAAACGCCCTGGGCTTAAGTAAGGTTGCAACAGGTTTCGTTGGTTCGTTCTTCTATGAAAGTTCGGAGTCTAACTCCGAATTTTCATGCATGATCGATAGACCTGCATATCTGAAAGAAATCGAAACTGCCTACAGATCGCCCACATGCGCACCTCTGGGACCGAGGCAATGCTAACCCCCTGCCCGGATGGTCGCGAACAGGCGAGAAGCGACATTCCTGGACCTTGAATCGCAGCAGGACAGGGCTCGACTCACCAACCCGGAGCTGGCCCGGGACATGAGAAACCTGGCCATCATTGATGATGGAATCACCACTTCACTGACGGCTTCGTGTCTGCCATCTCGCCTCGTCGGAGTGGCCGCTGATCCTCTCCCTGACGCTTACCGTCCACTCGCCCCGTCTGGCGTTCACGGGCCATTCCATGGCGAAGACATACACGCCGCGGTCGGCCACCCGAACACCGGAAAGGTCGTCGCGCACGGCGCCGGACGGATCTTTGACCTCCAGGTCGAAGGGTAGCGTGCTGCGCAGGGGCTGGGCGTCAGCGCCCAGTATGCGGACGACGATCATGAGTTTGCTGCCGATGTCCGCGGGTACCGAGGCGCTGACTTGAATGGAAGCCGGCTCTACGGGCAACAACGCCAGGGCGCGGCCCCAGCGGTCAGGACAGGTGACCTTAAACGAAAGCTCGTCGTCCATGACGGTGAAAGGCACTTTCTCGCCGGTGACGATGTCGGCAAGGATGTGCTCCGCCTCATCGGCGTCGGATGAAGCCGTTATCCGCGTGGTGGCCTCTTTCTTGTTGTGATTGGCTATCATGAAGATCCGGTTGTCGCCGCGCTTGGAAAGGAAGGTGACAGCGCTGAATTCGCCGTCGTCCGGTTTGGAAATCAGACGGACACGCAGATTGAGAACGTCGGCTAGGAGTTTCATCTTGGCCTTGTTGACTTCAGCCCTGAGAGCCCCGATCGGCATGCCAAGGACGAAAGCCTCTCCACCGCCCAGGGAGTTGCTGACGCAGGCGGGTTCCTTGTCCGCAAAAGTGAACAGAACTGCGGCTTTGGGTTTGGGCTCGAGAGCGTTACCGCGGCTGAAGAGCGCAGACTGATTCGTTATGCGCGTGCTGGAATAGTCGGTGGAGACGATCCGTTCAGGGCCCACTGTCGCCGGCAGGACCCGGGTAAGGATGTCAGTTGGGCGGTTGTACTCGTCCAGTCGAGCTGAGTCGCTGCTGACCAGAATCGTGCCGCCGCGCTCGGCGAAGCGGCGCAGTTCTCGAAGAGTTCTCGCTTCCGTCTGCCGGCTGTAACCGAGAACGCATAAGTCGTAGTTGCCCAGGTCGCCGCGTTGGACCTGCTCGTCGAAGAGTACGTCCACGTGACCGAACATCTTACGCAGTACATCGTACTGGGCCTGCACACCGCCGGCGAGACCGAGGTACTGCCTGGAGTTCCCGGTCATCTCCAGGTAGTCGTCGTTGAAGGCTTTTCCCATGGAAAGCCACATGTGAGCCGTGTGGGGATACAGCATGGCCACACGCGCGCGGGAACGATCACAGTGGTTGAGGGTGCGCCCGATGCGGCCCGCTTCGGCGGTGGTCCTCCTGGCGATCTCCGCAAAGCGCGAGTCCTTACGCCCGTTCTTTTCGAAGCTGGTGGTGCCGTACGAGAATACCTGGAAGTTCCGGGTGCCGCAGGAAATGGCCGCAAAGACCTGCTCGGGGAACTCCATGTAATATGCATTGTTCAGGTTGCCACCTGTAAAGCCCGGCCTGGACAGGCGCCCGAAGTCCGTGGCGGACCAGATGATCGCCATGCTGCTCAGCGACTTCACGTAGAGCTTCTGCTCGCCATAGTGGTAGACGTCCGGAGAAGTGGCGCCGAGTGAAGACGCCGTTCCCGCCACATCCAGGACGGGCGATGAGTGACCGCCAAGCGAGTTCGGGCTGATGATGCAGTCCAGGTGCAAATGAGGCGAATGAGCATCATTGACGGAGCGACTCAGCCACGCGTAGTTGGCGACAGCCTTGAGCTTGTATTTCATGAACTGGTAGGCGCCCATTGGCGTGCCGTCAGGCGAACCGGCTGGAACACCCGTTGCCGTCTCAAAAGCCTTCTTCAAGCGTTCCCCGTCGGCGCCGGCGAAATGCAGGCCGCCAATCTCGTCGTGCGCGGCATAGCTCTCCGTCAAGGGCATGCGACCGTAGAGTTTGTGAAGCGCCGCCTGCCAGAAGTGGGCGTAAGGCAGGTGGTCTTTATCTGGAAAGGCCATCTCCGGCACACGGCGGCCGGAGGTCCGGTCGGTCGTCCCCGCTTTCTTGCGTCCCCCGTGAATATCAAGCAGTCCGGCATACCAGACCGGCGCTGTCCTCAATCCGGCTTCCTGGATGATGGCGGTGTTACGCGACCGGGTCCACATGCGGTAGCTACCGTTGTAACTCCCGTAGATATGGCTTCCCACCCAGGCGACACCCGTGAAGCCGACGGACTTAAGCTCTTGGACAATTCGTCTCATGTCCACCTCACCCATGTAGTCGTGATGAAAGATGATCGAGAACCCGAATTCGTCCTCCGCCAGGAGCGGCAGCGTCACGGCGATCGGCGCATCTGCCGAATCCACGAGCTTGCCGTTCTTCTTCACATCCAGGCGCACGGCGTAGCGGCCTCGGTCGAGATAGGGAAGTTCAATGCGCAATTCGTGTTCGGCATCTTTGAGCGCGTACCGTCCCGCGGGCGTCGTCTTGCCATCGGCATCCCTGAGAGTCACATCCACTTCGTACGGGTAGTCCACGCGTCCCTTGATGTTCGGTTTGAGACTGATCGTGTCCCCGGGGGCAAACAGGTAACCGTAGTTGTCGCGAATCACGTCGCAGGAGACGGCGAAGTCCTCTTTCGTCTTGGGGGTTGGGCGCGCTGCCGAATGTGCAACGGGTTTACCAGTGGCGTATTGAACCAGGTTGTCCCAGAAAGCCGGGTAGGACGCCGACATGAAGAAATCGCGCTTGAAGTCTGAGATGGGAACCCAGGTGGCCTTGTGAGCATAGTGCCCGGTAATCTGGATGACGCGGCCCTTGCCTGCTTTTTTCTCGGCAATGAACGGGCCTTCGCCGGCAACAGCGATGACGTTTGCATTATCGGTCGGCTTTGTAACCTGCGTGCCGGCGCACAGGCCTGAGTCGGCCAGTGGCAGACCACGCAGCAGCGGGTGGCTCACGTCCACTGGCTGGATCTGTCGCATTTCAACGCGGCCGGTCCGCGGCGTGTGCTGCAGCGGCATCAGATCGCCGAGCGGCGATGTATACCAGCCGTCCTCGGGCTTGTGCTTCCAGCCGCCCATCGCCCCCATGAGGATCAACGTGCCGCCGTCGGTCACATACCGCCGGAGATGCTGAAGCTGCTTCACGCTGAATGCGGTGGCTGGTACGTCGGTCAGAACAATCACATGGTAAGCGGACAGCTCGTGAGCGCGCTTCGGCCAGTGTGCCATCGCGCTGCTGTGTGGGGCCTTGACGCGTATCTGCACATGATCGCTACCCAGGGCGCGGTCGAGCTGACCATGCGGATCGAAGATCGCCCCGTACCCAAATCGGGAATTCCAGCAACCGATGAGCGCCTTCAACGGACCGTCCCGTCGAGTCGCGGCTGCGATTTCGACATATTTTCCGAAATAAACATCCTCGAACCGGTCAATTGAATGGAACCCGCTCGTGCCGGTCGGCGACAGCGCGCTCCATTGGGGCTTGTCTCCGTCCTTCTCAACCACGCGATGACGGCATAGATTGATCCGCCACACAGCACCGTCCTTGGGCGCCTTGAGTCCCATCTCGGACAGGGGGATTACCGCCTCAGTTGTCCAGCCCTTCTTGCCAACCACAGCCGCCCTCTTCCACTTAGGCTGCCATGTCCTGTCCGACTGAAACGATCCGCCGGCCCCCTTGGACCGGCACCTATAGGCGGCCGCGCGGCCCGCCGGGTTCCAGGCCAATTGGAAATAGTCGAGCCCGTCCTCACTCGGGCAGATGAACCACTCGATCACCTCTCCGTTCCACAGGCCATCGGGCGCGGCGGCGGACCTGATCTTCTCCAGCATCGGTTCCTTGAGCCAGAGGGCGGCGTACAAGTTCTTCCTGTCGTAGCAGAGGGCCACGGATCCGCCGACCTTCAGTTCGCGGCCAGCGTAGTGCCGAAGTGCACGTTGGTCCGCCTTTCGCCAGCATAACTCATCCAGCTTGCCGTCCACCTTAGGCGTCTGTTCTGTCTTCCGAATGACCAACGGGGAATAGGTACTCGCTGCTTCCTCTCCAAAGACACTCTCAACCCCAGGCATGAGGGCACAGAGGAGAGTGAGCAAAGCCAATCGGTCCATATCATGCTCCTCTCTAAACCAACCTTCTTCGGTGAGAATCCTGTAATTTCATCAGTCTATAGTGGATTAGGCCAGATCCGGGTTGCATGATTCTGTTTACGGTTTCACATCAGTTGAGTCAAGGTCCTGCCGCTTCAGGGCCGGGGGCTGAGTAACCACATGGTGTACATTTGGATGGCAATTGGTGGCGCGGACCGCTCTTGGCCAGGCCTCGAAGCCGGGGGCCGTTGGACGTTGGCCGCATCGCCACTTTCAGATCAGGTGCTGCATCGCTATGCCCAGACAGGGCGTAAGAGACGCGTTGGCCAGCGTCCAAATATAGGTCAGCATCCCCGAAAGTGTACTGCCTCTGAACCATATCCTTTATTGGAACGGTTCAAGATCTGATCGGTATCTGGCGCCAGATGGCTATATCAGCGTGATAATCGTGAGGTTCTCCTAAAAAATTGCAGGGCAACCCCCCTACTATAATGGATTATCCCAAAGTCATAGTGCCCACTCTGACTTTGGATACCCATTTGCTCACAAAGCTCTGTGCATTCTGGTTCAATCCCGGCAGATACCAGAAGCACAACATATGTCGCTCCTTCCCTTCTCCCACAAAGGAAAGATGAGCCGGGTATCTTCAAATCCACATGTCCCCCTTCAGCAAGCACCCTTCTTCGGCACCTGGTTTCACATTTATTGAACTTGTCGTCTCTGTCAGCATCATTGGCGTTATGTCCACCATCTTCTTCGCGGGAGTTCAGTTGGTGCGAGAGAGGGCCAAAATACAGCACTGTCAAAACAACCTGAGAGAACTCGGGATGGCTTTCAATATGTACGACACCTACTGGTCGGGCAAATTCCCACCGACCGCGAATGTGGAGGAGGACGATCTTCGCGCGTTATACCCTCTGTGCGCAAATAGCCTCGAACTCTTCATATGCATCTCGACTGGGAATCGCGTGGATAAGCATGAAGACCTGGCAGACAACGCTGAAGGCGGTCGTTCCGGTGGAATCGGCCACAGCTACGATTACCACAGCTATCACATTTTTGACAAGGCAGGATATGAATTGTCCCAGCCAACTCTGAAGACTCGATCCATGGCAGACGTTACGGGGGATATCACCTGGCTGCTTTCTGATTCCGTGGAATCCGGGCTGTCTCGGTCACCTGACATCAGGGACAACCATTTTGAAACTGGTGGCAACGTCCTGTTCGCCGATTCACATGTGGAGTGGATTGATGCAGGACACTGGCAAGCTACTTTCAAGGCAGGCAGTTCCAGGTCTTGGTAGGACGCTGTTGGCATTCATTCACTCAGGATGACATCCAGCCACGAATAAGCCGCGCCCTCCTGCAGCAAAGCCATCTCAAGAACATGTAAAACCCGGGGCTCATTCTGGCCAGATTCTTGGCTTCCTGTTAAATGCGCACATCCTCTACTTGCGCATAAAAAACTCTTTCGAATGGCATCCAAAAGACTGCCCCTCTGGGGCCTGTGCGTGGTGGCGTCGTGGCTTGGAAGCGTGACGTCTGCGGCCGATCCGGAATCTGTCTCAATCGGCAGCCAACGTTACCTGGTAGTGCAGAAGTCTGCTCCGGAAAGCATCAACTGGGACCTGACGCTCGAAGCTGGCAAAGGCGCGCGGTCGGTGGACATTCTCCTGTGTCAGTCGGAAGCCGGTCTCTATCGATTGCTTTGGGAAGGGCAACAGGCACAGCTCACCCGATCCATGCAAGGGAAGCAGAAGACTCTGGCGCAAGCCGAGCTCCCGGATCTCGGGAAGCCCGGACAACACCAGCTCACCCTTCGCGTCCAGCCGGGTGCCGTATCGGTCATCGTGAACCATCGGATGTACCTTCGAGCCTACGACAGAGCTCTTCGCGGGGGCGCGGCGCTCTTCGGGCAGAACGAAACGAACATCAAAGTGCTTCGCTCGCGAGTGCAGCCGCTCGAACCGATCCGGTTTTCGGACGATTTCATGCGCACCGAAGAGGAGAAGCAACTCGGGCGATGGGCCGTCGAGGGCGGCGACTGGTCGTTCATCTCGGTGATGGCCAAGGTACGCCGGAGCAAGGATGCCCGCGTCCGGGCCGGGAAGATGCCGGAAGCGCAGCGCAGTGCGAACCCGTTCGCGTTTAAGGCTGCAGCCGGAAAACGGGCAGTGGCGGTGACCGGGTTTCCATTCTGGGACGATTTCGAATTCTCCGCGTCCGTCAAATCCGATGGAGGTGTCTGCGGGCTCGTCTTTCATAAAGTTGCCCCCAAAGACTATTTCCTTTTTGAATGGGAACTCCTCACTTACCGGCGTCACCCCGGCCTGGCTCGCATCATTCGGGTGACCCCAAAAGGCCGTGAGCTCCTCGCGCAACGCCGTGTGCTCGGCAAGACCGGGCAGTGGTACCAGCTTAAGGTAGCCACTGTCGGCAAACGCATCCAGACTTTTGTAGATCGAGTGCCGCTCTTCGACTTATTCAATGACCAGGCATCGGGCGGGAAGGTTGGGCTCTATTCGGCAGGCGATGGCGCCACATACTTTGATGACATCGAGGTGAATTCTCCTGAACAGCTTCAGCTTGACCGCAAGGAAGTCCTCACCGAATGCGCAGGGCCGGTAGCCGGGAAATGGATGCTCGATGAAGCGGTAACGGATCGCCCTGGCCTGCCCGGCAAGGGCGTAACTCTCTCCAGCGCCCTAGATTCAAAATCCGTGTACCTGCTACAGAGCCACGGCTACACCGCGGGAGCCTTGCAGGCAAAGGCCAGACTGTCGGGCAAGGGGAACCTCGGGTTCGTCTGGGGCTTTCAAGACGAGAAGAATCATTACGCCATTCGAAGCAGCAGAGACAGGGTCTCAGCGCTGCACGTGCGGAACGGCAGGGAATCCGTGCTGGCAGCAACGCCGCTCTCGACAGAAGAAGGCGCCTGGAATGAATGGGCGCTCCAGATCGCCCAGAACGGCGAGGCCGGCCTTTATCTGAATGACAGCCTGGTGCTGCATGTTGCCGGCAAAAGCCAGCTCGGCGGCATCGGCGTTCTGGCCAGGGGAAATGCCGCGTTCCGCGATATATCCCTCGGCCGCGTCATTCCTCGCAACTGGGAGAAACTTGAAGAGAACGCCATCTTTGCCAACGACCCTTACATGCAGGGCTGGGCCTCGCCCAAGTGGGCCTGGGTGCCTGAAACCATTGA
>Ga0187827_10001439_pt1 | contig 35032 bp, 19 predicted proteins | sample ETNtaG_39_FD_167969 | JGI IMG/M metagenome (GOLD analysis project Ga0187827, IMG submission 167969) | Marine microbial and viral communities from oxygen minimum zone, Eastern Pacific Ocean - ETNP2014_SV_150_PacBio MetaG (Illumina Assembly) | ecosystem: Environmental > Aquatic > Marine > Hypoxic...
CAAGGACGTCGAGCTCAGTTCTGGCAAGACCACGGTGACCTTCCGCCGCAGCCTGGAGGAAGGCGGCGGTCATCTGTTACGGGTCCATTTCGAAGGGGATTTCGAACAGCCGACGTCGAACGATTCTGCCTACAGCTACATCAACGTGCCTGGCCGGCCGCGCATCCTGATTGTCAGTAATGAACCCGCGGACCCGTTGATACAGTCGCTTCGAAACGCACATTTCCGTGTCGATTTGAGGACGACCATCGGAGCTCCGCGGACCATGCTCGGGCTGATCCGTTACGACGCGATCATGCTCGAAAACGTGTCCGCCGGGGACTTCGGGGAAAACCGTCTGCGGTTGCTTCGGGACTACGTAAATGAATTCGGAGGGGGCCTGCTCCTGGTAGGAGGCCGGAACAGTTTCAAAGCAGGCGGCTACGCCGGCACCGCGCTCGAAGAGGCATCCCCGCTGGCCATGGATATCTCTGCCGATCAGCGTCCGTCCACATCGGTCATCCTTGCGATGGATGATTCACGAAGCATGTGGTTGCATGGAACCGCGAATATGACCTTCAGGAAAGAGATCTTTGGTACGGGCAAGAAGGCATTTCATGGGATTTCCACCCACGACAAGGCGCAGTTCATGAAGGACGTTTTCAAACGCGTCGTGCTCGGTCTGACGGCGCGGGACCGGATCGGCGCAGTTGGCATGTCCTCCGAATTACTGCCCGCCCGCTGGTACATCCGACCACAACGGGTGACCGATAAGGACAGGCTGGTCAAGGAGCTGGATGGCGCGTTCAGGCGCCGGACCTACTCCATTCTTTACCCAACCCTCGATGAGGCCCGTTTCAACCTTTTTAACGACGCCGCTACTTACAAGCAGGTCTTGCTGCTTACGGACGGCTTCGTCGCGTCGGACAGCAATTATCGAAAGTTTGCCATGATGTTGCTCAGTGACGGCGTCTCGCTTTCCACGGTTGGTGTGGGCGGCGACAGTAACGTCCGTTTGCTCGAAGAAATGGCTCGCTGGGGAGGCGGCCAGTTTTACCTTTCAAAAGACCTGAAAAATCTTGGTGACGTATACGAGAAGGAACTCAACGCACCGACGAAGCAACTGCTGGTCGAGCGCCCCGTGCCGGTGGCACAGATCAATGAGAGCCCATTGACGAAGGGGCTGGACATGAATCTTGCGCCCGTGCTTTTCGGTTACGTGCGAACACGGCCAAAGGCTTCTTCCAATCTTGTTCTGGCGGTCGAAGGCACGAGTGACCCGCTACTCGCTTCCTGGTCGTACGGAGCTGGCAAGGTTGTGGCCTTCACTTCGTCGGCCGTCAGTAGTTGGGCAACGTTATGGGTCAAGGATTGGGAAGACGGCTACAGTCGATTCTGGCGCCAGCAGGTGCAGGGAGTTCTCCGGGAACCGGGTGAGGAGGTCTATCGTGTCCATCTTAAATCAGACGGTCTGCGGCTGAAGGTCAGTGCGGATGTCATTGATTCGAACGAGAATTTCATCAATGGAACGCAAGTCGAAGCGAAACTTTTCTATCTGGGTGAACGGGGCGACGTCTTCAGCTCTGCTGTCTTTGAGCCCGGGGATTTGCTCCAGAGTGGGCCCGGCCGATACGAACACGAATTCACTCCCGAGCGAAAAGGCGTCTATCTGGTGAGCGTCCGCGGTAAGAGCGGACGTGCTGGAAACGTCGAGACCACCGGCACAATCATCAATATTTCCAAGGAACATTTGAATCCCGGCCCCGACAGCGAACTGTTGGCCGCGGTTGCACAAGTAACGAAGGGCAAGGTCACTGCTACCACGGTTGAAGCCCTCGGGGTCGAAGCTCTGAAAGAACGCCGCCGGCACGACCTCGGTTACTACACGACGCTCCTCGCGGCCCTCTTGCTCGCCATCGAGGTTGTGATTCGCCGCTGGCCTGCCATTGCAGCCTGGTTCGCTCGAACCCAATCACGGAGGGCCGTGGCATGAAGCTTGAATCTAGCCGCAGAAACGATTTCGGCCCACTCCACAAAGCAAGCCATCGCTTGTGTGTGCAACTTGCGGCATTGGTCTCCGTATTAGCTTTCTCGGCCAACGCCGAAGAGGCCGCGCCCAAACCCGAGAAACAACAGGGCGCTGAACAGTTGTCGAAGCTGGCTCTCAGCGAAGAGGCCCAGAAGGTCGCGGACAAGTACATGAATATCATCCTCGAAGACCCGAGGAATGAGTTCGCATTCGAGCAGGTGTACCAGGTGTATGAATCCGAACGCAAGACCTGGAAGCTCCTCGATTTCTTTGTCAACGCGGCACGCCTGCAGCGCAAGAATCCAAAGCTGCAGATGCTGCTGGGCCTGGCCTACTATCGCTTTCGCGATTACTTCAAATCCGCGCAACACTTTAAGGCCGCGCTCGTAATGGCGCCAGACGATTTCTTCAGCCGGCTGATGCTTGGCCGCATCTACCTGAAACAATCGGATTCCAGATTAGCGAAGGTGCATCTCGTCGAAGCGATCAAGGCCGCGCCAGTGATTGATGACGTCCTTCACGCTCGCCTGCTTCTCGGCGAAGCACTCATGCTCGACGAAGATCGTGAGAACGCGCAGAAGGCGTGGGATGAAGTCTTCAAGGATCAGTATGACATCCCGACGCTGCGGAGGCTGTCCAGCCACTACCATAGGCACAAGTTCTACGATAGCGCCGACAAGGTCCTCGACCGCATACTCGACCTCGCCAAGAAAAATCCAAAGCTCTCCAGTGATATCCTTATTGAGCGCTCCGACCTGTGGGCGGAACAGGACGAGGTAGAAAAGGCAGTCACCTATTTGCGTGGAGCACAGGAGCTCCTGTCCCCCGATTCCGCGCTGGGGCAGGAAGTGGAGGTCCGCATTCTTGAACACTATCGGAGTACAGAGCGTCTTGGTGAATTCTTCAGTGAACTCGAGGACGAGGTCAAACAAAAGGCTCACGACATCAGCCCCAAAAAGGAACTGATTCGGCTTTACCTGAAGGAAGGCCGCTCGGAGCCAGCCCTCGTTCACGTGGCCGCGGCCTTGGAGATCGACCGCAGGGATGTCCCTTTACTTGAACTGGCCATTGAATCCTTCATTCAGGCGCAGCAACCCCTGAATGCACTGCCGTTACTCGACGCTCTCCGCGAGGTGACCGGGGGCGCACCGGATTACCTGGTCAAGAAAGGGAACATCCAGTGGGACGCGGGACAGAAGGACGCGGCCTTGCAGTCCTGGAACAGCATCGTCGAAGTTGAGAATCCCGAGCCGCAGCACTACCGAATTCTCACCCGAGCTCTTCGAAACCACGAACTCAAGGATGCGGCCATTGATGCATATAAGAAGACAATCGCTCTCTCCCCCGGGGCTCTCGATTCCAAACTGGACTACGCCGAATACCTTCTCTCGCTCGGTATGAAGGACGAGGCGAAAACGACTCTCGATGCGCTTACGGAGTATGACGACAAGACTGACAAGACAGAGCCTGACGACAAGACTGACAAGACAGAGCCTGACGACAAGACTGACAAGACAGAGCCTGACGACAAGACTGACAAGACAGAGCCTGACGACAAGACTGACAAAGAGGAGCCTGACGGCCCGAACGCCACGCTTTTCCTTCAGGTGGCGGAGTTGTACGCAAATTACGATATGGAAGAGGCGCTCGTTGAAGTGCTGCAACGGGGAAAGACCAGGCACGATGAAGACTACCGGATTCACCGCCGGCTCGGACTGGCCCTTGAAAGGATGCAGAAATACGACCAGGCCATCACCTCCTTCTTTGATGCGTACGACCGCGCCTCGAACTGGCGTGACCGGGAAGCCCTCATCGACAAACTCATCAGCCTGCACTTGGGATACGGCAAGTCCACCCGCGACGGGAAAATCCGAGGCAACGAAGGCCTCGGGCATCTGATACTCAAGCTCTACAAGGACCACGGCAATGACCCGGACAGCCCCGAGCCGTTCATGGGGCTGGCACGCATTGCTTCCGTGGTCCGGCCGACCGCTCAAACCGCGTACAGAGCTTCGCCCGTCTATGTGAAGGGCCTCTCGGCGATTTCGCCGATGGAACGAGACCTGTTCCCCATGGGCCCAATGAACGCCATTTCGTTTTACACCCAGGCCCTGGAGCGGGACCCGATGCGCATCGATGCGTATGAAGGCTTGGCGCGCAGTTTTATGCTCTTTGATGAGTTCGAGCGCGCGGTCATGGAGTACAAAAAACTTGCCATCGTGAACCCGGTCGGCAAGTGGAAATACTACTTTGCTGTCGGTGACTTTTTTGCCTCGCAGGGACAGATGCCGGAAGCACGCGCCTTCTGGAATCGCGTCGCCGAGCGGGCCTTCACGGATGCGACGCTGTACTTCCGCCTTGCTGCACGCTATCACTGGGCCGAGCGACCCAAACTCGCCATCCGGATGATACGGCGTGCCATTGAGCTGCATCCGGATGATCACCGATACCACCTCGCCTATGCGAACATCCTCTCTGAGGCGGAAGACTTTAACCAGGCCATTCATGAGTATCGCGAAGCATTGCGACTGACTACGGAGAACATGCAGTCGATGCAGCTCGAAGTGCGCAAGACGATGTCGAGGGTGCAGGTCTTCTTCGCGCGGCAACTGTTCGAACAGGAGAAGTTCCAGGAAGCGCTCGATGTGTACGAAGAGATACGTGGCTACCAGGAAGTTTTGAACAACATTCTGGGAGACCCATTGGAAGACTATCCGGATGTCCTGATTCAGATCATCCGGTGCCGCGCCAAGATCAAAGGCGGGCAACCGGAACTGGACGCCTATCGCGAGGTCGCCGGAAAATTCCCGGACGCGACATGCTGGGTCAATCGACACCTCCGGATGTCCGTGGACTACTTCATTCAGAAAGAGTCGGAGGGATTCGCTCCTGCGATGCTGTTCAGCATGGCACAATCAGACCAGAAACTACCGGCGATCTCTGTGCCCGATGGGTGGCCTGTGCGTCTCTACCCGTGGATTCTTCAGCCGACGCTGTCTCCCGCGGGCATGCGCCTCGTAGGAAAGTACCGCGAAGTGCTGGTCGATCCCATTTCGGGCAGGAAGTCCCCGGCAACGGACCGGCGCGGCTACGTGAAGCACTTCGGCAAATACGCACTGAGGGCCGAAAGTGAAAAAGTCTCGTTGAGTGAAATCCAGACCGGCAAGACCTTGTGGGAATCGGCGCTCAATTGGACGCACGACTTCGTGGCAAACTCACAGGTTGCCATCGGCGCGGCAGGCGGCCGCCGCGGCTTCGGAAAGCTACAGGCAGTGGAACTCAAGACAGGCAAGTCCCTGTGGGATGCCGCCGCGCTTCAGAAGTTCCAGGTGAATGAAGAGTATGTAACTCTCAAACGGGTGAAGGCAGGGAAGCGGGCCACAGGCGGCGGCACAAGCCTGGCGGAATCTGCGACCGGTGATGCTGAATCAATAGGCTACATCTTCCAGGTGCTCGATCCCCTGACAGGTAAAGTCCTTTTCAATCGCACATCCGGGGGAAGCCACTACTGGCGCGTCCCCGTCGCGGTCGGAGATCTTGTCCTGCTGACCGATGGCTTTACTCATATCGTTTACGCGTACGACATAAAGTCCGGCAAGCTGAAATGGCAGAGCAAGTTCGACGAGTTCTTCGCGGCGCCCCCCATGGTCGTCGACAATCGAATTCACATCTACATGCGCCGCCCCAAGCAGAAAACGATCATCCAATACGTACTGGCACCAACCACGGGTGAGATTGTTCATCAGACAGACATGCAGGTGAACAGCCTCTATGCGCCTCCGATTCCCATCGGCAACACGCTCTTCTTCTACGACCCCGTGGCGTACGAATTACTCGGTATCGACCGCAAAAAAGGCGGCGTTACCGGACGCTATGGTGTGAAAAAGGCGCTCACCGAAGTATCACGGCGCAACGTTGTCACCCTCGAAGGCATGGACAATCACATCTACTTCTACACTTGGGACGGCCTGATCGTCCGCCTGGATGTTGCACAGTGATCATCACCAATCACCCAACCATGCCGCTCCTCGCTGCCATCCTTATCGCCGTCCCCCTGATAGCAGAAGATTCCTACGAATCTCGTGTCGGTAAGGATTTCGTAGAAAACACCACGTTCCGATTCCGAACAAAATTCAACCGCACTTACCTGGAGGATGAAGAGTTCAAGACGCTGGTCTCGAAACGAATCGAGGTTCCTCCGCTGCTCGATGGGGTTCTCGAAGATGATTGCTGGAAGATAGCCGATCATTCAAAGAGCGCGTTCGCCCAATGGTTGGGGAAGGAGGCGAGCCGGAAACAGACAGTCATATACGTCTGCCACGACGACGAAAACTTTTATATGGCCACTGTCTGCGAAGAGCCGGTTACAAAGGGAATTCAGATGCTCTCCAGTCACCCGGGCGGGAACCGCAGTTGGAAATCTGCGGGGAATGGCGACGCCATTGAGGCATTCATCGAGCTGGGAGGAGTAGGTGGGACAGGCACTGTATTCCAGTTCATCTACAACATTCATCCTGATGTCCGGTACGATGGCATTTACCCACCATATGTTCCTTTCGTGGGCACCGGCTACAAATTGGGAGGCGGTATCGGGGCCAAACGATGGATTTGCGAAATGGCATTCCCCTACAAGGGATTTAACACCGATAGTACCAACAAGCTGGATTACAGATACCAAGGTCCTCCCAATCGGGGAGAGGTCTGGGGACTCCGAGTTGGTCGGGACGGCCCGAGACCCTCGGGCGGAGAGCAACGAATGCGGTCAACCTGGACATACAACCCCACCGTGTCCTGGCACATCCCCTACCCGACCGGGATCATCGTCTTCGATGATCGGAACGCGCTGTTCAATGGAGAATTCAACAAGGTCGATCCGGAAAGCAACCGCCCGTTGAATTGGCGATTTTCCACAACCGATGAAAGGGTGGAAGGGGAACTGGTGTTCGATGAAAAGGAAGGTGTTGCCATTCTTTCCTCCGCGGAAAGTGAGGCAGACGAGGGGGTACTCGTTACTCAGAAATTTGGAGTTCTTCCGAACGTTGGATACCGATTAACCGCCAGGCTGAAGAAGTTGAAAGGGAAAGGGCAGCTCAGGGCAGGAACGGATCGGCCACTGAACCGGTTTGAATTCACAAAGGAAGGGGAATGGGAGGAGTATGTAGCTGATTTCTTCTCGGAGCCGGGCCAGAGGAGTGCAACCGTATTTATCAGCCTTATGGGTGACAAGGGTTCCGCAGCGATCGATGAGATCCGGGTGGAGCAGCAGATTTACGGAGCTCCCGCCGGAGCTGTCTGTCTTACCGGTAATTCGCCCCGTGAAGATCTGAATCTGGAAACCGATAAGTTGAAGAACATTAAATATACCTATCTGGAGCCGGGAACTGATAAAGAACAGTTTCCTTTTCGTAAACGTTGGTCAACGGGATGGATTCATGGTCACCCGGATCCAGGAGGAACGACGGGTTGGATTCCAGTGACCAAAGGATCGTTGACGAGCCCGGATCACCTGCAGCACATGATTCAGTGGAGCCATGCCCGGCCCACAGCCGGCTTTCATCCATACCCGAAAGGGCACGAGATAATTGTTGATCTGGGAAAAGAATATTATGTCCGCAGTGTCGAGTTCCTCCCCTCAGGCACGATCGCAAACATGACGGTGAGTGTCCGGTCAGAAGGCGGCTCGGATTACATTCTTACCCGGAAACTTCGGGGGGCCGGCGTACTTAATCCGCCCGGGCCGGTTCTTTATGGTCGCTTGAATCGTATCAAGTCTGTGGGTCGGTACATCAAACTGTGGTTCGCAGAGGGCTGGCACGGAGTCTATTTCCTGCGAGTCTGGGGGGAGGAGAAAAAGACTAGAAAGGGCATAACCCGATTTCGTTGGAAAGAGGGATTAGTTGTTCCGGAAAAAAAATACAGACAATTCAAGAAACTGAAGGGCCCGGTCCTGATGCCGCCCCCTCAGGAAGTAAAATGGGGTGACGGCGAATTCGTTTTAAAAGAAGGCGTTCCTGTTTATTACCGGGCGGAAGGGAAAGGGAAATCGACAGCACAAATACTCAAAAGAGAAATATGGGATGAGTTCAGGATTAGCGTCCAATTAGTAGAACAGACGGGCAAGGAGAATGAATCAATAGCCACAGGGGCGATAGTAATTGGCGAGGTGTATGAAAAGGACGATCTGGCAAATCGACTGGCAATTAGTAAAGGATGGGACGTGAATGCCCGGCGCCCCGGCCCCCAGGGCTACTTCATGTCGACTTCACCCAGTGGCATTCTGATCTGTGGATTTGACCAGGCCGGCACTTTTTATGGTGTGCAGACCTTGATGCAGCTTCTGGTTCGCAAGGATTTTAAGACTGCTGTTGCACGGACAGCAGAAATTCGGGATTGGCCATACATCCCCTGGCGTATCATCGACTCACGGGGCGGCGTCACCGCAGGCATGCTCCGGGGCCTGGCTCGAATGAAAGCGAATGTCATCAAAGGAGGAACTGGAAAATGGGCGAAGATGGCAGACGAACACTTCTTTGTTTCGCTGCCAGGATTTGCAGGCGGAGGCCCCTCTGAGATGGACGATGATGAAAACTGGTATCACCTCGGGTTGGGAAAAATGGGCCTTGCTCGAGTCAACGCATGTCCTTCCCATTTTCTGCGCTATGAGTCTTATGACAGGACGGGGCGCCGCGCCTTTGGAGGCAAGACCGTCGGTGCCATTAACCTGGTTCTCGATGAGATGGGCATGACTCGCGGCGGGTCCCGATGGAACGCCGACCGGAGATGCCTGGCACGCCAGATGACCGGCGGAGATCTCTTCACGGAAATGATCATAAGGGCCTATGATCTTTTCAGGGAGAGTCATCGGAAAACAGCCTTCCTCGATACCATGATGATGCCCATCCAAGAAGGTGGGAACGGCAGTTATCACAATATGTACGAGGCTTTTGAACAAGTGCCGGAGGACATCCATGTCTACTGCTGGAAAGGCATAATCGGACAGGATAGCTCCGATCCTGAAGAGGCGGTCCAGCGTTTTGAAAGAACCACGATGCTCCAGGGAAGTTTCCCGCTGACTGGAAGAGGCAAGATCAATGAATACTACAAAGCGCCGGCTGGAAAAAGAGTATGGGGAGTTTGGAATACGGTTTGGGGTGCCGCTGGCCCTCCTGGACAGGTCCTCACGGGACAGTTCTGTCGCAGCATGACCATGGTGGACGGAGGGTGCATCGTCCCTTTCATGACCAATGCGTGGAACCCGGACAGCCCGCCCCTTCATACGGAAGAATGGGTATTGAGTCTGGGCCATCTCCAGCAGCGGGTGGCTGAGCTTGCCCTGGAAAGACAGCTTCCGTCCTGGCGTGACGAAGTGAATAAGGATTTCTTCAAAGTTGATATGGCCGATTTCTGTAACTGGTCTCATGTCGATCAAGTGCCGGGCGATGGCAAAGACTGGGTGGACTGGGGTCCGAACAACGACCTGCGGCACCTGCCCCGGGGAGAGGTACAGTTTGAAGAGGTTCCATTCACGGTTTTAGACCCAGCGAAAAATGGTGGGAAGACCATCATGGCCGCAGCGAGTTTCCCCAAGAATTCACGACTGAAACTACAACACAACACACCGGAGGTCCCAGTTAATAGGAAAGCATCGAGCCTCATTTTCTTACGGACTAACATCGGCGGCGGGAAAGCCTGCGGGTATCGGATCACATACGAAGGCAACAAGTTTCTGACTGCTCCCCTGGACGCCCTGGGCAATCTGTCGGCTGGGTATTCATGCTATGGTTTGTATCCGCCGGGGCAGACATCTGGAGCTCCTGACAACCCCAGGGCATTTTACAAATCCGCCAAGCATCGCATGTCCGAGTTGTTTTCACTGTTCTTCAGGCCCGCCTGGCTTGGAGTGACGGGCTGCGGAGACCCGGTGAAGATCACCATGCATGAATGGGTAAATCCGTATCCGGATCTGACGATCAAGTCTGTTTCCTTCAAGTGTCCTCCGGGCAGGACATCGGGCCGGATCGAAGTCCTCTTCGCCATCACCGGCATAGCGACAACTCCCTACGACGTCGCGCTCTGGAAAGACCGCAAGAAAATGCCTCTGGTGCCAGTGAATACCGTTGAGCTGAATGCCATTGACGTACCTGTAATTCCTCCTGAGGGCACATGGTCGGAAGACGAGGAAAAGCCTTGGACCCTTCTTGATGAAAATGGAAACGAAGTGTGCGAGCTCAAAAGAGTTTCTCCCGCAAACCGGGGGGCAGCCCGAAATCTATTCAAGCGATTGGATTCGGCTGCCGTGAACAGCGGCGTTGTGATTAAGCTTGCCTCCCCGCAGGCATGCAAAAAAATAGCGGTGGCAGGCCAGTATTACTGGGAATACTTCGGGCCAAAGGTCCATTACGGAGTTACTGATTTCAGCCGTGTCGATTACGTCATCGAAGTCTCGGCCGACGGTAAGCAATGGGTTAAGGTTGGCGACAAGAAGGGCGTCTGCGGCGAAGACGGTGAACATGTCCACGCACTTCCCAAGACACCGATCCAGTATGTTCGATTGAAGACCAGCGGAAAAGATTACATATCGGCGATTAATGGCGGACAGACAATGGGTTCCTGTCTTTCGTGGATTCAACTTTACAAATAGTGTAGATGTGAATTTCCGTAGGATGGGCGTCCCGCGCGTCACCAAAGGAACTCAAATCCCCGTTTCGGCCGGGACGGACAACCTGTACAACCTGTCCGCCCTACGTCTGCGATGTACCTCGTATCCGTCCCATCGTAGGACGAACAGTCTGTCCGTCTTTCGAGCCGATAGGCTCGTATCCGTCTCATCGTAGGCCGGGCTGGCAGCCCGGCTCAGAAGACGGACAACCTGTCCGTCCTACGTCTGCGATGCACCTCGTATCCGTCTCATGGTAGGACGGACAGTCTGTCCGTCTTTCGAGCCGATAGGCTCGTATTCGTCTCAGCGTAAGACGGGCTGGTAGCGCTGGTAGCCCGGCTCGAATTCGTTTCGTCGTCGGCCGGGCTGGCATCCCGGCTCGAAAGACGGACAACCTGTCCGTCCTACGTCTGCGATGCACCTCGTATCCGTCTCATCGTAGGACGGACAGTCTGTCCGTCTTTCGAGCCGATAGGCTCGTATTCGTCCCATCGTAGGACGGGCTGGTAGCGCTGGTAGCCCGGCTCCTCGTATTCGTCTCGTCGTAGGCTGAGCTGGTAGCCCGGCTCAGAAGACGGGCAGTCTGCGCAGTCTGCCCGTCCGGCCCCAGAACCTCAGCAGACAGTAAAGGTTGAGGAAGGGCCGCCGATACTACCGGACGGGCCCAACATTTCGGGAGACCTGCGACTGCGAATTTGATTTTGCAGAACTAGCCTGTCGAGGAAAAGTCAGATTCGTAGGTCTGACCCACTGAGTTCTGAAGTAGAGACTAACTCTGGCCATAGATGGCAAACGGGCTGTCAATGAACTCCACGTAGACCTCTTCAGGCTTTCGCCCGGTTTGTTCTGCGGCCAGCGTTTTTGCCTGACCGAGCTCCTGGGAGCTTGCGACCACCTCTTGGTCTACCACGGCTACCCACATGTCCAGGAACTGTTCATGCAACTCCGTGCTGTGCTCTCTGGCCCAGCGCATGTCTGCCAGGTAATCAGCAGGAATCTCAACCTCTTCTTCCATTTTGGACTCCTTTCAAATCTCGATCCTGTTTTACGTTTCCGCCATCATGCGACAACCGTGCCTGGCGGGCGGAGACGCCCATCCTACGAAGAGGGGGATCGAAGGCTATCGTAGGTTGGCCGTCCCGGCCGACTTCTTCGCGAGCATCGAAGACCCGAGACGGGCGGGGACGCCCATCCTACGAAGAGGGGGATCGAAGGCTATCGTAGGTTGGCCGTCCCGGCCGACTTCTTCGCGAGCATCGAAGATCAAAGACGGGCGGGGACGCCCATCCTACGAAGAGGAGCTTCCAGCCTGCGACAGCCGGGCCTGGTGGGCGGGGACGCCCATCCTACTAATTAATTAAGAGGGGGATCGAAGGCTATCGTAGGTTGGCCGTCCCGGCCGACTTCTTCGCTAGCATCGAAGACCCAGAGACGGGCGGGGACGCCCATCCTACGAAGAGGGGGATCGAAGGCTATCGTAGGTTGGCCGTCCCGGCCGACTTCTTCGCTAGCATCGAAGACCCAGAGACGGGCGGGGACGCCCATCCTGCGAAGAGGAGCTTCCAGCCTGCATCCACGACCTCGGTACCAAGGACATGCGATCCTGAATCGCCGTACCGTTCATTCTTCAGGCTCTCCGGTGGGGGCGTAGACGAAACATCGCCGGAATCTGAACGTCTCTGAGTAACTGACTCGCCAAATAAGCATGGAAAGAGCATTACAGGCTGTCTACTCGACTCGCTTTCACTCGTCCTGTCAAAGTTTCGTAAGTGCCGTTTTCGATGCGGAGGAACGTCACATCTCTCAGTGTCCCGCTTTGATCTCTGTCGTAGAAAAAAGAAAGACGCTTTGCCTGGATCGTTTGCTCGAAGCGTCTGACGAACGTCCCATTCACAGGCGCTATTTTGCAGAGCGGTTTCACCTCCCTGGACGGTCGCCTGAGCCCTTCCACATCCGAATAGAGCCGCCCGTGCCACGTACCGCGAACCAGCAGCGCATCGAATGAATCTTCAGACAGAGAAATGTGAAGCCCGTTATTGCCATTAAAGAGCCGGTAGTTGACGGCCGGCGTTCCCACGGAACCACTCCATTCTGCAAGCCCGCCGGTGGAATACTGCGAGTCTACCCGCCCATCAACCGGTGCGTGTGTAAAGCCCCGGACGACCCGGCAATCCGTCGGCAGGATCTTTCGGATCAGGATCGGCTTGCCATCAATCAGCAAGATGCCACCGGTCGTTTCGGCCCCCATGTCCTGCTGCCATACGAAAGCCACGAAACATAGCGTGCAGGACAGGATGGAGAGAATTCTCTTCATTTCCTTCATACTGCGGAGATGTGGGCTCTGACACCCGATGCGTTCATCCCTGTGCTTCCTCGATTTCATCCAGTTTGAATCGCACGCTGACGACCGAATGTTCTTCTGGGCCGTCGGTGTATTTCACGTAGGTGGTGGCGATGACTGTTCCGTCGGGTAAGAGTTCCATGCCGGGATAGCCGCAGTCCGAGCCTGCATAATTGTGAAGAAGCTTGATGCGGCGCTGTCCGGGCCGGCGCTGGCGAATGTCTTCGTAAGTGCCGACCCAGGCAACGAAGTGACCACGTGTGGGGCTTTCGGGAGCTTGATCGCGGAAAGCAATCACGTGCCGGCCGTCAGGAGTCTCGACGCCGTAGTGACGGTCGCCAGTCAATCCCCATGCAGTCTCGACCGGGTCGCTCCAGGTCATTCCTTCATCGCTGCTGAACATCACCAGGCTGTGGCCGGTGTGAGTGTTTTCGCGGAGGAGCGTGCAGAGCTCGTTGCCATCGGGGGAGCGGAGGGCAAAAGGTTCGCACGGCATCTTGCCTTCCACTGCCGCGGTGACGCGCGGCTCAGACCAGGTGAACCCGCCATCGGCTGTTTCTGTCTGGACGATGTGCAGGGGAACCGTACGATTCGGTTCCCCACCGGCCGCATCGGCACGGCGATGGTAGAGACCGATGGTGCTTCCATTCGTCAGTCGAATGGTGCTGCTGAAGGTCATCACGCATGGAAAATCGAGCGGTGGCATTTCCAGCCATGTAGCCCCGCCATCTTCGCTCATGATGCTTGGCATGCCCTGCCCGCCTCTTTCGCCGAGCGCGGCCGAGAATACCCAGAGGCGTTCCTTACCATCCGGGCCGATAAGCCGGTAGATGCTCGGACAGTTCTGATGTGTTTTGTAGTTCGGTGGCAGTTGGTCATCGAGTCGCGTCCAGGTGAGTCCTCCGTCATCGCTGCGTGCCATCGGCCCCGCGTGTCCCCCGTGGTTGATGCACCACACGCAGAAAATGGTCTTGCCGTCCGGCATCAGAGCCGTGGTCGGATGCCCCTGATAGACATCCTCGGTGCCCTGTGCGATGACCACGTGACGGCTAGAGTCGTTGGAGAGATCGATGAGGTGGATATTGCGTTCGGAGTCAGGGGTGCTCATGACTGTCTAACACGTAGGAGCGGGATCACAGATTGACGCCGACAAGAACGGTGGTGAGCAGGAGGCAAGTGAGACAACCAGCGACGGAAAACATAGCCGTGCAGCTCCTACTCTTGATCTCGTCTCGGGCGATACGCTTTGAACTTTCTGATACCAAGCTCTCCCCCGGTTTCGCGGATGATCGTCAGGGTGTGTTCGGCGTTGTCGACTCCCTGGAGAAGCACGGTCTCCGTGCCTTTTGCGCCCGGGGCAAAGGTGTCGGTGAACATCGGATACGTCTTCCACTTTACGGTGAAGCCCTTCGGCAAATTCACTTTGCGGTGCTTGAGTGGGAACACCATGCCCCAGTCCCTCCTGGCAATTCTGATTCTGCCCGAAGTAGACACAAAATCCGCAGTGCTCCAGCCTTCGCCGTCGTCACCGGTTACTGAGCCCGTCAGCTTGAAGTGGATCTTCTTGCCGTCGGGCGTGGAGTCGTCGAGGCAGGTCAATGTCCAGTCTTCAGCCACGGGATTTGCGCCCACGGTCACCTGCTTGATTGCGGGCATCCAGTTAACGCTTTTGGATGGCCGAGTCCCTGTCCAGACGCCGGGGAAGGTCTTCAGTTCCCGGCCGTCCAGTGTAACAGCCAGCTTGGCATCCGGATGCTTGCCGTCAGATATGGCCACCAGCCGGTTACCTGTGAAGGTCACGCTGCCGGTGCCGTCGTTGCCTCTCTTGACTGCCGCGGCCGTGGCAGGGATATGGACAATCTGGGCCTCGGCTATGGCATTTTCGCCATGCTTATCCGAACGGACGAGCTCTGCAGTGACGATCCTGGCCAACAGCTTGTCGCCTTCCGGATTGAGGTGCACGGAGTCTCTCAAGAGATCGGCGAGGGCCTTGCCGGTATCGGACAGGTGTTGCTTCCACTGCTCTCGAACGTCGATCAGCATGCACTCGTATTTCTTGGCAATCTCCCTGATGCCCGCGGAGTGCTTGTCATCCCACGCCATCCGCTTGGAGTCAGCCACATGATCGGTCCAGAGCACAATCTCCGCAGTGGTGGTTTCTCGGACCTTCTTGACAATCTCCTCGTAGTTCTTCAGGTCACCGTAAACATGAAAGATCAACAAGTCGGGATAGAACGGGTAGAGGTCATGCTCGGCGGTGCGTCGCAGCGCGGGCGACGTAAAGCCACCGATGGCCGAATTCCTGATTTCCAGATCCGCCTCGGGGTATCGTTTCTTGATATTCGCGGCCACCTTGCGTGACCATGCCTGGGCCGTGATCGACTGTCCGTAAAACAGGATACGGATCTTCTCGCCTGGTCGTGTCTCTCCCGCAAGCGATCGCATCGTGCGCTGAATGAACTTCACGCTCGGATTCGGGCGGGGCTCTTCGGCACTGGTGTCGGACGGGAAGCTACCGATCGACATGATTATCAGGACGGTGTGTATCATGGCTTTATTCGGGCTCAGCCGCGCCCGACGCGCACGGAGATGCGTGCCACAGGATATTGAGGATTGTGAGGATGTATTTCATTCTGGCATGTCCGGCAGCTTCGCGCCGACGTAAACCGCGCGATGACGGTTGTCGTCAAAGGCGAAGTGAAGAAGGCGCCTGTCCGCGCTGACAAAGCCGTCCGGGTAGTTGAGCCGGCCTTTTGGCCCGTCGCAGGACTCCGCAACAAGCACGCGCTGATAAGGCCAGGTTTTCATCCCATCAAAACTCACCCACAGTGCGAGCGGGCTGCGATGCCGGGGATTCGGGTTGTGCAGCATAGCGACTGCGTCGCCGCCAAGCGGATAGAGAGTGGCTTTCGATCCCGGATTAGGGATCGTGGTCTTGCGGGCAAACTCCGGCCAGGTGCGTCCACCGTCCTTCGACTCGGCGTAATACAGAACGCCCCCAAGCTCGTCGGCGCGAATTATCATGCCGATACGGCCATCGTTCAGCTCGACGATGTTGCTTTCAGCCCAGCCGTGGTAGTTGTCGTTGGGCGAGATGCGGATGTCGCCGTGCTCCGTCCACGTCTTGCCACCGTCCTCGCTCATGAGGACGCCATTGCGCGGATTGGTCGTTGGAGAAAATCGACGCCCCTTGCTGATGTCCCGCGTTTCAGCAACGCGCAGGTAGTGCTGGAATGGAAGCATGATTCGACCGTCGCGAGTGATGATGTGATTGCGGATAAAGGTACGGTCGTGGAGTCGGCCGGGCGCGGGTCTGAGCGCGCTCCACGTGCGGCAGGAATCGTCGCTGTGGGTCATCCATTCCTTCCAGTTGGCGAAGGTCCCGTCATGGGTCGCGACAAACATGGTGCAGCGTCTGCCATAAACCATAAGTTCGGACGGCACCAGCGCAGCGTTCGCGTCCTTTGCTTTGACTCCAAGGTCAATCGGCTGCATCGGCGACCACGTTTTGCCCTCGTCGTGACTGCGGGTAAGGAAGACGCGATTGGCCGGAAGCGGCTCGGTGTTGCCGCCGCCCAACATGATCATCACCCACGAGCCGTCCGGCATCTTGCGAAGGGTGGTGTCGCAGGCCAGTCTGTCAGGGCTTTTGCCGTCGAAGATGATCCTGGTGCGGTCTTCCTTCGCATTCTGTTTCGCGACCGTGGCCCAATGCGGGTCAGGTTTGGGAGCCCCGGTTGGCGGCCGCTTGGGGATGTCGTGCGTCGCCTCGACCGCGCGATAGAGCGAGGCCATTTCCTCCGCGGAAAGCGCTCGGTCGAACAACCGCGCCTCATCCAGTGCGCCGAAAAGATTCTGCCAGATGCGACCATTGTCATTGACGCCGCCAAAGGTCAGCGGGGCAGCGGTTTGGGGCAGCGGCTTTGCCAGCGCGACTTCGCCGACGCGTTTCCCGTTCACCCAAAGTGTCACAGCTTTGGCATTCGCCGTGACGCCAACAAAATACCAGTGGCCGGGCTTCGGCTTTTCTTCGCGGGCAACCGTCCGCCAACTGCCTCGCCAGACGTACAAGCGAAGCCTGCCGTCCTTGTCGATCATCACCCCCCACTCGCGTTCGTTGAGCGAATAGCGGTTTTTCGCCGCGATCATCTGCTGGTCGGTTCCTAGCGCGTAGGGATTCACCCAGACGGTCAGCGAGAACCCGGCATCGCCTTGCGTGAGTTTTGGAGATTCTTTGACCTCAATCAGGGACTGACCATCGAGGGCAAGACTTTTGCCTTCGACACCTGCAACCGGTTCGGCCTTACCGCGCAGAACAAGCCCGGATGCCCCGCTCGAATCGAAAGGCCAATGATGAGTGGGATCAGGCTCAGCAGAGATGGCTGGCATATTTGGGCTAAAGGCAATGAAAAGGAAGAGAGTGATGGAGACTTTCATGTGTTGCAAGAGCGTGTTCTGGACAATACCAGATGTCGGCAGGTCCGACAGGTACTTCAGCCATCGTAAAGAGCGAGACTTTCGAGGTGCCTGATGTAATCAGAAGAAAGAACATCCCTCCCTTTGAGGATGTGATTCAGATAATTGCACGAAGGTAAAAGGCCCGTCGCCGTCACCTCTTCTCTGGCCATATAGGTGAAGCAATCCACCTCGGCTTCGCTTACAGAGACCACAATGTCCACACGGAAATAATGATCTGGCGCTCGTTCCCATGTGTCGAGTAAGGCAGCTCCATCTTCGGTGATTTCATAAAGCGCGCCTTCCACGCACTCTCCGAGTTCAGGACGCAGGTTGGCAAAACCTGCACCCTCGGGCGCCCCTGGCTTCAGGGCTCTCTTATCAAAAACGAGTCTGTAGTCATGCAGCAGCGCCGCCGTGCGGGAAGTGAAGTCCACGCCGCGCTGTTTCATCCTTCTGGGATTGAGATTGCTTCCGTAGGCGAAGTATTTCATGCGAAACTATGGATCATCCCACAAGGATACGGCGGCTTTTCTGGTCAGAAAAATCAGAAACTTCTTCAGTAACTGTTGAACATAACCGAAACGGGTTTATAACCCCCCGCGTTGAGCAGGAGGGCAGCGGGGCCAGCCTGCCTTTATTCACGCCGAGACATATGTATGTCCAGCCAGCCTTATGGCAGCGGAGCGACCAGACACATCCGTGTTGCTTCCGAAGCCTTGCGCTCGAATCGCCCATTCCTGGGGGCCTGCCAGGAAAACCCCACCTCTCTGTTTTGGACCAACAGCCGGCGCGTCCCCCTTGCCTTTCTTGCCGGCTCAGGATTCATCCTACCACCACGCCTTACACCCTCCAAGGCCTGTTTCCGCGTCCTGAAACACTGAACAGCTGAGAATTATTTGTCATGTCTGGTGTCGATCCCCGGGGTCGGTGTGTACCGTCACGCTCCGTACCGCCGGAACTAAGCGCTGTACTTGGACGGCTGGAGATAGGCTCTGAGGAGCCCCGATTCTGGCTCGAGAGTGATCTTGATCTTGATGGCCGGCAGGTGAAGATCTGGCTGCTCGCCATTGGCGACCAACTGCTTGTTGCGGATGGAGTCTCCGCCGACCCGTTGTTTGAAATATCGTGTCATGAGATATCTGACTTTCGCCTCCGAAGCACCGTAGGGAGCGGCTTCCTTCAGATCCGGAGAGATGAGTTCTGGATCGACGTAGTCCGTTTTTCCAATGCCTTGCGCGAAGATTTTGCATCGGGATGCCGCATGCTCCAATCGATGCTGAAGGGCGAGGCCGATTCTTTCGATGAGGCAGTTCTGAATAGACGCCGTTCCTGCGAGAGCTGTGGTCTGCCTCTTGAATCACCGGGCCTTTCATGCCCGCGCTGCGTGCGGCGCGGGAAGGTAATCGTTCGCACCTTGTCACTCCTGCGAGGCCACCTGCACTGGGTAGGCATATTGCTGCTGCTCATGGTTGCTGGAATCGGGCTCGACCTGGTCCCACCTTACCTGACCCGCATTCTCGTGGATGACGTGCTGGCGGTTGATAACCGATCTCCTGATACCGTAAAGGCGCGGACGCAAACTCTTCTCGTCGTTGTTCTGTTCCTCGCCGGCGCGTCGTTGGTCAGACATGTGCTGTCGATTTTCACCGGACGCATCTCCGCGAAGGTGGGGACGACCGTGACGCTAGAAATTCGAACTCGATTGTTCGCAAAGCTTGAACGTCTGGGCATTGCCTATTACGACCGGAATCCCTCTGGCAACCTGCTCACACGGTTGCTGAACGACGCAGCTACCTTTCAGGGATTCATCCAGCAGATGGCAGGGGGATTCCTGCTTAGCATCCTGCGGCTGATCGCCATCGGCGGGATGCTTTTCTGGCTCGACTGGCGGCTGGCGATTTACGTCCTCATTCCCATCCCGGCGGTTGTGCTTGCCGCGATGCACTACTGGCACCGGGTGCATCCGCGTTATTATCAGCTTTCAGATCGGCGTTCACGGTTGTCGTCCACGTTGACCGGCTTTTTCGCTGGCATCCGGCTGGTAAAAGCATTTGCCCAGGAAAAACATGAAAGTGAGCGGTTTGATGGTCAGGCCGGCATGCTGCAGGAAGCGTCTCTGCATGTGCAGACCAGTGTGGCGACGTTCAGCCCGTTCATGGCTTTTGTATTCAGCCTTGGCGGATTCATCGTCTGGTTCGCAGGCGGGAGGCTTGTTCTGTCAGACACCGGTCTCACGCTCGGTACGCTGATGGCCTTTCTTGGCTATCTCGGAATGTTCTACGGTCCGCTGCAGATGCTGACCCAGCTTACAAACTGGCTGACCGGTTTTGTCGCGTCCTCGCAGCGGGTGTTCGAGATCTTCGATACGCCCGAAGAGCCGGATGCCGATCCCGAACTCGCGCATGGCCCCCCCGAGCCGGGGACCATAGAATTCCGGAATGTCACCTTCGGGTACGAACCAGCACACCCGATTCTAAAAGACATAAATCTCCGTATCGAGCCGGGACAGATGGTCGGCATCGTCGGCAGAAGCGGCAGCGGAAAAAGCAGCCTCATCAATCTGCTGTGCCGCTTTTACGAACCGCAGGAAGGGACAATTACCATTGGCGGAACGGACATTCGGGAATTCCGGGCGCAGGACCTCCGCCGTATGGTCGGGCTCGTTCTGCAGGAGCCGTTTCTTTTCCGCGGCAGCATCAGCGACAACATTGCATACGGCCGGCCACAGGCTGGCCTGTACGACATCCTGACCGCGGCGAAATCTGCCCAGGCCCATGAATTCATCATGAGTCAGCCACAGGGCTATGAGACCGAGCTCGGAGAGCGCGGTGCCGGGCTTTCCGGCGGAGAACGGCAGCGCATCAGCATTGCCCGGGCCCTGCTGTGCAATCCGCCGACGCTGGTTCTCGACGAGGCTACTTCGTCCGTCGATTCCGAAACTGAATTCGCTATTCAGAGGGCTGTGCAAAAGCTTGCCGAGGACCGCACGGTCATCGCCATCGCTCATCGGCTCTCAACGCTTCGCAATGCCGACCGCATTTACGTGGTCGACAACGGCCGCGTCGTGGAAGAAGGCAACCACCAGCAACTCATGGATCGCAAGGGAATCTATTCCCACATGGTAGACATTCAGAACGAGCTCCTGGAATCCGTCGCATAAGAAACCATCAAATCAAAGCTCTCCAATACGAGAATAGAATCATGATGCACAATCAATCCAAGCACACGCTCCAATTCCTCGACCCCGAGACTACCCGGATCTATCGCGGGAATTCCGGCTTGTTGCACGTCCGGCTCATCGATAAGCCGGAGTCAGAGCATCAGGGGGTTCATGCCGTCCTTGCTTTTCCTATTTCGCATCCGGATTCCTTCATTTCGCTTCGCTGTGAAGAGGACCGGGGGGAACACGAGTACGAGGTAGGCGTCATCGAAGCGTTGAGCCAGTTCAACGTGGATTCGCAGTCACTCATCAGACAATCACTTGGTCGCCATTACTTCGAGCGGGTCATCCTTCAGATACGTCGCATCCGCAAGATATACGGCGTGCTCGAGTTTGAAGTCGATACCGCCTCCGGCCCTCAGACCCTCATGATGAAGTGGAGCTATAACAGTACGGAGGACTACGGAAAAACCGGCAAAGTGCTCCTGGATATCCATGACAACCGTTGGATCATCCCCAATATCGATGCCCTCCCTGAGGCAGCACATGAGCAATTTCGCCGCTGGATTTACTGGTAGAGTAGAAGGGTGGGTTTGGGCGGATCGCAAGGAGAGGACTGCTCAGGGATAACTCCACATTTCCGCGAAAAGTCCATGTGCCACAGTCTGCTTGCCGGCCCATGCATGAAAGTCTTTCGCACCTGCGGCACATCACGATCATCGAGAAGGCGAAATTATCTGTGAGTAAGCCTTCTGTAATCGCGGATCAGATTGTAGTGCGTGTATTGGCTGCTGTGGACGCCGATCGGAGAGAATGTCTGTCCCGGGCACTACAATTTTCTGGGCTCTGAAACCTACACGTTAATCGCCCAAAGGGTTAGAACAAAAGACAATATCTGTTAGATTTAGTCGTCCCACCCCACTGCACAATCAGCGTTCCCCCTCCAATCTCACCGCCCCTGCCAAGAGAGGTGTCATGTCTGAATCGACGCAAGTTCTCAATAATCTCGTCTCCAAGGGCATCCTTGACGACGATGAAAAAGCCCAACTGCTCCGCGAATATGAAGACGCATGCGAAAAAGTTGCAGATCTGAGCTTTGAAGACTTCATGGAGGAACAGGGGTACATTATTGAGGAAAGTCGTCAGAAGACCAGGGGGGCGACAGCCCTCCGGCCCTCATTTCAAAGCAGCATTAATCCGGACGATCTGGAATTACTCGACGAACTTGGAGATGGCGGTGCCGGTCCGATATTCAAGGCCAGCCCGAGCGGGAACGGAACGTATTACGCCGTACGAATCCGGCAAGATGTCAGTGATAAAGAAAAGAAAGACATCCAGGCTGCAAAGGAGCTCGACCATCCATCCATCGCCCGGGTACACGACCTGATTCTCCTGGACAAGGGCCCGGCAGTGGTCAGCGAATTCGTGGAAGGCATCCTGCTCAGCGAGGTGCTCAAATCCAGGAGCAAGCTCTCAGAACGACAGGCCATAGAAATCATCGGACAGGTCGCGGCAGCGTTCGAGCATGCGTGGAATCTGGAAATTGTTCACAAGGACATTGAACCGACCAATATTGTCCTGACTGCCGAGGGCCGCGTTGTCATCCTCGATTACGGCCACAGGAAGCAGACAGTATCGCCGCTTTACATGTCCCTCGAACAGGGCAAGAGAGTCAAAGATCTTGATATCCGCTCTGACATCTATTCTCTGGGGATCATCTTCTATGAGCTTCTTGCGGGCGAGCCACCCTATCGCGGCCAAAGCACACTCGAAACCATCAAGCGGCATCATCGCACGAACCCCAAAGATCTGCGCAGCATGAATCCGGATGTCTCGCTGGAGACATGGAAGGTCGTCCGAAAGATGCTTGGTAAAGGACGTCGTTATCGTTACCAGACCCCCGCCGATCTGCTGGATGCGCTGGACGCTCTTCTCAACGAACTTGATGAAACGGCCGCAGCGGAACGTCGCAAGATGGATGGAGCAAACGGTGCCATGTCGAGGCAACCAGCAGACGGCGCCGCGGCTGCGGCTGCCACCGTCGTCGGCGACGAGGAACAGACTTACCAGGAAGCCGAAGAGGAGACCTACCAGGAACAGGAAGAGGAGACCTTCCAGGAACGGGATGAGGAATACGACATCTCCACTCAGCCAAGTATGAAAGCCGCTGAAGTCGAAGACGCGGGAGAGGAGGCAGAAGAGGAGGAGGAGCCAGATGATTTAGAGGACGATGACGATGTGGACTGGGGTGATGTAGACGCGGAGGAAGAAGACGAAGAGGAGGATGAGGAAGAGGAAGAGTGGGAGGACGAGGACGAAGGCGCACCTGCAATGGCCGCCGGCGCGAGCCGCCGCGCGTATGCAGCCAGGCGCCAGCAGCGCAGCGGCATGTCGTTTCTATATTTTACCCCGCTGGCAATTGTCGTGGCCTTCATCGCGGTGAAGTACATGTCCAACCAGAAGGATCTCGAGAAACAACACCAGCAACAAACCAGACGAATCGCTCCGCCGACGTTCCGCCGCGATTACAGCAAGGAAGAAGTGGCAAAATTTCAGAGCTTCAAGGATGAGTTCAACGCCGCTATCAAGAAAAAGAACAATCTGCAGACCTGGATGGATCGGGCCATCGACTTCTCTGAGAAGCACCCCAACCGTTTCTACGAATCACGCAGCTTCATCGAACGCGTGATGAACAGCGCTGTCGGCACGGATGTAGAAGACACCCTTGCACAGCTCGGCAAAGTGGCCATTACCGAAATTGACCGGAAGGAGCAGGACCATGCCAGGTTCATCATGAGCAAGGTCCGTGAGCAGGCAGAAATCCTGACTGCCGATCATAAATTCGGGGATGCGATCCAACTCTTCTACCAGGTACCGGACAGTGATCGTACCCCGACAGTGGAAACTATGATTCTGGTGGATGTTTCCAACGTCGAAGAGATCGCCAGGAAGCAATGGAATGAAGCAAAGGACAAGGCCTTCGAGCTGACCGGCCTCGAATTCGTCCCCATCGAAGCTAGGGAAGATGTGACCGTGGTCGAGCCAGACCCCGAAGCCGAGATGAACAGTCGCCGGCGGCGTCGCCGGGGGGCCCCGGCCATGGCGGCTGTGGCTGAGCGCAGCATGGAAGAAACCATGGCCTTGCAGTTTGCCCCTACCCCGGAGGAACTGGCCAAAGCCAAGCGCCTCCTCGTTCCCTTCGAAGACTGCGGTATCCATCAGATCATGGTGCACTCCCGTGACTACCTGGCAGAGATGGAAAGCCTGGAAGTCCGCGTCGCGCAGTTCCAGGAGGAAATGGGACGCAAGATCGAGGCCCAGGCGAGAGACGAATCCCAGCGGCTGTATGAGGAGCTCATCGCCCGGATCGAGGAGATGCTCAGAGAGTTCAAAGTCTGGGAGGTCGCCAAGCTCTGCAAAGACGCCCGTGCCAAGAACGAATACTCATACCACTTCAGCCAGATCGACAGACTGCGTGACGAAGCCGACCTCATGGCCAACGTGCTTTCATGGGCCAAGCCTCACATCAAAACCCTCAAAGATGAAACCGTCATCGTCGGCAAATCCAAGACAAGCGCGAAATTTGAAAACTGGGACGAGAAAAAGGAACAGATGATTCTCGTGCGCGGCGAAGCGCGTTTCCGCCGCCCTTACACAGAACTCGAGGGCCCAATCCTCTACCGCCTGGCACAGAACGCGGCCAACAGCGTCGACGGGGGTACCTATCACATATCGATGATGGTCTTCGCCTACTACATCGCGAAGAATGAGCCGGCCGGCCCGCGCCGTGGCAAATTGTGGGATGACGCCAACAGTCATTTCATGGCCGCCAAGTCAAGGGGCGCGGATGTCAACAAGCACTTTGACCTCATTACGAAAATCCAGGTCGCCATCCGGGATGAAAAGGAACGCCGCGCAGTGGCCGCTCACTACGCCCAGGCCATGAAATACTACAAGGACAACAAGTGGGCACTGCTGAAGAAGGAATGTATCGAGCTACGCCTTGGTTTCGATGACAGCGAGCACTTCATGAAAGTCCGCGACACCGTACTCGATTGGATAGACATGGCCTACGACAAAATCGAAGGCCCGACCAGGATGGTGACGATCCCCGCGGGCGCCTACACGAACGAATACGACGAACCCGTCCGAGTCGGCGCATTCAAAATGGACCGCTACGAAACCACCAATCGTGAATACGCCCGATTCCTCCGCTTCCTTGAAAAGACAAACAGCCACATCTACTGCCACCCGGAGGAAAAGAATTTCTACGGCGAAGACGGCAACTTCTACGCATCCCGCCAGGAGATGATGGAAGCCGGCATCATGCCGGGCGGCGTCCAGGGCGGCAAGAATCACGTCCCCGATGATTTCGGAACCTACACCTCGGGCTGGGAAGACTACCCGGTCACAAAACTGGATTGGTATGACGCCTACGCCTACGCAACGTGGGCGGGAAAACGTCTGCCAAGCAATCGCCAGTTCACCCGCGCGGTCAGAGGCGGCGACAACCGTGAATGGCCGTTTGGCAAGAACTGGCGCCCGGAGCTCTGCAACGCCAACGACGGCGGCATGACCGACGGCAGCGTAGACGGCTTCCGCGGCGTGGCAAAAGTCGGACAGTTCCCGAGCGGACGCAGCCCCTTCGGAATCTTCGACCTCGCGGGCAATGTCCGTGAATTCACCAATCAGATGAACGGCAACATCGGCGGCTCTTTCATGGACGGCAAGAGCATGTGCAGCGTCAACTCAGGCAGCCGCCTCGACCAGCGCAACGGCGCCGCCCCACCGAGATTCCCATTCGTCGGCTTCAGGTGCGTGCAGGATGTGAATTAGGTCGCGGGTACAGGTTATTCACCTTTCAACCGACCGGCCAGAACTGCAGATTCCGCATGGGGCTGCAAGATGGCCCTCATAGCGACTGCAAGATATGCGTCGAGGAATCGATGCAGCTTGGCTCGAAAGTCATCCTCGGCGACTTCACTGCACAGAGCTCTGCTGACATGTCAGAGCTTGACTCTGTGACTTCTCCGCACCGCGCGAAGATGTTGGAGTGTTTGCTCGGTGCTTCGGCGTCTCGCCGACAGAGTGGGCTCCGGTCGCTTCCGAAAGCCAGTTGGGCTCTGGCGTGCCCAGGTTGCGACCGCAAGGCAGCCTCAGATGGCCGTCTCAGGTGGACACGGTCTCAGACGGGCGAGGACGCCATCCTACGCATGCGCCCAGTCCCGCTCATTCTTCACCAGTTGGTGCCAGATTTGAGGCATTCAAGGCAGGCCTGATTCCGGCAAAGAATGCATGCGGTTGAAGGCTGGGAACCATGGCTCCCAGAGAATCTGAAGACGTAAACAACCCTCTGACACTTCACATCCGCTTCCCGCATCATTCTTCACGCTAATCCGCTCACCTCACCTGACGGAGGCAGCCATGAAGATGAGACGACAGAAGAACCCGCGAATTTTTCCCGATCGCTACAGCGCATTGCGCCTGGACCATGAAAAGAAACCGTTGCGATGCCTTGGTTGTGGCAAGATCATTATTACCGACCGTTGTCATCGGTTCTGCAAGGAGTGCTCTGCGCTGAACAATGACCCTCGGGTTCGCGTACCAAAGGTCGTGCCGCTGAGCGTTCGCGACCTGTGAGCAACGTCATTAATTAAAGGAGCGCAACTGATGGAAGAGATACTTAACGACCCGCCGCAGGTCGGTGAAATCATGAGGGCCGCAGTCTGGAAAGCGGTGCCGTCGGAGTCTCTGGATGAGGCCGCCGCTCTAATGAAAGAAAAGAAAATCCATCACATGCCCGTGGTCGAGGAAGGCAATGTCGTCGGAGTTGTCTCTCGGCGCGACATCGATGTGATGATTGGGGCCAAGGGCATCCTTTCGCAACTGGCTGACCTGATCGAGATCCGGCACGTGATGAGTTCTCCCGCTATCACGATCCCTCCGGAAACGACATTCCGCGAGGCTATTCGTCTGATGATGAAACACCATGTCCACAGCCTGCCAATCGTAGAGCAGGGAGACCTTGTTGGGATCATCACAGAAACGGATTTCTTGAATTACCTGGTAGCCAGCCTGGAATTTGAAACCTGATTCAGATCACATCCTTCCGAGACTTCTCATGGATAATCAATGGACTCTCGATAAGACGGCGAAAGCGCTGGGCCTCTGCGTTCTATTGTCCTTTGGCCTGATGTTGTTCACATTCGTTTTTTGCATCTTCGGTATCGATTGGGCCTACAGCATGCACAGCCGATGGTTCAACATCAGCCGGAAGGAGTTCGAGCTGATCATCTATTGCAGCCTGGGATTTTTGAAGCTGCAGGCCGTTGTTCTGTTTCTGGTTCCTTACGTGGCTCTTAAGATCGTCGGCAAGGGGAATTGACGTCAGCGGAAGCAGCGGGAGCGGGCAATCGCCGTACTCCTCCGCTGAGAATGGGCTCATCTCCAGAGCCAAACGAGCGATTCGGGAAGGATGGCCCCGGCGTGCTTGGTGTCGTGCTCCCCGTCACCGAACTCAAGGCGGTAGTCGTAGCCGGCGAAGTTAAAAGCGGCGGCCATTTCGAGGTTGGCCAACGGCCAGTGGCCCCATCCAACGTCCAGGTCGTTTGAGCCAGCCTGAAGGAACACCCGAATAGGCTTAGGAGGCGTATTGCGGATCATCGTCGGATAGACGTGCCCGCCACGGATGTTGGCGAAACTGCCGACGTGACTGAGGACCTTACTGAAAGCGTCCGGCCTCTCCCATGCCACGGTGAAGGAACAGATGCCGCCGGAGCTTGCACCACACAAGGCCCGGCCACTGGCCTCGGTAGTGAGTGAGTAATTCTCCGCGACCGCCGGAAGAATCTCCTCCAGCAGGAAGCGTGCGTATTGATCGCTCAGCGTGTCATACTCGAAGCTTCGATTGCTGACCGGCTTCTCGTCTTCGGCTACCGGCGGAAAGTGGCCGGGGTTGATGAATATCCCCACAGTGACCGGCATCTTGCCCTGATGGATAAGGTTGTCGAAAACAATGGGAACGCGCGTCTTGCCTTCTTCATCGACATAGCCTCCACCATCGTGGAAGACCATCACGTTCGCGAGCTGTTCAGGTTGATACTGAGCCGGAACGTAGACCCAATAATCGCGCACGGTGCCCGGGAAAATGGTGCTCCGCCATTCAAGCCTTGAGACCTCGCCGCGTGGGACATCTGGCTGGCGCTGCGAATCGGGTCCGAGAGTGAATGGACCAGCCTTGGGAACAGGGATGACAAATTTCTCCGGCATGAAGTAATTCCTTTCGAAAGTGAGGCTCTGCCTGCGAGTATGGGCTTACGAGTGAATCGCTCTTTCACCGACGGCCAGCGCGGCCTCTTTCACCGCTTCGGCGAGTGTTGGATGGGCGTGGATGGAGCGGGCAAGGTCTTCCGCGCTTGCGCTGAATTCGATGGCGATGGCGGCCTCTGCGATCAAGTCACCCGCTCGGGGGCCGATGATGTGGGCGCCGAGGATCCGGTCTGTCTCCCGGTCGGCCAGGATCTTTACCTTGCCATCCGTGCAGCCCAGGGCCCTGGCGCGCCCATTTGCGGCGAATGGAAATTCGCCTTTCTCATATGCCACGTGCTCCTCCTGCAGTTGCTCTTCGGTTTTGCCAACGGAGGCAATCTCAGGATGGGTGTAAACGATGCCTGGTATCGCGTTGTAGTTGACGTGCCCATAGCCATTCACGAACTGCTCGACACAGGCGATGCCCTCCTCCTCAGCCTTGTGGGCCAGCATCGGGCCGCGGATGACGTCTCCGATCGCATAGACCTTTTCTGCTGTGGTCTGAAAGTGATCGTCGACCTCGATCTGACCTCGCTCGTTCTTCTCAATTCTTGCACTTTCAAGATTGATCCCCTCAGTGTTCGCCTTTCGTCCGACCGCGAGCAGGACCCGATCGGCAGTCATCGGATCCCTGCCTTCACGCTCGACGATCACTTCATCCTCTTCCGTTCTGGCTCCGGTCACTCTGCAGCCGAGGTCAAACTTCATCCCCTGTTTTTCAAAGATCTTGCGGGCGTCTTCGGAGAGATCGATATCCATTCCGGGAAGAATTCGGTCGAGGTATTCGAGAACGGTCACCTCAGAACCAAGCCGGCTCCATACCGAGCCAAGCTCCATACCGATGTATCCTGCGCCAATGACGATGAGCCGATGCGGAACTTCATCGTAAGCCAGAGCCTCATAGCTCGTCCCGATCCGCTGACCGTCCGGTTCGACTCCCGGCAGAAACGCGGGACGGCTTCCGGTCGCCAGAATGATCCGATTGGCGTTTATCGCCGTTTCACCCGAGGCGCCTGTGACGATCACTTTACCGGGACCATCGAGCCTCGCGGTTCCGTGAAAATACTTCACCTTGTTTTTGCGGAGAAGGCCGTTCACGCCCATGCTTAGCGTTTTAACGATGCGTTCCTTTCGCTCCATCATCCTGTGCAGATTGAGCCCGACTCCCCCAAGCTCGATGCCGTGCTCCTCTATTCCGTTCACGAGTTCGGCAAATTTCTCGCTCGATTCGAGCAGTGCTTTACTGGGAATACATCCGACCCGCAGGCACGTACCGCCGGGAGAATTATTCTTCTCAATACATGCGACATTCAACCCCAACTGCGCCGCACGAATGGACGCCACGTACCCACCCGGCCCTGCCCCGATTACAATCAGATCAAAAGTCATCACATTCTCCCCTCGGCTCAAATGAAGGCACCGGAATATGAGAATTCTCTGAGACGTTCAACTGAATACTGATTCCTGGATCGCTTTTCCCGTCAATACTCCGGCCTGGAGGCCGGAGCCACGAGAGCCACGGTCAAATGCTCACCGGCCCGCCGCTTGTGGCACTCTCCTGCGCGCTCAGCGCCACCTCTGTGTAATGGAATCCTGCTTCTTGAGTGAGCAAGGTCGGTGTGCCATCGAGGATCGCGTCTATGAGGTCCTGAGGATACTTCGGGTCGCTTTCGTCATCCTCGAATGTCGTGGGCTCCTGCTCCACAAGTACGAGGCTGCGGCGTGTGGCACCGTCCACCAGTTCGAGCATTCCGTTTGTGCCGTGGATCCGAATCTGATCGTTGCCGTGATAACCGATGCTGCGCGGGTTGCAGTAGTTGGCAATGATGCTGGCGAGGGTCCCGTCCTCCAGCCGGGCGGTCATACTCATCGCCATTTGGAATTCGCCATCTTTCGGATTGCCGCGATTGGTGTCCTGAGCGAAGACTTCTACAAAACGCTTGCCGGTCAGATGGCCAATGCAACTGATCGCGTGGATAGCCGCCTGGATGATTCCGCCGTCTATCCCGCGATCCTGCGGACGCCGGTCGTGGTAGGGATACGACTTCATACAGTAGAACTGCACCACCGTTCCCAGGGCCCCGGAATCGAGGATCTGCTTGATGCCCCTTACCGAGGGATAGTAGACCATCGAAGTCATAGTCCAGAGATTCTTGCCAGATCTCTCCGCTGCCTCTCGAAGCGCATTCAAATCCTCCCGGCAGGTGGCCATCGGTTTTTCAGCAAGGACATGCTTCCCAGCATCCAGAGCCTGCACACATTGCGCGGCCTGGTCTGCTCTCCGCTGGCTGCAGAAACTGACGAGGTCAACGTCGGTATCGAGCAGCCCTTCAAGACCGCCAAAGTAGTCGACGCCTTCCATTGCCTCCGGCCGGGTCTCTTTCAGTTTTTCAAACGCCTCCTCATCGATCCCACCGAACGCGGTCAACCGCGCCCGCTCCAGGCCAGTAACACTTCCATGAATCTGGTGTCCGCTCAATCCGAAACAACCGATCTTCACATCACTCATTCCTGCTCCTTATCATATCTCAGAATTAAAGTCAGGCTGAGCAAGATAAGAGAAATGGCAATCGCGGCAAATGACCGCCAGGCCAGAATAGTTCACGAACAGGCAGAAGCGTGTTTCCGTAGCCCTCAAATGCGGATTGCCACGACCATGCGTGCCACTTCACCACATCCGCCGTATCTCGATATCATCAAACCAGCCCCACCAACCATCCTTCTGGTAATAGACCGCCAGCTGCAGAATGTACTTGCCTGACTTCGTGGGCTTGAGCGCTTTCTTGAATTGTTTCCACTCGCCGTCTGTTGGGTCGAGGCGGATGACCATGAAACGGCTGATCTTTTCGCGGGTGATCTCTTTCGGTGATTTAATATCCCCTTCGTAGGCAAAGATGCTGAGGGAGGATTGCCTGTCTCGGTTTTCGCTCTTGTACCAGAATGAGAGCTGGTATCGGCGGTCTGCCTCCATATCGACGATGGCCTTCATTTCCGGATAGCGTCCTTCGCCCATCGCGATGGCTGTTCCGCCGTCGAGGCCGGCGCCCTTCTTCCATTGATGTTTGGCGGTGACGTTCTTGACCATCCCGTAAAACTGGTAGAAATCCCAACCAGGGAGTTTTGGCGGATCGCCGGGCTCGCCTTCCTCAAAGCTGCCGTTGGTGACAATGTTCTTGTGAGTGACTCCTTTGAGTCTGTTAATCTGCGGCCCCAGATAGGATTCAAGAGAAGGGCGTTTCACAATCTGAGATTCGAGCCAGGCGATGACCTTCTCCTTCGGCTTTTCTTTCAGCATTCGACGGACCAGGAATCCGATGGCACTGTCCGTCGCGCTCGCCGCGTTGCTTGAAACAGTATTGCGGAGTTGGCCAACGAATCGGTCATAGAAGGAGCCTCTCTTTCTATGGAAATACTTGGTGTCGATCATCCAACCCGATTCATCTTCGAGGACGTGGGTTTTATAAAGCTCGTTGAAACGGGAGGTGAGCGAGGTCGTGTGCTCGGCAATAGTCAGGATGGTGGCATCATCACTTTCGGCGAGCCATTTCTCGTTCGAGAGCTCCTGGCTGGCCAGGTATTCCATGCCGTTGACGCGCATGATCTGGTAGTAGGTGTCGAGGTATTCGAGACGCTTCCTCTGCTTCTCAGTGAGCTTTGCTGCTGACGCCTTTTTCAGGGCCGCGTCCATGAAAATGAAATCGTCACGGCGCAGGAACTCGAATTGCTCAGGGCCCCGCCAGCCCCACGAGGTCTGGTAAAGCTCTTCCGGCTTACGGCGTCGATAGATCTCATACCACCGATCGATGAAGGCCCGCGTGTGTGTTGCGCCTTCGCCGTACGCGAGCTGGAGATAGCGGTCGAGCAGTTTGCCTGGGTCGCGGCTGGTGTCCCAGAGAACGTGGGCAAGCACATAAAACTTGGGCGCACTGATAATCCAGTGCGGGATGCATTCAGAGTACAGTCCGATGCCCCCAACCTTCTGCGCCTGGCGCACCAGCTCCGTCAGGGTGTAAATATCGGGCCGGATCGTCAGGAAGCCGCCGTCCCAAAGCCACATGTAGAGATTCGGATTCGCTCCCGATTTCTCCCATGCTGCAAGATGTTCCGGGGATGGCTGGACATGGAACACCGAAATGCGTGGATGCACTTTGATTTCCTTGGGAGGCGTCTTGACCGCGCCATAGCCAAGGACAGCGATGCGGGCGTCCGGATTCTTCTCCAGCGCTCGCTCCATGACCGCGTTGTAGAAGCGGAAAAAACGGTCGGACAGATCGGGACGGCCACCGGTGTTGAAAGCATCTTTGTTGTCCTGCGCGCGGCAGAGCTCGCATTCACAAATGTTGCCTGCGCCGTCGTTCACGGAAAGGCTGACGGTGGCGAGGCGTGGATTCTTCTTGAAAGACTCCAGCACGAAGTCGGTCGCGATCTCGATAGACTTCGGATTGCCTGTGCACGGTTGCCATCCCCCGAGTGCATGCTGTCCGGGCTTGATCACGGGAATGAATCGCTTGCCGCCAACGAGCGGAAAGACCTCCGGCGTATCCTTGTGCTTGTTCGGATGAAAGACGTGTCCGAGCGCGTGGTGAAAACTCATCCTCACACCCGCGGCGAGCCACTGGCGGCAGCGGAACGTCGGCGAATACCAGTGCCGCATTTCGAAGTCAGGATTTTCAAGCACATCGATCTTCTCCGGCATTTTCCAGTCCGGCTGAGGCGTGATCACCTCACCCAGTTCGCCGGGGCCGACCCAGTGCACGTTCATGAACCTGTTGAGGAAATAATAAACCGGCCGGTCGTAGCCATCCTCATCCTGAGCAACAAGGAGGCAGACCGTCTGACCATCCACCTCGACGGGATAGCGAATCGCAAACGCGTCCCCTCGCTTTCCTTTGAGCTGAGCGGCGATGTCCTTTGGCGCATTTGCTACTTCGGTCACCAGGAACACATGCTTGGCTTTGTTCGTCTGCCACGGGACAGAGCTCACTTTCTTGCCGTTCACTTTGCTGATGTAGCGCGCGAGTTCGTCGGTTACGTCTTTGATCTTTTTTGTGCCTCTGCCGGCCACCAGCCATTCTGCGTTCAGATCCGTTGGCAGGGCTGGTTTGATGCCGAGCCTGATTTTGCGCCTCTCAGCTTCTTTTCTTTCTTTCTCTTTTGCGGCATGCAGTTCATCCACTTCTTTTTTTGTCATGACTCGCGCCTCGATGTCATCGAACCAGGCGGGCGCGGGATAATTGAGTGTAAAAATTCGAATGTCAAGAAATGCAGCGTTGTGTGGGATCTCATACTTGTATTCCTCTTTCTTCTCCTTCGCAGGAGGCAGCGAAACTTGATACCGATACCAATCCCCTTTCTGCACTTTGTTGTAGAGGTAGAGATAGTTCACAGTCGTCTTCTTCTGGATGACGATGGGCCTGCGTGATTTGTCATACCAGCCAACCCCAAAGTACACGCCGCGCAGTTTCTTCACCGGGTGACCCGTCTTTAGCCACCCCGCAACATACAGCCCCTGCTTTGGATCGAGCGGCATCAGATCGCTGTAGGCCCCGCCAGACTTTATCTGTTCGGATGTCCCGATCCTCAGGCACTGCCTGCCATTCGAGCCCGGCCGGGTTTCTGAAACCACCTGAAGCACTCGCGAGGCGTACGGCTTCGTCCAGCCTGTGGGCATCTTGCCGATGGTAATTTCACCGGGTTTATCGGCTTCGAAGCCGCCGTTTTTGAGGAGAGGTTCTGCCTGCTCTTCCGCTGATACAGACAGCAGAATGCAGGAGACAGCAAATGAAATCATGAGATAAGATTGAGCCACGAGAGTGTCCTCGGCGTCAAAAGTGAATGGTCGATGGTAGAGGAAAGCAACGAACGTCCCTTGACCATCTGTCCGTATTTATAGGAACCAGATCGAATCTGTCATGCGAAAGAGCTGATCATCCTGGAAGATGTTGTCTTCTGTTAACCATCAACCTTTTACCAATCTTCGTCGTGCCACTCTATCTCGTCAGCACCCCCATCGGTAATCTGGAAGACATCACTCATCGTGCGCTGAACGTACTCCGCGAAGTGGATCTGATAGCCGCTGAGGATACGCGTGTAACGGGGCGGCTGCTCAAACACTTTGGCATATCGAAACCGATGATGAGCAATCATGAGCACAATGAGAAGGGAAGAATCGTTCAGCTCATCGATCGGCTGAAATCTGGTGGCAGCGTAGCCGTAGTATCCAACGCTGGGACGCCGGGCATATCTGATCCAGGCTATCCCCTCGTGCGGGCGTGTATTGATGAAGAGATTGAAATCGTTCCGATTCCGGGGGCGACCGCGTCTGTGCCGGCCCTGGTCGCGTCGGGATTGCCGGTCAACGAATTCTGGTATCGCGGGTTTCCGCCGCGGCGGCCGGGTCGGCGGGATCGTTTTCTCGAGGAATCAAAGGGGACGGCCGCAACGCTGGTCTTTTACGAATCTCCTTACCGGATTAAAAAACTTCTGGAGGCATGTCTGAGGATCTACGGCGACCGGCAGTGTGCCTTGTGCCGCGAGCTCACAAAGAAGTTCGAGGAGATCGTGCGCGGCTCGCTTTCGAATGTCCTGGAGAAAATAGACGAGAAAGAGCCAAGGGGTGAGTATGTGCTTGTCGTTGCAGGGAACGAAGAGGGATGAATTGAAGGGCGCTAACCAGGCCGGCCGATTCTTTCGTAAAAGGTCGATGACGGCCTCTGTGTGGCTTGAGAAGTCAATACAAAGCAGCTCCATAGCGTTCAGGTTAATCGTCTTCCTCTTCGTCTTAATCTTCATCGGAGCAGTTTGAGATAAAGACGAAGAGAAAGATGAAGAGAAAGACGATGAGAAAGATGAAGCCAGTCTCACGTTGCCTGCAGCCTGTCGCCATGCAGCACATCCAGTGGGTCAAGACGGAAGAGCTTTTACGGATTTAAGAAATGGGAGTCCTCTTGTTCAGGGGCGAAGCCCCGGTCGTTTGCCTAGCCCAGCCCAACGGGCTGGGTTCAGAGAAGGATTGCCAAACAGGGGCAACGCCCCGTCCATTTGCAGCATGTCAGTCGGGCAAATGGTCGGGGCGTTGCCCCTTTGGTTGTCCTTCAT